>ERZ1030944.211-NODE-211-length-13746-cov-39.116062_pt1 | contig 13746 bp, 12 predicted proteins | sample MGYA00518599_ERZ1030944 | MGnify/ENA primary metagenome ERZ1030944 (study PRJEB33718, sample SAMN03159697) | human skin metagenome | collected 2014-05-20 | study: EMG produced TPA metagenomics assembly of the PRJNA266117 data set (Human skin bacterial metagenome... | reverse complement strand
TTGCCAACGTCCGTCAGGGCGATCTGCCGAAGACCGGCGGAGTAGGTGTCCAGCTCCCGATCCTGTTCGGCAGCGCGCTCATCGTCGCGGGTGCGCTGATGGGCAGGCGCAAGGTCGCAGCCTAAGCGCTCGAGATCGCTCTTGATGCGCGCCGAAAGAGCCCGGTCCAATCGTTAATCGATTGGGCCGGGCCTTTTGCCGTGCACGACATGCCCGAACCGAGTTCGCGTTGCGGGAACTCTCAGGTTGCGCTAATTTTTGACGCATGATTTCCCGCCGCGCACTCGCTGCCACCACCGCTGCCGTTTTCACCGCCACCGCTGCCACCGTCGCCGTTCCCGCCAACGCCGCCCAGCCGGAGGCGTTCCCCGAATCGACCCGTCCGTACCTGTACTTCCAGAGCTTCGACAGGGTGGACAACCCCGCCCACTTCACGCACGATCTACCGGACGGCTGGTCGCAAGAGGTTGAGGGCGTGACCTCGGGCGAGGCCCGCTGGAACGGGTGGACCGTCTCGGATGTGCGCCACTGGACCTGGGCCGCCGGCACCGACGAGCGGCACTTTTTCACGCAGGGGCACGACCAGTTCGCCATCATCGATTCGAAGCAGCAGCGTCTTGCCGAGCGCGACTCCATGGACGCGCGCATGACCACCGAGCCGATCGACATCGCCGGCCAGAGCACGGTCGCCCTCGAGTTCGACCAGCACTACCGGCAGGGCAAGAAAGACCAAACCGCACTGGTTGCGGTGGGTTTCGATGGTGGGGAACCGGAGGTCGTCGATAGGCTAACTAGCGACCGCTACTCCTCCCACGAGTACTTCGAGCTCGACGTGCCGGAAGGTGCGAAGACGATGCAGGTGACGTTTAGCTACCTCGGCGGCAACGACGACTACTGGTGGGCCGTGGACAACGTCGCTGTGCGCGCGCCGTTCACCCAGGCCGCGGAGAGGCCGAACACCGTCATCGACGTCATCTCCGATACGCAGGACGACCCGGAGGACTTCAAGCTGGCCGTGCGGCGCCTCAACGCCATGCCGGAGAAGGCGAGCGCGCTGGTGATCAACGGCGACTTGGTGGATAACGGCAGCCAGGAGCAGTGGGACAAGTTCCTCGCCGCGCGCAAGGAGGTCCCGCATGATTCGGGTGTGGAGCTGTGGACCATTGGCAACCACGAGATGTACGGCAAGGAAACCTCGGAGGTGCACATGCAGCGCTTCCTCAAATACTCCGGGCAGGACAAGCCGTGGAACGAGGTGGTGGTGGACGGCACCCCGCTGATCAGCATTAACACGGAGTACTACTCGGACGTCGACCGCGACGGTAAGGAGCCGTTTCAGCGCATCTCCGCCGAGCAGCTGAAGTGGCTGGATGAGCGCCTCGCGCACTGGGATAAGCAGGGCGTGACCGCGCTGGTGTTTACGCACCCGCTGCTGCCGGGGACGGTGTCGATGAGCCATTCCGCCTGGTACCAGAACGATTTCGAGGACGAGCAGGCCATCTCGGATGTGCTGTCGAAGTACAACGACATCGTGGCGTTTACCAGCCACTCGCATTCCTCGCTGAAGCAGAACAACTGGTGGGGCACCAGGCGTTACGACGGCACCCCGCAAGGCGCCATCGGCTTCCCCGTAGTGAACACGGGCGCGATCCTCAACGAGTACCTGCCGGACGGCGACCACGACGAGGAGATCGTGGACAAAAATGCCGCCACTGGTCTGCGCGTGAAGGTCTACGACGACCGCATCCGCGTCGAAGCCTGGGATTTCAAGGACGGCCACAGCCTGCTCAACCCCGACGGCGAGGCGAAGATGATCAAGTACCAGGACTTTGCAAAGCAGCACCGCCTATCGACGCCTCCGGTGCAAACCCCGGCAGAACCAACCCCGGAGACAGATGCTGATTCAGTTTCGGTGGAGGGATCCTCTGCCGGAGCGAAGGTCGCCCTGGCTATCGGAATCGTTGCGGCGCTTGGCGGCGCCTTCGCGTTTATCGCCTCGCAGTTCGGCGATCAGCTGCGCGGGCTGCTCCCGGCTCCGATCGCGGGGCTCCGGTAGCGCTGAGGGGTTGCAGCGCGCGTTTCGACGGAACTGTCCGGGGTAGCAATGCCCTAATCAACGGCATATGCTCACACTTAGTTGAACTGGGCTACAGGGAGGAGGAGTTCCGTGAGACTTACCATCGAACAAGCCGCATCTGGATATCGCGTGGATGCGTCGTTGCTGCAAGGCATCGTCGATAAAGGGTTGGTTGCTCTGGATGCGAACGGGACGGTCAACCACCTGTTAGCCCAAGCGATGTCGCGTTATGTATCGGACGAGTTCGAGGCTTTGTTCGGCGCTTCGGCGACTCTGCCCGGCCGCGACCTCGTGTTCACCGGAATGACCCAAGTGCCCTGCGCGCAATTTGCGCAAGCTGGAACAGGGCTGTTGGGTATCGAGAGATTCGGAATCGTGCCTGGGGGACGGCAGTTTTACCAGGTATCTGATTTCGGGGCGCTTTATTCCGCTGGAGTTACCGAATTGTCCGATCAAGTTAGCTCTCTCGGTTTTCTCATCCGGGAGGAGGACACCAGCGAAATCCAGGCTCTTGCGGATGCCTACATGCTTGGAGATGCACGCGTTCAGACCGCGATTCGGACTCACCTCGCCTCAGCCTCCAATACTGCTGCTTAACAATGGCAGCGAATATTTTTCAGCACGTGGCCGAAGCTGCTGAAATCCTCGACGGACAAGATTGGTTGCTAGTCGGCGGGGCGATGACCCAGGTGCACTGCGTACTAGGTGAAGTCATCTACGAACGCCCCACATCCGACGTGGATATTGTCGTGGACCCGGTTAACGAATCGACGCTAATCGGGGTTGCTGCATGCCTTGAAAAGAACGGTTTCGAAAGAGTCGAGCAGTTGCATAGCAGTGGGGCTCTCCATCGTTTCGAACGGGAAAACGGTTTCGCCATCGATGTTATGGGGAAAGACAGTAACCTCACGCCTGATCGCTGGTTGGGGTTTCGCGTCGTAAAGTGCCCGGGGTCAAAGTCCGCTCTGGGGCGATATTCGGACGGCAAGCAAAAAGAGATTCTTGAGGTAGATGTGGGCGAGGGCCGGAGCGTCCGTATCCCCAATGTCTGGTCCGCTCTAGCAATCAAAGGGTGGGCACTACGCCAGCCGGACGCCAACCGCCAGCGGCACGTGCAAGACTCCCTAGCGCTTCTCGCTTGCGCATCAGTCACTGAGCCGAAGCGCAATCTCACCAAGTCGGAGCGCAAGGCGATTAATTTCGTGCTCTCCAGCGACTACCTCAGTCACATGGAGAATTGGGGACCGCTTTCTGACCGCCACTGGCAAGCGGTATTAACCGAGATCCGGAGACTGCGTCCTCAAGGCGAAATCGGAGTTCCTGATCCTTTGAAGCCGATGCTCCCGCCGCCGAAGCTCTAGAACGCCGAAAATTGTCTTGGTGCCCAGCAGGACTACTATCGCGTCATTGAACTGGGAAGGAGTACGCCGTGGCATCACATTCTGGGCGGTCCGTGGTCGGACCTTTGGTCGTCGTCACGCTGCTGGCCCTCGTATACCTGTGGTGGACCGGCAACGACCAGCCCACCGACGAGCCCGCGCCCGAGCCGCCCGCCGCTGAAGCCCCGGCGCCGCAGCAGGAGGCACCGTTCATCGCGGACAGCCGCCCGCTGGAGATGTACATTCCCGCGATTGGCCTGGTCGCGGACTTCGAACCGAACGATTGCCGCGCGCACGACGGCACCATCGACCCGGCCACGCTCGACCTCGCGTGCGCGTACACCTCACCCGACCGCCCGTACGCGCTGCCGGGCTCGCAGGCCGAGGACATTGTGGTCATCGCGGGTCACACAGGTTCCGGGGTGGAGGCAGTCTTCGACAAGCTTTACGACGGCTCCGCCGACCACCACACCGTCCGCGCCGGCGACGTGCTGTACCTGCGCACCGAGGCCTCCGGCGAGGCGTGGCTGAAGTACACGGCGACGGACTTCCACGACCCGGTGAAAGCGTCACTCAGCAGCGACACCTCCATCTGGGGTGACGGCCCCACCCCTGGAAGGTTGCTGACAATCAGTTGCATCCAGCCGCCGTTCTACCAGCAGTCGGTGCGAAATGCGGTTGTGGGCTGGCAGTTTGCAGGTGTCGCCGGGCCTATCGACGGCTCCGCCGAGCCCGCCCCCGCCATCCCCCGGGGATAGCTCGCGGCGCCCATCGTGCGTGGATTTCGTATTGAACTGACAGGGTGTGTGGAGGGTCCGGTTGTAACGTAACCGCGCCACCTGGCCGATGCATTAGGTGGGTGGGATAAACAACCGAAAGTGAAGGAGCAGATAATGCGTTTGAACAAGACTGCAATCGCACTGACGACCGCCGCCGCACTTGGTGCTGGCGTAATCCCGACTGCGGGTGCTCAGGAGAGCAACGCGCCGAAGCTCGACGACGGCGTGCAGCAGGCCACCGACAGCCCGAACGATGCCGATATGAGCATCTTCGGCAACGGCACTGGCGACGGCGCCGCGCAGGCGACCGGCAACGCCCCGGAAAACCCCAACGACCAGCTGCTTCCGGGTGCCCCGGAGGGCTCGGAGCCGGCCTCGTCGAACTCCCTGGGTTCCAATGAGCAGGCTGCGACCGAGACCGAAACCGCCACTGCCACTGCGACGGCCACGGAAACGGCAACGGCAACGGCGGGCAACTCGGGCGCTGCCGCGGGCGCTGAGGGCACCGCCACCGGCACCGCGACGGCAACTGCGACGGAGACCGCAACCGGTACCGCCACGGCCACGGCCACGCCGACCACCAAGGACAACACCACCGCGATCGTGCTCGGCTCCCTGGGTGCTCTCGCCGGCCTGGGCCTGATCATCGCTGGTGTGCAGTACTTCGTGAACAAGGACGGTGACCTGGTCAAGGACCCGAACCGCGTTGACCAGCCGGCCTCCCCGGAGGAGAAGGCCGAGTCCGAGCAGGTGAAGAAGGACCACGGCGATGAGATCGCTAAGCAGGTCGAGGCCAACGGTGGCGCCCCGGCCGCAGGTAACGCAGGCGCTGGCAACGCTGGCGCCGCGGCGAACGGAACCGGCAACGCCGCCGCAGCAAGCGGCGAGCGCGGCATGAACGCCTCCACCGGTGTGGCAGAGCTGCCCGCCGGCCTGGTCGCGCTGCTGATCCTGTCCATCGTGGGCGCTGCGGGCTACGCCTTCAGCCGCCGCGAGACGGTCTAAGGATCTATAGCGCCGAAGTGCTCTGAGATCGTCGGCCCCGCTTTGCGATTCGTCGCAAGGCGGGGCCTTCGCTTACCCAACCAAGTAGTCTGTTGCTCATTAGGTTGATTGACCTCGGTGGAAGGAGGTGTGGTTGTGGAGGCAGCGATGGAAGAGAAGCAGGTTTTCCTCTCTGAAGAGGACTTTCGCCAAGTGCAGCGGATTCTGGAGGGGCCAGCTGAGACAACGAAACTTGAGAAGTTGTTCGATGCAGAAAGCCCGTTCGGCAAACCGATGAGTTTCGGGAACTGAATCCCGGGAGCGGTGAGCGCGGACGAAACCGCGCCGTAAACCCCTACTGCGGCTCCACGGGATTGCCCTGCCACACGGTCATGGCCGGCACCTCGTCGCCACGCATGACCAGCGAGCCCGGGCCCACCGTCGCGCCGGCGCCGATGACGGAGCCTGGCAGGGAAACCGAGTGGGCGGCCAGCGTCGCCGAGTCCAGGATCGAGACCGTGTCCAGGGACATCACGCGGTCCTGGAACAGGTGCGTCTGCACCACCGTGCCCGGGCCGACCGACGCGCCGCGGCCCACCACGCACAAGTCCGTCTCCGGGAACCAGTAGGACTCGATCCACGCGCCGCGGCCGACGCGCACGCCCAGCGCGCGTAGTGCCAGGTTCATCTCGCCGGCGCCGGAGGCCCAGTTGAAGAACCACGGCGCGGCGACGACCTCGACGAACTGGTCCTGCAGCTCGTTTAGCCACACGAACCAGGAGTACAGCGGGTGCTCGCCAGCCTTGTGTCGCCCGACCAGCACCCACTTCGCCACCACGGCGGAGAGCACGGCCAGAACGCCCACGGCCATCCACACCAGGCCGCCGAGGAGGTACGTCCAGAAGCCGAAGCGCTCCAGAAGCGTCACCACAACAGCGGCGAACACCGCCGCCAGCACGGCTTGCGTCATGGGCGCGAGCAGGCGCAGCGTCTCCACAAACCCGCGCTTGCGCATCAGCGACGCGGACGGCTTGTAGGTCGCCTCGCCGGCGGCCTCCACCTCGACGCGGCGCATGCGCTCCGGCGGCGAGCCCCACCAGTTCGAGCCCGCCTTGGACTTCTTCGGCGACGCTGACAGCACCGCCACCAGCGACTGTTTCGCCAGCTTGCGGCCGGGCGCGACCATGCCGGAGTTGCCCACGAAGGAGCGCTTGCCCACCACGGTGTGGTCGGTGCGGATCCAGCCGTCGCCGAGTTCGTAGGTGCCGACCATCGTGTCGTCGGCAAGGAATGCCCCGTCGCGCACCTCGGTCAGCTTCGGCACCATCACGGCGGTGGACACCTCGGCGCGCTCGCCGATCTGCGCGCCCAGCGACCGCAGCCACACCGGGGTGGCGAGGCCTGCGTAGATGGGGAAGTAGCGGGTGCGGGCGTCGTCCATAAGCCTGGTCACAGTCCACAGCGCCCAGCCATGCACGCTGCGCACAGGGAAGACGCCGGGCTTCACGCCTATCGACGCCACCCTCACGGCCAGCCACGTCAACAGCAGACCAGCTCCGATGTAGACCAGCCCGCCGACCGGGGCGAACACGAGCAGGCCCCACACCGACGAGGTATGCGCAATGTGAGCAAGCCCCACCGTCGCGGCGGCGCCGGCAACACCGGCAGTAGCCGGCAGCAGCGCGAGGAACAGCGACGTCAGGCCGTATCCCAGCGCCCACAGTGGTCGGCGCGGCGGGCGCTCGTCGGGGAAGCGGTGCTTGGAGCGGCCCACCTTGCGCGCGGGCGAGCCCGCCCAGCGCGAGCGCTTCTTCACGGGCTTGCGGCCGGTGACGGTGGAGCCCGGCTCCACGTGCGCGCCGTTGCGAATCTCGGTGCCGGGCATGAGCGTGGAGCGCGCGCCGACGCGCGCCTCCGCGCCGATGGACACCTCGCCGACGTGGAATTCGTCGCCGTCGAGCCACACACCCGACAGGTCCACTTCCGGCTCGATGGCGGAGCCTTCACCAATGGTGAGCAGGCCCGTCACCGGTGCGAAGGCGTGCATGTCCACGCCCTTGCCGATCTTGGCACCCAACATGCGGGCGGTGATTTTCGCGGCGTTGGCGCTGGAGATGTTCAGCGCGCCGGAGGCCGCAAGCCACCGCTCCGCCGCCCACAGGCGCACGTGCTGCGCGCCGCCGCGTGTGTACACGCCGGGCTTCACCCGCCCGCGGATCAGTCGGGCGCCCAGCGCGCCGATCGGGATGCGCCCGAACGGGGTGCACAGCACCACGAACGCGGCGGCGAGCCAGGGCCAGCTCAGCTCGGTCAAGCCCAGCAGGTTCGCCGCGATGGCCACCCAGGTCACCGCCGTGGCTGCCTTCAGGGTCATCACCGGTATCAGGGCCAAACTCTGCGTCATTCGGGTGCCGGCGCCGACGGGTTCTACCTCGCGTTCGCGCTTGGCGGTGCGGTTGGAAAGCGTGAGCTCGTCGATAAGCGAGGCAAGCGTTTCCAACCTGGGGTGGTCGTAGAGGTCGCGCACCGCGATGGTGGGCACACGCTCGCGCAGGCGCGTGATCAGCGCGGCGGCCGCGAGCGAGGAGCCGCCGAGCTCGAAGAAGTCCGCGTCGCGGCCCGGCACGTCCAGGCCGAGGACCTCGACCCACTGCTCGGCCACCCACGTCTCCGTCTCGGTCAGCCCGACCGCGTCCACGCTGGCGGGCAGCGGCCACGGCAAGGCCTTCTTGTCCACCTTGCCGGAGGTGCGGATGGGCAGCTCGTCCATGACGTGCAGGCGCGGCACAAGCGCCGCCGGCATAAGTTCGGCCAAGCGCTCGCGCATGTGCGGCACGTCCAGCTCGGTGCCGTCGTTGGGGGAGACGTAGCCCACCAGCACCTTGTCGCCCGACGGCAGGGTCTGCACCGCCACGGCCGAGTTGTACACGCCCTCGAGCGCGGCGACGTTGGCCTCCACCTCGCCCAGCTCGATACGGCGGCCGCCGATCTTCACCTGGTCGTCGGCGCGGCCGATGAACGCCAGGCCGTTATCGGTGAGCTTGACGTGGTCGCCGGTGCGGTACGCGCGCTCCCAGTCGCCCATCGGGGCGTACTTCTCCGCGTCCTTCTCCGGATCCAGGTAGCGGGCCAGGCCCACGCCGCCGATGATGAGCTCCCCGTCTTCGGCGACTGCGAGGTCCCAGCCGTCCAGCGGCCAACCGATGGTCACTGCCTCACCCGGAAACAGCTGCTTCGCGCTAGCCACCACGGTCGCCTCGGTGGGGCCGTAGGTGTTCCACATCTCGCGGCCGTCCGCCAGGCGGTCGGTCAGCTCCTGCGAGCAGGCCTCGCCGCCCACGATGAGCAGGCGGATGTTGTCCAGCGCCTCCTTCGGCCACAGGCCGGCCAGGGTCGGCACCGTGGACACGACGGTGATGTCGCGGCGGATCAGCCACGGGCCTAAGTCCTGGCCGGAGCGCACCAGCGCGCGCGGGGCCGGCACCAGGCAGGCGCCGTGGCCCCACGCGAGCCACATCTCCTCGCACGACGCGTCGAACGCCACGGACAGGCCGGCCAGCACGCGGTCGTCCGGGCCGAGCGGGTTGTCCTGGCAAAACAGGCGCGCCTCCGCGTCCACAAATGCGGCCGCGGAGCGGTGCGTCACCGCCACGCCCTTCGGTTTTCCCGTGGAGCCGGAGGTGAAGATGATCCAGCAGTCGTGGTCCGGGGTGACCTCGCCCAACGGGGCCGGCTGCGCAGGCTTGAGCACGCGCAGCCCGTCGTCGGTCCAGATCGCGTCCACGTCCGCCTCGCCGAAGACGGTTTCCGCGCGCTCGTCCGGGTCGTCCGCGTCCACCGGCACGTACGCGCAGCCCGCGCGCATCGTGGACAGGATCGCAAGGTAGAGCTCCCTGCTTCCCGACGTCATCCGGACCCCCACGCGGCCCCCATCACGCACGCCCATCTTGCGCATGTCGGCGGCGCGGCGCTCGATTTCCTCCACCAGTTCGGCGTAGGTGAGCACGCCGTCGTCGGCGGAGTTCGCGCCGCCGTCGTCGATGGCGGCGGCATCGGGGTGCTCGGCGGCGGTAGCCGTGAGGACGTCGATGAGCGTCCGCTCCGGCGGGGCCAGGTGGCTGCGAAGGAGGGGGTTGTCGGGCTGAGACATGCGGATAAGGCTAATAGCGCAACGAAAATCCGCAAATTATGGGAAACGCCAACTATTTGCGCCCGCCCACGTTCTAGTCGTCGCCGTCCAGCGCTTGGGAGAGCTTGCGCAGGCTCTTCAGCTGCTTGTTGGAAGACGCCTCCAGCGCGCGGTCCTCCGCCTCCGCCACGTCCGCGGCGAGTTTCGCCAGCACCTTGGTGCCTTTCTTGGTGGCGGCGACGATCTGGCGGCGTCGGTCCTTCGGGTCGCGCTCGCGGGTGACCCAGTTGTTGTTCTCCAGGTTGTCGATGAGGCGGACCATGTCGGACGCGTCGATGGTGAGCAGCTCCGACAGCTGGCGCTGGCTCATCGGCTCCCCGTCCACGCACATGAGGATCCAGTACTCGCGCATGGTGGAGTCGTGCTTGGCCAGGGTGCGCTCGACCTCGTCTTTGGTGTGCCTGCGCACGCGTTCAACCTGGAAGTGGGGGGACTTGGCCAGTGCGGACGGCAGTTCGGGGAGCGTGGGCATGGCCTTCATCATAACTATGTTTAGGCGCCCAACAATTGGGAACGCCTAAGACTGCCTAATTCTGGTGTGGCAGGCCCTGCTCCACCCAGGCAGTGGTGCCGCCGGCGACGTTGATGACGTTGTCCCAGCCGCGGGCCTGCTCCAAGTATTCGCCGGCTTGCGCGCTGCGGCCGCCAGACTTGCAGATCAGGTAAATGTCGCGCTCCGGGTCGATCTCGTCGGTGCGTGCGACGAACTCGGACAGTGGGATGTTCACGGCGCCCTCCGCGCGGACGGCGGCGTACTCGTCGGGCTCGCGCACGTCGATAAGCTGCGCGCCTGCGGGGACTTTATCTACGGAAACTTCCTTCATGGCTCGTATGATAACTGCCGTGAAGTACCACGTCCGCCGCATCGTCGCACTGCTGATTCTGTTCCTTCTGGTGCGCGCAGGTTTCAAGGCACTGCTTCACGACGAACCTTCGGACCCCCCAGCGGCAGAGCCAACGCAGGAGACGTCGGTGTCGGCGGAGCCTCGTCGGCAAGCTGCTGCCTCGATTCCGCAGGGGAGACCGGTGGAGATGGTGGTGCCGGTGCTGGGGCTGCGCGCCGGGTTCGAGCAGGCGGATTGCCGCGTGGTGGACGGCAAAATCGACCCGAAGAGCATGGATAAGGCGTGCGCGCTGACGGGGGAGAGCTACCCGTACGAGCTGCCGGGCACGGACGCCGGCGACATTGTGGTTGTGGCGGGGCATACCGGCGCGGGCGTGGATGCGGTGTTTAACAAGCTTTACGACGGCAAAGCCGAACGCCACACCGTAGCCAAAGGCGACACGCTGTTCCTGCGCACGGAAACCTCGGGCGACGACTGGCTGAAGTACACCGCGACCGACCTGCACGACCCCGACAAGGGCGCGCTGGCGGGCAACGCGGAGATCTGGGGGACGGGGCCGATGCCGGGTCGGTTGCTGACCATTTCCTGCATCCAGCCAGCGAACTTGTTGGCGGACAGCGTGCGCAACGCCGTCGTGGGCTGGCAGTTGGCTGGAACGGCAACCGACGACGAGGTCGAGATGGCCTTCGAGCCGCGATAGTCAAGATTTTTGCGTCTCTTTTGCGAGGTTTGACCTGCGGTTTTGCAGGTGTTGTCCAAAAAGTCTGAAGTTTTAGTTGAGACTTGTGTGAAACGTGTTTACTGTTGTGGCGTAACCTTCGACCTGAGGTTTAGACTTTCCCGATAGGAGCCCCCAATGAAGCGCACCATCCGCACGCTCGCCGCAGCCGCAATGGCCGGCGCGATCGCAATTTCCGTGACCCCCGCCGCCGACGCACAGACCATTGACCCGACCGAGATCGCCACGAAGATTGCAGGGGCCTACTACCCGGCCGTCCTGGTTATGCCGAACGGCGAGTACCTGGAGCTTGTCGACGGCAAGTACGAAAAGGCCGCAACCACCCCGGCCGGCGCTGAGAACGCTGCGGAGGTTTCCCTGGCTGACAACGGTGACATCGTCGCCACCCTTGCGGACGGCTCCGGTGAGACAATCGTGCTGGGGAAGGCCAAGCCGGCCGCTGGGTCCGCCACCACCACCACTCCCCAGGCCCCGGCGCCGAAGGCGACCGGCGAGGCTGCCGCCTCTGCAACCTCCACCTCCACCGCGACCACCCTTACGGTGCCGGCGGGTACGGACACCACCGTCTCCGCAGCTGTGGATGCAAACCTGGGCGGCGCCGGCGCTGGCGCGGGCAGCTCCAACGGTGCAGCTGGCGAGGCCAACGCCGAGCTGTCCCCGGGTGCGATCGCGGGCATCGCTGCTGCTGCGATCGGCATCCCGATCGTCATCGCTGGCGTGACCTACTTCCTCAACCAGGACGGCGAGACCCTGGTCGGCTCCTCAGAGCGCGTGAACCAGCAGCCGACCCCGGAGGAGAAGGAGAAGTCCGATCAGCTCCGCGCTGAGCACGCCGACGAGATCGCCGCGCAGCAGGTCGCTGCCGCCGCGAACCGTGGCGTCGAGGCTGAGACTGGCTCCAACACGCTCGTGCGCACCCTGTTCGCGCTGGTGATCGCTTCCGTGCTTGGTGCAGCCGCGTTCGTGGCTGGCCGCCGCTTCCTGGTCTAGGCCGACACCCTCTTCGCTTGAGGTCTGGTTACTTTCGCGTAACCAGACCTCAAGCGTTTTGCGTACCTAAAACCCCTGGTCGCGCCCGCCGCTGAGGTCTGGTTTCTTGCTGAGGTCTGGTTTGTCCCAAGCGGGAAGCAAACAGTTGTTACTGGAGTGAAAAATGGGGGCAAAGTGTGTAAACTCTCAACCAACGCTTGAGGTTTGACCCCTCGAGCTTCCCCGAACTTCCTAGGAGTCCGTCATGAACCGCACCACCCGCGCCGCCGCTGTCGCAACTGCTGCCGCCGCAGCTCTGCTCGCTGTGCCGGTCGCCGCAACCGCGCAGGATCTGCCGGCCGAGACCGCCGACGCACGCGGCGAGCAGTACTTCCTCAACGAGGAGGGCTCCCACTACGTGCGCACGCTCCAGGAGGCGGCGCAGCCGTACGCGCAGCTGGACAGCGGCCAGCAGGAACGCGCGGTCGCGGTCGCGGATGCCGCGGTCGCAGGCCTGATCGGCTCCGGCGTGATTCGGGACCAGCCCGCCGACCAGCCGACGGGCGAGCCGGTGCCGACGGATCCGGAAACCGCCGAAACGCCCGCTGAAACGTCCGCCGAAGCACCGGCACCGTCCCCGGAAAACGCGCCGGAGGAGCCGCTCGGCGCCGAGGATGTGGACCCCGCCGACGACAATCCCGTCGCCCACGGCCTGGTGAAGTTCCCGCCGGTGCTCACGCTGGACGGCAAGACGTTCTTCCTGAACAAGGACGGCCACACCTTCGTCGCCGATGTCACCCGCGTCAACGCGGACGTCACCCCGGAGGAGGCTGCGGACTCCGAGGCGATGATCCAGGCCAACGCTGGCGAGATCGGTCGCCAGGGGCTTGAGGCGGCGCGTGCTGCGGGCGAGGCCGTCGAGGCTGCCACGCAAAATCAGATCGCATCCCCGTACGCCGCACCCGCCCGCGGCCTGGAGGCAGAGACCGGCTCCAACACCGTCGCCCGCGCGCTGTTTGCGCTGGCGCTGGCAAGCGCCCTGGGCGCAGGCTTCTTCGCGTTCGCCCGCCGCCGCCTGATCTAGCCGTGCAGATTTGCGCCAGCTTGGAGAATGGTGTTCTCTAAGTTGGTGAATTATAGACATCTGCTCGCATCCTGCTGTGCCGCCGCCGTCGCGGCAGGCACCATTGCCACCCCGGCCCACGCCGCCGTCGACCCGGTCGGCCGTGAGTGCCGCGCCGCCACCGCAGCGGCGAACATGGGCCAGCCGATCCCGAACATCGGCAACTACCTGCTCAACAGCAGCGAAAATGCCATCGACAACGGCGTGCTTCGCATCTTCGCGCCGGCGAAGTACAAGCCGTACATCACCCAGGCCACGGACCAGTGGGTCAGCGCCACCGACGGCCTGATGCGCTTCGAGTACGTGGACCAGCCCGGCTACAAGGTGGTCACCGTGCGCGAGGCCAACCTGGGCGGCTACGTCGTCGGCCGCGTGCAGGGCAACGTGAACAACATGGAGCTTTTGCTCAACCCGGACATTTTGCGCAACGGCTACTACGAGAGCCTGGTCATGACCATCGCGCACGAGCTCGGCCACGCCATGGGCCTGGCGCACTCCTGCGACGGCGCGCTGATGAAGGACGGCACCAACCGCGGCAAGGTGGCCAAGACACCGCAGCCGCTGGATACGCAGGTGCTCATCCAGGCGAACAACTTGCGGGCAGCTCGCCTATCGACGACTACCGCTACCCCCACCCCAGAACCTGTCTCTTATACACATCT
>ERZ1030944.210-NODE-210-length-13827-cov-10.379683_pt1 | contig 13827 bp, 14 predicted proteins | sample MGYA00518599_ERZ1030944 | MGnify/ENA primary metagenome ERZ1030944 (study PRJEB33718, sample SAMN03159697) | human skin metagenome | collected 2014-05-20 | study: EMG produced TPA metagenomics assembly of the PRJNA266117 data set (Human skin bacterial metagenome... | reverse complement strand
CAAGGTCTTCCCCGCCATCTCACGGCGGGCTGCGGCATCCGCCGCAAGGGTTGCCAATCGGTCCGACAGCTCCGATACATACTCGTGGGGGAGGAGCTCCTCCACGTGGCCCGCATCGGGGATGACGATGAGCTCCGCGTCGTGAAGTTGCGCCTCGTCCATCATCCGTCGCAAGTCGTTCGGTACGGAATCACCGGAATCTTCCTCAACCTTGTTGAGGACAACAATCACCTGTAGGTTGCGGCCCGCAGCATCGTGGAGGAAGTTCCACACGAGCTGATCGGCATACCGCGCCGGGGTGGTGACGAAGATCCACAAATCCGCTGCGGCGAGGAGTTGGGTCGCGAGAGCCCGGTTGCGATCGTCAATAGAATCGAAGTCCGGGGCGTCGAGAAGCGCAAGACCCGGAGTCAAGGAATCGGCGACGACCGTGCGAAGGCTCGTGGCCTCAGGGTTCTGATCCGGATCGCCGTGCTCGCGGGCGAGACCCGGCAGGACATGCGGCGAGTTGAACCACTCGGCATCCACCGGGTTAGACACAAGGACGGGCTGCCTCGTCGTCGGCCTAATCACCCCCGAGCGGGACACGCGCTTGCCCACCAGAGCGTTGACGAGCGTGGACTTACCACTACCCGTCGACCCTCCGATCACGGCGAGGAGAGGCGCATCGACGTTTTTCAATCGAGGCAGGATGTAATCGTTAATTTGGTCGATGATCGCCTCGGTCTCCCGCTTGGATTCGGGGTCCGTGGAAAAGCCCACGCCCTTCAATCCGTCGCGGAGGTGGACGATAGTGTCCAGTGCGTTGTCGTTCACACCCCTATTCTTCCACGAACGCCTATCGAGCGAGACATCTATACTTACCTGTTTTAGATTTTTTATATACGTAATTTTGGAAATATGTGTTCCACCATGTGGAAGAACATATTGGTTATTGGACTCGCATACTTCGGGTTCACTGTGGGGGCGGGGTTCGCGTCAAGGCAGGAGATGCTGCAGTACTACGTCTCCTACGGCACGGGGGGCTGCGGACGGCATCATCGTCCTTTTCCTCATGCCGTTTACAGCAATGGTCATCCTGCAATACGGCAGTAATTTCCGGGCGACGAGCCACGGCAAGGTATTCGGCAACGTCACCTCCGCCGTCACCGCGCGGTTCCTGGACTACACCCTGACGGCCTCCCAGTTCTGTCTCGGGTTCGTCATGATGGCCGGCGCGGGGAGCAACCTTCACCAGCAGTTCGGCCTTCCGCTGTGGGGTGGCTCGGTGATTATGGCCGTCCTCGTCCTGGAAGCGGGCATGCTCGATGTGGAGAAGATCACTAACCTCTTCGGTGCGATCACACCATTCATGCTGCTTCTCATCTTCATTGCCGCCATCGCCGCTATCGTCTCCGGGCCGGGGATCTCGGCCACGTGTCGGAATATGCGCAGCAGACCGTCGACCAGCCACTGCCCAATTGGTGGTTGAGCGCGCTCAACTACATCGGCGTGGCCATGCCCTCGGGTATCGCCATGGCCTTTATCATCGGCGGAAACAATTGGCGGCCGAAGGAGGCCGGCTGGGGTGGTTTTCTCGGCGGTGCGATCTTTGCTGTTGTTCTCCTTGTGATGGCCGTCGCACTGCTGCTCCGTGTGGAGGACGTGGCACACGCCGACCTGCCCACGCTGCTGCTTGTTGAGCAGGTTCACCCTGCACTCGGGCCGGTAGCAGCGATCGCCACGTACCTCATGATCTTTTCCACGTGCCTGTCCGTCATGTACTCGATGGGACGCAGAGTAACGGTAGGCAATCCCGCGCGGTTCCGGATGTACTACGCCGTCCTCGTGGGGGGATTGCGTTTCTCCTCAGCTTCTTCCCCTTCACTGAGCTGGTCAATAAGATCTTCCCCGTCATGGGATGGTTGGGGATCGTCATGGTTTTCATCCTCCTGGTTGCTCAATGGGCGACAGGATATTTACACGGAGGGGCACCGACGCGACAAGATTCGTGCCCTCATCCTCCGCAAACTCGTTCTCGAGGAACCGCGACTGGATGCAATTAACCACGGCGCTTCGCAGCTCTGAGATCGACAGCAAGGAACTGCGTGAGGGACTGACGCAGGAAGCCGTCGAGGAACTGCACGCGGATGAGGAATCAGAGTGTACAAAGGAGGACTTCGATGAGGAGGAATTGTGGGCCGATGCAAGCCGTCGCCCGCTGTTCAAAGGGGAGGTACGCATCGTCGACGAGGTGGGACCTGAATAACATACCCACGCTGAAGTGATAACCGGTACACTGGCAAAGGTAGATGTAGTTAATGCGAGACCTTATGAAGAAAGGGTGGCATACATGTCGCTACTTACCTCCGCAGCTTTTCGCGTCATTCCCGGCGCCTTCATTCTTAACTCCGGCATCCAGAAGCTGGGCATGGACGAGAGCTCCTCTGCCGGCCTGCAGAACATGGCCGCCACCGGCATCCCAATGATGAAGGAAATCCCCACCGAAAAGTTCGGTGATTTCATCGCATACTCCGAGATCGGCATCGGCGCCACGCTGTTGGCCCCGTTCGTTCCGGATCGCCTCGCCGGCATGGTTCTCACGCCGTTCGCCGCTGGCCTTCTTTCCATGTACTTCGGCAACCCGGAAAACACGGAAGACGACGGCATCCGTCCGTCGCAGGAAGGCCTTCCGCTGGCTAAGGACTCCTTCCTCCTGGCTATCGGCCTCGGACTTGCTCTCAAGGGTAAAGACGACAAAAAGTCCAAGAAGGAAAAGGCCATTGAGGCAGCAGAAGAAAAGGCCCAGAGTGTGCGCAAGGACGTAGAAAAGGGTGCTCACAAGCTGTGCAAGAACATCAACCTGAAGAAGCTTCCCTTCTTTAACTAAGGCGTTCTCCTGACTGACCCCGTCCCATGTGGACGGGGTTTGGTTTTTGATAGGGGACGTGGTAAATTGTCTCGCGTTGCCTGAACAGGTGCGCGCTAGCGTGCCTTAGTGGGTAACAGGCCAGGTACGTTCCGGTCGGTAATCGGGCGTACGAAATTTTCCAGGTCAAGGAGACTTAAACGTGATTCAGCAGGAATCGCGCCTCAAGGTCGCCGACAACACGGGTGCTCGTGAAATTCTCTGTATCCGTGTCCTCGGTGGTTCCACTAGGCGCTTTGCCGACATCGGCGACACGATCGTCGCCTCCGTTAAGGATGCCACCCCCGGCGGCAACGTAAAGGCCGGCGAGGTTGTCAAGGCAGTTATCGTCCGCGCTAAGAAGGAAACCCGTCGCCCTGACGGCTCCTACATCAAGTTCGACGAGAACGCCGCCGTACTCATCAAGAACGATGGCGAGCCCCGCGGTACCCGTATCTTCGGACCCGTCGCTCGCGAGCTTCGTGAGAAGAAGTTCATGAAGATCGTTTCTCTCGCACCGGAGGTGATCTAACCTATGAAGATTCATAAGGGAGATACCGTTCTCGTAATCGCTGGTAAGGACAAGGGCGCCAAGGGCAAGGTTATTCAGGCGTTCCCGAAGACCAGCAAGGTTCTCGTTGAGGGGGTTAACCGCGTCAAGAAGCACGTGGTCAACTCCGCTCCTGAGCGTGGCGCAGAGTCCGGCGGAATTGTTACGCAGGAAGCTCCGATCCACGTCTCTAACGTCATGATCATTGATGCAGATGGCAACCCGACCCGCGTTGGTTACCGCATCAACGAAGACGGCAAGAAGGTTCGTGTTTCCAAGAAGAGCGGGAAGGATCTGTAAGAATGACTGACAATTACACTCCCCGTCTCAAGGCTGTTTACAAGGACCAGATCCGTGAGCAGATGAACAAGAAGTTCAACTACGACAACGTGATGCAGGTTCCTGGTCTGACCAAGATCGTTGTGAACATGGGTGTCGGCGAGGCTGCTCGCGACTCTAAGGCTATCAACGGTGCTCTCGAGGATCTGACCCTCATCACCGGCCAGAAGCCGGAGCTCCGTCGCGCACGCAAGTCCATCGCTAACTTCAAGCTCCGTGAGGGCATGCCGATTGGTGCCCGCGTTACGCTTCGTGGCGACCGTATGTGGGAATTCCTCGACCGCCTCCTGACGGTTGCTCTTCCCCGTATTCGTGACTTCCGCGGTCTTTCCGACCAGCAGTTCGACGGCCACGGCAACTACACCTTCGGTCTCACCGAGCAGACCATGTTCTACGAGATCGACGTTGACAAGATCGACCGTCAGCGCGGTATGGACATCACCGTTGTCACCACCGCCACCAACAACGAGGAAGGCCGCGATCTTCTGCTTCGCCTGGGCTTCCCGTTCAAGGATAAGGACGGCGTCAAGCAGCAGCCGAGCGACTAGTTCCAAACCAGAAAAGCGCCCTTAAAGGGCGCTTTTTGCTTTTCTCAAGGGCGTACTAGCGAGCGCGATTCAAGGGTTCCAAGAAAGCGCGGAAAAGCCCGCGCGGGCTAGTGAAAGCTGCGCGGGCTTACCAGGAGGAAAGACGGGAAGTGTTACTTCTTCCAGCCGATGTTTTGAGGCTTGACGATGGCGAATCCGTAGGCGCCGACGTTAGCCAGCCCCTCCTTCTGCGCAAACATGTCAGGTCCTGCGTACATCGGGACAATGCCGAAGCGCTGCAAGAACTCCGGTTCGATCTCATTGGAGCGTGCGGTCTGCTCATCGCGGGTGGGCAGATCCTGGAGCTCCTTGATCTTGGCGTCGCCTGCAGCGTCGCCTGTGGAGGAGACGTTGAGGTCAGAATCCGAGCCATAGGTCTGGTCAAAGAAGGCCACGCCGAACGGGTCGGAGGATGTGAAGCCCATGGGGAAGAGATCGAAATCGCGGGCGGTGTAGATGTTGGAGAACTCGCTGGACGGGCGCTCCTCAATCTTGATGTCCACGCCAATCTCCTTCATCATCTTCTGGAAGGCGGAGGCGGTGTTCTTGGTAATCTCCTCGGCGCCGGTGAGGACGTAGCGCAAGGAGAGTTTCTGGCCGTCCTTTTCACGGATTCCATCGGAACCCTTGACCCAGCCGGCTTCATCCAAAATCTTGTTGGCCTTCTCCGGATCGTAGCTTACTACCTTGGAGAAGTTATCCTGGTACGTGGGCTGGAAGGAGTGGATGATGAAGGATCCGGGCGGGGTCTCCTGGTAGGGCAGACCTTGGAACCAGATCTTGGAGAGCGTCTCGCGGTCGATACCGGTGACGATGCCCTCGCGGACCTTGATATCAGAAAGCTGCGGGGACTTGGCGTTGAGGGTGAGAAGCGAAATCTTCGGCTTGTGGCCGATCTTCTTCTCAATGCCGTCCATTCCCTCGACGGCAGCCCAGCGGTCGCGGGCACTGACTGAGGTGACATCCACCTCGCCGTTCTTGAAAGCGTTGATGGAGGCATCTGCTTCCATCTGGCGGAAGATACGACGGTCTAGCTTGCCCTTGTCTCCCCACCAGTTATCGTTGCGCTTGAACACGGCCTCGCCCTTGTTAAAGTCAACGTAGTCAACCGTGTACGGGCCTGCGCCCCACTCGGGGTGAACCTTGTTCACATAGTCGTTGTAGTTGGCCGGATCCTCGAGTGCTGGGTGGGCTGGCTCATTGAACAGAGACTGCCACCAGGGGTAGGTACCCCTGAAGGTGATAACTGCCTGCTTGGGGGTCTCACCCTGCTCGACGGAGGTGATGCGATCATAGCCGTCGGTGGAGTTGGGCTTAAACTCATCGTTCTCGCCGTTGTTGATCTTCCACGTTGCGTGGAAGGTCTTCCAGTCCATGTCGGTGCCATCGTTGTACTTGGCCTCGTCGCGGATGGTGAAGGTGACTACGGTATTGCCGTCCTTGATTTCTTCCTTCACGTCGGTGAGGTAGTCATCGTTGATGGAGTAGTTACCTTCGCCATCAAAGAGTACAAACTGCGGGTTGTACCAGCGCCACAGGTAGAGGGTGTACAAAGGAGCATCCGCGTGGTTGCGGTTTTGCTGTGAGGAGATCTCGGCGATCGGTGTGACTAGCTCGCCGCCGTCTTTCACCTGATCGTAAGGCGTTTCATTGTAGTCTGCTGCCTTGACTTCTATCGCCTGGTTGTCTGAGCTATTTGAGGCCTTGGAGGAGCTGTTGGCTTCCGAGGAACCGGAGTTGTTGCTCGCGCAACCGGTGAACACGAGGGCCGAAGCAGCCAGAATCGCCGCGAGTTTTGTGGGCAAGGGGCGCACTTTCATGCGTATGACTCTCCTTTCAGGAACAGCGACTCTGACAGTGAGGGTGCAGGCCACTTAAAATGTTCCACGAATTTTTGATAACGGTGAATTAGCTGGCGCACAGCATCTGGCAGGCACGTCTGTCAGGTGTATTACAACTCACTGTGCATAACTAATAGTGACTACGTTATCTAGTTTCTAGGGCAATTTCAGGGGTTTGCCACGAAAAACGTCCAAAGGGTGTAAAAAAACAGCCGACGGATGCTCGTCCGTCGGCTGCAAATTATTAAATTGTTGAACGAAACTTACTTCTTCCAGCCAATGTTCTGCGGCTTGACCACGGCGTAACCGTAGGCGCCGACGTTAGCAAGTCCCTCCTTCTGAGCCTGGATAGCCGGACCACCGAATTCGGGGATGAGGCCGAACTTGGCCAGGAATTCCTTCTCCAGCTCGTTGGAGCGTGCAATCTGCTCTTCACGGGTGGGTAGGGACTGCAGCTCCTTGATCTTGGCATCGCCTTCCTTGTCACCGGTGGAGGACAGGTTCAGCTCGGAATCAGAGTTGTAGTACTGGCCGAAGTAGGCAACGGCGTAGGCATCGCCAGCCGTGATACCCATGGGGAGGATATCGAAATCGCGGTTAGTGGAAATCTCAGACCACTTGTTGGAGGGGAGCTCCACAATCTCGATCTTGATACCCACGTCGCTCAGCATCTTCTGCGTGGCGGCGGCGGTGTTGCGGGTGATCTCATCCACGCCAACGAGGACGTAGCGGAAATCTAGCTTTTTGCCGTCCTTCTCGCGGACACCATCGGCGCCTTCCTTCCAACCTGCGTCTTCCAGGAGTTGCTTGGACTTCTCTGGGTCAAACTGAACTACCTCGGAGTAGAGGTCCTTGTAGTCCGGCTGGAACGTCATGAACATGAGTGATCCTGGGGGGTTGTCACTGAAGGGCAGACCCTGGAACCAGATCTTGGCTAGGGTTTGCCTATCAAGCGCGGTGGCAAACGCCTCGCGCACCGGGAGCTCGTCCAGGCCCGGGGACTTGGCGTTGAGAGTCAGAAGTGAGATGAAAGGACGGTGACCGTATTTCATCTCGGTGCCCGGCTGGTCCTTGACGGATGCAAAGCGGTCGCGCGCGCCGGCACCGGTGTAATCAATTTCGCCGTTCTTGAACGCGTTGATGGAGGCATCCGGGTTCATCTGGCGGAAGATGCGCTGATCCAGTTTGCCGGGGTTACCCCACCACTCGGGATTGCGCTCGAAAATTACTTCGCCCTTGTTGAAGTCGGCCGAGGCAACGGTGTACGGGCCTGCGCCCCACTCGGGGTGAAGCTTCTTCACGTAATCGTTGTAGTTGGCCGGATCTTTGAGAGCTGGGTGTGCAAAGTAGTTGAACAAAGACATCCACCACGGGTACGGGCCATCGAAGGTGACCACGGCCTGCTTGTCGGTCTCACCCTTGGTTACGGATTTGATCTGCTCGTAGCCGTCGGTGGCGGAGGGGGAGTAGGCCTCGTTTTCGCCGTTGTTGATCTTCCACACCGTTTCAAATGTGGTCCAATCAATCGGGGTGCCATCGTTGAAGTGCGCCTTGTCATTGATTGTGTAGGTGAGGACGGTGTTGCCGTCCACCATCTCCTCTTTGACATCGGTCACGTAATCGTCGTTAGGCGAGAACTCGCCGTCTGCGGTGAACAGCGAGACAACGGGGTTGTACCAGGTCCATAGGTACCTGGTGTAGGTGGGAGCATCGGCGTGCCACACGTTTTGCTGCGTGGAAATCTCGTCGATGGCGGTGATGATCTGCCCGCCGTCCTTGACGTTCTCGTAGGCGGTTTCGTTGAAATCGCCGGCGGGAATTTCTTCTTTGTTTTGTTCCTTGGAATTGGTCTTCCCGGAGGCAGAACTGTCACTGCCCTCTGAGCCCTGTTGTGAGGCACAGCCGGTGAGAATCAGTGCGCTTGATGCGACGATGGCCACTACAGCGCGCGCTGTTTTCCGTAATTTCATATTTTTCCTCATCCTCCTGGGTGTGAGAAATATTGGGTGGGTCTTTTAAATGGTGTTATTCCGCACGGTGCCAGTGGCAGGCGTAGAAGTGATCCTTACCTGCGTCCTGTTCCATGGAGGGCGTCGTACCATCGCAAAGAGACTGTTGGTCTTCAGAAAGCTCGCGATACAGGGGGCAGCGGGTTCTAAACGCGCAGCCCTCTGCCTTCTCGGTGGGGGAAGGCAGGGTATCTGGGAGAAGAATCCTCTGGCGTTGGCGCTCCAGGTCCGGGTCAGGGATGGGGATAGCCGATAAAAGCGCCTGAGTATAGGGGTGCTGGGGGTTATCAAACAGCGAGTTGGTCTCGCCCTGCTCCACAAAGCGTCCCAAGTACATGACGGCAACACGGTCAGAGATGTGCCGGATCACGGAGAGATCGTGCGCCACAAAGAGGTAACTCACGCCGAGGCGGGCCTTGAGCTCATCGAGGAGGTTCAGCATGCCTGCCTGAATGGAAACATCGAGGGCGGAGACCGGCTCATCCAAAACAATGAGCTTGGGTTCTGCAGCTAGCGCGCGGGCAAGCGATATGCGCTGGCGCTGGCCACCAGAGAAGTGGCCGGGGAAGCGGTCGATGTGGGCCGGGTTCAGCCCCACCAGATCCATGAGCTCTGCTACACGGGCATCGTGGTCGCCTTCCCAGCCGAGGGCGTCGAGGGGCTCCTTGATAATTTCCGATACCGTGAGGCGTGGGTCGAGGGCTCCCATTGGGTCTTGGAAGACGATCTGAATTTCTTTTCGCAGGAGCCTTCGCTCGCGCCGCGGAATGTCTCCCACGTCCTTACCGCCGATGACGATGCGGGTGGGATCCTCGGGCTTCATGTCCATGATCTCCAGCAGCGTGGTTGTCTTGCCACAGCCGGATTCGCCCACGATGGCGAAGCATTCTCCCTGCTTGATGTTGAAGGTCAGGCCACTGACCGCGTAAACGCTGCCCACCCTGCGCTTGAACATCGCGCCCTTGATGAGCGGGAAGGTCTTGGTCAGATCGGTGACATCGAGTACGGTCGTGCGCTCCTCGCGGGGGATATCTGCGAACGCGCTGACGGGGGCATCCTTGGCCGGGAAAATTTCCTTGCCGTTGAGGTGGCCATTCGAAATCTCGTCAGCACGCACACACGCGACAGCGTGGCCAGGCTCGATATCCTGGATATCTGGCTCCTTCTTCAGGCACGCCTCGGTGGCGATGGGGCAGCGCGGGGCAAAGGTACATTCATCGGGCAGGTTGACCACGATAGGCGGTGCACCGTCGATGGTGGTCAAAGCCTTCTTTTCTCGCCTTGCCACGCTTGGAATGGCACCCAAGAGGCCCACGGTGTAGGGCATATGTGGGTTCTTGAATACGGTGTGTACGTCCGACTTTTCTACGGGGCGGCCACCGTACATCACCAGCACATCATCTGCGGTCCCGGCGACCACGCCGAGATCGTGGGTAATCATGATGGTGGCGGCGTTGGTTTCGCGTTGTGCCTTCTTGATGAGCTCGAGGATCTGAGCCTGGATGGTGACGTCGAGTGCCGTGGTGGGCTCGTCGGCGATGAGCACGCGTGGGTTATTGGCAATCGCGATGGCGATAACCACGCGCTGGCGCATGCCGCCGGAGAACTCGTGCGGGAAGCTTTTTGCACGGACCTTGGGGTTGGGGATGCCCACTTCGTCGAGAAGCTCAACGGCCTGTGCCCACGCCTTGTCCCTGGAAATGGACTGGTGGGTTTGGAGTGCCTCAACAATCTGATCGCCGACGGTGAACACAGGAGTGAGGGCCGACAGCGGGTCTTGGAAGATCATGCCGATTTCCTTGCCGCGGTACGTGCTCATCTCCTTGTCCGTTTTGCCCAGGAGCTCTTCGCCGCCGAGCTTAACGGAGCCCGTTACACCCGCGTACTCGGGGAGAAGACCCATAACGGCCAGCGAGGTGACGGATTTGCCGGAGCCTGATTCGCCCACAATCCCCAGGGTCCGCCCGGGGTAGAGATCGAAATTCACGCCACGGACTGCGTCCACCTGGCCTGCTTCGGAGGGGAAGGAAACGTGCAGATCTCGGACTTGCAAGATGGGTGAGTTCATTACGCCTTACCTCCGGCAGCAGAGTTGGGATCGAGGGCGTCGCGGAGGCCGTCGGCGAGGAAGGCCACCGAGACGGTGAGCATGGTGAGGATGGCTGCGGGGAAGAAGAATTCCCACGGAGAGGCCTCCACGTTCTTGGCGCCGTTGGCCAAGAGCGTACCGAGGGAAACGTCGGGGATTTTCACACCCAGTCCCAGGAAGGACAAGCCCGTCTCACTCATGACGGCGGAAACAACGCCTAGGGTTAGGTAGATGGCCAGGAGCGAGGCGATATTGGGGATCATGTGCCTAAGCACGATCTTCCACGTGGGCACGCCCATGTAGCGGGAGGCGGCGATGAATTCGCGCTCACGAACCGAGATGGACATGGACCAAATAACACGCGCACTGAACATCCAGCCGAAGGCGATGAGGACGATGGTGAGGATCTTCCAGTCACCGCCGGAACCGCTCACCATGAGGCCGATGAGGAGGAACGAGGGGATGACCAAGAGGAAGTGAATGAGTGCGAGGATGATCTTCTCCGCCGTGCCGCCGAGGAGGGCTGCGGTGGTGCCAACGATGGCGGCGATGACGATGGTGGCGATGGACACGCTCGAGGCGATGATCATTGACCTGCCTAGACCGTGAACGGCCATGGCAAAAAGGTCGTTTCCGGCGGAGGTGGTGCCAAAGTAATGCTCACCACCTGGCGGTACGGCCAGCGACATGAAGTCCGGGTCATCGTAGGACCACGGGGTAAGGAACCTGCCAAATACCGCGAATAGAAGAAGAATGAGCAGAACAATAAGGCCGACCACGGCTGGTTTGTTGCGCATGAAACGCCTGTAGTACAGCGTGGATTTTTTCATCGGGCGCGCCACGGAATGATCCGCGACGGGTGCGTTGGGGTTCTGCTGGGCCTCTACGCGCCTGATATCGTCCATCTCATCTTCCACGATGGCCGTGACGCCGGCCTGGTTGGTGGGGTCAGAGTGTGGGCTGAAATCACCGGTTGGGTTGTTGAGCGCCGAAGCCGGTGGCAGCGGGGGCTGAGGGCCCTTTTTAATGTATTCGGGCTTTCTTTCAGACATTTAGCTCACCCTCACTCGCGGATCAAGGAAGACAACGAACAGGTCGGACAACACTGCGCCGATAGCTGTCATGAACGCGCCGAACGCGGCCACGCCGACGGCGCCGTGTATGTCATTTTTTTGGATGGTTTCCAGGAAGTAGCTGCCCATGCCGTTCCAGCCGAAGATCGTCTCCGTCATGATGGCACCGGTGAAGATGCCGGGGATGGAAAACGCGACTGAGGTGGCCACGGGGATGATGGACGTGCGCAGTGCGTGGCGCCTCACGGCCTGTGCCTTGGTGAGTCCCTTGGCACGCGCGGTGCGGACGTAGTCTGCGTCGATGTTATCCAGCAGCATGTTGCGTTGCATGAGGTGGTAACTGGCGTAGGAAATGATGAGCAGACAGATGGTGGGCAGGATGAGGTGCTGGAAGCCGTCGACAAGCTGATTGAAAAAGCCTTCGACGCCGATGGATGAAGCGCCGGTGACGTAGAACACAGGGTGTCCCGCAGCGCGGTTGATGGAGATGGCGATCCAGACAACGAGCACCGAGGCAACAACCACGTGGGTGTTGAGGGTGATGAGTGAGACGACCATCCAACCACGGTCTGCAAGCTTATCCTTGCGGGAGGCGGTGAAGACGCCGAGCGCGATACCGATGACAACAGAAAGGAACGTGGCCAAGAGGAGTAGCCGGGCGGAGACCCAGATGCGGTAGGAGATCTGCTCGTTGATGGAGTCTCCCAGCGGGCTTGAGCCCCAGTTCCAGTGGAGGAGAATCCCCGAAAGCCAATTCCACCACCTCTCGGTGATAGGGACCTTATCGTTCAAGTTGAGTGGCTCAAGGATGGCGTCAATGCGCTCCTCCGGCACCGGGGGGCGGCGACCCGCGTAGTTTGAGCGTGGGTTAAGGAAGCTTGATGCCAAGAAATACGTAATGTTCACGGCTACGAAGATCATGGCTAACCAACCGGCCGCCTTCTTCAGCATGTATTTCAGCATGTTTTTGCCTTGCTAGTCTCGGTTGCGCCACCCGTTATCCGGGCGACCACACTGTCTTCACTGTCTGGTTTGAGATACCAACCATTCAGTTGTGGGTGTTGTCACAATCGTAAGTCACAGTGACTTTTGAGGGGAATTGTTGAACAAGTGAATAGAATGAGAATTAAGGCATACTATACAAAAACGACTTTGGTTAAGTAACCTTTAGCTGGTCATATCCTGAACGCTGCCCCGGCCACCCCTGTCACGCTCATCAAAAAAAAACCACCCGTGGGGGTAGTTAGTCTCTCATGCAAGACGCGGTGATGTCCGGCTCGGGGGACTCTCTCCATACGCCAAAACGCGAAGAATCGTCAGCCCGTAATCGACAAAGCGACGACGACACCACCGGGCATGCACGCATAGGCGCGCATAGGGTGGACACCATAAAGCTCGCGTCAGCGCCCGTTAACTCAGGTGAAGAAAAACAGACGGGACAAAGGGGCAGGCGCGAACCCTCAAGGCGGCGTGAGGCTTTGGTGGGGTAAAAGGCAGTGGTGGGATGGGCGGTGGAGGCGTGAAGGCCAGGTGGCGCGAAGCTGTGCGGTGAAATGCGGTGGTATCAGGTTCGCGTCGGCCGACGTGGACGCGGTAGCGGGAGCCTAGTGGTAGCAAAAACGGCGACCCGTTGCGTGCATTGGGATCGCCGTTTGAGATCACATTGTGCGAGCATAGGCACCCGCGTGGCCTTACCTAGGGGAGCATGGCCTGGATGTTGGCGGGGAGCATGGGCTTGATCTGAGGCAGTGCTGCAACCAGACCTGCGAGCACCACGACCACGGCGCTTGCGGCAACGATGCCGATGCCTGCGTCTGAAAGCTCCTTGCCGTTAGGAGCACTCATGAACGCCTCGAACTCAGCAGAGCTCGCGGGCATGTCCTTGCCGGCAGCGCAGGCTCGCAGAGCGGGGAGCGTGGTCCTGTAGGCTTTGTGGATTTCCTTGATCTCCTTCGTCGCCTTTTTGTACTCTGCTTCCGAGATCTCGTGACGCGCGTACGCCTGATCGTAGTCTTTGAGCTGAGTCTCCAAGGTGAGCTCTATATCTGTGACCGAGTCTCGTGCTTCTTGGCGAGTCGTGTTCAGCGTTTTACTATTCTGAATCTGCTGTTCGTAGTCGGTGAAAGTAAGCACGCACGTATCCCCGTTGACCTTAACTGCGGCGGCGTTGGCGGCGGGTGTGCAGATGCCGGTGGCAAGTGCTGTTGCGGTGATGGTGGCGATGGCACTCTTCTTCAGGGTCGACATAGAAAGTCCCTTTCTAGGTGGATGCTCTTAATGAGCTGTGTAGAACCTGTTATAAACGTAGCAGGGGGGGGGAAGCCTGTCAAACGCCTGAAAGTTCGTGTAAAGAAAGAGGAGAAGAGCGCGGAAGTTGTGGGTGGGACAGTGTGACTTGATTGTGGGGTTCAACGTGGGGAGATGGAGGACGAATAGCCCCGCCCCTTTCCCG
>ERZ1030944.209-NODE-209-length-13899-cov-37.989743_pt1 | contig 13899 bp, 10 predicted proteins | sample MGYA00518599_ERZ1030944 | MGnify/ENA primary metagenome ERZ1030944 (study PRJEB33718, sample SAMN03159697) | human skin metagenome | collected 2014-05-20 | study: EMG produced TPA metagenomics assembly of the PRJNA266117 data set (Human skin bacterial metagenome... | reverse complement strand
ATCACAACGCCTTCCGCAGGCACACCCCGTCAAATATGTCGTGACCTCAGGCACTACCGGGGGCGCCATTGGCTTAGCTCTCTGACGCAAGTCGCGCGTAGACGAGGGTGTCATCCATTCACCCTTGCTGTACCAGTCCTGGACATGATGCGCTTCGAGCCGGAGCCCGACGCGGCGGGCGAGTGCTGCTGAGGCACTATTGCGGGCATCCATCTGTGCCGTGATGCGGTGGAGGCGATAGTGGTCAAATCCGAGGGCAAGGACCGCTCGGACGGCTTCGCTGGCGAAACCTTGCCCGCCGTACGCCGGGTTCAGAACCCATCCGATTTCACCTTGGCGGTGCTCCTTATCGGTGAGCCACAGCTCGACGTCTCCGATAGGGGTGCCGTCATGCTCGATGACTAGTGCGAGCGCGCCGGCCCCGTCATCGAGGCTGGTCTTGGCGAGGCGCGCTCCGAGCTTTTCGCGGGTGACTTCCGTGGTCCACGGCTCGTCCAACAGGTAACGGGCAACGTCAGGTTGTGAATAAAGGTTCTGGAGCCAACTGGCATCGTCTGGTTCATGGAGTCGGATCTGGAGCCGTTCCGTTGCCAACGGCCACTGGTGGGCAGGCGTGAGGTCGCGCCGATAATGGAGCAACTCCTCCTGTAGTCCCGCGGGCGTGGTTCCTGCGCTTCGCCCGGTCTCGCGGAATCCTGCGCTGGTCAAACACCGCTGGGAAGGCTCGTTCTCTGGAAGCGTGCGTGCCGTCAAAGCCTGTAGTCCACTGTCGCGGGCGAAGCGCGATGCCAACTCCAGTCCCCGGCGTGCGTGTCCATCTTTTCGTGCATCGGGATGGATCCAGAACCCAACCTCGGCGGTCTCGGAGTTGACGTCGAAAAGTACTAGGGAGCCCACGAACTGGTTCGTCGCGGCGTCAGCGAGTGCGAGCACGGCCAGCGTGCCGGACGAGAGGCCCGCCGTGACCTCTCCGCGGATTAACCGTCGCACGGATTCGGGGGTGTAGTCGGGTTCGGGCAAGTGGCCGAAGCGCAGCACGGCCTCATCTTTGGTTCCGCTTGCGTACGCGTCCGCGTCCAGCTCGGACAGGGCCCGCAGGCGAGTGCCCTCATGGGCGATCGGGAGCTTCGTGGCATCCAGCATGGTGCAAACCTAACATAGGACGGATAGTCGATGCAGGCATGTTTGGTTAGCCTGGTGGGGTGAGCTACTGGGAACACCGGAAACCTGTGCAACGCCACCGCGCCGTGGACATCGCGGAGATTGCAAGGGTCTCGGTGAGACTGCTGGATGAAGGTGGATTGAGAGCCCTTACCCTCAGGGCTGTGGCGCAGCAGGTGGGGGTCGCTCCAGCCAGCTTGTATTCCCGCGTGGAATCAGTCGACGACATGTTTGACCTCGCCCTCGACACAGCGCTCGCAGACGATCCGGTGATGAACGAATCGATCCGGAACGCCGACCTGTCTACCCTGATGCAAGATTTCTTCTCGCATCTCACGGCCCACCGGTGGGCAGGTCAAGTAATTGGGATGCGGGCGCCCAGGGGCCCTGCTTACTTGGCGCTTTCCGAGCGTATGTGCGTACTGCTCGAGGAAGCGGGCACTCCGGATCCGTTGGGGACTTCCTACCGGTTATCAAACTTAGTGATCGGGGCCGCCCTGACGGCTCCCATGGCGCCCGACGAAAAGCGCGTTGCCATCGACCCCGAGCAGGCCCCGACCTATGCGCGCCTGCATGCGGCGCACCACATTAGCCCACGCGAGATCCTCTCCGAGGGCATCTCGGCACTTCTGTCTTGAGGGGACTTCTGAATCCCGCACTACCGGTTGAACGGCGGGGAGAACCACGTGAACGGGCGGTCCAGCAGGGTGGTGCCGAGCTTCGACGGGGTGAGTACGAACGCCTTGCCGCCGGCTGGGGTGAGCTCGAGGCCATCGCCCTCAGCGCGCCAGGTGAACTCCATAGTTTGCTCGATGGGGCCGCGCGGGGCGGCGTTGACGCCGTCGTCGGTCATGGGCGCGGTGAGCTGGATAATCACCCGGTCGCCGTCGAGGGTGTAGAAGCCTTCCTGGAGGTCTCCGGAGGCTCGTCGTAAGGCAGCGAGCCCATGGAAGGAGCCCTCGGGGGTTTCGGCGCCCTCCACCCGGTAGAAGCTGCCGGCCGCGGGGCCGTCGATGGAGCCGAACGCGATCGCCGCCCAGCGCTGGTCGTCGGACAACGCAGGCGCCGGCTCGATGTCGCCGCCGGACACCGCATACAGGCCGGAGAGCTCGGTGCCGTCCCGGTCGAGCGCCTTCGGGATGCCGTTGGCCATCACGAACCCGGCCGCGCCGAGCGCGACCACGGCGGCGACGGCGGGGAAGAAACGGGTCACGCGGTGGACCTTGTCGTTGGTGATCACGCGCGGCGGCTCCACGGCCTCCGTCGCGCGCCCCGCGAGGAAGCGGAACAACCGCGGCAGCCACGGCGCCAACACGAGCAGGTAAAGCAGCGCCTGGAGGGCGGACGGGATCTTCACGGGCACGTCGAACGTCATGTTCAAAAGCCACACCACGGCGAGATCGAGGAACCCGATCAGCCCGCCGAGCCACGCGGTGCGCCGCCACAGCACCAGCACAGCGGCGACGAATTCGGCTAGCCCCGCAAGGAACTGCACTGTGGGGGAGAAGCCCATGAAGGTCCACAGCAGCCCCATCGGGGACTTCTCACCGAGGGTGATCAAAAGCTCCGGGAAGTCCGGCTTGCTCATCTGCATCAGCCCGAGTTTGAATACCGCGTACGGCATGAGCAGCCCAAACGCCACCATGCGCACAATCCAGTGCAGCGCCCAACCAATCTGTTTCGCGTTCATGGGCAGCAGTCTAGCTACTATTGGCGAAGTGAAACCTTTGGCAGTTGTCGTCGGCGCCGGGCCCAACGGGCTCACGGCCGCGGCGCGTCTCGCGGTCAGCGGGTGGCGGGTCGAGGTGCTCGAGCGCTCAAGCGCGGTCGGGGGCGCGGCGTCAACACAGAAGCTTCACGACGCCACGCTGGTCGACCTCGGCGCAGCCTGCCACCCCTTCGGGGCCGCCAGCCCGGCCTTCCGCGCGCTGCGGCTGGAGGACTACGGGGTGCGCTGGCTGCGCGCGCCGTACGAGATGGCGCACCCGCTCGACGGCGGCGCGGCGGTGCTGGCGGGCACGCTGGAGGGCACGGCGGCGGGGCTCGGCGCGGACCGCAAGGCCTGGGAGTGGCTGCATGCACCCGTTGTGCGCCACGTGGACGGCATTTTGGAAGACGTGCTTGCGCCGATGCCGCGCGTGCCCGGCCACCCTTTCACGCTGGCGCGGTTCGGCGCGCGCGGGCTGTGGCCGGCCACCGCGCTCGGGCGCGCCGCGTTTCGCACCGAGGAGGCCCGTGCCCTGTTTGCCGGCAGTGCGACGCACGCGATCACCTCGCCGGCGCGGCCGTTTACGGGGGCGTTCGGCCTGCTCTTCGGGGTGCTCGGCATGACGCGCGGGTGGCCGGTGGCGGAAGGCGGCTCGGGCGCGGTCACGGCTGCACTGGCCAGAATCGTCGAGGAGCACGGCGGTCAGATCCGCCGCGGCGAGGAGGTCCGCGCGCTCCCGGACGCGGACGCGGTGATCCTCAACCTCACCCCGAAGCAGGTGCTGCCTCTCGACGGCACGTCGCTGCCCGCCCGCCGCAGCCGGTCCATGCGCCGGTGGCGCTACGGCCCCGGAGTACACAAGGTGGACTTCCTGCTGGATGCCCCGGTGCCGTGGGCCGATGCCAGGGTAGGTAAGGCCGCGACGGTGCACGTCGGCGGCACCGCGGACGAGATCGTGCGGGCCGAAAGGCAAGTGGCCCGCGGAATCATGCCCGAGCGGCCGTTCGTGATGGCGGCGCAGCAGTACGCCGCCGACCCCTCCCGGGGGCTGGTGCTGTGGACTTACGCCCACGTCCCGCACGGCTACCGGGAGCGCCACCCCGGCGAGGTGGCGGAGAAGATCACCAAGCAGATCGAGCGGTTCGCGCCCGGTTTCCGCGCGGTGGTGAAGGACAAAATAGAAACGCCCCCGCACGAGCTGGAGGCGTGGAACCCCAACCTCGTCGGCGGCGACATCGCGGGCGGGGCCATGGACGGCGCGCAGCTGCTCATGCGCCAGCCGCACCGGCTGCGCAAGGGGCTGTACCTGGCCTCGTCCTCGACCGCGCCCGGCGCCGGGGTGCACGGCATGCCGGGGTGGTGGGCCGCCGAGGCAGCAATGAGGGACTTCGGAGGTTAATTACTCCTCGCCGGTGAGCTCGCGCAGCTTCGCGCGCACCGCGGAGGCCTCCGGGTTGGTGGCATAGGTGCCGTCGGAGTAGAGCACGGTGGGCACGATGCGGTTGCCGTCGTTGACGGACTCGATCCAGGCGTTGACCTCGTCCATGCCGTCGGCGTCCACGTCGACCAGGTCGTAGGGGGTCTCGGTGCGGTCGAGGCGCTCGCGCAGCTTGCGGCAGAACGGGCACCACTCCGCGGCGAAGATGGTCACGTGCGAGGAGGTCTCAGGTGCGGCAACGGTCATGTCAAACCCTTTCAAAACGTTGGAACTTGTAGCGCAGGCCGGTCGTGGAGGTCTGCCATTCGCCGTCGCGGACCAGCTCGAAGGCGTCGTCGATGCGGGGCGCGTGGACGGCTGTGTTTGCGGGGAGGTCCGGATGGACGTCGATAAGTGTGCGCTCGATGACATCAACCTCATCGAGGGTGGCCTCGTAGACCTGGGCGCCGCCGATGATCCACGCGTCCGACTCCAGGTCCGGGATGTCGCGGCACACCGACGCGCCGTCCGACCACTCGTCGTCCTCGCGGGAGGACAGTACGATGTTCTTGCGGCCCGGCAGGGGGCGCACGGGCAGCGACTCCCAGGTGCGGCGCCCCATGATGATGGGGCTGCCCAGAGTGGTCTCCTTGAAGTGCTTGAGGTCCTCGGGCAGGTGCCAGGGCATGCCGGCGCCGTCGCCGATGATGCCGTCGAGGCTTTGGGCCCAGATTGCGCCCAAGGTCATACGGACACCTCCGCCTTGATGGTGGGGTGCGGGTCGTAGCCCACAACCTCGATGTCGTCGAAGTCGTAGTCGAAGATCGACGCAGCCTTGCGCAGCTTCAGCTGCGGGTACTCGCGGGGTTCGCGGGTCAGCTGCTCGCGCACCTGGTCGAGGTGGTTGTTGTAGATGTGGCAGTCGCCGCCCGTCCAGATCAGCTCGCCGACCTCAAGGCCCGCCTGCTGCGCGAACATGTGGGTCAACAGCGCGTAGGAGGCGATGTTGAACGGCACACCGAGGAACATGTCGGCGGAGCGCTGGTACACCTGCATACTCAAGCGGCCGTCGGCGACGTAGAGCTGGAACAGCAGGTGGCAAGGCATAAGCGCCATCTTGTCCAGCTCGGCCACGTTCCAGGCGGACACCAGGTTGCGGCGCGAATCGGGGTTCTCGCGCAGGGTGCGCAGGACCTCCTCGATCTGGTCGATGTGCCCGCCGTCCGGGGTGGGCCAGGAGCGCCACTGCACGCCGTAGACGGGGCCGAGCTCGCCGTTTTCGTCGGCCCACTCGTTCCAGATGCGCACCCCGTTGTCCTGCAGCCAGCGCACGTTGGAATCGCCGCGCAGGAACCACAGCAGCTCGCCGACGACGCCCTTGAAGTACACCTTCTTAGTGGTCAGCAGGGGAAAGGACTGGGAAAGGTCGTAGCGGATCTGGCGGCCGAACACGCTGCGGGTGCCGGTGCCGGTGCGGTCGCCCTTCTCGGCGCCGTTTTCCAAAACGTCGCGCAGCAGGCCCTCGTACGGGGTGGAAATCACTTGGCTACTCCTTCAAAGGTGCCGTGCTCGTCGTGGTAGCGGGCGGCGGCGTCCAGAATGTCGTCGGCAAGCTCGGGCCGGCAGATCACAATATCGGGGATGTAGGTGTCCGCGTTGTTGTAGCGCAGCGGGGTGCCGTCGAGGCGCGAGGCGTGCAGCCCCGCCGCGAGCGCGACACCCACGGGCGCGGCCTGGTCCCACTCGTACTGGCCGCCGGCGTGGACGTAGGCGTCGTAGTCGCCCAGCAGCACGTGCATCGCCTTCGCGCCCGCGGAGCCCACCGGCTGCACCTCAAAATCTAAGGCTTGGGCGACATGCTTCGCGACGGCCGGGGGCCTGTTCCGGGACATCGCCACCTTGCCCGCGAACGGCCCGGAGACGTGGCGGACATCGGAGGACTTGAACACGACACCCAGGTCCGGCAGGCCCACCGCGGCGTGGGTGGGCACCCCGTCCTCCACGAGGGCGACGTGCACCGCCCAGTCCTGGCGGCCGGTGGCGAACTCCTTCGTGCCGTCGAGCGGGTCGACGATCCAGACCCTGTCCTTGGACAGGCGGTCCTGGTTGTCGGCGGCTTCCTCCGACAGGAAGCCGTCGTCAGGCCTGTGCTGCGAAAGCACCCTGGAGATCCAGCTTTGGGCGAGCTCGTCGCCCGCCTCGCCGAGCTCGCGGCCCCGCAACAGGCCCACGCCGCGCACGCCTTTGAGGATCTCGCCGGTGCCCTCGGCGATGAGGTTGGTCAGCCGGGAATCCGAGTACTGAGCAGTCATGCACCCGACTCTACCGCTAAGGTTGGCGTGATGAACGCGCCGATCCTCAGCCGCTTCCACCCGCAGGTGGCCCAGTGGTTCGGAGACGTATTCGCCGCGCCGACCGCGGTGCAGGAGCAGGCGTGGCGCGCGATCTCAGACGGTGAAAACGCGCTGGTGGTCGCACCCACTGGCTCCGGTAAGACGCTCGCGGCGTTTCTGTGGTCGCTCAACTCGCTGGTGGAGCGCGCCGGGCAGCAAGCCTTGCCTATCGACGGAGCTTCCGCCTCCACCCACGGCGGCGTGCGTGTCCTCTACATCTCGCCCCTGAAGGCGCTGGGCGTGGACGTGGAGAACAACCTGCGCGCGCCGCTGGCCGGCATCGCGCGGGTGGCGCAGAAGCTGGGCCGCGACATGCCGGACATCTCGGTCGGGGTGCGCTCCGGCGACACCCCGCAGTCCGAGCGCAACCGGCAGGTGCGCAAGCCCCCGGACATCCTGATCACCACGCCCGAGTCCCTGTACCTCATGCTCACCTCGAAGGCGGCGGGCATCTTGCAGACGGTGGACACCGTGATCGTGGACGAGATCCACGCCCTGGCCGGCACGAAGCGCGGCGTGCACCTTGCGCTCTCGCTGGAGCGGCTGCGGCGGCTGGCGGGGGACTTCCAGCGCATCGGCCTGTCGGCCACGGTGCGCCCGATCGAGGCGGTAGCGAACTTCCTCGGGCCGAAGACCACGATCATCAACCCGCCGGCGGAGAAGCGCTGGCACCTCGACGTGCGGGTGCCGGTGGACGACATGTCCGACCTGCCGGTGCCGGAGGACGCCTCCACGATCGGCGACGCGGTCTTCGATGACGCGCTGGACGATTCGGAGCCTGCGGCGCCGCCGGGTGCCGTGAACTCCATCTGGCCCCACATCGAGCGCGCGGTGTACGGCGAGGTGATGGCGCACCGCTCCACCATCGTGTTCGTGAACTCGCGCCGCACCGCGGAGCGGCTGACCAGCCAGCTCAACGAGCTGTGGGCCAAGGAACACGACCCGGAGGCGCTCTCGCCGCAGACCAGGCGGCCGCCGGCGCAGCTGATGAAGTCGGTGGACACCGCCGGCCACGCTGCCAACGTGATCGCCCGGGCCCACCACGGCAGCGTGAGCAAGGACGAGCGCGCACAGACCGAAACCATGCTGAAGGAGGGCACCTTGCGCGCGGTGGTGTCCACCTCCTCGCTGGAGCTGGGCATCGACATGGGTGCGGTGGACCTGGTCATCCAGGTGGAGTCGCCGCCCTCGGTCGCCTCCGGCCTGCAGCGCGTGGGCCGCGCCGGGCACACCGTCGGCGCGGTCTCGGAGGGCACCTTCTACCCGAAGCACCGCGCCGACCTCGTGCAGACCGCGGTGACGGTGCCGCGGATGCGCGAGGGCCTCATCGAGGAGCTGCACACCCCGCGCAGCCCGCTCGACGTGCTGGCGCAGCAGACCGTGGCGGCGGTCGCGGTGGAGGACCTCGACGTCGACGAGTGGTACGACACGGTGCGCCGCGCCTGGCCGTACAGGGACCTGGCGCGCGAGGTGTTCGACTCGGTGATCGACCTGGTCATCGGCGTCTACCCCTCCACGGACTTCGCGGAACTGCGGCCCCGCGCCATCCTCGAAGGCTCCACCCTCAAGGCCCGCCCGGGCGCCCAGCGCGTGGCAGTCACCAACGCCGGCACCATCCCGGACCGCGGCATGTTCGGCGTCTTCCTGGTCGGCGCGGACGACAAGGCGCCCCGCCGCGTCGGCGAGCTCGACGAGGAAATGGTCTACGAGTCCCGCGTCGGCGACGTGTTCACCCTCGGCGCCTCCAGCTGGCGCATCGAGAACATCACCCGCGACCAGGTGCAGGTCTCACCCGCGCCGGGCCACACCGGCCGCCTGCCGTTTTGGACCGGCGACGGGCTGGGCAGGCCTTATGAGCTGGGGAAGGCGCTGGGGGCGTTTCGTCGAGAAGCAAAAAGCTCCCTGGATAAGAGCCTGGACGAGCGGGCACGCCGCAACCTGCTGCAATACCTCGAGGAGCAGGAGGAGGCCACCGGCATCCTGCCGGACGAGACGACGCTGGTGCTCGAGCGGTTCACCGACGAGCTGGGGGACTGGCGCGTGGTGCTGCACACCCCCTTCGGCAAGGGGGTCAACGCGGCGTGGGCGCTGGCCACCGGGTGGCGGGTCGCGCAGGAAACCGGAATGGACGCCCAGGCGGTGGCGGGCGACGACGGCATCGTGCTGCGCCTGCCGCAGGGCGACAAGGAGCCGGACGGGGCGATCTTCCAATTCGACGCCGACGAGATCGCCGACATCGTCACCGAACAGGTGGGCAACTCCGCCCTGTTCGCCTCCCGGTTCCGTGAGTGCGCCGCCCGCGCCCTGCTGCTGCCGCGCCGCAACCCCGGCAAGCGCGCGCCCCTGTGGCAGCAGCGCCAGAGGGCCGAGCAGCTGCTGGATGTGGCCCGCAATTATCCGAGCTTTCCTATCATTCTCGAGACAGTGCGCGAATGCCTCCAGGACGTCTACGACCTCCCCGCGTTGCAGGAGGTCATGCGGGATGTGAACACGCGCCGGGTGCGCATCGCAGAGGTGACCACGGACCAGCCGAGCCCCTTCGCGTCCTCGCTGCTGTTCAACTACACCGGCGCGTTCATGTACGAGGGCGACACCCCGCTGGCGGAGAAGCGGGCGGCGGCGCTCTCGCTCGACCCGTCGCTGTTAGCCAAGCTGCTCGGCACCGTTGAGCTGCGGGAACTGTTGGACGGCGACATCATCGCGGAGGTTGACGCGTCGCTGCGCCGGCTCGGGCGCGCCGAGACCTCGGAGCAGTTCGCCGACACCCTGCGCATCGTGGGGCCCGTGCCTATCGACGAGCTCCGTCTCCACACCGCCGTTCCCCTCGAGTCCTTGGAGCAGGCCCTGGGAGCGCGAATGATGCGGGTACGCATCGGCGGGCGCGAGCACGTTGCCCAAGCCCTGGACGCGCCGCTGCTTCGCGACGGCCTCGGCGTGCCCGTCCCACCCGGCGTCGCCGCCCAGGTGCAGACCATCCCCGATGCTTTGGCGCAGCTGGTGGGCCGCTGGGTGCGCACCCGCGGGCCCTTCACGCTGCGTGATTTGGCCGACGCGTTCGGACTGGCGGTCGGTGCGGCGCACGCGGCGCTGCAGCCGCTGGTGGACAAGGACAAGGTCATCCCGGGCCGCTACCGGCAGGGCGTCGAGGAAGAGGAATACGTCGCGGCCGAGGTGCTGCGCATCATCCGGTCGCGCTCGCTGGCGGCGGCGCGCGCCCAAACCAGGCCGGTGTCGCAGTCTGCTTATGGACGATTCCTGCCCGCGTGGTCGAACGTCGCCCCGGTGGGCGTGGTGCCGGCGCTGCGCGGGGCCGATGGGGTGTATTCGGTGCTGGAGCAGCTCGCCGGGGTGCGGCTGCCGGCCAGCGCGTGGGAGTCCCACATCCTGCCGGCCCGGGTTGGCGACTACTCGCCGGTGATGCTCGACGAGCTCACCGCCTCCGGCGAGATCACCATCGTCGGCGCGGGCAAGGCGGGCGCCCGCGACCCGTGGATCATGCTGCTGCCCGCGGACTACGCCGCCCAGCTCGCGCCGCAGGTTGACGAACCACTGCTGTCACTGACCCAATCCCAGGTGATGGAGAAGGTGCGCCGCGGCGGCGGGTTCCTGTTCACGGACCTGCTCGAGCCCACCACCACGACCGAGGAGCTGCGCGAGGCCATGTGGGACCTGGTCGAGGCCGGGTTTTTGGCCCCCGACTCGTTCGCGCCGATCCGGGCGCGGCTCGCCGGCGGCAAGGCGGCGCACAGGGCGAGGCGGAGGCCGTCGAGAAGCAGGGTGCGCTCGGGGCGGACCTCGTTCGCGGCGAGTGTGCCGCCGGACATGGTGGGGCGGTGGTCGCTGACGCCTACGCCTGACGACGACGCGACCCGCCGGTCGGTGGCTCTGGGCGAGTCGCTGCTGGACCGCTACGGGGTGGTCACCCGCGGCTCGGTGGTCGCCGAGGACATCCTCGGCGGGTTCGCGCTGGCCTACAAGACGCTGTCCGGGTTCGAGGCGTCCGGCAAGGCGATGCGCGGCTACCTGGTGGAGGGGCTCGGCGCCTCGCAGTTTTCCACCCCGGCGACGATCGACCGGCTGCGCGGCCACCAGGACTCCGACGACGTGGTCGGCTGGCCCTCGGGGGCCCGGGAGCCGCACGTCCACGTGCTGGCGGCGACCGACCCGGCGAACCCCTACGGGGCGGCGCTGCCGTGGCCGGCGCAGGGGCCGACCCGCTCGGCGGGCGCGATCGTGGTGTTGGTGGATGGGCTGTTGGCCGCCCACGTCACCCGCGGCGGGAAGACCATGACCACCTTCTTCGATACGTTTCCGGACGGGGTCGGCGACCCGATGCCGCTGGTGGTCGGCGCCCTTACCGACGCGGTGCGGGCCGGCCGGATGCAGCCGCTGGCCGTGGAAAAGCTCGACGGCGGGCCCGCCTTCTCGCTGAAGGAGTACGGGGCGACGGCGACTCACAAGGGCGCGAAGATCGGCGGGCGCGCGTCGGCGCCCCCGAAGCGGCGCGGCAGAAGCGTCGCGGAGGCGTTGGGGGAGCTCGACGGCGACGAAGACAGGGGCCCAGGCGCGCGCGGTCCCGCCCACGGCCTGTCCTTCGAGGACTAAGGCGAGGGCGAATTCACGGTGCGGCGCATGCTGTTTAGGGCCGCATCGGCATGCGGTGACCAGGTCGATTGGGTCGGTGGTTTGGCTGATTCGCATGGGCAGCGTGCCCCGCGCGCCCCGGTGGCGGCGGGGAGGTGGGCCAGTGCGTTTCCGCAGGTGGCGGTGCCGACGTTGAGGCCCGTTTCGCCTTGATCCGGTTCACCGCCGAGTGCATGGCGGGGTCCGTGGTGTTGATGTGGCGGGTGCCGTCGGCTTGGACCAGGACGGCGCCGCCGGTGTCGGGGTCGTAGTCCATGTAGCCCTTGTTGAACGAGCCGTCCCTGTGGTCGTTGTTGCACCTGTGGTGGGTGGGGCACAGGCCGGTGAGGTTTTCGATGTCGGTCGCCCCATACCGCAGCCAGGAGATGATGTGGTGGGCCTCGCACTCGCTCATGGAGGTCGTGCAGCCGGCCCAGGAGCACACCCCCTGCACCGCGAACATGGCGATGCGCTGGCCCACCGACGCGAGCCTCCGCGACCGGCCCAGGTGCAGCGGCACCCCGGAAAGCCCCTCGACGGTAAGCAGGAAATCGCTCGTGCCGTCCATGCCCAGCCGGACCAAGTCGAAGGCGTCGAGCTCCACACCGACGTTGGTCTGGAACAAGGTGTTGGCGTCGGCCTCGGCGAGGTCGTCGAGCGTGATGGACACCACCACCGACGCGGCGCCGCCGTTCGCAGCCTGCTGGCCCTCCTCGTACTGGCGCAGGATGGCCATGTACTGGTCGTAGCGGCGCTGGCCTTTCGAGCGCGGGTCCCGGTCGCCCTGCAGTTCCTCCGGGATATTGGAGTTCGGCGACAGACCCTTGTCGGTGAGCGCCTTGTAGAGGGCATAGTCGGCGCGGGTCATCGACAGCGTCACGTCGAAGGTGCCGTCCACGTTCTCCCTGCCCAGCGAGGCGTCTCGCTTTTCAAAGCCCGCGTTCGGGTTCGCCTTTACGAAGGGCTTGTTTGCCTCGGCGACCAGACGCTTCACAAACAGCCGCAGGTCCTTCTCGTCGCGGTACTTGGCCTGCTCCATTGCGCGGGCGTAGATGCGCATCCGCTCGCCCTCGGCCGCCTTGAGCAGTTTGTCCAGCTCGCGGCGGATGATGTCTTGCTTGGCGGCCGGGACCTCGTCGGCACGCTTGCGCGCCTCCTCCTGGTCCTTACGGCGGCGCTCCGCCTCCTCCTCGGCGGCCTTGCGCGCGGCCTCCTCGGCAGCAGAGCGGTCATCTTCAGTGCAGTCCTCCTCGAAAAGACCATCCAGGTCCGGCTCCGGCGGCGCATCGAACAGCGCCTTCGCCCGCGCGATGCGGTTGTACGCCTCGCCGCGGGAGATGCCGAGCTTTTCGGTCAGGTACGCGTCCGGGTGGTTCGCGCCGACCAGCTTGCCGGCGTCCGCCAGCACGCACGCCTGCGCGAAGGCGGCGTCCACGTAGGCCTTCTTATCCATCGCGCGTTCGAGGCGCGCGATGTCGCGGGTGATGGTGGCGAGGGGGAGGGCCGATGGATCGTCCAGAAGCTGGCGCAGCTGCGACAGGCCGTCGGCGACCTGGTCCACGAGCTCGGCGATTCCGTTCATGACACCCTCCTTTCCGCAACATTTCGCGGGTGTTGGATGTCAATGTAACAACGCGTCCGACACACCGAACCAGCAAGCGAACAAACGTGCTAAACTAGCTGCTTCACCAGGTGATTCGCCGCCGCAAGCCCAAGTCGCGGGTTCGCCTCGCGCACGTTTTTCACCGCGCGCACAAACTGCTCCTTGGGGTCTGTGCCGGTCTCCGCGAGCACCCCGCGCGCCCACTCGACCGCGGCGTCCATGTCCGGGAAGAAACCCACCAGCGACTCTTCCGGCGTCGGCCCGGTGTTAACAGTGTTGAAGATCTTGCGCAGAAATTGGAACATAGACGGCATTATGCCCGAAGGTGATTCCGTCTTTCAGCTGTCAAAGCGCCTGCAGTGGATGCAAAACCGCGAAGTGACAGCCACCAGCATCCGCGTCCCGCGCTACGCCACCGTCGATTTCACGGGCATGTCCTGCGAGCGCGTCTGGCCGTACGGCAAGCACTTGTTCATGCAGTTCGCCAAAGACGGCTACCAGCCGCAAATCCTGCACACCCACCTGAAAATGGAGGGCACGTGGTCCATGCACCGCGCCGGCACCAGGTGGAAAAAGCCCGCTCACGCCGCCCGCGTGGTGCTTTCGCTTAGCGACGAACCAAAGGCCGACATCGAACTCGTCGGCTTTTGGCTCGGGCTGGTCCGCGTCTTTCCAGCCAGGGAATACCACCAGGAGATGGGCTACCTCGGCCCGGACTTGCTGGACCCGGACTTCGACATCGACGAGGCTGTCAGGCGCATCGAGGCCGAGCCCGACCGCGAGATCGGCCGCGCCCTGCTGGACCAGCGCAAGCTCGCCGGCATCGGCAACGAGTACCGCGCGGAAATCAACTTCCTGGCTGGTACGCATCCAGCGGAATTGGTGCGAGACGTGGACGTCGAGAAGCATGTGCGCCTCGCGCGACGGCTGATGTGGGCGAATAAAGACGCCCCCGTCCGCGTGACCACGGGGATCAAGCGGGCGGGGGAGACGA
>ERZ1030944.208-NODE-208-length-14127-cov-11.196418_pt1 | contig 14127 bp, 11 predicted proteins | sample MGYA00518599_ERZ1030944 | MGnify/ENA primary metagenome ERZ1030944 (study PRJEB33718, sample SAMN03159697) | human skin metagenome | collected 2014-05-20 | study: EMG produced TPA metagenomics assembly of the PRJNA266117 data set (Human skin bacterial metagenome... | reverse complement strand
ACCCACTATCCACAATGGCTTTCTTATTCGCTGCAGAAAACATGCCCGCATCAGCTACGATTGTGACATCACTAAGCTTGTAGGCCTCCTGCATCCGCCGGATCATCGGCAACATTGTGTGTGTTTTAAGCTTTGTTTCCCTCAAACGCACCCACTGTTAAGGGGAAACCCGACGAATCAGTAAGAAGACCAACAAGGATGTGTGGCTCCACACGACGTTCCTTCGAAAACCCTGGTTTGCGGAGATCATCGGGGGTATCGGTTTCGAAATACAAGGTGGTGACATCGTATAAAAGAAACGATCCCGGCCCGATACCAGCATGAGTTGCTAGTGCCTGGGTAATAGTCTCCCGGAAACCATCGGTGGCATACTCCGGAAGTTTTCTGGCTCTTCCGGTTTAACCAGGACTGTAACGCTTGTGTGGAACGGCCTTTGACCACATCCAACAACCGTGCCGGCTTGTTGGTCATGTCCACAATCACAGTGACGAACCCATCACCGTGGGCTTTTAAGGTTATGCGACCACTTGTGCTCATCAACCCCAATGACACGCACCCCAGTCAGATGGTCAGGGTCGTGATAGATCAACTCATATGCTTGATCTAAGGCCAGCTGGCAACACAAATCCCACCCGATACGCAGCGCTTTCGCCACCGCACGCACCGACATCCGGTCAATCGCTAAACTCTGCAATATCCAGCGGGTCACCCGTCTTGTGGTTTTCTCACCATCAAAAGCACAGTCCAAACCAGCCTGGAAAATCCTACGCGAACACGCCTGATTAACATACAGGTACCGTGGCAGGCGCACCCTAAGCCTCGTTGGGAAACCCACCACCGGCAGGTCCGCACGCTCACGGACCACATGATCACGTTTTACACCCGGTTGCGTGCATGCCGGGCACTGGTTGATGGGATCAACAGCCACCGCATCAATAATGGTCACATCCCCACCATCAGCGGCTCCAGTGATCATCAACCCCAACTCAGCGGTGCGGCAAATGGTGTCAGCGATCAGGTTTCCACTAGGCTTCACGATAAGGGTCCTTGTTTGGTCAGATTTTGGATTCGACACCTACATCTCTACCAAGCAAGGACCCCCACATCTAGTGCCACGCCCAACACACCCCAACCACACCCACGCACTCTAAAACCAGAAGAGCCAGTTTTCTTTTGATTGTTGCATATCCCGCTGATGTCACACCGACGTCTGCCAGTGTTTCAATCGATTCCAGTTTGGAACCTGGATGGATAATCCGGGTGCGCACCACATCCCGAAACACCGTATCCCCACCACAGCCCGCATCAAGACCGATCCGATCGAAACACGCATCAATGCAGTCCAACAGGATTCCTGCCCGTTCAGCTGTGACAGGAACAGGATTATTCTCGCTTCCCACACCCGCATCCTCAGATGCGACTACCCCTAGATCCAGTGACATGTGGTCCCCATCGATAATCCGCTGCGCCTGCGCCTTCAAAAGGGCATACTCGCGGTCAGTGTGGGCGGAACCAACGTGGGTAATCTTCTTAGACCCGTGCTTTTGTAATGAACCACCTGCACGGCACGCACCCCGGACCCGGTTTTTACCGTGCGGATATACGGACTCACAAAATCAGACTACCGACTACCCCCACAAAATACCCGCTTGAGTAGCACCCTTTTTAACCCAATCTCAACCAAACCCCCAGGCCCACGTGTCAAGGGTGGTCCTCATCACCCACACGTGAGCCAAGTCGGGACTCCAGATGCAGTTAGCAACTGACTTATTATTCGTTTACCAGCACGAATACCCAAATTCTCGATAGGCGTGAAACCTGATTTCAATCCAGCCAGGTAACATGAGCGTAGCCACACGGCCTTTCATTGAGGTTTTGTTTAAACGTGGGTTATCCGCCTACGAGATTACTTGCCGTGTGGCCCGAAGAAAATTTTTTTTCTACTTTGTTTAAACTTGTATCTGTCCTAACTCTGCTGTGCTAAAGTTTGTCTAGAGCCAGCAACCGCTGGTTTCAAGCCTCAAGTAGTCAGTTCTCACTATATAAAAAGCAATTGCACGAAGCATTGAGAACCGTACATACTTTCGAACGAAAGGATTCGTCATGGAATCTACCTTGACTTTCTCCGACCTACTCAATGCATGCACCCAGGGTGGCCCTTCAGTAATGACATCTGTCACCGAGCTCTCCGCTGCAGCAGGAACCCACGCCTCCATCACCCCGGCAAAATTCGTCGAAGGCAAATCTTCCGTCTTCTCATTCGAAACTCGTTATATCGATGGTGAACCGGTGGAAACGGTAATGATCGACAGCATCCCTTCCTCCGCAAACCGGGGCGAATCAGCGATCGTACGGGATATCATGGCTGGCAATAAGGTGCTTGTTCGCATCCCACGCATCGAGCTTGCCTACGGAAATCGGGTGTTTTCCGATATGGATCTGTCTCACCGCTACACCGACGGGCACATCCGCGCTGGCAAATACGAGGATAAACCAGTGACGGATGCCCAGTGGTACAAAAACCTTCGTGATGGTAGCAACCGGAATTACAAGGCCCTGCTCAACACTGCACCAATCGCTCTCGTGTGCGGCGTCTGGGATTCAACCCCCCGCTCGAACCAGACACGTATTCGTCGTGCAGTCACAGGCGAGACAATCGGCGTACTCGCAGATCAGACAAGACCCGGAGCGGAGCAACAGGGTCCTCGCAGCGGGACTCGAGTTGATCCGGTTGGCGCTTCCGTCATGTTGGATCCAGGCGACTTTGAGCAGATCGTCGCAAACCAGAAGGCTGCACTTTCTGCAAAGAAGGTAAAGGAGTTCCAGGACGCTATCAAGAAGCTCAAGACGGGACAAAAGATTAGCGGTTCCAAGGTCGGCGTCGGTGCGCTTCCTCCGACACTGGATCCGCTCGGTGGCGTATCCTGCTCTCGGGTCATTAGGTCATGGGTGGTCAGTTTCACCGCACTCCGGCAACTGAATTTCGGCGAAACTGCTGAAGAAAACATCGCTGGTCGAGCTCTAGTGGCTGCTTTGGCAATTGCACTAGTTGCGCGAGCAGAACAGGAGCTCTATTACCGCTCGAACTGCGACCTCGTTGAGGTCGCAGCTCCCGAGGTCAAACTCGATCTTCGCTACGGAAACTTCAAAAACCTCGAACCACTCAGCGTTGAGGGTGCCGATAAGTTGCTCTCGGAGGCTATCGACCACGCAGAGAAGCTCGGCGTTGCTGACTGGCACGGACAGGTCAAGAAAGTGGAAGGAAATCCTGTAATTTATAACAATGCCGTGGCCGATTCCGAAGACAACGAAAGCAACTAAACCATGTCGACATTGACGTTAATTGCAGCGTTTCCCCTCGGCACTTATTACGGCCATCGAAGCGATGGCTCAGTGGAGGCCTTTCCCACCCCAGCACGTCTTCATGCTGCTTTGCTCAGCGCAGCGGCACTGGGGCCACATTCCGAGGCAGGGAAACTTTCCGACGCAGCTTTGCAGGCCTTATGGTGGCTAGAAAAGCATCCTCCAACTGGTCTATTCCAGCCCAACACAGTCGATCTCGACCCCAGTAGAGAAAGACGCAGCTATCGGGATGTGGGAACATTCGCAAAAGATACCAAGACGAAAGTCGTGCGCAAAAAGATCGAGGATCGTCCAATTTCCGATGGCGTAGCCATATCCGCACCTTTTGGATTCGTCTGGAATGACGTTCCAGACGACATTCGAAAGACTCTAATCGCCATCGCAGCAGACATACCTTACCTTGGGGAAAGCCACAGTGTCGCAATAGTCACCGCTGGCGAGGTAGAGCCGAATCTGTTACTCTCACCCACCGCAAACTGTTTCACCCCGGAAGCGCACGCTCGACAGGTTCCAACTGAAGGCCGGACAGATACACTCATTGAAGCTTACAACGAGCAATACGGAAAAAGATCTGTCCCGAAATCCCAATACAAGTTCAAGCAATCGCAGGCGCCTCTCAGTGAGATTCCGACTCAGAGCTGTACTACGGAGGCATGGTACGAACCGGCGCAGCTACCGACTTCCACCGATTCGCCGTGGTCAATCGCATATCTTTTCTCTTTAAATGCCACTATTGAAAAGCGAGACAGAGTGACCCTGTGTACACGGATGCACAAGGCGCTCATATCCCTCTTGAGTTTTGGTGCAGCCCCAATTATTACTGGCAAGTACAACCAAGAGGTTCGTCAGCCTGCCAACCGCCTAGCGATCCAGTATCTGACTCCCCAACTCTCGCAGCTCCTAGGTCTGCGGGGTCCACATTTGGCACTGTTTGTACCCACGGGGACTTCACCGTCTGACCTTGCACAAATCCGCAAGTCAGTCGAAATCTCACAAATCTGGTCTAAAAGGATCGGGAGAATCGATGTTTCCTTCACCGGCTCGACACGGTCTGCGTCCTATTTCTGGCCAGCTCCGAAGCCTGGTTGCCTTAGAATATGGGAAACTGAAATGCCGATTATCCCTGAGACACGGATAGTTAAAAGGGGCACGAGAACGTGGACGCTCGGCGACTCGGCGTTACTTTCTGCAGGCTTTGTTTGGCGAGATAGGTTCTCCACCGAAGGCTCCCGCCAGGCCCGCTACCGCTTGCTGCGTGACCAAGTAGAGCAGCAAGGAATGCAGGTGCTAGCTACCCATCCTGTAACACGCAACGCTAGAAATTACGCTCATCACACACACGCAAGCGTTCCTGTGCAGCCATATCACGCAGTGATCGATCTAGGTGCACTCTCAAATACCCAAGCGGCAGTCATGCTTGGGCAGTCACGCCACCTAGGTTCCGGGCTATTAAAGCCCATAGACGTTAATCCTGCATCTCTCGAATCAATTGGAGAACTATTAGGAGGTGTCAAATGACCATTCGGACAGGATTATCCCTCGAAGACTTTGATGAGTTTTTCTCCACTCTAAATGATGGCCATCTTCCATATAGCTGGCAGCGCCAACTGCTAGAGCGCCTTGTGGAAACCGGTAACTGGCCCGAGCAGATTTCCGCGCCTACAGGTGCAGGAAAATCATCGGTGGTCGACATCCATGTTTTCGCTAACGCACTCCACGCGGATGGCCTGGCACCGCGCTTGCCTCGCAGGTTACACGCAGTAGTAAACCGCCGCGGTCTCGTGGACAATCAATATGGCCGAGGCGCTCGCATTCAGCAAGCCCTTGAAGCAAGTCTGAAGGATGAGAACGCACCAGAAGTGCTCCAAAAAGTCGCCCTAGCACTAGCGCAACTTGGAGTTGGCAAAAGCACAAAACCGTTGAACGTGTCAGTCCTGCGTGGTGGCTTGTCAACACAGGACTTACCTGTTAACGATTTATCCGTCTGCACAGTGATTGCATCAACGCCCGATATGTGGGGCTCGAGGGCACTCTTCCAGGGGTACGGTGCTACGTACTATGCGCGCTCTCGCGAAGCAACCCTTATGACCAGCGACTCTGTTCTCGTTCTGGATGAAGCGCAATTGAATAAGCAATTGCTCAAGACCGCCCGTCGAATTCGAGAAATTCAGCTCGGAGGAGTTCAGATCGGCGTACCTGCGCTTCAGGTTGTTGAAACGACGGCAACTCCATCAACAGAAGCAGACCCGTCCTCTGCAATCACCGTCACACCAGAAAATCTTGAAACAGGTCGCGACGATACTCTTAGACAACGACTTTACGCGACTAAGCAGATTCATCACGAAATGCTTCCGAAATGGAATGGGAGAAAGAGCAATAGCTCGATAATTAACACCGCGGTTGACAGCATTCAGTCCTGGCTATCATCCCCAACACAAACGGGAACCCTTGGGTGCATTGTCAATCACGTTGACACAGCCCTCAAAATATCAAGCACCCTCCGGAAAGCGAAAGTACGGGTAGAGGTTCTGGTTGGTCCTATGCGACCGTATGACCTCCAAAGACTCACCTCTACATACCCTGGTCTGCTTTCGCCGCACGGGAATGATGAAATCGATGTCATTGTCGCCACCCAGACACTAGAAGTCGGAGTAGACGTAGACTTCCAACATCTGGTGACAGAGTTGGCACCAGCTACATCACTTCAACAACGAATCGGACGACTCAACCGATTGGGGAAGTATGATGCTTCGGAACTCATAGTGCTTGAGCCCACGGACGAAACCGCAATTAGAAATGATTCTCCTCCCTACACTCGTGAGGACTTACTTGATGGATTGCGGTGGATCCGCGAATTCGAGGAGGGGACTGACGTGAATCCGGCGCGACTGCTAAAGCAACCCGCACCTCCAACGCGACCCAGTCGGCTGTTACACCAGAGACTCGAATTCCGCGAAGTAGAGCTTTTGGCAAAGAGCTCCGAACACAGAGAATCTCCATTTGAGTTAGATTTGTGGCTCCACGATTCCTTGGACACCGAGACTCCAGTTGCTGGAATCGCAGTACGCTACGGATTGCCTGAGATGCAGGAGGCTGCCGTGGAACTCCTCAATCAGGTACCACCTCGAGCTTTTGAAGTTTTCCCAGCGACAATCTCTATTGTCCGCAGGCACGCCACGTATCTGACGCAGCTAAATGGCAAGCATCCAGTAGAAATTCCGCTGTTTATTTACCACGCTGGAGAAGTCAGCATATACACCGACGAGACAAGGGTTTGCCCAGGAGATGTCCTAATAGTGGGCAAGAAGTTGCCACTGACAACTGAGGGCGTAGTGGTGGAGACGATTGAGGATAAGAAAGCTCCAGACCAGGTGTCCTTGGATGACACGAGAATTTTTGTTTACGGTCAATCTAATGCGATTCCCGATGAACTTTTCCGTGAGGCTCAAGAGCTTACGCCCGAAGACTTCATGTCCGAGTGGATAGAGCACTTTCCGGATGACTACGACAAGAGTGTTGAGATTTCAGCAGCGTCCGTGGAAGATTACAGAGGAAGTTTTGCAGCTTGGATACTTGTGCGTGAAAAAACCGTTTTGCAAAAGAACCCGGAAACGATCCAGGAATGGACTAACGCTGGCCCACCCACAATCGAACAGCACCAGTTAGCAGTAGCACAACGCGTTAAAGAACTATGCGCTCGACTGGGAGTGGATACTGAGTATTCCGATCGCATTGCTACCGCATGTCTACTTCACGACGAGGGTAAGCGCGATTCCAGGTTCCAACACATGCTTGGCAACTCCCGACCTGACGTTGCCCTAGCGAAAAGCAAAAAACGCAGTAAACAAGAGGTTTCGCGATCACGCGCAGGCAGTGGTTTGCCAACGGGGTGGAGGCACGAACAGTTTTCAGCGGTCATTGCGGAGGATATGCGCAGTGCCGGCGACACTCGAATTGACGAACTTGTGGTGCACATCATTGGTACGAGCCATGGCCGTGGCCGTGATCTCTTCCCTCAAATTGGTGAACAGGTCGTCACCGGTTCTTCAACCGCGGATCGCCTCTTTTCCGAGGGACAGTGGGAAAGCCAAGTTCGTCATCTAACTCGTGAACTCGGTGCCTACACACTCGCGTTATGTGAGTCCCTGGAACGCGCCGCTGACGGACAGATTTCAGGAGAAGGACGATGAAGCAAAAAATTACTGTGGCCGGCGATATTACCTCTGGGCTTGCGCATTTCGCGCTAGCAGGGCTTAGCCTCCTCGCGAGATCGCTCACCAATTCGAGGATTGTGACGTACTGGAATCAAGATCCCAGCCCAAGAGGAGTCCTTGAAGTAGATGATGTCGATCCAGAGCAGCTTGCCGAGCAAATTCGAATATTGTCGACACGATGGGCTACAGGGTGGACCTCCGTAAGAGTTAAGTACGCTGAAGGAACCTTTTCCCCTATCAGCCCCAGATTTAAAGCCATCGATCCCCAGAAGCATCCAGACGACTGGATAGAGCATCAAGTAGCTAGAACAAATATTCTGGATGAGCTGTATAAGCAAGATGACATGCTTGCACTACAGCTGATTCAAGGACTTGGCGAGGCTGCATACTGGCGTTTCGACGGCAAAGATCCTCGCCCCGATCATGGAGCTTCTCGGTGGGAAATGAAGACGCGAAATCGCGGAGAAGAGTTTGTCTCTCAGAAACTATTTAAATACGTGGAAGAGTTAGCAGAGTGGTCTCCTGACAAGATTTTGTCTGGTATCAAGGGTGAAAGCGCGACGGATCCTTTCGGCAAGGAGGATTCCCGCACTCCTTCGGGCTTCACACCACCGGGAGAGACTGACCTGGCTCTAGCTTTCACCGCTCTCCTTGGAATCGGACAATTCCCTCTGACCTTGCGAATCGACAAAATGTCAGTGACTCCCGGTGCCTATCCGAACTCAGATTTGCATCCGAAGGTCGCGGTGCTCCCTGTTTCAACCGTACCCATTACACCGGAGAGATTCGAAAGTATCGCGCTTTCTAAGGATTGGGCTATCATCACCCAGGTTTTGGGCTCAAGGATATTGAATAGAAAGTGTGATGTGTCCGGCTTAGAAGAAACTTCTACGAGGCTGAAACAGTACGGAATTCCTGGCGCCGCAGTTTTCCGAATTCACCGTGGCGGGAGTTCTACGGCACCCGAAAGATACTTCGAAAAGGGAAAGATCCATTTATTATGATCGCGGACGAGGATTTTCTCCCGCTTAGCCTGGTGCTGCATTCTGTGTTTTGTGAGCGTCGAGCTTGGCTGGAAGCTAATGGTGAATCCACATTCACCTACCAAATGGAAGCTGGTACAAAAGCGCACCACGCCGTGGACACACCTTCCAACACTCGCTCCCACCGAGCAACTTCTCTTCCACTGCGTTGCGAGTCTCTGGGGATTGTAGGAAAAGCAGATGTTGTCGAGTTTTATGATGAAAATCAAGTGGGCATTGTGGAGCACAAAGCAACTCCAGTACGTAGAAAGGCCGTAGTGACGCCGGCAAACCGGTTACAACTTGCGCTCCAACGTGTATGTCTGACTGACATGGGCTTCGATGTAATCGAGCAAGCAATCTACTTCACTGATCATCGGCGCAAAATCCGAATCGATCTCGACGACGCCGACATACGAGATGCTCAGCAAGCAGTATCTAGAACCCGCGCAATCGTTGACAATGAAAGTGCACCCCCTCCATTACTCAATGATGAAAGGTGTGCTCGCTGTTCTCATTACTCGGTTTGCCTTCCCGATGAGCACCATGGCGGGCAAGTACGGCGACGATTGAATGTTCTGACCCTGACGGCCAGATTCTCCATCTCACCGTACAAGGATCACGCGCGAGTATTCGGAACGGCAGAGTAATAGTGGAAAAGGCCGGTGAACGGCTCGCTGACGCGCCTCTTGAGCGTGTTCAAGGGGTAGTTATACACGGTAATGTGGACATCTCGAGTGCTTTGCACAGAAATTTCCTGTGGCACAACGTTCCGGTGGTGTGGTGCTCGACTACTGGTCGGGTCTACGGCTATTCGTGCCCTACCGATGGGCCAAACGCCGCCGCCCGAGTACAGCAACATGTATTAAGCAGTCGTGGGTGCTTACCGATTGCTCGCGGAATGGTGAACGCGAAGATAATGAACCAAGCAACTCTGCTCCGCCGCAATGGTGATTCAGATCGCACAGTTCAGTTACTAATCGATGCCGGCACATGTTCTCTCGAAGCCAAAGATAACCGCCAATTATTTGGCATCGAAGGGGATGCAGTGGCCCTCTACTTTTCAACTTTCTCGACGATGCTCAGCAAGGCCCAGATCGACCAATTAGGGTGGACCTGGACTGGCAGGCACGGACGAGGCGCTTCGGACCCAATCAACATTCTCTTGAACTACAGTTACGGACTTCTCCGCGCTGAAGTAATACGCGCACTACTGTCCTGTGGATTAGATCCACATGCTGGATTTTTGCACAGCAGTGGTAGGAACAAGCCTGCTTTAGCCCTTGATCTCATGGAGGAATTTCGAGCTCCGGTGTCTGACTCTGTTGTAATATCTCTCATTAATCGACGAGAAATCAAAGATACCGATTTCACGCATATCCATGGAGTAGCTCGTCTGCGGGATACCGGCAGAAAGAAAATCATCAGAGCATTCGAACGCCGAATTCAAACCAGCATCAAGCACCCCCTCTTCGGCTACGACGCCACGTGGCGACGCGTCATAGAGATCCAAGCGCGTATGATACTCGGAGTTATTGACGGGACACAGCCTTCCTATGAAGGAGTGAAAATTCGGTGAGAGAAGACGCACGACGCACGTTGATTTGTTATGACATTATCAGCGACAGGCGAAGGACTAGGACTGCCAATCTTCTGTCTGAGTATGGCGACCGGGTGCAGTACAGTGTGTTCGTAGTCGACATATCTCCAGCACGCTTACTTCAGCTCAAGGATCGACTCAGCTCGATCATTGATAATGAGGAAGATTCCATCCTCTTTTGTGATCTCGGTCGTGTTGCTAAGCTTTCCGAACACAAATTCGGCTATCTCGGCCGTTCTCGGGAGGTGACAGACAATGATGTCTTGATCCTCTAACGGCTATCGCCAGATTCACCTCGATTTCCGAGCGCGCCGGTATCACGCAAAACCCGGGTCACGCTCGTTGCAGCAAAATCTCTGTTCAAACCCGAAATTTCAATAGTGAAGGATGAAGATTAAGTCTCCGAATGCTATCGTCTAACCTAGCGCTCGTTTTGTGTTACAAAAACCCTGTTTATCGCCCTGCTTTTGCAGTGGCTGTCGCTGCTCTTTCGGGAGCAGCCTTTCATTGAGGGTTTCCAACCTGGATTTTGGAGGAGCCAAAGGTTAATGGGTCGCTGCTCTTTCGGGAGCAGCCTTTCATTGAGGGGCACGTACTCGGCCACTTCCACGCACAACCACCTCAGTCGCTGCTCTTTCGGGAGCAGCCTTTCATTGAGGGTGGACTGGATGGACAGGCTTCTCGAAGTTTATGACGCAGTCGCTGCTCTTTCGGGGGCAGCCTTTCATTGAGGGGCATCAATAGCGGAGGTGGGCTGCTGCCACGGTTCCGGGTCGCTGCTCTTTCGGGAGCAGCCTTTCATTGAGGGGAGGAGACCTTGCCGCATAGGAAGCGAAGCTTCTGGGGTCGCTGCTCTTTCGGGAGCAGCCTTTCATTGAGGGCGCTGAGGTGCAGCGCGCCACGGCGGAGGATGAACGCAAGGTCGCTGCTCTTTCGGGAGCAGCCTTTCATTGAGGGGGTCGATGAGCCCATCGTCAACCGCCCGCTGTAGCACGGTCGCTGCTCTTTCGGGAGCAGCCTTTCATTGAGGGTTTCGCGTAAAGCATAAACAAAATTCTCCTTCTATGGTCGCTGCTCTTTCGGGAGCAGCCTTTCATTGAGGGCATTATCCAGCGCCCACTTATCCAAATCCGCCACAGGGTCGCTGCTCTTTCGGGAGCAGCCTTTCATTGAGGGGCTGGTCGAACATGGAATGTGTAGCACCGGACGCGCCAGTCGCTGCTCTTTCGGGAGCAGCCTTTCATTGAGGGCCAATGCCCCAATAGCGGTATCCTGGGCCTTATCAAGTCGCTGCTCTTTCGGGAGCAGCCTTTCATTGAGGGTGTGAGTGAAGCGTTCAAGAGTGACGTTCCGCTCACGTCGCTGCTCTTTCGGGAGCAGCCTTTCATTGAGGGTCGCGCAGCACACGCGGGTTGGTACCGTCTGCACCCGCGTCGCTGCTCTTTCGGGAGCAGCCTTTCATTGAGGGACGTTCAAGCTTTGGACACAGGCAACAAGCTATGGCGTCGCTGCTCTTTCGGGAGCAGCCTTTCATTGAGGGGGTGGTATTGAAGCCGGCTTCGAGCAGACCAGTGAACGTCGCTGCTCTTTCGGGAGCAGCCTTTCATTGAGGGGTTCTCAACATCGGGCTCAATAGCTTCTCGGCGTGCAGTCGCTGCTCTTTCGGGAGCAGCCTTTCATTGAGGGTGTGAACAACACGCGGCAGACGGGTAAGAAAATTATCCGTCGCTGCTCTTTCGGGAGCAGCCTTTCATTGAGGGCATAGGTTTTGCACCGTATCGACGGTGGACATGAAGGTCGCTGCTCTTTCGGGAGCAGCCTTTCATTGAGGGAGCCCCTTTAAGGCCAGCCTCCATCTTGGGGGCAAACCGTCGCTGCTCTTTCGGGAGCAGCCTTTCATTGAGGGACGATAAGCCCAAAACTGGGGGTCGCCATGAACAACCCATGTCGCTGCTCTTTCGGGAGCAGCCTTTCATTGAGGGTTACAGCAACTGCCCCCATCGAGTGCGCAGAATTCCGGTCGCTGCTCTTTCGGGAGCAGCCTTTCATTGAGGGGCGGTGACGGTGTTGGGCATCATTGTTGCTGGTGGGGGTCGCTGCTCTTTCGGGAGCAGCCTTTCATTGAGGGATGCAGGAATCGCAGGAGAATACACAGAAAACGGGTCGCTGCTCTTTCGGGAGCAGCCTTTCATTGAGGGAGGGCCGACTGAGACGTAATCGTCAACTATGCCAGGTCGCTGCTCTTTCGGGAGCAGCCTTTCATTGAGGCTTTTTCTCTGGTCGGGGATCGGGAGGCCTTCCACCGCGCCCCGCGTGACTCTGGAACCAGCCGCCCACGGGCTGAACCGTGGGAGAGTCCCGGAAAAGGGGAGGACGCACGGGTATCGAGAAGCGAAAAGGGGAGGGAGGCGTGGCCTCGGTCGTTGAACAGGGTGTTCATACGTTAAAGGGGGCATCCGCAGGTGGCGTGGGTTCTGCTCGCTAAGCCGACGTGCTTCGTTACAATTTCTAGTTTTGAGCTCCGCCTAGGTTTCGGGTCGTGACCTTTACCTTCTGTGCAGTACAATGCGAGTAACTGGAATAGGGACAGACCCCCCTCCAAGCTTCTCGTCGGATCAGCGCCACGCGAGAGGGGGCATATTACTGTTCCGACTCGGTGGACGCGGGTCTGGTCATTAGCTTTGGCGTGCTAGTTTGCTGAAGGAAACTATGCGGTTCTCTCGGGTGCGGCGAAGTTGGTGCCGAAAATTTCGGCACCAAGTTTGGGTCGGTTTTGCGTTTGCCCTGGTGGGCAAGTTTGCTGCAAAATCTGTGTGCCGGTTTTTTCGGTTTGGGGTGAAAACTAGTGCGCGGTGGCCCGGATTGACGCACGCGGGAGGTTGGGGAGGGGCGGTGCGACGGGGCGTCGAGAAGCGGAAAAAGCGTGCTCGGACGGGAACTCGGTAGAGGTGCCTGACAGGGCTGGGCAGTGAAAAACCTACAAACGGGGTAGACATATCTGGCAATCGGCTGCCAAATTCATGTGTAGCGCGTACGCTAAAAGTAACACCCCCCAAAAACCGAAAGGTTCCCACCATGAAGAAGATCGCAGCTGTCACCACGGCAGTCGCCGTCAGCCTCGCGGGCGTTGCAGTTCCGCAGGCTGGGGCGACGATAGTCACCGTCAACCCCAACAACACGTGCACGTTCACTGGTACCCAAGCCGACACGGACTATGGGATCCAAGCCACCAAAGATTTTTGGCTTGAGATCGCACGCGCCTACGACTCTTACACTCCCGGCACCTATCAAGACCTTGCAAGCCTGTGGACAGGGAAATTGCCCACCACCAACGAGACGAAGATCTACAACGTCACTATGTCGCTGTACAACAAGACACGCGACAAATCAGGCGGGACCGAACTGGCCCAAATAATCATGGACGCGTACGGCAAAATCGCCGACGCCGCAATCCAAATGAACAACACTCCAATCGGACAGTCCACCACGTTCACCAAAGCAAAAGCCCAGGAACTCATTGACCGCGGAGTGAGCCCGAAGCCCGTTTTGCCACCGGAAGCAAAGTTTGGCATCCCCGAGGTGGACAACATGCTGAGCAAGATGATCGACGCTCAGTACGCTTACATGAACAAGCTTGAAAAGCTGGCACTAATCAACGCGCGGTGGTGCGTCGAAGGCAGATCGGGCGATACCAGCTTCGCCGCGGGTGCCGAAGCCGCAGGGCTCTCCGAGGAGGCCGCCATCGGGCTGAGCGTCACCGCCGGCGTGCTCGCGCTTGTGGGGATCATCGCCGCGCTCATCACCTACGTGCCGGCCGTGCGCGCACTCATGCCGCCGCAGATCCTCGCACTGCTGCCCGCTGCGTAGGCTGCTTTTCTCCGATCGGGGGATCGGGGGGCCCTGTCTCTTATACACATCTGACGCTGCC
>ERZ1030944.207-NODE-207-length-14183-cov-9.637882_pt1 | contig 14183 bp, 14 predicted proteins | sample MGYA00518599_ERZ1030944 | MGnify/ENA primary metagenome ERZ1030944 (study PRJEB33718, sample SAMN03159697) | human skin metagenome | collected 2014-05-20 | study: EMG produced TPA metagenomics assembly of the PRJNA266117 data set (Human skin bacterial metagenome... | reverse complement strand
AACCCACCTCGGAGAAACCGACCACGTCTGAGCCCAAGCCCACGACAAAGAAGCCGGAACCCACCTCGGAGAAACCGACCACGTCTGAGCCCAAGCCCACGACAAAGAAGCCCGAGCCCACCTCGGAAAAGCCGACCACGTCCGAGCCCAAGCCCACGACAGAAAAGCCGACGCCGAAGCCGGAGCCGACTCCTGATCCGAGCGTGAAGCCCGGCAGTGTGGTGGAGAAGGTAACACCTGGTAAGGCCACGGTGCTTGATGATGCTGTGGTGCACCCGACGGCAACGCTTACCGGCGAGGTGCTGGATGCCAAGGGCACGAAGGTGACTGGCGCGACCGTGAACGTCGACAAGCAAGGAAAGGTGACCGTCACCCTTCCCAAGGACGCGAAGGCCGGCACGTACACCGTGCAGCTCCGCGACGGCGAGAAGGCTATCGGTGAACCGATCACGATCACGGTGACCGCGAAGGCGACCCCGACGCCAAAGCCAAAGCCCGACCCCAATAAGGATGGAAGCTCCGACGGCTCCTCCGCAGAAAACATGGTGTGGGTTGGTGTAGGCGCATTCTTCGGAATGATTGGCCTAGCTGCCCTCTTCGGATGGCTCATCGGCAATGCTCTCGGGCACGCCCGCCCCTTCCTCGCCCAGGTAGGAATTCATATCTAACACTTCCACGACGGCCCGTACCTTTCGGTGCAGGCCGTTTTGGTCATTAAGGCGGTATGGCCAAAGAGGGAAGGCTAGCGTTAAAAGTATTCCCCGACCCCGCAGAAAGAACAAGTAGTTTCTATGCCTGTATTCTTCCGCTCTTGGGCACTCCACCCGCTCTATTTCATCGCCCCCTCGACAGCCGCACAATTTACGCAGCATCTCGCCTTCTACTCGTCAGACCGTTTCGAATACGTCAGCAACACAATCTGGCTGGTTGTGTTCGCCGGTGCTGGAATGTACATGGCGGTTGTTCGTGGCAGGGACACCCCGGAGAACTCGTGGTGGAGCGCCTGGAAGGAAGTTATTTTCCTCCTTGTGCTCCTCGCCATCGGGTTCCTTGTCCCCGGGTGGCTAGGCTTCCTCCTCATTGTTGGACCCGCCCTCGGACGCTTCATCGCGGAATGGCGCAGGTTGTACTGGGGGAAGCAGCACGCGTAGAAGTTACTTCTAGCATCGTAAAGACATGAAAAAGCCCACCCACCGCCCTTTTCGGGACAGCGGGCAGGCTTTTCCTGCGTAAATATTATTTACTAGTCGATGAGGCCGTTCTTGCGGACGGTGTCACGCTCGCTCTCGAGCTCCTCCACAGTCTTGGCGATGCGCTCCTTCTGGAAGTCGGAGAGATCCAGACCACGGACGATCTCCCACTCGCCACCGTTGGAGGTGACAGGGAAGCCGGAGACGAGGCCCTCGGGGATGCCGTAGGAGCCATCAGACGGGATAGCGGCGGAAACCCACTTGCCGTCGGTACCGTTGACCCAGTCGTGCATGTGGTCGACAGCTGCGGAAGCAGCGGAAGCAGCGGAGGAAGAACCGCGTGCCTCGATGATGGCGCCACCACGGCCGGCAACCTTCGGGATGAACTCGCCGGTGTACCAATCCTGATCGATCTTGTCCATGACGGACTCACCGTTCACGGTGGTGTTGGTGAGGTCCGGGAACTGGGTGCCGGAGTGGTTACCCCACACAACGATGTTGTCCAGGTCGGTGGAGCTGCAGCCGAGCTTGGTAGCCAACTGGCTCATGGCGCGGTTGTGGTCGAGACGCACCATGGCGGTGAAGCGGCTAGCCGGAACGTCCTTTGCGTGCTGCTGAGCAATGAGGGCGTTGGTGTTAGCCGGGTTGCCCACAACGAGGATACGGATATCATCGGCAGCGTTGTCGTTGATGGCCTTGCCCTGAGGTCCGAAGATCTTGCCGTTCTCAGCGAGGAGGTCGGCACGCTCCATGCCCTTGCCACGCGGCTTAGCGCCGACGAGGAAGCCCATGTTGGCACTATCGAAAGCCTTGTTGGCGTCGTCGGTAATCTCAATATCCTTGAGCAGCGGGAATGCGGAATCCAGAAGCTCCATGGCGACACCCTCGGTGGCCTGCACAGCCTGGGGAATCTCGAGCAGCTTCAGCTCGACGGGCGTGTCCTTGCCGTAGACATCGCCGTTAGCGATGCGGAACAGCAGGGAGTATGCAATCTGGCCTGCAGCGCCGGTGACAACAACTTTCTTGGTCTCATTGGTCGACATAACAATCCTCTCAGTAAGACGTTGGTTCTAACGGAAACTGAAGTCTACGATAATCTGAACGGACTAACTTTTCCGTGCTACCAAAGAGAGTACTCGACAAATCCGCACGGTGACGGGGCGAAAATTATTTCTTACGCGTGTGTTTCCGGACTTTTGCACTTTACCTAATGACCGCAATGGACCATGTTTGTCCGGTTAAGTAGTCCGATGCTCCCCCCAACCCACGAAAAAAGACAGCAGACCATCGAAAATAAGCCCCCAATTCGGGGGTTACTAACCCTCTCGTAGTGTGATAATTATCACATATTTGTCCCGGTAGGGGACGAAAACGGCGTTAGCACCACCCATACAGGGGGAACGGCTCCATCGAAACGGGAAATTTAGGCGTTTAATTGTCGTAGAAACAATTAGACTTTTCTTCCCAGAATTCCAGAATAGAGAGAAGATGACTTCGTCACACGATTCTTTCCCCTCCACAGAGTCTCCGAAAGACGGCGTGGTCGAGCTCGCGCTGAAGCTCTTTGCGAATCAGGGGTTTAAACAAACCAAACTTGAACAGGTGGCAAGCCAGTCCGGGATCAGCAAGCGCATGATCCATTACCACTTCACCGACAAGAAGGGACTTTACATCGCCGCACTCCGGCTCGCTGTCACGCAACTCCGTCCCAACCAGGAGGAGCTCGAGCTGGAATCCGTCGTACCGGTAGAATCCGCCAAGAAGATCGTCTCCGTCGTTTTTGACCACTTCGAGGAGCACCCGGACGCGGTGAAGCTCGTCCTCACGGAATCCGTCTACCACCACGTGGACGCAGAGGAGCTGCCCCCGCTCGCCGACCACTCCGACTTGTTCCTCCAGCTGAACAAGCTCCTCATGCTGGGCCAGGATGCCGGCGCTTTCCGCCCGGGCATCTCCGCTTTGGATATGTACGCCTCCATCGTGGGCATGTGCCTTCTCCCCTACTCCTGGAACCTCGTCTTTAGGAACCTGTACGACACCGACCTATCCTCCTCGGTGAACACCAAGGCCCTGCGGGATCAGGCACAGGATCAGGTCATCTCGTTCCTTACCGCCCAACTCCCGCCGACAGGTGGCGCGACCTACCTCCAATCTGAGCGCAACGAGGCCCGTGACTCCGGTTCGGTCGAAGGCAGCCTGTACTCGGCTGAAGAGGGATTCGGCAACGTCTACGAGTAAAGACGCACCACCACGACATCCAGAAAGCCTCCCCGCAGTTCACAGCGGGGAGGCTTTCTGCTTCGGTTTTCTAGGAAGCCTTCTTCTTATCCGTGACAAGCTTCGGCCGGCCGGTGCCGTTGACCACGCCAGCATCGATGGTCACCTTCGACACTTCGCGGGAGGGGATGTCGTACATGACGGGAACGAGGATCTCCTCCATGATCGCGCGCAGGCCACGGGCACCCGTCTTGCGGTCGAGCGCCTTCTCAGCAATGGCACCCAGCGCGCCATCGGTGAAGACCAGCTCGGTGTCGTCGTAGCTAAACATCTTCTGGTACTGCTTCACCAAGGAGTTCTTCGGCTCGGTGAGCACAGAAACGAGAGCCTTCTTGTCCAGCTGGTTCACCGTCGCGGTGACGGGGAGGCGACCAATGAACTCGGGGATGAGACCGAACTTGACCAGGTCCTCCGGCTGCACCTTCTGCAGAATGTTCGCGTCCTCCAGCTCCTTGTTGGAGCGGATATCCGCGCCGAAGCCGAGGCTCTTCTTACCCACGCGCTCCTGGATCACTTTCTCCAGGCCTGCGAAGGCACCGGAAGCAATGAACAGGATGTTCGAGGTATCAACCTGGATGAGCTCCTGGTTGGGGTGCTTGCGGCCACCCTGCGGAGGGATGGATGCCACGGTGCCCTCAAGGATCTTCAGCAGTGCCTGCTGCACGCCCTCGCCGGACACGTCGCGGGTGATGGAGACGTTTTCGCCCTTACGGGTAATCTTGTCAATCTCATCGATGTAGACGATGCCGTGCTCGGCCTTCTTGACGTCGAAGTCGGCGGCCTGCAGCAGGCGGAGAAGGATGTTCTCCACGTCCTCGCCCACGTACCCGGCTTCCGTCAAGCTCGTGGCATCGGCAATGGTAAACGGCACGTCCAGCTTCTTAGCCAAGGTCTGCGCGAGGTACGTCTTGCCACAGCCGGTGGGGCCCAGCAGCAAAATGTTGGACTTCTGCAGCTCTACGCCGTCATCCGAGCCTAACACGTTCTGCAACTTCACACGCTTGTAGTGGTTATACACGGCCACGGAGAGGACCTTCTTGGCCTCTTCCTGGCCAATGACGTACTCGTCCAGGAACTTCTTGATCTCCCGCGGTGCGGGCAGGCTTTCCTTGTCCGCCTGGTTTGCACGCTCGGCGGACAGTTCCTCGGCGATGATTTCATTGCAGAGGTCGATGCACTCGTTGCAGATGTACACGCCGCCCCCGGCAATAAGCTTCTTCACCTGCTTCTGGCTCTTCCCACAGAATGAGCACTTAAGCAGGTCAGCGGTTTCTTGCATGGGCGACATAAGGTGCGTTCACCACTCCTCGCAGTAGATCGTTTTCATGGACGTGAGGCTCAAGCCTACCCCACTATGTCAACACGACATCATCGTTGAATATTTCCGCTGGGGAAAGGCCACTTCCAGTATCCCACACGCATGTTCTCGGCACGCGGAGACCCTCGCAAGTAGATTGGTTGGTATGACTAACGTTTTGCACAGCATTGAATTCGGTTCCTCCCACGAGGGCGACCCCATTGTCTTCCTCGGTTCCCTCAGCGCCAACGCCTGGTTCTGGTCGCCGCAGCTGGACGCGTTCTCTCACCACCGTCGCGTCATCGCCATCGATCATCCGGGGCACGGCTCTTCTGAGCTTTTCGACGCCCACTCGGTTGCGGAGTTCGCAGAACTCGTCCTCGCCACCCTGGATGATCGCGGTGTCGACCACTTCCAACTCGTCGGCCTTTCCCTTGGTGGCGCTGTCGCCCAGTACCTCGGCGCACACTCAGATCGCGTGACAAGCCTGGCACTGCTGTCCACCAATGCCAAGTTCGGAACCCCGGACGCGTGGACGTCGAAGGCAGAATCCGTGCGCGAAGGAGGCCTCCACGACGCGAACTCCGCCACGATCAACAACTGGTTTACCGAGGACTGGCGTAATGAGAACCCCGCAAGCCTCGCCTACGTCCTGCACCTTATGGATCAGACCCCGGCGGAAGGCTACGCCCGCGCATGTGAGGCGCTTTCCACGTGGGATAACTGGGATGGACTGAAGGACATTTCCGTGCCCACCCTTGTCGTCCCCGGTGGCCACGACGCGGGCTGTACCCCCGAGGTGATGAGCAAGATGGCGGAGGCGATCCCAAATTCCACCTACACCGTCATCGAGTCCGCAGCTCACCTGTCCAACGTGGAGGCAGAGGAGGAAGTCACCGCCCTTCTCGCCCGCCACTTCGGGATTGCAGACGACGGCCTGTTGAAGGATGACTCGGAAAGCTACCACGAGCAGTACCCCACCGAGGTCTTCTCCGACATCGACGAGTAACCCCATCTAAGACATAAAAGATGCCACCGGTTTTCCGGTGGCATCTTTTCGTAGCTCTTACTTGTTGAGCTTGCGGTAGTCGAAGACTTCGTCGATAAGCCCGTACTCCACAGCCTCTGGGGCGGTGAGGATCTTATCGCGGTCCGTATCGATGCGGACCTGCTCCGAGGTCTGGCCCGTGTGGCGAGCCAGCGTATCCTCCATGAGCTTGCGCATACGCTCAATCTCGCGCGCCTGGATCTCCAGGTCAGAAACCTGACCCTGCGTACCCTGCGTAGCCGGCTGATGGATGAGGACGCGAGCGTTCGGCAGAGCCGCGCGCTTGCCCTTGGCACCTGCGGCCAGGAGCACTGCTGCTGCCGAGGCTGCCTGGCCAAGGCACACGGTGCGCACGTCCGGGCGGACGTACTGCATGGTGTCATAGATCGCCATCAGCGAGGTGAACGAGCCACCCGGGGAGTTGATGTACATCGTAATGTCGCGATCCGGGTCCAGCCCCTCGAGAACGAGCAGCTGAGCCATGATGTCGTTTGCGGAGGTGTCATCGACCTGTGCACCGAGGAAGATGATGCGTTCCTCAAAAAGCTTGTTGTACGGGTTGGATTCCTTGGCACCGTAGGAGGAGTGCTCCACGAAGCTCGGAAGAATGTACCGCGCCTGAGGCATGTTCTGCATATCCATATCTACTCTCCTTAGGATCCGACCTGATCGTTGTGGGCGTGGGAAATAACGTGATCGCACAGGCCGTAATCGCGTGCCTCTTCAGCCGTGAACCAACGGTCGCGGTCACTGTCCTTGCTGATCTGCTCAAAGGTCTGGCCGGAGTGCTCGGCGATGAGCTCTGCCATTTCCTTCTTGGTCAGCGCGAACTGCTGCGCCTGAATGGCGATATCGGAGGCGGTACCGCCCACACCAGCGGACGGCTGGTGCATGAGGATGCGGGCGTGTGGCAACGCGTAGCGCTTGCCCTTCGTGCCAGCGGTGAGCAGGAACTGCCCCATCGACGCTGCCAGACCCATGGCGTAGGTTGCCACATCGCACGGTGCGTACTTCATCGTGTCGTAGATTGCCATGCCGGCGGTGACGGATCCGCCAGGAGAGTTGATGTACAGGGAGATGTCCCTCGTGGGATCCTCGGCAGACAGCAGGAGAATCTGGGCGCACAGCTTGTTAGCGATCTCGTCATTCACCTCAGAGCCGAGGAAGATAATGCGCTCGCGCAACAGGCGCTCATACACAGAATCCCCAAGGTTCATTCCTGGTGCGGAATCAGCCATTGTCTAAACATCCTTTCGTTTTCATTTACTCCACCACCCTACCTTTATCGGACCGGCCGGATAAAGGTTGTTCGCTGATAGCGTTATCGCCATGAAAAAACCGCCCGCGCGGTGGCGGGCGGCCGGTGGAAGCTAGGCGGAATTACTCCTCGCCTTCAACTTCCTCTTCACCGAAGTAGTCTTCCGGGTCAACCTTGTTGCCGGCGTCATCCTTCACGGAGACGCGGCAGATTGCGGTGGCCAGAGCCTTGCCGCGACGGACATCGGCGACCAGGTTGTAGGTCTGGCCGGTCTGCTGAATCTGCTGCAGGAACTGCTGCGGGTTCATGCCGTAACGCTGTGCCGTGAACATGATGTGCTCGTGGATCTCCTGCTGCGTGACATCCGGCTTCTCCTGCTCAGCCAGGACATCGAGGAACAGCTGGGTGCGAACAGCGTTCTCGGCGTTCTCGCGGGACTCCTTGTCGAACTCCTCGCGGGTGGTGCCCTGCATATCCAGGACGCGGTCCAGCATGGACTCGTCGCCGCCGAACTGGGCGATGAGCTGCTGCAGCTGACCCTGAACCTGCTCCTCCACGACTGCCTCGGGCAGCGGGAAGTCAGCCTCGTCGAGGGCTTTCTTCAGAACCTCGTCGCGGATAGCGGAGGCCTGCTCGACCTTCTTCTGCTCCTTGAGGTTGTTCTCGGTGTCCTCGCGGAGCTCCTCGACGGTATCGAACTCGGAGACCATCTCGACGAATTCCGCGTCAACCTTGGGAAGCTTGCGCTCCTTCACTTCCTTGACGGTGACGGTGACCTCGGCTTCCTTGCCGTCCTCAACACCGTTGAGGTCGGAGGAGGTGAAGGTTGCTTCCTCACCGGTCTTGAGACCCTTGACGGCCTTGTCGAGGCCGTCGACAAGCTCGTCGGCGCCGATGCGGTGGTTGAGACCCTCCGTAGCAGCTTCCTCGATCTCCTCACCATCAACGGTGGCCTTGAGGTCGAGGGTGACGAAGTCATCCTTCTTAGCCTTGCGCTTAACCGGCTTCAACTCTGCGAAGCGCTCGCGAAGAGAATCGATGGCCGTGTCGACATCCTCGTCGGTGACCTTGAGCTCCGGGACCTCAATCTCGTAGGTGGAGAAGTCCGGGATGGTGATCTCCGGGCGAACATCAACCTCAGCGGTGAACTCAACGAGCTTGCCGTCCTCGAGCTTGGTGATGTCGATGGCGGGCTGGCCGAGCGGGCGGAGGTCATTGTCCTCTACAGCCTTGCTGTAGCGGGACGGAAGCATATCGTTAACGACCTGCTCCAGAACCGGGCCACGGCCGAAGCGAGCGTCAATGAGCTTGCGCGGGGCCTTGCCCTTGCGGAAGCCCTTGAAGGTCACCTGCTGGGCGAGTGCCTTGTAGGCCTGGTCAATCTCAGGGGTGAGCTCCTCGAAGGGAACCTCAACCGTGATTTTGACGCGAGTGTCGTTCAACTTGTCGACGGAACTCTTCACGAGTCATTCTCCTGATCTGTAAACGTTGATTAGGTACAAAAAGGGAAGGTTAGACCTTCCCTTTCGTCGGGACAACAGGATTTGAACCTGCGACCCCCTGCTCCCAAAGCAGGTGCGCTACCAAGCTGCGCCATGTCCCGTGTGCAATTCGATTTGCTAGAAGGGAATTGTACTAAACCTCTGTAAACTTGCGCTTACATGGGGTCTCTTTATTCATTTAAATGCACTTAACCTGGCTTTACTCGCCAACAAGAGGAATGACGGATATCGCCTTTCACACACTCGGTTTCGCGCTGGAGAAGATTGTAGTCCGCCACAATCACGCACTCTCGTTCACCCCTAATTAACCCTCCGCACGCCCAATTCGGAGTAGATAAACAAAATGAGGCCGATCACCGAGAATCGGCGACCGGCCTGAACCTAAGAGAGGGAATGACGGGAATCGAACCCGCGTCACCAGCTTGGAAGGCTGGGGTAATAGCCACTATACGACATTCCCAGTGCGTTCTAGGTTACATTCCGCTAACCGGCTAGACAAATTGCCAGTTCACTACCGGCGCCTGTCGAGCCCCACTACCCCTAAAGGTGTAGTGCGATGACCTACCTACGCGATTCCCCGGCTGTTAATTTAATGACAATACGGGGTAGCAACCGTTTGACCACCTCTGTCCCCCTGAATGTCCCCTTCCTTGCGTAAGCTACCGAGAAAAGGATATCCACCATGGCAAATAGCCTTCACAATAGCTCCGACTTTGATAACCAATCTTCCCCACCCGTGTAGGCTTTCAGGTTCTTTCCAGGTTTTAGGTCGCAAAACAGCAGTTAAGAGGGAAAATGCGGGGTAGTAAGCAGGAAAAATGCAGGTGCGTGTGCGAATTAATGATAGCGGGGATGGTTATACTACAACACCATGAAACCAGTAATTATTGATGCGGACACCCAGGTACCCCTCTGGACGGCTGTGGAATGCGCGGAATACTCCAACACCGCGCGCGGCACCTTCACTAGCTACGCTGGCCGCGGCAGGGCACCGAAGCCCGTGGCAAAGCTCCACGGACTGACCCTGTGGAACTCGAAGGACATCATTGAATGGACTGAGGAGCGTTCCAAGGGGAACCGCGGAGTGAACTATTAGGACATCCGCGATACGTCATCGCTTCTTGCGTCGGCTGGGTTTGACCGCCGGCGCTTTTTGCTTTGCCAGGAACATTTCCGCCTGTTTGCACGTTGATGGGGATAGAGAACCAACTGTAAGAAAGGGTCCAACTACATGCTCGGAATGCTGCTCATTGCACTCGTTGTCATCGGGCTGGTTGCTGGGTTATCCAACCGCCAGTCCAAGGATCGAAGGCAAGTCAACCAGGTTAGCTTCGAGGACGCGCAGGCTGACGCGCGCCGCTGGATCGAGCGACTTGGTGGTCAGGTGCTCAACCTGACGGGCACGGATACGGCGAGCTCCCAGGCCATTGCCGACGCATCCGAGCGTTACACCGCCGCCAATTCGCAGATCGCCCAGGCGCAGTCGCCACGCCAGGCGCAGCTGGCGCGCGAGTCCGCGCTCGAAGGGCTGCACTATATTAAGGCAGCCCGCGAAATCATGGGTCTTCCCGAAGGACCGGAGATTCCCCCGCTCGAGGGGCAAAAGGCAGCGGGCAAGGTCACCGAGGAACGCACGATCAATTACGACGGTCGCCAGATCACAGCCTCACCGCACTCCTCCGAGCAGACACCGAACTACTACCCCGGCGGTCGCGTTGCTGGCCGACCGGTTCCCGCAGGCTGGTACTCCGAGCCGTGGTGGGCACCTGCTCTTGTCAGTGGCATGTGGACGGCCGGGTCCGTCATGATGTTCTCCGCGATGTTCAACGGCATGGCCGGTGTGGGCTACGGCGCCGCAGGTTTTGAGCAGGGCTACGGTGACGGGTACGCCGACGGCTTCGAAGCTGCCGGTGGCGACATGGGCGACATGGGAGATGCCGGTGCCGATATGGGGGACATGGGCGACGGTGGCGGATTCTTCGACGGTGGCCTCTTCGGAGGCGACGGTGGCGGATTCGACTTCGATTTCGACTTTTAGCACATAAGAAAATCCCGGCCTCACAGTTCACAGGCCGGGATTTTTTCGTCGAAAAGCTACTTTACTTCGGGGGCGATGCCGGTCTTCTCATACTCGGCGAGGATGTCGATGCGGCGCTGGTGCCGCTCCTCTTCACTCCAGGGCTCGTCGAGGAAGGCGTCGACAAGCTTGAGAACCTCGTCCTCGGAGTGCTGACGCCCACCGATAGACAGGACCTGCGCATTGTTGTGGGCGCGAGCAAGGCGAGCGGTGTCCTCGTTCCAGCCAAGGGCGCAACGAATGCCCTTTACCTTGTTGGCAGCCATCTGCTCACCGTTGCCGGAACCACCCAGCACAAAGCCGAGCGAACCGGGATCCTTGGCCACAGCCTCCGCCGCAGCGATGCAGAAAGCCGGGTAATCATCCTGCGCGTCATACTCGTGCGCGCCACAATCCGTTACCTCGTAACCGGCCTCAATGAGATGGGCCTTGATAGCCTCTTTGGCCTCGTACCCTGCATGGTCAGCACCCAAATAAATATGCATACCCCTAAATGTACACTGTTACCTATGCCCCATGCTCCAGTTGTACGCAAGGTACGCCATAATATTGAGACCAAGCCGTTTATCGTTATCTGGGAGGTAACGCGCGCCTGTGCCCTCGTATGCAAGCACTGCCGGGCCGATGCGCAACACGAGCCACACCCCGACCAGCTCACCACCGAAGAGGGGAAACGCCTGCTAGACCAACTGGCGAGCTACCAGAAGCCCTACCCCCTCGTCGTTTTCACCGGTGGCGACCCCTTTGAACGCGCCGATCTTGCCGAGCTGTGCCGGTACGGGACGGATCTGGGACTCTCCGTCAGCCTCTCACCTTCGGTTACCCCCAAGGTGACCCCCGAACGGCTGCACGAACTCCGCGAAGCCGGTGGCAAGGCCATGAGTATGTCGCTTGACGGCGCAACCCCGGCAACGCATGACGCCTTCCGCGGTTTCTCCGGCACCTTCGATGCCACCCTGGAGAAGGCCCCGCTCATCAACGCCGAGGGCTACCGCCTGCAGATCAACTCCACGCTCACCAAGGGCAACATCCGCGAGGCACCGGCCCTGCTCAAGCGCGTCATCGATATGCAGGCCAAAATGTGGTACGTCTTCTTCCTCGTCCCCACCGGCCGTGGCGCGGATCTCAACGCGCTGAGCCCGAAGGAGCGCGAGGACACCCTCGTGTGGCTCGACGATATTTCCGACCGCATCGCCATCAAAACGACGGAGGCGCCGCAGTACCGACGGGTCGTCATCCAGCAGAAACTCCGCCGCGAGGGCGGACTTCCTTCCTACGAGGGTGGCGAACTCTACCGCTACCTCACCGAGGAGACGGAGCGCATCTTCGGCGGCATCTCTTACAAGAAGCGCAAGCCTCGCGCGCCCATGGCGGTGAACTCCGGTTCCGGCTTTGCCTTCATCGACCACATCGGCGATGTGTACCCCAACGGGTTCCTCCCCTTCCACTGTGGCAATGTCAAGCAGCAGACCATCAACGAGATCTACGCGGAGTCTCGCGTGTTCGTCTCGCTGCGCCACCCGGAGGGCTGGCACGGCAAGTGCGCCTACTGTGATTTCCACGATGTGTGCGGCGGCTCTCGCTCCACCGCTTACGCCCTGACCGGCGATGTCCGCGCCTCCGATGACCAGTGCTGCTACGTGCCGCAGGCCTGGCTCGACGCCGGCGGCACGCGCGTCCACCCGGAGCACGGCACCGGGATTCAGATCTCCCGCAACGGCGAGATCATCACCGTGCCGGACACGTACTAAGAGCAGGGGCTTCGGGATTAACCCGACGTAGCTCCACGTGTGGGTGATGAGGATCGCCCTTGACACGCGGGCCGGCGGGGTTGACCTTCGCTGGGGTAAAAGTAGGAACTTCCGCGCAAAGCGACACGTATGCGATACGTATGCGTGCTCCCGAGACCCCAGAGGACCTCAATCGGTCTAATTAGCCCCAAATCCGACCTAATTGGCCCGATTGAGGTCCCCACCCAGTGGCGCCCACATAGCGCAGGAACCAGCGAGAGAAAATGACCGAACTCCAGAAAGGCAGCCGGCGATTTCAGCACCCGCATATAACAGCGCCCCTACCGAATCCGGCAGGGGCGCTGTGGAGTATCTAGGGTTTAATCAAATTCCGGCTTCTCCGTGCGGGAACGCTTGAGCTCGAAGAAGTGCGGGTACTGGGCGAGGCGAACGGCGGCGTCGAAGATCTCGCCAGCATCTTCCCTGGTGGGGATGCGGGTGAGGACGGGGCCGAAGAACGCGTTCTTGCCCAGGCTGATGACGGGGGTTCCCACGTCATTGCCCACGGCCTTCATGGCGCCCTTGTGGTACTTGCGGAGCTTGTAGTCGTATTCGTCGGTGTTGGCTACCTCGGCAAGGTCGGCGGGGAGACCGACTTCCTCGAGGGACTCCTTGATCACATCGTCGTATCCGCCGTAGCCGGAGGCGACGCGACCGCCGATGTGCACCTTGTTGCCCATCGTGGTGTAGAGCTCATCGATCTTCTCGGGGTAGTTTGTTTTCACTGCCGCGAAGACGCGGGCGGGGCCCCAGTTGGCCTTCATCTTTTCCTTGTAATCCTCGGGAAGCTCGTCGCGGTCCTCATTGAGGACGGACAAACTCATGGGAATCCAGTCCACCTTGATGTCGCGGACGGATTCTACCTCCTTGATCCAGCGGGACGTGATCCAGCAAAATGGGCAGCTCACATCGAACCAAAACTGAACGTTATCTTCAACCTTCACGTTTTCCTCCTTAGTTCAAACGTGGGTTCAGTCTACCGAGATTCTCAGGTTCCTGGGAGAAAAATTACTTCCAGTGCACCTCGACGGTGTAGTCGCTGGCATCCGTGCCGGCGAGGAGCGCCTTGGTGTGTGAGGTGAGGAGCTCCTCGGAGCGCTTCTCCGCGCGGTCGAGCAGCCCGCTGTCGATCGCCTTTTCGCGGGCGGCTTCCTCCTCTTGCGCCACGAACTCCATGGTCTCCTGCACCTTGATCTGGTTGAAGGGGTTCATGGACTGGTCGTACACCGTGATGGTGGCGGGGTCGATCTTCGATTCGGTGATCTCCACCTTCGGGCTGTCGATGGTCACCGTACGGGAGGAATCGTTGACGTCGACGGAGATCTTGGAGGCGTCCTTGATGCCGGCTTTCACCGTGCCGTCGTAGGTGAACATGATGTTGTTTCCGGTGAGTGGCACACCCCAGCCGGCAACGACCTTGCCGGGATCTTCGCGCTTAGCCACATTGGTGAACACGTACTCTTCCACGGACAGCTCGGCGATGTCTTTGTAGCTTGCGCCCAGCTGGGTGGAGCTGACGATGGGCTTGGCGTTATGGATGAACCCGGCGCGGGTTCCGACCCAGAAGGTGGCACCAGCGACAAGCACCACGACGAGGACGACGGCAATGATGCGGGTGATGGATTTGATCATGGGGTATTCCTTTTCACTATTTTGTTTGGACGGGTTTCCTCCCAGCTAAAAATAAGTATAGGTTCTGTCTCTTATACACATCTGACGCTGCCGACGATACTCCTTGTGTAGA
>ERZ1030944.205-NODE-205-length-14313-cov-12.955113_pt1 | contig 14313 bp, 14 predicted proteins | sample MGYA00518599_ERZ1030944 | MGnify/ENA primary metagenome ERZ1030944 (study PRJEB33718, sample SAMN03159697) | human skin metagenome | collected 2014-05-20 | study: EMG produced TPA metagenomics assembly of the PRJNA266117 data set (Human skin bacterial metagenome... | reverse complement strand
GAACACTGTGCCAGTACGCGTACGCCTGGCCAGTTAACTCCCTCGCACCAAGCACGTTGTTCCACGCAATCATTCCCCCTGTGAACGGAACATAATGAAACACACCAGGAGCTGACCCCGTTTGTGTGGACACCCTGATTCCCGGCTTGTTGGGTCGGGGGAAAGGTAGTCTACTGTCATGCCCCGTAGAAGTTTTTCTTAAGGAGTTCAAGCGCGATGCGGTCGCGATGTATGAGAACGACCCCGATGTGTCGATGAACCAGGTCTCCAAGGATTTGGGGATCAATCGAGCCACACTGCGTTATTGGATCGACCAGTTTGGAACAGGCAAGAAGACAACACCTGTTGCTGTGGAGAAGCAGGATGTTGATCCCACTGTGGAAAAGGAAATCCGCAGGTTAAGGAAAGAAAACGCGAGGCTTCGTGAGGAGTGGGATATTTTGGTCAAGGCCGCGAAATATTTCGCGGAAGAGACAAACTGGTGATCCGCTTGAAGGTTTGCCCGCGACCACCGCACCGAATACTCGGTCAAGCGGATGTGTGCTGTTTTGACAATCCACCGCAGTAGCTACAACACCTGGCGTAGTAGACGCGAAAGGCGGGATCACAAGGCTTTGTCAGATGCGCTTCTTGGGGTGCGTATCACGGAGGTCTTCCGGCAAGAAAACGGTTGCTACGGCGCCAAGCGTATTACGGCTTAAACTCAATGATGATCCAGGTTCTACTCCTCTAAACCACAAGCGTTTGGCCAGGATCATGAAGGATTTAGGCCTTTGCGGGTATACCAGGCGACGAAGAGTAAAAACCACCGTGCGAGCCAAAGGCCGAAACGTGTTTGCTGACCTTGTACGCCGCAGGTTTTACGCCGATGGACTCAACAAACTTTATGCCCACGGACACCAAAGTGCACGAGCAGAGGGATCGGAAGATACTAGCAACGGCGCAGATCGACATGTTGCTGGGTAAGTCAGACAGTACTCGCCACGGTTGCGTCCGCAATCTATGTTGCTTACTCACACAAAAAAATGCGCTAGGAAAACCTAGCGCATTGTTCTTTGAAGCTCTTAGCGGCGGAGGCCGAGACGTGCGATGAGGTCACGGTAACGGTCGATGTCGCGGGAAGCCAGGTACTTGAGCAGGCCCTTGCGGCGACCCACGAGGAGCATGAGGCCACGACGCGAGTGGTGATCGTGACGGTGGGTGCGCAGGTGCTCGGTCAGCTGGGTGATGCGACGCGTCAGCAGCGCAACCTGAGCCTCGGGCGAACCGGTGTCGGTCTCGTGCAGGCCGAATTCCTTGAGGATTTCCTTCTTCTCTTCTGAAGACAGTGCCATGGGTTAAACTCCCTAATATTTCAGTTCCGCATGATAGTTCACGTTTCCGTGTGCTCATCTGCTGCGGACCGCAGACAAACACGAACCTTCGACATGGTAGTCGTTAAGCAACGCGCAAGGCAAATCAGCTCTGTTCTTCGGTTATTTTTCGCCGAACAGGCGCAGCGTGCGCGCCATGAGCTCCCCCACGAAGCGGTCCGCGTCCACACTCACCGCGACGTGGGTGTTCTTCACCGGATCGAGTAGCCGCGCCTCGTCACCGATGGTACGCCCGCCGAGATCCACCTTGAGGTTGGTATTAAGTGATGTCACCAGCGTGGGGTCGAGCGCCACGGCCACGGCCAGCGGGTCGTGCAGCCCGCAGCCGCCCAGGCCCGGGGACGTGGTGGCGTAGGCGCCGATGTAGTAGTCCACCATGTCCGCGTACGTTGCTGCCGCAACCATACCGAGGTCGCGCCACCGGCGCGTTTGCGCGCCGGTAAGGAGAGTCTGCAACGTGACATCGAGCCCCACCATCGTCACGTTCTCTCCGTGGCGGAAAACGTAATCGGCGGCATCCGGATCCTGGGAAATGTTCGCCTCGGCCACCGCGCTCACATTGCCGGGGACGGTAAGCGCCCCGCCCATGAGCACAATGCGGGCGCGGGCGACCTGTGGGTGGCGTTTCATCGCCTCCGCGATGGTGGTGAGAGCACCGGTGGGGACGATGGTGAGCTCCTGCCCGCACCGACGCACCTGGTCCGCGATGAACGCGATCGCCTTCTCCCCGTCTGCGGGTTCCTCCGGCACTGCTGCACCAATATCCACCCCGCCCACTCCGTTGTCGCCGTGGATGAACCTGGAGGCATCCGTGCGTACAAACTCTCGCTTACCCCACGGATGACCAATACCCGGGAACACCGGGATTCCCGGCGCGCCGAGGATCCCCAGCAGCCGGCGGGAATTGGCCACGCCCTGCTCCACCGTCACGTTGCCGTACGTGCCTGTGACGCCGATGAGCTCGGCGTCGGGCGAGCCGAGCGCGTACGCGATGGCGAGGGCATCGTCGATGCCGGTGTCGAGGTCGCAGATGAGTTTCACTAGTTGATCTCTTTCAGGTGCTCCACCGGTGTGTCCGCGTCCGCGAGAATCTCGCGTGCCTTGGCCACGTCGCGGTCCATGTGCGTGAGCAGCTCGTCTACGCTGGAGAATTTCTCCATCCCGCGGATGAAGTCGATGAACTCCACGCGACAGTACCGGCCGTAGAGGTCGGCGTGCTCGTCCAACACGAAGGATTCCACGGAGCGCCTCTCGTCGCCGAAGGTAGGGTTGCTGCCCACGGACACGGCCGTCATGTACCGCACCCCCGGCTTCATCGTGCCCTCGATGGGAGCTGTGGAAGGGGCCTCGTCGAGCACGGTGAAGAAGCCTGCGTATACGCCGTCGGCGGGGATGGCTACGTCGGGGCCGAAGTACATGTTTGCCGTGGGGTAGCCGAGTTCCGCCCCGCCGCGGCCGGCGCCACGGACAACAAGCGAGCGGACGGTGAACGGACGGCCAAGCGCCCAGTTTACCTTTCTGATGTCACCCAAAAGCAGTGCCTTGCGGATCATCGTGGAGCAAATCCGTTCCCCGTGGTCTTTGAGGAGCTCCACCACGTCCACTTCCACGCCGTACTTCTCCCCCAGTTTTTGCAGGGTCTCCGTAGTGCCAGCAGCCTTATGGCCGAAGGTGAAGTTCTCTCCCACGAGAACAGCGGCGGCATGAATCTTGTCCTGCAGCACGTGTTCGAAAAAGTCCTCCGGCTCGAGGCTGGACAGCGCCCGGTCGAACTGCAGGGCGACGATGTGGTCCACGCCCAGTTCGTCTGCCCGGCGCGCCCGCTGCTCCACGGTGCCGAGGATCGGCGGCATAGCCTGGGGGCGGATGACGGCGAGCGGGTGCGGATCAAAGGTGATCATGACGCACGGCAGCCCAAGTTCGTGTGCTTTCTCCACGGCACGACAGATGAGCTTTTGGTGCCCCCTGTGGACGCCGTCGAACACTCCGATGGTGACTACTGTTTTCCCGATGTCGTGGGGGAACTCGTCTAATCCTGGCCAGATATTCACCCCTTAGACAGTACTGCGTTATCTTGTTCCGTATATTTTGGGGGTATGACCGATGAGAAGAGATTAGGCGGGCTTGTGTTGGTGGATAAGCCCAGGGGGATGACCTCACACAGCGTGGTTGGGGCGATTCGCCGATACTTTGGCACGAAAAAGGTGGGACACGCAGGCACGCTCGACCCGATGGCCACTGGCCTGCTTGTAGTCGGTGTGGAGCGCGGCACGAAGTTCCTCGCGCACCTGGTGGCGGAGACCAAGACGTACGAGGCGACGATTCGACTGGGTCAGGAGACTACCACAGAGGATGCCGACGGTGAGATCACCCGCGAGGTGGATGCTTCTCACGTCACCGATGCCGATATCGCTCGCGAGGTGGAAAAGCTCACAGGCGACATCATGCAGCGCCCCAGTTCGGTCAGCGCCATCAAAATTAACGGCAAGCGTGCCCACCAGCTCGTGCGCGAGGGCGAGAAGGTGGAGATCCCGCCCCGCCCGGTGACGATTCACTCGTTTGAGGTGACTGGCCGCGAGGGCACCGATCTGCGGGTGCGCGTCCACTGTTCTTCCGGTACGTACATCCGCGCACTAGCCCGCGATCTGGGTCACGGTCTCGGGGTGGGAGCGCACCTAATTGCTTTACGACGTTTAAACGTCGGCCCCTTCGACATCTCCCGGTCCCACCCCCTCGCCCACTTTGAGGATCATCCGGAGCTAAGCCTGACCCTCGACGAGGCCCTCCAGGCCTGCTACCCCACTCTCCACGTAACCGACGACGAGGCGCAGGCGCTCAGCGAGGGAAAATGGCTTTCGCCCCGAGGTTTACAAGGCGTCCACTCAGCGGTCGCGCCCGATGGCCGCTCCATCGCGCTTATCAAGGAGCAGGGCAAGCGCCTTTCCACTGTCTTTGTGGCACGCCCGTCGACGCTCGGACTGTAGCTGTAACCTCAGCTGCAGCTATTCCACCGCAGTGGAGGCGATGATGTATCCGTGACGACACACCCACCGGCCCTCGATTGCGGGTAAGGGGGTGGGGCGTGCCAAAAGAACCGAGGTAAACGTCCCATCGGCGCGGAGGAGCACGCTCGCCTCATCAAAACCCAACCAGCGATGGGTGAGCGGAAACCACGCCTTGTACGTGGCTTCTTTGGCGCAGAACATGAGCCGATCCGCAAACGGAACCGTGCTTTTGAGCTCCTCTATGCATTTCAGCTCAGGTCCAAACGCAATGGATTCCACTATTTTGGGAGGCAGTGGCTCGGCGGGCTCCGCATCAAGCCCCATCGAGCGAACGAGGAGGCGGGGAGCAACCACCGCCGCCCGCAGTCCCACGGTGTGCGTGAGCGAACCCGACACCGAGGACGCCCACAGTGGCATTCCCCTGTCTCCGCGGAGAATAGGCTGGCCCGTATCGCGATTCATCTCTTTCAACGCCCTGTGCGCGCACCACCGCGCATCACCGAATTCGGCCTTCCTGGAATTCACCGCGTGTGATACGAGCGCTCGCTCAAGCGGGTGAAGGCGGTTGTAGTTGGTGAGATCCTGCTCCTGAGGATCCGTGAACATGTAGGCGTAATGGGCCGACGGCGGGAACAACAGCGGATCAAGCATCTCCGTCCACCTCCAGCACCGGGTATGGCCAGGGGCGAATTCCTCGGTCTTTTTGTTGTGACCATTCACGAGGGTAGCCGAGGGACACCTCAATGTGCGGAATGCCGTCCACCACGGTCGTACTCGGAATATGCAAGTGTCCGTAGATGCACGCGGAGGCTTGGTACCGGGCGGGCCACGTCCGGGTATGGCGCGTCCCACACCACAACTGCAGTTCTCTATACTTCAATCGCTCGCACGGTTCAATAGTGAGGGGCCAGTGATTGATAAGGATCGTCTTGCCCTCCACCTTGGACAACCGTTTGATCGAATACGCCAACCGATCCCAGCACCAGCCTCGAATATCCACAAACGGGGCGATGGCAAACTCGTCGGTCATCACCAGTTCCCTATCGTGTGCTGACTGAATAGCCTGTTCCACAGTCATTCCGGGAAACCGGAAAGTGTAATCATAAAGGGTAAATAGCGGCACAATTGTGTGCCCTCCGAAAACCGGGTACGGGTCTTCCGGGGTGAGGACATCGATATCCCGGCATCCTTGAACCAATTCCTCGTACTTTTGACGGCCGGTGAAAGGGTCCTTGCTGCGGCAGTACAACTCGTGATTTCCTGGCACCCAGACAACGGTCTCAAACTTGGCACGCAGTGTGCGCAATACATCAATAATGAGCCCCGTACGCTCCGCAACATCACCTGCAACGATGAGCCAATCGGCGGGATTATCCGTGCTGATCATCTCGATGGGGTCGCGGTTCGCCTTCACCGCAGCGTGAAGGTCGGACACTGCCCACAGTGTCTTTTTAACTCTCCGCGACGACGTCATGAAGGCCGACCTCTCTAACTACATTGAAAGTTATTTACCTTATCGTACGTCTTTATTTGGCCCACCTCATGGACCGGAACCGCCAGATGACGCCAACCATCCTAATGAGAATGAACATTCCCAGGCCAAGCCATACAGCAGGTAGTCCACCGTTGAGGTAATAGGCCAGAACCAACCCGGGGAGAAACCCCACCGCCACCCCGGCGATATTGAGGTTTCGCAGATACCCGGCGTCGGCAGCACCGAGAAGCACCCCATCAAGACCGAAAACCAGTCCTGCGCACAGTATCATCACCACGAAGATCAGCCACACCGCATGCATTTCATGGTGAACCTCCGTGGCAGGCGTGAAGATGCGCGGGATGAGGGAGTACCCCGAGGCAATAATCGCTGCAAGCCCCACGCCGAAGAGCCCAGAGTACCGGGCCACCTTTTCTCCCACCGATCGTGCGTAGCTGATGTTTTTGGTTCCAAGCGCTGCTCCCACAAGAGTCTGAGCAGCAATGGCAAGCGAATCCAAAACCAGACCAAGGAAGTTCCACAGCTGGATGAGCACCTGGTGCGCGGCGAGCGACGCCGTCCCAAAACGGGCGGCCACCGCCGCCGCCGAAATAAAGGCGATCTGGAATGCCAGCGACCTGGCGATAAGGTCGCGGCCGAGCACCAGCTGCTCCTTCATCACGCTAGGCTGCGGCTTCCACGACCCCTTGTGGCTGTAGAGGAGATAGCCAACGAAAAAGACGCTGGTGATCGTCTGCCCGGCGAGGTTCGACCATGCGGAACCGACAATGCCCATCCGGTCTACTAAGAACGGCACGGATATCGCCGATGGGATAACTCCCATGAGCGTGAAGTAGAACGGGGTGCGAGTGTTCTGGATGCCTCTAAGCCAGCCATTTCCAGCCATGGTCATGAGGATCATGGGGATGCCGAGACTTGCTACCCTAAGCCAGATAGTTGCCTCGCCCGCAACACCAGGGTCATTGGAAAGCCACAGAGCAAGCCATGGCGCAGTGATCCACACGAACAAACAGATGGCGATTCCCACGGAAAGCGCCACCCACGTGGCCTGCACCCCCTCAGCTATTGCGCCCTTTTCATCCCCGGCACCAAACTTGCGGGAAGCTCGCGCCGTCGTGCCGTAGCTCAAGAAGGTGAGGTTGGTGGTCAGCTGCGATTGGATCGTCGTCGCCGCGCCGAGCGCTGCCAAGTCAACGGCACCGAGCCTGCCCACCACCGCAGTATCCAACAACAAATACAGTGGCGACGCCGCCAACACCCCCAGCGCCGGCAATGCCAGCTTGAGGATCGTGCCAAAGGTCACCTTGGAAAGGTCTCCCTCTACCTGCTTCGCATTCGCCACAGAAAAACGCTCCATCACAACGGGAAAATATCAACTATTGCAGTGTACGTAATCGATGTCACGACGCGAAAAACCACAGCGGGCTGACAGACCTCTACCGTTTAGTTCTGTTCACATGAAAATGGCTAGCTGGTAGACCCGTGATGCCGCACGCGCGGGTGTCGCGCGCTGGATTGAAGTGGTCTACAACCGTCGCCGGCGGCATTGCGCACTCGGGATGCTCAGCCCCGTCGACTTCGAGCACCACATCACCCAGACCACCAACTACGAAGAAACAGCTGCCTAACTATAAGGTAGCTCCACTACGTGCCCACCATTTGCGGGCAACCCCATACCTGGCTACCGAGCAGTACATGGTTGTACGTGCTCTCGTCGACATAGGTGACGACCAATTACTACTGTGGCAGACTCTAAAACCAAAACTACCAAACAACGACGAGAATGAGTCGACCTTTCCCGGGACTCCGTCACATTCCTCAATGTTAGAAGGACCAGCGGTAGTTTGCTATTTTATGTTCTGGCTTTCGGAGGTCATGTCGCTCGTCGATGTGAAGCATGGTCCACACGCCATCGATGTCAGAACCGTAGTGGCGGGCGAGGAGCACCGCCATCGAAAATTCCGTGTCAATAACAGCTTCTTTCCACATGCAATATTTAAGCATCTCCTCTTCAGAATAACTAACAACTCTGATGTAACGGCCTCGCTCTAGCGGTTTTCCTGCACGCGTAAACGAGCGTGGGTAGTGTGCGTATGGTGGGACCTGATGGCGCTCACCCCAGAACTCTGGGTATCCTTGGAAGTACAACAGCACAGTTGGCCACCCGCAGCCGGACGTGAGTTGGGCACGGTGAATAAGTTGATTGTTGCGAACCTCCGGTCCGATGTGGTCGATCTCTTCGCCGTCGCGGAAGTAGATGTGCTCGGACTGGGCGGGATAGGAATGTACACGGTAGGTCGTGTAGTTAGTGAACGGTCCTTGTTCGTCCGTAGTGCCGTCAGGATAGTTCATGCAATCGAAAATGATCTCCGTCGACGTGTTGTGCGTCATGAGGCTGTTCAGCACTCCAGAGGAGCACAGGTCTGTTACCTCTTCAAACTGAGTGAGCTCCTGATTTTCACAGAAGTCATTCCACAAAGGACTATCCATTTTCGGTCTCTTTTCTAACCAAGCCTAGGTGTGATCGTCAACAGGATTGGTAAAAACACAGAGGTTCCCATAGAAAGTGTACTGGGGGCATTCGAATCGACCAATCGCAAACCTATACCCGCCAAAACTAGCTTCGTAACCCCATTCGGAGACTTTAAGGCTAATGCCATCTACCTCCGTAAAATACGTACCAGGTTTTTGGGGAATGTCGTACGGACTATGGCTTGCATTATTTGGACCAGGCTGGGTAACCGTACTGGTTGTCTTGGCATTTGTCGAGTCTGGGCGAGCACGACGATCTTGCCTAAGTCGGGTATCAACATGGAATACGAAGCTTGGTAAAGCCAAGGTAATGACATTCGTTGACACTTCTCCATGCCTTCGTTGAGTCAACTTATCGGTAACCTTCCACGCGAATTCTCGCGACCATTTCGGTTCTACAGGAGAAACCAGTGATACTGGTTTGGTTTCCCCAATACAAAACTCGATCGTTTTACTAACTCTATAATCTGAGTAGCGATATGGCCCACCAATCAGACCAGAATCATACACATCACATTCGACTCCGACGGGCCCCGCCGCCCCTCGTGCAGCTCGCGAATTAGCGGCCGACAAGCTCTTAGCTACGTCTTCTACTGTCGGCATTCCAAAATAGTCGGTGCCATTAACACTAAATGAAATCCCACGATTTGAGCACATGTACTGCACTCCATCCAGAATTGCGTATTGTGCTGCAATTCGAGTAACAGCATGGAAGCATGAGAACGGTTGCCAGAAGACATTGGGGTCCGCATAAAGCACCCCGCCCTCGAATTGTTGCTGCTGAGCTCCCTGATCGTTGATGAACATATCACCGACAGGGTACCCATAACCACTAGCTTCGTAGCCTTGGGCGGACCAAGAAGCCAGTATCCCACCTCTAACTGCATGCGCTCCCGCCGTAGGTGTCCAGTAGATCATTCCCCCCTGAAAGACGTTATAGCGCCCAACTCCATCCGGAGTAGTCAATTCATCACTGATTGGATACCCAAGTTCGCTTTTTTGAGCTCCCATGGATTGCCACTTATCGTAGATCGCACCCTGGATGCTAGCCTGCGATACAGGCACCGCATTGTGGGTATAGACGTGTCCGCCCTGGAAGTCCTGTTTAAACCACTGGTCCCCTAGAGTCATGTCGCTAGTGATAGGGTAGCCAAGAAAGCCCTGTTCCCAGCCATGGCGCTGCCATACTTTAGAGACGGGAATGCTGACACTTTGCGCCCCGGTGTCGGGGTGCCAGTAGATGAATCCGTTAACAAATTCCGAACGCTTTCCTACGCCATCCGGGTTGGTCAGCTCGTTAGACTTAGGCAAGTTAAGGAAACTTGTCGGCCCTCCGATCTGGTCGTACTTGGTTTTTATAGCCCCACAGACCTCAAACCAGGATGGCCAATAAACACTGCAGCCTGTCGCAGTTCGCAGGCTAGAAACAGCGTCCGATTGCAGATAGGCCTCAGTCGTTTCTGCCTTGTCGGCGTCGGCCTTGGTGAAATCCTCCGGAACCGTCTCGTGGTCAGAGCGCATCTGCCCTTCAGCTATCGTCTCTTTCGGATCGTCCGTGGGATGCCACTCCTCCAGGCCTTGTGGGGCGAGATTATCCTCAGATACCTGATTAACCTGGTAGGATTCGGCACCAGGCGGTGTGGGAAAGCCCCACTCTGCAAAGGGGCCACTGATGCCTGCGGCCGGATAACTAATATCACTTTCGTGGACCGATAGTTCATCGACTGAGATTTTGTGCTCCGTGGCACCGCTATTCAAAGATGAACTCCCTAAATGCGAGGAAGATTGAGCATAAGCTGGCGATCCAAAAGAGGCGACGAGAACTAAACTCGAGATCGTTGCAGCCAGCCAGATTACTGTTTTAGACATAGTTACCCTGTCGATAAAGCTGTCAGAAATACGCTAACTCCATGTAAAGTGTAGCACATTCATGTATAACACTTCGGTCGGGGACCCCCGTGTGCTGGACATGGGTTAATAATCTGTAGGGCTGGGAAGTCCGGAGCTTGATAGAAGCAAGTACGAGAATATGAGCTCTGCCATGGACCTCATCATCCCGTATCCAAAGACGTTTAATGGTCAGTCCTAGGCATCAAAAGCCTTCTGTCCGTGAGCTACTGCACGTTCTTGCCGATTTCCTCGACCACCTGCACAAGGTGACGGGCGAGATCGTCGGCGGTGCCGGTATCGGAGTAGCCGGCGGCGGGCTTGTGGCCACCACCGCCAAGAGCCTGGGCGTACTCGGCCACGTCGAGGGTGCGCGAGCGCAGGCTCACCGTCCACTCCCCCGGGTGCTGCTCCTTGAACACGCAACCCATATCCGTATCGTCGGTGGCGCGGACGAAATTGATGAGAGACTCAATGGTGGACTTCGGTCGGCCCTCGATCATCTCGTGGGTAGCCGTAAGCGACGCGATCCTAATCCCACCGGCATCGAACACCTGCAGCTTGGACAGGATCTCCCCGTTAAAGCGGAGGTCCTGGGTGGTGATGCGGTCGACAAGCTCGTAGGCAATGGCCTGCTGATCGATCCCCGTCTTCACAAGTTCAGCAGCCACGGCGTGCATCTGCGGGCCGCCCCACCGGAAGCTGCCGGTATCCGTAAGCACGCCGGCGTACAGGCTATGGGCGATGTCCTTGGTGAGTTCCACTCCAAGGGGGGCGATGAAGTAGTACAACATGACCGCGGTGGCCTCGGCCTCCGGGATGACGAAGTTCTTGTACCCAAACTCGGTGTTGGAGTCGTGGTGATCGATCACCACGGTCTTATCCAGTGCCGCGATCTCTTCCTGCAGCGCACCCGTGCGGTCGAGGGAGGAGCAATCCACGGTGATGCACGCGGCGACGTCCTGTGGGAAGCTCGTCACGGTACGCACGTCCTCGGCACCGGGGATGGTGTACAAGTCCTCAGAGAAACGCTCCGCCTGGCCGATGAAGCCATGCGCGTTGACACCCTTTTGCCGGAGCATTGCGACAAGAGCGGTGACGGAACCGATGGCATCGCCATCGGGGCGCACGTGACCGACAACGGCGACCGAAGAAGCGTCGACAAGCCTATCGAGCTCCTGGGCGAACTGCTCGGCAAAAGTGGTGTACATAACTTTCTCCTTACCTCTACGGGTTACTTGTACGGGTTTTCCTCACCAGCGGGGGTCTTCCCCTCGGCAAGCTTGCGCACCTCCTCGTCGCGCGCGCGGGCGCGGGCCAGGAGATCTTCCATGTGTGCGCGGGATTCTGGAACCGTGTCCAGTTCGAACGAAAGGGTCGGGGTGAACCTGACAGAGAGTTGGTCACCGACAATTTTGCGAAGGCGACCCTTCCAGCGGTTAAGAGACTCGGCAGCCGCAGCGTAATCGGGCTCTTCATCGAGTGTCTTACCACGTACAGTGTAGTACACCGTGGCATCATGCAAGTCACCAGTGAGTGAGCAATCGGTCACAGTGATGTACTCCAGATGCCAGTCCTTAATCTCGTGCTCGAGTGCGGTGGCGACGATCGTTTGGATCCGCTTTGCCATCCTGCCGGCACGTACCTTGTCAGCCATAAAATCCTCCTTAAACTTTTTCCGCGCCTTCGATCCTACTTGGCCACCAGAACTTGTCACCGAGAAGGATGACAAGGGCGGGGATGAGGATCGTCCGAATCACCCAACACACCAACAAAAATCACGATGCCGACCTGGGGTAATACGACGAGCGGGAGGACACCGAGCGCCGCAAACACGCTCGCCAGAAAGATACCCGCAGACGTGATCACCCCACCCCTAGAGGCCAGCGCTGAAATTATTCCGTCGCGAGTCCCCTCGTACACAGCTTCCTGACGTGCACGAGTGACAAGGAAGATGGAGTAGTCAATGCCACGGGCGACGAGGAACACGAACGCATAGAGAGGGGTTTCCGAGGCAAACCTGTCAAAGCCGAAAACGCCCGTTGAAATCCACCAGCCGAGCCCAAGGGCTGCGACGTTTGTGGCGACTACGGATGCCACCATGATTGCCGGGGCGACGAGGAAACGGAGCGCGACAGCGAGGGCAACGAAGACCAGCGCCAAGATGACGGGGAAAATCAACCGACGGTCAGCCTGCGCGTACGTTTCTGCGTCGATAAGCTGCGCGTTCTGGCCTCCAACAAGAGACTCGGTGCCCGCAACCTGCGTGCGCAACGTCTCCACGTCTGAGCCGGTGACATTGGCAAGGAACCAGCCATCCACCTCGCCTGCCGGTGTCACCTCTCCGGAAATGGACTCGAGGATCTCTGGATCCTTTGTGGCAACAACCTCCGGCGTGGCGGACTGGTCAGGGAACTTTTCCGAAAGCGTCTCTGCTGCCGAAATCGACTCAGACGTATCGATGAACTGATCAGGCTGGTTCAAGCTGGTTGGGATCGGAATGAGCCCCAGGCAGCAGATGGCGATAAGCACGCCGGCCACGGTGGCTGCGATTCCCGGCCGCGTGCGGACCACGGAACCCACTTTCTCCCACACTCCGTGGTTGGGTGTCTCCCCCACAACAGACTGCCTCGGCCAGAAAACCCACTGCCCAAACATGACAAGGATTCCGGGAAGCACGAACATGGCGAAAATGAATGCGACGATGATCCCCACCGCAGAGGCGAGTCCCAGGCCCCGTGCCGAGGCAACGGTGGAAAGGAGCAAACAGGCAACACCGATGACGACGGTAAGTGCCGAGGCAGCAACAGTTTTCACCGTCGGCAATCATGCCGCCGCCATTGCCTCGTAGCGATCCTCGTGACGCAGCAGCTCATCCCTGTATCGCGAGATCAGCAGCAGGGCGTAGTTTGTGCCAGCACCAAAGACGAGCGCACTCAAAATTCCGGCGGTGGACTCGTCCCACACTATGCCGAGGGGCCGAGCACCCAGGTGAAAACCGTCGCCGCGAGGCGGTCACCAATGCCGATCACCAGCAGCGGGATGATCCACAGGATCGGAGACTTGTAGGTGACGATGAGTAGGAGCGCCACAATGATGCCTGTCACCGACAGCAGAAGGAAACTCGCGCCTTCAAATACGAGCGCGAGTTCCCCTGAATCTTCACACCTAGGAGCGAAGCCCATTCGGTGCTCCACCCCTAGGAGCGAAGCGACTAGGTGCGCGGTACCTCGACCATCTCGTACACCTGAATCTGGTCGCCGACAGCGATGTCCGGGTAGCTGAGAACCATACCGCACTCGTAGCCGGCTGCGACCTCGGTCGCATCGTCCTTGCCACGCCGCAGGGAGTCGATGGTCGCCTTCTCCGTGATGACGTTGCCGTCGCGGGTGAGGCGGGCGGTCGCATTCCTGCGCACCTTGCCGGTTTCCACCATGCAGCCTGCGATGAGGCCGACAGCCGATGCCTTGAAGAGCTGGCGGATCTCGGCAGTACCGATTTCCTTCTCCTCATAGATCGGCTTGAGCATGCCTTTGAGAGCGGACTCCACCTCGTTGATGGCATCGTAGATAACCGTGTAGTAGCGGATATCCACACCTTCTTGGTGTGCGAGCTCCGTCGCCTTACCCTCTGCGCGGACGTTGAAGCCAATGATGATGGCATCAGACGCAGCGGCCAGGGTGACGTTGGTCTCGGTGACAGCACCGACACCACGGTCGATGATGTTGAGCTCGACCTCGTCGTCCACCTCGATGTTGAGGAGCGAATCCTCGAGGGCTTCCACGGAACCTGCGTTGTCGCCCTTGAGGATGAGGTTGAGCTGCTGTGTCTCCTTCAACACGGCATCCAGATCCTCGAGCGAGATGCGCTTCTTCCGCTTCGCCTGCAGGGCATTGCGCTTGCGCGCGTTGCGCTGGTTGGCGATCTGGCGAGCAACGCGGTCATCTTCGACCACGAGCAGAGAATCACCGGCACCAGGAACACTGTCGAGGCCCTGGACCTGTACGGGGCGGGACGGGAG
>ERZ1030944.203-NODE-203-length-14445-cov-37.506254_pt1 | contig 14445 bp, 15 predicted proteins | sample MGYA00518599_ERZ1030944 | MGnify/ENA primary metagenome ERZ1030944 (study PRJEB33718, sample SAMN03159697) | human skin metagenome | collected 2014-05-20 | study: EMG produced TPA metagenomics assembly of the PRJNA266117 data set (Human skin bacterial metagenome... | reverse complement strand
CGTGCCCACCACCGTGGTCACCCCGACGACCGTCACCGTTCCGACGACGGTGGAGGTGCCGACGACGGTGGCAACGACCGTCGAGAAGCCTGGCGACCGTGTCACCGACGAACAGTTCCCGAACGAAGGCAGCTCCGTGACCGTCGGATCCAGCGTGACCATCACCCCGCTGGGCATCCTGCTTTCCCTGCTTGGTGCGCTGGGTGCGGTCGGCCTGATCGCCGCGTTGCTCGATTACATGGGCATTGACCTGCAGGAGTACGTCGAGCAGTTCCTCGACATGCTCCCGTAAACCAAGCTCCCAGGCGAGTGGATGCGGCTGCGTTGCGCCGCGTCCACTTTTTATATGCTCGGCCGCATGCGCAACTTGGAGTACAGCGAAGTCATGTCCGCGGTCGCTCCACGTGCGGCGGTTGATGCGTTGCGGGAGGTGCTGAAGGGCGGGTTCGATCCTGCCACCGATCCGCACCGTCAGAAGGTGGCGCTGCCGCACGGGGAGATGCACCTGCTGCCGTCGGCGCTGGATGGCGCGGTCGGGGTGAAGGTGCTGGGGATTCAGCCGGCGGGCTCGACCGTCGATATGCCGCTGGTCCAGGGGTCGTACCTGCTCATGGGCGGGGAGACGCTCACGCCGGAGGTCGTGATGGATGCTGCGGCGCTGACGGAGATCCGCACGCCGGCCGTTGCGGTGGCGGGGGTGCTCGACCGGCTGCGGGCGTCGAGTGAGCCTCTGGAGTGCGTCATCGTCGGTGCGGGAGTGCAGGGGCGGGCACATGCGCGCACGGTTGTGGACGCGCTTGAGGGGGTGCGGGAGGTGTCGGTGACGTTTGTGTCGAGAAGCAGGCCGGCCGATTTACCGCATCCGTGGGTTGAGTCGGGGAGTGCCGAGGCCGATGAGGTGCTGGGGCGCGCCGGGTTGGTTGTGGTGGCGACTTCTGCGGGGGAACCTGTGGTCGTCGATAGGCAGTTGCGAGCTGATGCGACGGTGCTTGCTGTGGGGGCGCACACCGTGGACACGCGGGAGTTGCATGAGGATGTGCTGCGGGGCGCGCAGGTGATTGTGGAGGATGTTGAGGCTGCGCGGCGGGAGGCCGGCGATGTGGCGATCGCGGTGGAGAAAGGGGCGCTTGCGTGGGATGACGTGGTGACGATGGCTGAGGTCGTGCGCGGGGATGTGGCGTTGGATGCGGCGCGGCGGGTGGTGTTCAAGACCGTCGGGATGCCGTGGGAGGACCTGGCGGTGGCGACGGCTGTCGCCGGCCAGGTCCAAACGGGATCTAGGTGAGCGCTCTAGGGTGTGACCAGTTCTTCGGCCCAGAAACCGGTGGGGTGGGGCGTGCCGTCGTTAAGTGTCCAGTGCTTAGCTGCCGTAACGACCATAAGAACCTTGGTCATGGGGTCCTCCTAAAACTTGACGATCATCTTGCCGGTGTTGCCGCCCTCGAACAGCTCGAGGAACGCGGCCGGCATGTTGTCGATGCCCTCGCGCACCGTGGTCTCGAACGTGATTGACCCATCGACGACGAGCGGGGCGATCTTCTCCTGGAACTCCTTGGCCAGGTGGGAGTGCTGGCCCACCACGAACCCGCGCAGCGTGAGGCACTTGCCGATGGAAAGGCCCAGATTCCGCGGCCCCGGCGCCGGCTCCATGTCGTTGTACTGGGCAATGGCACCGCACATGGCGATGCGGCCAAACGTGTTCGCGTTCTGGATCGCGGCCTCGAGGTGGTCCCCGCCGACGTTGTCGAAGTAGACGTCGATGCCCTCCGGCGCCGCCTTGGCCAGCTGGCCGTTGACGTCGCTGTTTTTGTAGTTGAACGCCTCGTCGAAGCCGATCCCGGTGATGTAGTCGATCTTCTCCGCCGAGCCTGCGGACCCGATCACCTTTGCCGCGCCGAGGTGCTTCGCAATCTGTCCTGCGGCCGAGCCCACAGCACCTGCCGCGCCCGAGATGAACACGACATCGCCCTCCTTCATCTCGCCGACTGCGGTCAGCCCGACGTAGGCGGTCAGCCCCGTCAGGCCGAGGATGCCCAGGTACGCCTCGGCAGGAGCGATGGTGGTGTCGATCTGCTCCGCCTCATCCTCGTTCAGGATGGCGTGGGTGCGCCACCCGGCGAAGTGCCGGACCGTGTCGCCCACTTTGAACTTGCTGGAGCGGGACTCCGTGACTGTGCCAATCGCGGCACCGTTGAGCGGCTCATCGATTTGGAACGGCTCGATGTAGGACTCCACGTCGTTCATCCGCCCGCGCATGTAGGGGTCGACGCTGGAGAAGGTGTTCTCGACGAGGATCTGGCCGTCGGAAAGCTCCGGCAGTTCCACCTCTTCAATACGGAAGTTCTCGGCGGTCGGCGCGCCCTCCGGGCGAGAGGCGAGAACCCATTGCTTCGCTGCAGTCACTCTGTGCTCCTTTGTCGTTGCTCTCTGAATGTTCGGTCTTTGCCGGAACATCGGGTGGAACGTCGAGAGGGCTGTTGCTATTCCTGATTTACAGTCTCTTCAGGACTGCGGCGCCACTGGGTAATTGCGCCCTGATGCGACCTTGCTTGCCGTGGAGCGCGCACGGTGGACACGCGGGAATTGCATGAGGATGTGCTGCGCGGTGCGCAAGTGATTGTGGAGGAGATGTGGGGGCTGCGCGCAGGGAGGCCGGCGATGTGGCGATTGCGGTGGAGAAGGGGGCGCTTGCGTGGGATGACGTGGTGACGATGGCGGACGTTGTGCGCGGGGAGGTAGCGCTGGATCCGGCGCGGCGGGTGGTGTTCAAGACCGTCGGGATGCCGTGGGAGGACTTGGCGGTGGCGACGGTGATTGGGGCGGGGTAGCGATCGGGCTTGAGGCTGATTGAGCGGGTGCTAGAATCCATGAGGAATCGACACTGGGGGGTGCGGTGGCCAGGAAAACATATGGGGCCGGGGATAGATGGCCAGAGCTAGAGGACAAGGACTGCAATGAGCAGGCGCAGCGGGCGAGGTCTTTAGGCTGGACCGCAAGATCCAAGGAAAGCCACGGGGGCTTTGTGATCCGTTGCCCAGCTGGGGAATGCGAGGTGCGGTTCGACTCGACTCCAAGGAACCCCACTGCCAAGGCGAAAGAGGCTCGCCGAATAATTCAGCTGTGCGAACACGGTGCGAAGCACACCGATGCGGTCGCGGCGGCGAACGAGGCTCTGGACCACGCGGAGATGCTGATTGGCGCGGTAGAAAAACAGGCGGAATCGAATGCACTGTTAAATGCTGCGCTGAATGACGAGCGGAGAGCGTTGCTTGATCGTGCAGCAAGGTTGGAGAATGAGGCGCTGCGGATTCTCTCGGTGATTGAACGGGAGGGCGCCGATGGTGGTGATTTGGGCGATGTCTCAGGAATCGCGGATCGTGCTCGTGGCTATCTGAACCGTGCTCGCGAGAAGATTGCCCCGTTGCGTCGAAGCAAACTGGTGCGTCGAGATGTGGAGGCTGCTTGGCAGCGCTATAGGTCAGTTCGAGCGCGGCTAAACACGCTGCAACAGGGATAGGGGAGTGAAGCCGAGGGGTGACGGAAGCCGCTGGCGGGCTGCTGCAAGTTTGGCAAATCTTCCCTATGCTGATTAACTAGTTGTCAATTGACAACTGTGGGCGTATTGGAGGGGTAGAGGATGGCTATTGTCTTAGGCCTGCGAGTGTTGGGCATTGATTTTGACGATGAAGAACGCATCGAGCGGATCGAGAGCGCCTTCCCGGCGGTTTCTTTCGTCCGGCTAAATGGTTGGACGATCGCGGAACTGCACCTGGAATGCTCTCCTGATAAGGCCTTCCATGAGGCAACCGATCTCATGCATCAACTGGGAGCTTACGACGAACTTGAGTTTGTGGAAGTCGTCCCCCACTTGGTGAATACGAGCGATATAGCGAGACTAACGGGTGTGACCCGTCAGGCGGTGAACAAATGGGTTACGCACCCTGATTTGGACTTCCCCGCGGAGACTGATTTCGTTGGGGGCGGACAAGCGCGACAGAAGGTCTGGAGCCTTTACACCGTCAACGGATGGTTGTCTGAAGTGATGGGAATTGATCTAGGCCTTGAGATGCCGTCGATGAGCCTGGTGAAACAGGTGGACGGGTACCTGGCGTTGGAGGGAGATCCCCTTCTTGATGGGGCGAAGGATCTTCACGCGTCAGGTCTTTGAGGTTTTGTCAGGTGCGTAGGCGGCACTAATCAGCTAGCGGACCGAAAGATTCGAGCTCAAAGGAACGGAGTTCCTCGAGCACGTCATTCTGTTCCTTGGCCAGTTGGCTCTTGAGGGAGAGAACATCGTCTCGGTGAAAACGGGTATGTGTTCCAACTTTAAAGCTGTTGATCTTGCCGGCCTTCGCCCACTTCATCAAGGTCGGACGGGAGATACTTAGAACGTCTGCAGCAGAGGTGCTTGTCAGGTGTTCCGGCATTCGAGCGATTGCGACTTCGCCCGACTCCGTGAGTGCTCTAAGGGCTGCGAGTACAGTTGCCCGCACACGCTCGGGTAGGTCGATCTGGTTGCCGTCCTTGTCAAGAACTGCGATGTCTGCGCCCTCGGGCATCCGCAGGGCTTCGAATGCAGCTGTATCTTCGGCGCTCAGCACAATGGAGCTTGAAGGTGATCGATTGATGGTCATTCGAGCTCCTTTGCTGTGCCTCCATTTGCGTGGAAGTTGAAGCGTATGGGATTTCACTTGTAAGTGTAATTGAATGCGGTCCTTATAGACCTCGAGCCCAGCGTCGGGCTGAGCCAGGCACGCTTTTGTCGTTTAACCCGTGACGACGCAATTGGGAAATTGACGCGCTTCCCGTGACTACATTTTGACTACAAAAGACCCCGGAAACAGGATCAGTCACACTGCACGAAAAACACCCCTGTCCAGGCAATCTGTCGGTCAGGGGTGTTAAGCATTTGCTCCTCCAACTGGGCTCGAACCAGTGACCCTTCGATTAACAGTCGAATGCTCTGCCAACTGAGCTATGGAGGAATATGTTGCCGTTGCTTTCGCTGTGCAACGAGATGTAACAATAGCGTGGGTTGGTTGTGTTGCCCAAATCGGCAGGTTGGACGATGTTTTCGGCCGTGGTTACTTGGCCGAGTTTTGGGGTAGGGTTTCGGGCATGTTGATTCCGATAGGTGGATTCCGAACAAACGCTGTCGCGTGGGGGCTCGCGGGCTTTGGCGTGGTGTGCCTGTTGTCGGCGAACCGGCTGGCGGATTGGCGGGCGCTGACGTTTTTGGGGCTGGCGCTGGTCGTCCCGAGCGTCGTTTGGCTGGCTGCTGACAAGTGGTTCTCGCGGCCGCGCGGGGTGCTGTGGTGGGTTTTGGTTGCCGCTGCTGTCGCGCTCGGGGTGTGGGGAATTGCGTTGTTCCCCTCGAAGTGACGGGTATAACGCGATAAAGTGGCGGGCATGAAGAAACCGATGCTTGCACTCGGCGTCGCCGCCGCCGTCACCACCTCCGCCGTCATTGCGCCTGCCACCTTCGCTGAAGAGGGCGCGAACACTACCGAAACGGGTTCCTCTGCGGATTCGGGGGAGGCCGAAGGTTCGTCGTTAAGCACGGGCGCAATTATCGGCATCACGCTCGGCGTGCTGGCCGCGGTGGGCGCCGGCGGGTACTTCGCGGTGCAGCAGGGCTGGCTGGAGCTGCCCGAGGGGCTGGACCCGGCGGCGGCCGCGGGGCTGGGAGCGTTAATCCCTGCGCTCGCGATCCCGGGGCTGACCAAGAAGGACAATGGCGCGGCCGCTGGTGGCTCTTGCGCGCCGCAGGCGTTTGACGCGGTGGTGCCGGAGTGGCCGCACTTCACTGGGACCAACGTGATGTTCTGCGACGGCAAGTGGGCTATTGCGGGTGCGAACCAGACGGACTGGATCCTGTACTTCAAGAACTCCAACGGCAAGTGGGCGGTGATCCCGACCGCCGGCACGAAGCAGACCGGGATGCAGCGCGGGTGCTACAACGGTCTGACTCTGCGCGAGCAGGGTGCGCCGGAGGAGTTCATTCGCCAGGCACCGATTTGTACGCCGGCGGAGATTGGGAAGTAGTTCGGTTGGAGCCTGGAGGGAGTTCAATTAACTCTCTGCTTAACTGCCTCACGGCGTACGAAGGGAAGTGAGATGCGGATGGCCGAAGAGGATGAGATGCCGACTGACTGGTTGATCCAGAGGGTGAAGGTCGGCGGCTTATTCGGAAATCTGGAACACGAGTTCGATTTAGATTCCAAAAACACGCGCGCTATCCTCATTGGCCCTAATGGTGTTGGCAAGACGAAGCTGCTGAACCTGGTGAAAGCGCTCCTGAATCTTGAGATCTCAATTTTGCTTGCTGAACCGTTTCGACTGGTGGAAATTAGTTTCCAAAACGGTGAGGTTCTCCGGTGTGAAAGACAAGAACACCCTAGTCAGCTGACGAGATCCAGCTCCCAGTCTGTAAACAGCATCCTGCTTTCCCTGAACTACGCCGACGGTAATGCCGAGTGGGCATTTTCATCCAAGGAGTATAACCAATTCGAAGATTGGGCTGAGGATCGTCTCTTGCTCAGGAGGAGGCGAGGTCCTGGCCCCAAGCAGTGGAAGCTCCCGGCGGGCTTAATGTCCACAGATCGCCTGTTGAACTATTGCCTTACTGACGAAGGTGAGAGCAAATTCGGGCCGGTTTTTGGGGGAAACGCAAGAATCATTAAGGGGTTTTTGGGACATGAGAAAGTCTGTATGGTCGGTGCTGATCGACTCGCTGGCAACGGAAGTTTCTCTGCCTCAGGTGATTCGAGTGCCAGTTCGCATCTGATTTCGGATACTCCCGATATCGTGTCCCACATCCGAAAAGAATTCGAAGATGCGCGTCTCGACTATGTGAAAGTCTCTCAATCGCTCGATTCCACCTTTCCTCAGAGATTGCTGAACGAGCAGGGAGGCGGTGGGCGGCGAATGTTCGACACAGAAAATGAGTTTCGTGCAGTATACGAAGTTCTTCGGGAAAATTTTCGTGAAACGACGCGCAATGTGGGCGTGGATGAAATTGAGATGGCTCCACTGCCTGATCGGCGTTTAGAAGGATGGGAGATCGAAGCGCTGACTCTCCATGTTCTAGACGGGATGGCAAAAATCAACTCGTTAACTGATTTAAGTCAGCGTGTAGACATTTTTGAGAAACTAGTAAATGCGAAGCTGGTCAGAAGCAAGATTGTAGTTGAGCCAACGGGGATTTTTCTGCGGTTCGCCGACGGGCAGTTGGTTTCGCCGCGCGGCTCCAACTTGTCATCGGGCGAACGCCATCAAATACGAATGGCGTTCGATCTCGTCTTCCGCTCGCGCTCTAAGCGTCTGGTGCTGGTCGACGAACCCGAGCTTTCGCTCCATGTTAACTGGCAAGCTGAGATTCTCGATGAGTTCGAATCGTTGAGAGAAGTGAACGATTTTCAATATATTGTTGCAACGCATTCGCCTGAAATAATTGGCGACGCTTGGGAGGCAGTGCGACCGCTGACGTTAAAAAGCGAGCAGGGCGGGGAGAATTGAATACAGATAGTGAAGCCGTGATGCGGGACATCCAGGAACGGTCAATTGAGGCTAGAAGAAACCTCGCGGGCATGCGAGAGAACGGTGGGGATTCTTTACCGCTTATCTTTCCGGAAGGCGAGGATGATGCCACTTTAATAGAGAAAGGCTTCAAAGGTGCGGTCGACATCCGGCTGATTAACGGAGGCAAGCCGAAAAGTCTGGAATTGGCTGCAATGATTGAAGATGCGGGCTTTAAACGGTCGCGAGTTTTGATCGATCGAGACTTTGATGAAATAGTCTGTACCGACGGGGGTGGAGAGTCGGTTGTCATTCAAACGAATGCTCACGATGTTTTCATGGACGTGCTGTGTAGCGCGCCGCGCGTGACAGGGGATGTCGTAGGTGCTGTAAATAAAATAAGATACCGGCGGATGCAGGACAGAGAAAAGTCCCAGCATCAGGCTTTAACTATTTCTTCTGCCCTATCTTTGACTTTTAATTTGACTTGCTTAAGAGTCCTGAATGCGCGTTATGGAATCGGCTTGAAGTTCGATTCATTTCCGTTTGCGGCTTACTTGAGTAGCCCGATGCGAAGTTTGGAGACGGTAGTCGAGCTCGTATTGCATAAATCGAAAGGGTTGGACGGGGTCAGCGTGGAGATTGAAAGGGGAACCGTCCGCGTTCGAAACGAAGAATACAGGTTGGAAGAGGAGACGCAGCAGATTCTGGCCGAATTGCGCGGCAAAGAATGGCGAACGATCGGGGATCATGATTTCTTGGAGGTGCTCAATTTCCTACTCGATGACTCTTGGGGCACTCGTAAACTGAGGACGTTGTTCGAAGCTGAAATCACGCGCAGTGAGGTGCGCAATTGCCCGTGGGGCACCGCGATCAGTGAATTCGTTGAGCAGTGTTCATGCGTCTAGTTCGAGCAAAAGGTGTTGCAAGGTATTTTAGCCCGCTAGCAGGCCCATGGCGAGGCCGCTCCGTGGTTTTAAGGGGTCCTAGCGCACGACGCGGAGAGCTGGGCGAGTGGGTGTATTCGTTCTCGGAGCAGAGCCAGAGACGGTGTGGGGTTGAGCACTGAGCATGAGCGCGTGCAGGTCTTGTGGTGGGAGCTTTGTTTCAGCGGCGATGCTCGAGATGCTGGCGCCACCATCGGGGGAAAGTACGTAATCGAAGATGCGCGAGCGTTCGTATTGCAGTGTGCTGCCTGGCTCGTCCGTGCGGAAGCCGCGCGCGGAGAGGGCGGTCAGGCGGGAGTGGTATTCCCGCTCGCTGAGTTTGCCGTGGTGGTAAGCGGCGCGAAGCATGGCCATGGCTGACACCTTCAACGCGGACTTGAGCCGGAGGATGTCTTCGAGGCTCGCGTGCAGGCGAAGGTTTGCGTGAACTATGCCGGGCGGGATAAGGAAGTCGGCGGCGAACTGGTTGGCCTCGTCCTCCTCGCGTTTTCCGCTGCGTGGATCGTCGCTGCTGTGGAGTAGCAGGTGGCCCAACTCGTGTGCGAGATCGAAGCGGGCGCCTTCGGGCGTGCGGCGCCGGGCTAGGAAGATGAACGGCTGCTCGCCGTCCCACATGGAAAATGCGTCAACAGCGGAGGCCGTGGGTGGAAGGCCCATGACGGCGATGCCGAGCGACTCGGCGAGTTGGACTGAGTTTGGAACTGGCTTATCGCCCAGCTGCCAGATCGTGCGCGCGTGACGGGCCGCCTCCGCAGGAGTGAACCCAGACAAGTCCGGGAGGTTGGGTTCTGGGAAGTTGAAGTTGCGGCGAAGCCACGCCAAGAGCGTGCGGGCGTTTGCCCCGGATGCGACTGCGACGCTCTTCTGCCGTAGAGTCGCGCGGCTGCCAGCCCGAAACAGGGTGGAATCCATTGAAGGAACTTCAAGTTCTGGGGAGAGGAAGTATCCGGCGGAGAACCCGAGTGCTGTTTCGAGGCGCTCGAGGATGGACTCAGTGTTGGAAGGCGGTGGCCCTTCGTTCTCCCAGCGAGAAAGCGTTGCCGGAGCGATGTCGAGATTCGCCGCCAGCTCTGCTTTGGTGAGGCCTCGGCGCAGTCGGGCGACCGTAATGCGGGAAGGCGGGATGCGGGCGGAGTTAGTTTCCGCTCGCTCGTGAGATTGTGAAGTCAATGTCATCGCCCTCGGTCCGCTGTTCTTGGCAATGGGGGTGCTTGGCTCACAATAGCTCGGAATTTCGCTTATGATGCAAGAAACTTGAATCATAGGCGAATTTTTGGAAGGGGTGCCTATGCTGCTGGATCTCACGATTGCGAACTACCGCTCGGTGTACGAGCCTGCGTCGATAAACATGGTCGCAACCAGGGAACAGATTCATCGTGAGCGGTGCCCCGAGCTTTCTCGTCGTTACAAGAAGCGGGTTAATCCCGTAGCAGCGCTGTTTGGTGCGAACGCGGCGGGCAAGTCCACGTTCGTCATGGCGCTGACCGCGCTGCAGCGAATGCTGATAGATCCACCGCGCCCTTCAGATCCGATGCCGTTTGATCCGTTCGCCCTTCGCCCAGAGGCAGCGCTCGAGCCAACGAACTTTGAGGTGTTGTTCTCCGTCGACGACATAGTCTACGAGTACGTGCTGGCCTTCGACGCGAGGAGCGTTGTGGAGGAGCGGCTGACGAAGTACCTGTCCAAAGATGAAATTGACGTGTTTGAGCGCGTGGGTGATTCGTTCAGCTTCCCGCTGCTGGAGGAGAAGTCGGAGCGTTTCCCCACCGAGGTTGCGCAAGCACGAGTCCTGCTCGAGTCTGTTCCACCCAAGGTCCCTCTTGCCTCCTTTGCCAGCGAGACGAACCTTTCGCGGTTCCCAGATTCGCTCAAGCTGGATGCATTCGGCGTCGTCCGTGCATTCATCGAAACGGTCCTTGTGATTCCGGCAGGACTTCTGGATCTCGGCCAATTGCAGTCCCAGCCCGACGGATGGGAGAACTTGGTCTCCCAGATCGACGCCGGAATTACCGGTATTGAAACCGAGCACGTGGAACTGTCTGCTCTGGGGTTGGGCGCCGAAGATGCACTAGAGATGGAGCAAGAGCTGCGAAGCAACCCGGATTATCCGATGGATGTGGAATTACCTTCGGGGCGCTTCACGCTACGGCTCAAAGACGATGAGATTGAAGCGGAACGAATTGCCCTCCTCCATTCAGCTGAGGAAGGCGAAAGCTACGGCCTGCGCTGGTGGGACGAGTCGGACGGGACCCGTTCTGCGACGAGGCTGCTTGGGCTGTTCTCCCGGCTGGCAGCCCCGGGTTTTGAAGCTGTCTTGGTCGTTGATGAGTTCGACCGCAGCTTCCACACTGAACTCTCTCGCGCGCTGATAGGAGGATTCCTGGCGAATTCCTCCGCGGATTCCCGTGCACAGCTGATCTTCACCACCCACGACCTTTTGCTCATGGACCCCGAAACGCTGCGGAGAGATGAGATTTGGGTCATTGAGAAGGGTCGATCAGGACAAACCCAAACGAGCGTTCTATCGGATTTCGAGGGGCCGCGGAAGACGACGGACCTTCGAAAGAGCTACCTGCGAGGCAGGTTCGGTGGTGTGCCGTCGATAAAGCCGCTGGAGTTCAGCAATGTCGAATAGGCGGGTGCGCTCTTCTCGTCAGAGAAAGTTCGGGGGTAAGAGCAAAAGGGCCAATACCCGCCCGGTAAAAGATGTGTTTCTCATCGTCACTGAAGGCACCACGGAGAAGAACTACTTCGAAATGGAGTGCTTTCGGGACAAATCCGTGAAGGTGGAAGCGCGTAGAGGTGTGCATCCCCACCCGCCTGCGCTACTCAAGACTGCAGACGATTGGCTGGCCAACCTTAAGCGCGACGGCGACTTACGTCCCGGTGACCAAGCTTGGGTGGTCCTCGATGAAGACGACGCGACGGACCAGCAACTCCAGGCAGTTTTTGAATGGGCTGCCGAACGCAAGGACCGCGGAGTAGGTTTTAGCGTTCCGCAGTTCGAGTACTGGCTCCTGCTCCACTTCGCCGACGCAAAGGGCGCAAGCACGCAGAAGGATGTCCTGGACAGCTTGATGCAGCACTGGCCGTCGTATGCCAAGACCGTTCAACCAAACTTCACCGTGGACGATGTCCGGTGTGCCATAGCACGCGCTGAGGCGAAAGTTCGGGAGCCACTTGATTCGTTAAGGGATTTCGACGAGCACGTCGGTCGGCATACTGCCTCGACCACCGTGCACCTTCTTGCGGAGCGAATCATCGCGTCGCTCTATGGCAGGTGACGGGTCTTGCCGAAGGTTCGTCGATAAGCAAAAGGCCCGGCTGCGCGGACGCAACCGGGCCTTCACCGCCAACGAGCTACACCTGGTACCCCATCGGCGAGCCGGGGCCGAGGGGGATGCCCAGGGCGTACCAGATCATGAAGAAGATGAACCAGCCCACCAGCATGGACACCGCGTACGGCAGCGCCAGTGACATCAGGGTGCCCACGCCGGCCTTCTTGTAGTACTTCTGCAGGAAGGTCAGCGCCAGGGCGAAGTAGGGCGACATCGGGGTGATGATGTTCGACGGCGAGTCGCCGATGCGGTAGAGCATCTGGGTGACCTCGGGGGAGACGTCCACGTACATCATCATCGGCACGACCACCGGCGCCATCAGCGCCCACTGCGCGGAGCCGGAGGTGATGAACAGGTTGATCAGCGTGACCATCAGCACGAACGCGGCGAAGAGGATCACGTTGGGCAGGTCCCAGGACTGCAGCAGCTCAGAGCCCTTAATCGCGGTCCAGGGGCCCAGGTTGGACCACTGGAACCACGCCAGGAACTGGGAGACGGCGAAGAACAGCACCAGGATCGGCAGGAGGGTCTCCAGGCCCTTGGCCATGAATTTCGGCACGTTCGCGGCCTCTTTCACCGTGCCCACGATCAGGCCGTAGACCAGGCCGGTGGCGAAGAAGATCGCGGTGATCGGCACGGCGATCGCGCGGATCAAAGGCGACTCCATGAACCCCTCCTCGGGCCGCGCGAACGGCGAGCCCGGGATGAACAGCAGGGCGAAGTACGCCACCAGGCTGAGGACGAGGGTGATGCCCGCCCAGGCAAGGCCCTTGCGCTCGAGTGGGGTCAGCGACAGGTCATCGTCGTCGGTGAGGTGGGAGTCGTCGGGCTGGTTGGACTCGTCGAGTTGGAGTTCGTCCTCGTCGATGTGGTCGTGGTCGACAAGGCTCTCGGCCTTTTTGTCCACGAACAGCTCCGTCACCGCCGTGATAATCAGCGACAGCACCACCGCGGACGGGATGACAAAGAAGATGTTGGCGAGCGGGGAGACGTGGTATTCGGCGTCGACAAGTTGCGCCGCGGAGGTGGAGATGCCGGCGAGCAGCAAGTCGGTGATGTTCAAAATCAGCGAGGAATTAAAGCCTGCCGACGACGCCGCGAACGCCACCATCGCACCCACCACCGGCGAGCGGCCCACCGCGTGGAAGGCCATCGCGCCCAGCGGGATGATGATCACGTAGATGGCGTCCGAGGCCACCGAACCCGTGACGCCGGCCAGCGCGACCATGAACGTGAGCATCTTCGGGCTGACCTTGTCCACCATCGCGCGGACCATCGCCGCGAGCAGGCCCGTCTGCTCCGCCACGGCCACACCCAGCATCACCGCCAGGATCACGCCCAGCGGCGGGAAGGCGATGAAGTTCTCCACCGCGTCCGTGACCATGCGCGAGATGTTCTCGCCGGTGAGCAGCGATTCGACGTGGATTTCCTCGCCCGAGGCCGGGTCGATCGCGGACAGGCCCGCCTTGCTGGCCAGCCAGGAGGACACCGCCACCACGCCGGCGAGGATCACAAACAGCCAGAATGGGTCCGGCAGTTTGTTGCCGACTTTTTCGATCCAGCCCAGAAAGCCGGACATGCCGTCTCGGTCTTGAGTCTTATCTTGGGCCTGGTCTTTAGGCTTATGGTCGGGTTTCTTGTCGGTCCTGGTTGATCCGGTCATGGTGGGTCTTCCTGGTTGTCGGCAATTTGTGAGAGCCACATTACATATTCGTCACCCCGTAAGGTGAATCGCGTGAGTACTGAATTCCAAATTTCTCCCCGGCCCGCCCGCCGCGGCTTCGGGTTCGCAGGCGCCGCCGCCTCGGTTGTTGCGGTGCTGGCCATCGTCGGGCTGGTGCTGGCGCTGACCCGCCCGGCCCTGCTCAGTTGGCGGGAGGGGGAGGTGACGTCGACGACCATTGGGGCGTCGTTAGGCGATATTGCCCAGCTTTCTGTGGAGGAATACGTCTTCTCCGACGTGGGCAAGTTCGACCAGGAAGGCCTCGAGGTGCTCGGGGTGCGTGTGCCGTTTACCGGGCGGAATTTCCTGGTCACGTACGACGGGCGCGTCACCGCGGGCATCAAGGACGCCTCGCTTATCGACGTCCACCTGGCCGACGAGGCCGTCGACGTGCAACTGCCCGAGGTGGAGGTGCTGGAATCCCACATCGACGCCGACAGCGTCAAGGTTTACGACCAAACCATGAACCCCATCAACCAACTCCGCGTCGAAGACGTCACCGGCTTCATCGCCGACCGGGAGGCCGACGCGCGGGAGAAAGCCATCGCGTCCGGGCTGTTGGACCGCGCCGGGCAGCACGCCGAGGAGCTCGTGCGCGCGCACGTGGCGGCGCTGGTGGCCGGCACGGAGTACGAGGACTACGAGGTGCGGGTTTCTCGGGGTTTGTGGAAAGGCTGGTAAGGAGGTGCCGTGCGGGGTATCTTTTTCCACATGCGTAAAACCCTCACAGCGGGCGTTATCGCCTGCGCCGCCGTTGCTGCCGTACTTCCGCCCGTCGCCGGAGCCGCCGACGCGCCTGAAGCGCCCGTCGACCCGGGCTTTTCCCGCGTCTGCGCCGTCGAGTACAACGCGGACCAGGTGCCTGCCCTGGCCGCCGGCCTTAACGCCGACGACATCCTCTACCACTCCGGATCCCGCG
>ERZ1030944.202-NODE-202-length-14531-cov-11.126831_pt1 | contig 14531 bp, 16 predicted proteins | sample MGYA00518599_ERZ1030944 | MGnify/ENA primary metagenome ERZ1030944 (study PRJEB33718, sample SAMN03159697) | human skin metagenome | collected 2014-05-20 | study: EMG produced TPA metagenomics assembly of the PRJNA266117 data set (Human skin bacterial metagenome... | reverse complement strand
TTGAGGACGCCGTACCGCAGATGTCCATCCTCGAGCTTCTGGACCACGTAAACCTTAAGCTCATCGAGGAAGGCAAGGAGCCGTTCGCCTTCGCCTCTGACTGCCGCGAAGGTATTTGTGGCACCTGTGGCCTGCAGGTCAATGGTCGCCCGCACGGCCTGGACAAAAACAAGCCTGCCTGCCAGCAGCGCCTGGCGGGCATCCACAACGACGGCGACACCCTGAAGATTGAACCGTTCCGCTCCGCCGCCTACCCGGTCATCCGTGACCTGGTGGTTGACCGCTCCGCTCTGGATCGTGTCATGGAACAGGGTGGCTACGTCTCCGTGAACGCCGGTACCGCACCGGACGCGGACACGCTGGCTACCAGCCACGAGAACGCCGAGAAGGCTCTCGACTTTGCAGCCTGCATTGGCTGTGGCGCGTGCGTCGCGGCGTGCCCGAACGGTGCGGCCCACCTGTTCACTGGCGCAAAGCTCCAGCACCTGCGTCTGACCCCCATGGGTGAGCACGAGCGCGGTCGTCGCGCTCGCAGGATGATTGATGAGCTAGAAACCAACTTTGGGCCGTGCTCGCTGTACGGCGAGTGCGCTGATGTCTGCCCCGCGGGTATCCCCCTAACGGCGGTATCCATTGTGACGAAAGAACGCGCGCGAGCTGCTCTTCGTGGTAAAGACGACTAAAGTTGAAACGTAACTTGAGAATTTTCTGATAAGAAAGGCAGAATGCGATGACCGAGAACCACGCTCTGCGAGGCGATGCCAGCACGGCAACCGCCGTGTCCGGTGCCCACGGCGAGGTAGCAACTGAGAAGCGGGAGATTGGCTCCCTCGACGTAGATCGCTACGTTGACGGCTACCAGCCGGTGTCTTTCGTTGCACCGCACTCCTCGCTGCTGAAGACCTCCACGTGGATTGGCATGGGTCTCATCCTGGCTACCCTGGCCGACATCGGTACCCTCGTATTCGCCGCCGCAGGTGGCGCACCGACGATGAACTCCACGATTTTTACTGCGGGTATCATCATCACCGTTGTGCTGCTGGTCAGCGGTTTCGGCCTCGTATTCTACGGTCGCCGCGATTGGAAGAAGTTCTCTAAGGCTACGGGCTACAAGCACTAGTCTCCTGGGCTCACTAGCCAAGCCAGCCCCCATAACCGCTTCGGCACCTCCGGCGGTTGCGGGAGGCTGGTTTTTTCATGTCTACAATGGCCTATATGTCGAAACTTCCTGTCCCTGGCCCCTCGCCGGAGGTGGAGGCCGAACGTCGCCGCGCGCTGCGCGGTCACAAGGCTCTTGCCACCGGTTTGCTGCTCGTCGCCACTGTGATTTATCTCGTGTGCCGGTACGTCCAGGTCCGCACTGCTGCGGACGCGCCCGAGTGGATCGGCTTCGTCCGGGCTGCGGCGGAGGCGGGCATGATCGGTGGGCTCGCTGACTGGTTCGCCGTCACGGCCCTCTTCCGTCACCCGCTGGGGCTGAAGATTCCGCACACGGCGATTGTGAAGAACAAGAAGGATCAGCTGGGTGGGGCGCTTAGCCAGTTCGTGGGGGAGAACTTCCTCAACGCTGAGCTCATCGTGGCGAAGGTCCGCGAGGCGGGCATCCCCAACCGGATTGGCCAGTGGCTGGCGGATCCGACCCATGCCCGCGCCGTTTCCCGCGAAGCCGGAACGCTCGGCGCGAAGGTGCTGCGCGAGGTGCCTAGGGAGGACGCGCAGGAGCTCATCCGCACGCTCGTCATTGATCGTGCCGCCGAACCGCAGTGGGCGCCGCCCATGGGCCGCGTCCTGCAGCAGCTCATCGACGACGGCAAAACGGAGCCGATCATCGAGGAGGTGGCTCAGTGGTTGCATCGCAAGACGTTGGAGTCCGAGTCACTCATCACAACGCTTATCGACGATCGGGCTCCTGCCTGGGCACCCGACTTCGCTAACCGTCTGGTTGGCGACAAGGTCTACCGCGAGGCGGTCAAATGGACGGCCGATGTGGCGCGCGATCGGTTCCACCCCGCCCGCGACGCGGTGCGTCGCGTCATCACCCAATTTGCCGTGGACCTACAAAGTGACGAGAAGACAATGGCGCGTATCGAGGATCTGAAGGAGGGAATCCTCGGTTCCACAGCGGTCAAGGAGATTCCTGTCGCCCTGTGGGAGCACGCCGTGGAGGCTCTCACGAGCGCCCTTACTGACGAGAAGTCCATCCTCCGTGTCCGCTTCGCTGAGTTCGTGCAGCGCCAGGGCGAGAACCTTCTCGACGATGCCGAGCGCCGCGCTCAGCTGGACGAGAAGATCCAGAAGGCGGCCCGCTTCCTTGCTGATAACTACGCGCCCGAAATCACCGCCATCATCTCCGAGACGGTTCAGCGCTGGGACGCGGAGGAAGCCAGTGACAAGATTGAGCTCATGGTGGGCAAGGATTTGCAGTATATTCGTCTTAACGGCACCATTGTTGGCGCCCTGGCAGGACTTGCCATCTACACTGTTTCCTACGTCCTATTTGGAGGCTAGACCATGAATGTGAATTCGATTATTGAGACACTCAAGCAGTTCGTCAGCAACCTGAACGTGCGCACTCGCGACTCCCGCACGCAGCTCATTGAGGACATCAAGCAGGCTTCCCAGGATACCGACTGGTCGAACCTAAAGAAGAAGGATAACTAGACTCTATGGCAACCGCTTTCACTATCTTCCACTACGTCATCAGGGGGCTCTTTTACGCGGTAGCGCTGGCCGGGGCCCTTGGCGTCCTGCAGTGCTTTACCACCCGCGAGGACGCGTTCCCTGCAGCAGACAGGAAGCCGAAGATGACGTGGGTAGCGATCCTTGCCGGTTCTACCCTCGCCCAGTTTCTGTACCAGATCCCCTTCATCGGCTGGATCGGCATGGTTGCTATCGGCATCTACTGGTTCGATGTCCGCCCGAGCATCAAGGACGTTCTTAGTTACTAAGGCAAGTAGCGGCCGTATTGCGAGGGACATTCCAGGTACTTACCGGTACTTCCCGTCCATGCGGGACGTGCCGGGCTGAACTGGTCAAACTGTGATTTGAGGAGCGCATCTACAATCCTGTTTTTACCAGGATCGGAATGAGCCAATTTGGTTTGTTGAGTGGCGACAAGCTAGTTATCGTTGACTCTGACTCAGGAGCAGTGAGTAAACGTGATGCCGGTATGGTTACAAGTGGCATGCAGCGTGGAATGACATCGGATGATGGTGCGTGGTCGCTGCTGATCGGGTATCCGCGTGCTGCATGGGACAGCTTCACACTTACGGTTGGCACTCATGTGAGAACGGAACTTCTCCCGGGGCTGAGACAAGCATCGGCGGTCACCGTGGACGGAACAGCTCTAGGAGCTTTTAGAGTTAGCGAAGATAACGAGGATACGCTGTGAATTTATTCGTTTTCTCTCACCTCAGATCTAAATCACGATTGTATCCAGCTAACTGAAGGGAAAAAGACAAGCATCCCCGTATTTTCCACTCATGCAGGCGAGCCGGAGCTCTTTTTGCTGTGGTTTACAGAAGATAACGTCGGCTGGAATGTGTATCGCCATGGAGGCGACGGATGGAAGCAGGTCAATGAGCAAGAGAAGTGGGACTATGATCACCAAAAGCACGGATACATAGCCCGCTGGTTTTCTCGGAATAGCCGCATCTACATGATCTCTACGGAGCCAGGCTATCTAGCATTCGACTTTCCCACTGAAAAGACCACAGATCCTAAGCTTCAGTACACCACACTAACTGACTTTGTTTCCGGCCCCCAAGTTTCGATGACGATGGTCGGGGGGATCCTTTCCTCTGTCTTCTATGGTGGCGAAGATGTCGGCGCCGGGCAGTACGTGGCCGCTGTTAACCTCGCCGATCCAACAAAACGAGTAGGCCCGTGGAAGATTCCGCCAGAGCTTATGCAGGGGACAGGTTTCTCCTCGTACCAAACGGTCGATTCGCTCTTTTTTACCGACCAGGCGACTAAAGAAAAACTAGGCGCTACGCGACAGTGACATGAGGACGATGGTGGCGAAGCGTGCCGTGACCTCGTCGCGTGGGGCGAGTTTGAAAAGGGCGAGACCAAGCGGGGAATCGGTTGAGACGGGAACACGGCCGATAGCGCGCAGCGCGACGGTGGCCACGTGGTAGAGGGCCTCTTCCATCGCGTCCAGCGGCAGGTCAGTGAACTGACCACGGGCGACGGCGGCGATCATCTCCAGGTTGATGATCTGTGCGTCACTGTCAAGCCCGGTGGCCGCCGCAGCGTTGCGCAGCAGGGTGGCAAGCTTGTCGGCGTCGGAAAGCAGAGAGAAACTGGGAGTAAACCGGGAGATTGATTCGATCCAGCGGTCGTCGAGGGCGAGTGCACGGTCGGTGAGCCCGGTGAGGTGCTCGGTGAGGGTGGCGGACAGGAGCTCGTCGAGGCTTGTGAAATTGGAGTAAAACGCCCCCCGGGATAGCCCCGCCTCCGTGGTGATGCGGTCGATCCGGCAGCCGCCGATTCCCTGGCGGATGATCATGCGGCGGGTGGCTTCGTGCAGTCGCTTAATGGTCTCCGATCGGGTGCTCATTCTACTATTGTGCCATGCGTGAATTTTTAGACCCGCTTGCCCAGCCTGCCACCGACGAACCCGTCGCCGTTTTGCCCACCCACCTGCCACTGGAGGCGCCGACGGTGCGCTGCGTCGTGGGCTACCCCCTGGGGGCCTCCCAGACGCTTGTCAAGGCCGCTGAGGCGCGGTTGGCGGTGGCGATGGGGGCGACGGAGATCGAGTACGTCCCCCGCCGCGACTACCTTACCGACGAGTCCGCACTCCTCAGCGAGTTCATCGCGATCAAGGAGGCGGTAAGCGAGGAAATCCCCCTGGGCGTTCGTATCGCGCAGGGGGATGAGGCGGCGGCACGCACGTTGCCCGCCGCGTGGGTCACTGTTGCGTAGCGACACTCGGGTTGTCGCTGCTCACCGTTAGGTCTATCAGGCCATCTTTCACTTCTAGCTTGTCGACGCTCATCTGACCAGCCGCATCCTGTGCCGCCGAGGCCAGCGACTCCGAGATCGCGTCAACGATCTCCTGCGGCACCTCGAAGCCGAGCAACTCGGCGTTCGTGGCCGTAAACGAGAGATTGCCGTCGGCGGCCCGCGGCTCGAGGGTGAGGGTGGCGATGCCGTCGGCGAACTCAATGTCCACCGCCTGTGTTGCAGCCCGGCTCGTCACCCCACTGATGTGCAGGAACCGCTGGGCGAGAGCGTCGCCGATGGTGCTGCCTGTTGACGGCGGGTTGTCCGCCATCTGGCGCTGAATTGTGGCCAGCAGGAACTCGTCGGGAAGCTCCACGTGGGCCACCATGTGCGCTGCACGCAGCACCTGCGGATCGGAGATATCCAGATCCGTCAGCGACACATCGGCAGCCGGTGCGCCACTAATCACCGGCGCATCCGCCCCGGAGCTGATCTGCAGCGTCGATGGCACCGACACATCGACATTGGGAACCGTCTTGGTCACCAGACTGAACAGTAGGGGAGTGGCACCGAACTCGATCGATGGATTCTCCTGCACCGCTACTGGACTCTGCGCCTTCACGGACGTCTCCAGTTGATTGCCGATGTACCAACGCAGGCCAACCTCCGCCGCAGCCGCCAGAATGGCAACCATGACGAGGAGGCCCACCAGAGCCTTACCCAGTGACTTCATTACAGGTTGTCAGAAATCCACTGTCCGAGCAGATCGGCCTCAGCCTGCGTGGTCTGCTCCAGCGCCTCGGCCACCTTCGGCTCGATAGCAGCACCCATGAACGGGATCTTCACGTCGACGGTGTTGGAGTAGGTCAGCGTCGTCGTGTCACCCTCGCCGGAAACGGCGATATCCGCACCGAAATCAACCGGGGTGCCCTTGACATCGCTGTGGTAGCTGGCGGTGTTCTCGTCCTCCAGGTGGAAGGTGCGCTTGATCTTCAGATCCTGGCTGATCATGCCCTGAACAGCCTCCGGCAGCAGCGTCATTGGCATGACCTCGTAGAGGGCCACATCGACCTTGCCGTCCGCCTCGTTGAACTCGTGTACCTCACCGGGCTCGGTGGACAGGTTCTTGGTGTCAAAATCCCAGAACTCTTGGGTGCGCCATGCCTGGAGCACCTTTTCCTTGGAGTGGGGGATAGTTACGGTTACTTCATTTCGTGCAGTCATAAGCCTAAGACTACCGTTAAAGGTGTGTTTGATTCCACGCAGACTGCCGGCACCGAGCAAATCGACGTCACCTTCGCGGACCTAACCACCCTCCACGTTGGTGGTTCCCCGCGTGCAGCCTTCCGGTGCACCACCCAAAATGCCGTGGTGGAAGCGGTGAAGGCCCACCCCGATGCCCTCATCGTCGGTGGTGGCAGCAACCTCCTCGTCGCCGACGGCCCCCTCGACCTCACCGCCGTCATCATGGGGATGGACCGCGTCACCATCGACGGATCCACCGTCCGCGCGGAGGCGGGTGCCCGCTGGGACGACGTGGTGGCCACCACCGTCGCAGCAGGGCTCGGTGGAATCGAGTGCCTGAGCGGGATCCCCGGTTCCGCCGGGGCCACCCCCGTGCAAAACGTCGGTGCCTACGGGGCGGAAATCGCCGATGTCCTGCGCCGGGTGAAACTTTTTGACCGCCGCTCCGGTGAGGTCTCCTGGGTGGACGCGGAATCCCTCGACCTCGCCTACCGCTACTCCAACCTGAAATTCACCGGCCGCGCCGTCGTCCTGGAAATCGAACTGGAACTGTTTGCCGACGGCCTGTCCCACCCCCTGCGCTTTGGCCAGCTGGCTAAGAAGCTCGGCGCCTCCCACGGCGGCGAGCGCCGCCCCGCCGCCGAGGTGCGCGAGGCCGTCCTCGAGCTGCGCCGCAGCAAGGGCATGGTCTACGACCCCGCCGACCACGACACGTGGAGCGCCGGCAGCTTCTTCACCAACCCCATCGTCACCAGCGCCGTCGCTGACGGGCTTCCCGACGATGCCCCCCGCTACCCCGCTGACGACGGCCAGGTGAAGCTCTCGGCAGCCTGGCTCATCGACAAGGTCGCGGGCTTTAACAAGGGGTTCCCCGGGGAAGACGCCGTTGCCCGGCTATCCACCAAGCACACGCTGGCGCTCACCAACCGCGGGAACGCCACCGCCGCAGACATCGTCGACCTTGCGCGCACCATCCGCGACGGCGTGTTCTCCAAGACGGGCATCGAGCTTCACCCCGAGCCCGTCTGGGTCGGCCTTAGTATGTAACCTGCGCATCCTTGATGGTCTGCTGGATGCTGGTGGCCGTCTTGGCCAGCGCGTCCTGCTCCCACTCGTTGAGAGACACCGCAAACCGCTTCTCGACGCCCTCCGCGCCAATCACCGACGGGATAGACAGCGCCACATCGCCGTTGAACCCATACTCACCGCGGAGCGTGGAGCACACGGGCCACAGCGCCTTCTCGTCGAAAAGCACGGCACGCGCCAGGAGTACAGCAGACCGGGCGATCGCCGCATTGGTCCATCCCTTAGCGTTAAACACGTCGTAAGCAGCCGACACCACGGACTGCCCGATCTCCTCTGGATCAAGCTTCACGCCGAAGTGCTCCTTGAACTCGTCGGCGCGAATCCCACATGCTGTCAGCCGCGACAGCACGGGGAACGCGGACATGCCGTGCTCGCCCATCATGTAGCCCGACACGGTCTCCGGTGAAATCCCCAACCTATCAGCGACGATGCGCCGCAGGCGCGACGAATCGAGCATCGTGCCCGTGCCGAAGCAACGCGGGTAGTCAAACTCGTTTTCCGCCAAGAAAACCATCGTGTCCAGCGGATTCGTGATGAAAATGAGGGCCGGATCGCGGGTAACGGCCGTCAGATCCGTCATCACCTGGCGGATTTCCTTCGCGTTCACGCTAGTCAGCTCCGTGCGGTCCGGCTGCGAACCCGTCCCGTCGGGAACCATTGACGGCCCCGCAGCACAGATGATGACATCCGCGTCCTTGCAGTCCTCGTAATCCCCGCTGCGCAGCTTCACACCGGGGTTACCTGGCAGCGCCGAGGCCTGGTGGTGATCCAGCGCCTCGCCGAACGCCACCCCCTCCTTCTTGTCGATGGTGACGATCTCCGCGAAAATCCCCGCGCGCACCGCCTCCGTCAACACCTGCGAGCCGACGTGCCCGAGTCCGATAATTACCAACCGTGGTCCATGTTTCGTATTTGCCATACCTTATCTTTACGCCTCGGGTGTCCTTCCCGCCGCGTTTTACCCCCACAAATCCCGCAGGGTGAGCACCGTTGTCCCTTCCGCGGCCCGACTGTTCCCGATGTTCGGGTGGGCGGTTGGGGTTGGGCCGTGTTTGTTACTTACGTGTCCCTTCCGCGGCCCGACTGTTCCCGATGTTCGGGTGGGTGGTTGGTGTTGGGCCGTGTTTGGTATCTACGGGTTCCTTGTGTGGCCCGGTCGTCCCCGATGCTCGAGAGCTCGGAAGGCAACGGGCCGCAGAAGGGACCAGCACGCCCGGCGAGCAAACAAAATGCGGCCCACCAAACAGGTGGGCCGCATATAGGGGCCGCATATAGGGGGGCCGCGAAGCCAAGCGCGAGAACTACAGGTTGTGGCGCTCGATGATCTGGTCGCGGACGTCGCGGCGGCGGATCTTGCCCATCATGTCGCGGGGCATGTCCTCGAAGTGGAAGAACTTGCGCGGCACCTTGTAGCGGGTGAGCTGGGTGCGGCAGTATTCCTTGAGGCCTTCGGGGTCGAGGGCGGCACCCTCGTTGAGGGTGATGGCGGCAGTGACGATCTCCGAACCATCGCTGCGGGGCAGGCCCACGACGGCGACATCGTCGATATCGGGGTGGTTGCGGAGGACTTCTTCGACCTCAACCGGGTAGACGTTGAAGCCACCGGTGATGATGACCTCCTTGAGGCGAGAGACGATCTTGATGTAGCCCTCGTCGTCCATGACGCCGATGTCGCCGGTGCGGTACCAGCCGTCGACAAAGCTGGCCTCGGTGGCGTCTGGCTTGTTGAGGTAGCCCTTGAACACCTGGGGGCCCTTGGCCTGGATTTCGCCTTCCTCGCCGTCAGGGAGAACGCGGGATGGATCCTCGGTGTCGCAGATGCGGATGAGCGTGTCGGGGAAGGGGATGCCGATCCAACCGGGGCGACGGTTGCCGTCCATGGTGTTGCCGGTGAGGATGGGGGAGCACTCGGTGAGGCCGTAGCCTTCGACGAGGCGGCCGCCGGTGGCCTTTTCCCACCGTTCAACGAGGGAGACGGGCAGGGTGGAAGCGCCGGAGAAGGCGTTGGCGACACCGGAAATGTCCGTGCCGGTCTGCTCAGCGGCCTGCAGGATTTTCTCGTAGAGGGTGGGGACGCCGGGGACGAAGGTCGGCTTGTGCTTCTTCATCACCTGCATGATGAGCTTGAGATCCGGGGTGGGCAGGAGCACCATTTCAGAGCCACCATAGAAGGGGAGGGTGGCTGCGAAGGTCATGCCGTAGGCGTGGAAGAGCGGCAGAGCGGCGAGGATGCGCTCGTCCTCGTGGGGGAACCCGGGAACCCAGGCGGCACCCATGAGCACGTTCGAGTACAGGTTTCCGTGGGTGAGCTGTGCGCCCTTGGGCACGCCGGTGGTGCCGGAGGTGTAGAGGATGAGGGCGGCATCGTCTTTCTTCACCTCGGGGAATTCGAGGTCGGCGCCGTCACCGCCGATAGCGGAGGAGCACAGGGCCTCCCAAGGAACCGTGTTGGGGGCGGAGCCGGTCATGCGCTCACGGGTCTTGCTCAGCGGGGGCAGCGGGATGCGCAGCGCGAGCTGCATGTAGCGAGGCATGGTGTTGATCATGTTGACGGAGATGATCGTCTCCAAGGGGGTGGTCTCACGCAGCTTCTCCAATGTTGAGCTGGTCTTGTCAAAGCTGATGGCGATGCGCGCGCCGTGGTCTTTGAAGGGCTCCTCGAGCTCGTGGGCAGTGTAGAGCGGGTTGTGTTCAACGACGGTGGCGCCGAGCTGCAGCACAGCGTGGAAGGCGATGATGTGCTGGGGGCAGTTCGGCATGCACAGGGCAACGCGGTCGCCCGGGCGGACGCCGAAGGCGCGGAGGCCGGCGGCTGCGCGGCGGACCTGCTTGTCCAGTTCGGCGAAGGTCATGGTGCGGCCGAAGAAATAGGTGGCCGGCTTGTCGGCGTTGCGCTTGAGGTTGTCCTGGTAGAGCGACGCGATGGTGGTATCACCGTAGTCGAGCTCATGTGGAGTCCAGGGGGCGTAATGCTTGAGCCACGCCTTCGTTTCGTATGCCTGAGACACGGGATGCTTCCTTCCGCTGGCTTAAAGATATGTTACGGCTTAGTAGAGTACACCCTATGATAAGAACTTTTTAAGGCAAAACATTAGTGTCCGTACAATGGGGGGTATGCGTATTGCCATGATTTCCATGCACACGTCCCCCCTGATGCAGCCGGGAACGGGTGACGCAGGCGGGTTGAACGTCTACGTTATGTCCACGGCGAAGAAGCTGGCTGCCCATGGCGTGACGGTGGATATTTTCACCCGCGCGACGAGCCCCAGTCAGGGTGAAATTGTGTGTGTGCAGGAGAATCTGCGGGTGATTAACGTGGTGGCGGGTCCCTATGAAGGGCTGGAGAAAGAGGATCTGCCGACGCAGTTGGCGGCCTTCGCCGGGGGGATCTTGAGCTTCACGCGCTGCAACAACATCAGCTACGACATCATTCACGCGCACTATTGGCTGTCCGGCCAGGTGGGGTGGTTGCTGCGGGATCTGTGGCGCGTGCCGCTCGTCTTTACCGCGCACACGCTCGCCGCAGTGAAGAACGCGCACCGCACGCTCGACGATACGAAGGAGTCGGAGGCGCGTCGCATCTGTGAACAGCAGATCATCGATAATGCCGAGGTCATTACCGCGAATACGGTGGAGGAGCGGGCTGATCTCGTCGCCCACTACGACGCGGACATGGATAAGGTTGTGGTAGTCAATCCGGGCGCGGATACAGAACTGTTTACGCCGGGGACTGGTCGGGCGACCGAAAAGGCGCGCCGCGAGCTGGGCCTGCCGCTGCAGGCGAAGGTAGTCGCGTTTGTTGGCCGGTTGCAGAAATTTAAGGGTCCGGATGTCCTGATTCGGGCATTGGCGGAGATCATTAAGCGTGATCCTGATTACACGCTCCGCGCCGTTTTGTGCGGTGGCCCGTCCGGCCAGAATGCAAACCCGCGGGAGTACGAGTCTCTCGTGGCTGACCTCGGGATTTCCCGCTATGTTCGGTTCACGCCCCCGCGCCCGCCGGAGGATCTCGTCCGCATCTATCAGGCCGCCGATATCGTTGCGGTTCCCAGTTACAACGAGTCTTTCGGCCTCGTTGCTCTCGAGGCGCAGGCCTCCGGCACCCCCGTCGTCGCAGCTCAGGTCGGTGGTTTGCCGATCGCCGTCGCCGATGGTTACTCGGGGGTTCTGGTCGGCTCGCACGACCCCGCTGAGTGGGCCAGGGCCATTGATTCGTTGCTTGTCGACGATGAGTCGCGCATCAGCATGGGTCAACAGGCTGTCGCCCATGCAGCACAATACTCCTGGTCAAAGACGGCCGAGAGGCTCCTTGCGCTGTATGAGGAATACGTGGGACGGGACATCGAGCAGTGCGTGAGCCGAGATGCGACCGGGGAACCGAGCGTCGACAAGCAGTAAAAGTCATGGCAAACTGAGGAGTATGACTCAAGGAAAATTGATCTTGCTCCGCCACGGGCAGAGCGAATGGAACGCATCCAACCAGTTCACCGGCTGGGTCGACGTAGCCCTGACCGAAAAGGGTCGCGCCGAGGCTAAGCGCGGCGGCGAGCTTCTCAAGGAAAAGGACATCCTCCCCGATGTCCTCTACACCTCCCTCCTGCGTCGCGCCATCCAGACGGCGAACATCGCACTCGACGAGGCCGACCGCCTGTGGATCCCCGTCACCCGTGACTGGCGCCTCAACGAGCGCCACTACGGTGCCCTCCAGGGTCTGAATAAGGCCGATACCAAGGAGAAGTACGGCGACGAGAAGTTCATGACCTGGCGTCGCTCCTACGGCACCCCGCCGCCAGAGCTCGACGATAACAACGAGTACTCGCAGGCGCACGACCCGCGCTACGCAAACCTTGACGAGGTTCCGCGTACGGAGTGCCTGAAGGACGTTGTGGCCCGCTTCATCCCGTACTTCAAGGAGGAAATCCTCCCGCAGGCTCTCGCCGGCAAGAATGTACTCATCGCCGCCCACGGTAACTCCCTGCGTGCGCTGGTGAAGTACCTCGATAACATCTCCGACGAGGACATCGCTGGACTCAACATCCCGACTGGTATCCCGCTGGTCTACGAGCTCAACGAGGACGGCTCCGTGGCCAACCCCGGCGGCACCTACCTCGACCCCGAGGCTGCCGAAGCTGGCGCAAAGGCAGTCGCCAACCAGGGCAACAAGTAAATCTTGTCCTACATCTTCACCTTCATCGCCGGTATTATCGTCACCCTCATCGGGCTGGCGGTATACCGGGCAGGTGAGGCCATTGCGCGCCGGACGCGAATCGCCCGGACGCTCAGTGAACCGCGAGTCACCACCGTGAGCCAGGTGCTGCACCTCGCGATCCAGGGTGCGCCCGTGGGCGTGGCCATTGTGGACGCCAACCGCGAGGTTGTCCTCTCCAACGCCTCCGCCCACACCATGGGACTCATCCATGAACGCCGCGTGGCCCAGGAAATTTGGGACCTTGCCCAAGATGTCCTCGCGGACAAAGAAGAGCACAGTCTTGATCTGCGCGCGCCGCGCAGAGCAGGGAAGAGCCGTGTCACCGATATTCGCGTCGTTGTCGCGCCACTGACGCTCACCGACGACCGCTTCGTCATCGTCTACGCCACCGATCAGTCCGAGGCCGTGCGCATGGAGCACGCCCGGCGCGATTTTGTGGCCAACGTTTCGCATGAGCTGAAAACCCCCGTCGGCGGCATCGCGTTGCTGGCAGAAGCGCTCCTGGAATCCATCGACGACCCCGAATCCGTCGATTACTTTGGCGAAAAACTCTACGGCGAATCACGCCGGCTCGGCGATATGATCACCGAACTTATTTCACTTTCTAAGCTGCAGGGGGCAGAGGCACTGCCCGACCTTACCCCCGTTCTCGTCGACGACGTTGTCGACGAAGCCATCAACCGCACCACCGTCCAGGCCGAAAACGCCAGCATCCGCCTCAACCGCGGCGTGCGCACCGGCGTCTACGTGCTTGGCGATTTCAACCTTCTCGTCACCGCCGTGACCAACCTCATCGCCAACGCAATTAACTATTCACCTGCAGAAACACCGGTTACCGTCACGCAGAAGGTGGTCTCCGCTGACATCATCCACATCCGCGTCACCGACCGCGGCATCGGCATCTCCACGGAGGACCAGCAGCGCGTGTTTGAGCGCTTCTTCCGCGTGGATAAGGCCCGTTCCCGCTCCACCGGCGGCACAGGTTTAGGCTTAGCGATTGTTAAGCATGTTGCAGCAAATCATGGGGGATCGGTTAAACTATGGTCTAGGCTCTCTACAGGGTCGACTTTTACTATTGAACTGCCCATCTATCGCCCCGGCGAGGAAAGGGAAGAGCTTCCGCACCCGGCCCGGAAACAAGATGTCAACAGGACTATCGATTCCCGTGGCCTCCGTGGAAGCGACGACAAAGTAAGGAAGCAGTAGGAGATATTATGGCAACAGTGCTCATCGTCGAGGACGAATTATCGCTCGCTGAGCCTCTCGCCTTCCTCCTCAAAAAAGAGGGTTTCGACGCGATCATCGCCACCGATGGGCGGACCGCACTCGTTGAATTCAACAAGAACGACATCGACCTCGTCCTTCTCGATCTCATGCTCCCCGGCATGAGCGGCACCGATGTCTGCCGCCGACTCCGCCAGGTCTCTACCGTCCCCGTCATCATGGTGACCGCCCGCGACACCGAACTAGACAAGGTTTTGGGGCTCGAGCTCGGTGCAGACGACTACGTGACCAAGCCCTACTCCTCCCGCGAACTCATCGCCCGCATCCGCGCCGTCCTCCGCCGCGGCGGTGATTCCGACGGCGCCGCCGCCGACCAAATCCTCGAAGGTGGACGCGTCTCCCTCGACGTTGAGCGCCACATCGTCACCGTCGACGGCCAGCAGGTCGCCATGCCACTCAAGGAATTCGACCTCCTCGAGTACCTCCTCCGCAACGCGGGCCGCGTCCTCACCCGTGGCCAACTCATCGACCGCGTCTGGGGTGCCGACTATGTTGGCGACACCAAGACCCTCGATGTCCACGTCAAGCGCCTCCGCTCCAAGATCGAGGCCGAGCCCAGCCACCCCACCCAGCTGGTAACCGTCCGCGGCCTGGGCTACAAGTTCGAGGCCTAGGAGGCCTCTCCGGCTGTGAGGCCCGGGTCGGGTCCCTTAACTGCGTAATTGGTGCTGTTTTGGGGGTATTTGTTGGGTTAGCGTTCCCGGGGTTTGGTGTGGTGCCGGGTGTATGTCGGGTCGGGTCCCTTAACTGCGTAATT
>ERZ1030944.201-NODE-201-length-14537-cov-10.791534_pt1 | contig 14537 bp, 13 predicted proteins | sample MGYA00518599_ERZ1030944 | MGnify/ENA primary metagenome ERZ1030944 (study PRJEB33718, sample SAMN03159697) | human skin metagenome | collected 2014-05-20 | study: EMG produced TPA metagenomics assembly of the PRJNA266117 data set (Human skin bacterial metagenome... | reverse complement strand
GTGGAGGACGGCGTGCTCGACACCGCCGACGTAGAGGTCGACACCGCCGCAATCCTTATCGCTTTGTGGCCCCGTCCAGTATCGCTCATTTTCAAGGTCAACGAACTTTTCCTCGTTGGTCGGATCGATGTAGCGGAGCTGGTACCAAGAAGACCCGGCCCACTGCGGCATGACGTTCGTATCGCGGCGGTAGTGCTTGGGGCCGTCGCCCAGGTCAAGGGTGACGTTTACCCAATCCGTGGCCTTTGCCAGCGGCGGGTGCGGCTCCGAATTGCGATCGTTCGGGTCTGCGGTCACCGGCTTGTAATCCTCCACATCCGGGAGCTCCACAGGCAGCATTTCCTCTGGCAGCGCGTGGGCACGACCCTCGTCGTCGTAGACGATGGGGAAGGGCTCGCCCCAGTAGCGCTGCCGGGCAAACAGCCAATCGCGCAGCTTGTACTGCTTTTGGGCGTGGCCGGTGCCGTCTTCTTCAAGCTTCGCGATGGCAGCTTTGATGCCATCGTCCTTGTTCAGGCCGTCGAGGAAACCGGAGTTGATGTGGGTGCCGTCGCCGGTGAAGGCCTCCTCGGCGATGTTCCCGCCCTCCAGGACCTGCACGATGGGCAGGCCGAAGACCGTGGCGAACTCGTAGTCGCGGGTATCGTGGGCGGGCACGGCCATGATCGCGCCGGTGCCGTACCCCATGAGGACGTAATCAGAGATGAAGACCGGAATTTCCGCACCGCTGAGCGGATTGGTGGCGGTCACGCCCAGGTAGACGCCGGTTTTCTCCTTGTTCTCCTGGCGCTCGAGGTCGGACTTGGCGGCAATCTTGATTCGGTATTGCTCCACCGCTTCCTTCGGAGAATTAGCACCGAAAGTCCAGCGCTCATCCGTACCGCTTTCATACGGCTCGCCGGAGGTGAGCCTATCGACGAGGGGATGCTCGGGGGAGAGGACCATATACGTCGCACCGAAGAGTGTGTCCGGGCGGGTGGTGTAGACCGAGACCTTTTCACCACCGATGGTGAAGTCGACCTCGGCGCCCGTGGAGCGGCCGATCCAGTTGCGCTGCATGGACTTGACCTTTTCCGGCCAGTCGAGGAGGTCCAAGTCGTCGATAAGCCGATCGCCGTAGGCCGTGATGCGCATCATCCACTGCGACAGCTCCTTGCGGAACACCGGGAAATTACCGCGCTCCGAACGACCCTCCGCGGTGACCTCCTCGTTCGCGAGCACCGTACCCAAACCGGGACACCAGTTGACCAGCGATTTTGTGCGGTACACGAGGCGCTTCGAATCAATAATGTCCTCGATCTCGCGCTCTGTGTATTGCCCTTCGAGCTGTTTGCGGAGCTCTGCGACCGGCTTCGCCTTTTGCTCGCCCTCATCGAAATAGGAGTTGTAAATAGTCAGGAAAATCCACTGCGTCCAACGGTAATAATCTGTATCAATAGTGCGGATCGCACGCCGCTTATCGTGCCCCAGCCCCAGCTGCCCCAGCTGGCGCTCCATGTTCTGGATGTTCTTCTCCGTCGTCTCCCGCGGATGCGTCCCCGTCTGAATCGCATACTGCTCGGCCGGCAGGCCAAAGGCATCATAACCCAGCGTATGCAGCACATTGAAGCCGTTGTGGCGGCTGTACCGCGCAAAGACGTCGGTAGAAATATAGCCGAGCGGGTGCCCGACATGCAGCCCCGCACCCGACGGGTACGGGAACATGTCCTGCACAAACCGCTTCGGCTTGCTTAGTTGATCACTGTTTGGCTCTTTCAGATCCCCCACCGGGTTCGGCGCGGCGAACACATTATTATCCGCCCAAAACCCCTGCCACTTCTGCTCAATTTTCCGCGCGAGGTCCGCGCCATACCGATACGTGAAAGAGTCATTCGTCATGCTCCAACAGTGTAGTAGATGTCACTTACCCTCGTACAACGAGGCGGTGCCCTCCGACTGATAATCCAGAGGAGAGGTCTCCTCCTGGCGGTCCGTGCGCTGGATATCACCCTTGGCAAACTTGTTAATCACCATTGCGATAGCGCCGTCACCAGTGACGTTACAAGCGGTACCAAAGGAATCGATGGCGATGTAGGCAGCGATCATCAGTGCCACCTGCTCGTCGTTAAAGCCCAACATCGACTGCAACAAACCGACAGCCGCCATGATCGCGCCACCCGGAACACCAGGCGCGGCGATCATGAAGATACCCAGCATGAGGATGAAACCGATAGCCAAGCTCGGCGGCATATCTATGCCATCCATGTACACAATGGCAAAGGCGAACAGCGCAATCTTCTGGATCGAACCAGACAGGTGAATCGTCGCACACAGCGGAATGACAAAACCGGCAACCGCATCCGTCACACCATTCCGCTTCGCACCCGCGTACGTAATCGGAATCGTCGCCGCAGACGAGGAGGTGCCGAGCGCCGTCGCGTACGCCGGGAGCATATTCTTCAGCGCCGTGAACGGGTTCTTACCTGCGATGCCGCCGGCGATGAGGTACTGCGCCACGAGGATGATCCACGTCATGATCACGGCCAGGAGCAAAACCTTGCCAAACGCAGTGAGCGTATTGAGCAGGTTGCCGTTCATGCCCAGGGAGAGGAACATGCCGAAGATGTAAATCGGCAGCAGCGGGATGATGAAGCCGCTGATCACGTGCATGATCACGCGCTGCAGATCCTGGCAGCCGCGGTAGAGGGTATCCGACTTCACCGCCGTCATCGCCACACCGACGGTGAAGGCGAGCAGCAGCGCCGTCATCACATCCATCGGGGCCGGCATCTCGATCTCAAAAAACGGCTGCAACGCGCCCTCGTCGATATCCTCTACCTTCGCCGTCGTGTTGCCGGCCAGGAGCCAGCCGTACAAGCCGCTGGCGATGGCGTAGGCGATGAGACCGGAAATGATCGTGGACACGTAGGCAATGGCCGTCGTAATGCCCAGCCACTTGCCGGCACCCCGGCCCAAGGACGCGATCGCCGGGGCGATGAGCGCGAAGATGAGAACCGGGATGAAGAAGCCGAGGAAGTTTCCGAACAAACCGTTAAAAGTGACAAAGATTCGGGCGATGGTGATTCCCCATCCAGACCCATGAAAAATTATCGACGCAACTATACCGAGGATAATGGCGACAATGATGCGGAACAGGAGACTTCCGCTTAACTTCTTAAAATCCATACGAGGATTATAGTCCACTGTGAATATTATTCAAATGTGTCTTGGCGCTCGGACACGGTAGGCTTATTAGCATGATTGTCACTGTTGTCTGCGCACTTCTCGCCCTCTGCCTCGCCATCGCCGGTATCCTCGGCTGGACACGGCACTTCCCCGGCAATTCACACATCGGCATCACCACCGCAGGCACACGCAAATCCAAAGAAGCTTGGGATCGCGCCCACTTCGTCGCCGGTCCATTCTGGCTTATCGGCGCCCTCGCCTTCGTCTTCGCCGCCCTCTTCTCCGCACGCGGCTCCTGGATCCTCGCCGTTATCGCGATCCTCTTGGGGCTCGTCTTCCTCGCGCTCGGCGTCGGCAGTGGGGCACGGTTCTCCGCGCTTTACGACGACTCGGAGGAACCGTCCCAGGATCCCGCACCGTCTACTCCTACCGCTTCTCCCTCTGTGGATGTCGATGCAGTGCGCAGGGCTGCACAGGCACAAAAGCCAGAATAGAACGCGTGTTCTAGCGTGCTCCCCATTAGGGGGTATTTCGCCCCGGCTGTCCAGCAACACTGCTAAAGTACCTCCCATGTATACAGCTCAACTCACCCGCTCCTGGTGGTGGCTCGCGATATAACACGCGGGCCAAATTAGCTGAGCTTTGTACCCCGCGTTGAATTCAGATTCCGCGGGAATTTTTTTACCCTCCTTTCCGCGGAGACACCACCCGGAAAAGGAATTAGATGCAGTTCACTGAAATTTCGCGGCCAGTCCGCTACCACGAGGACGCCTCCGCGCTCTTCCACGCCCTCGGCGACACCTCCGCCCGCTCATCCGTACTCCTGGAATCCGCAGACATCCAATCAAAGGAAGGCCTGCAATCCATCGCAGTATTAAAGGCCTCCGCCCGCTTCACGTGTTCCGGATTCACCGTCGCCGCGGAGGCACTGAGCCCCCGGGGTGCGGCAGTCATCTCCGAAATGGAGCAGAAGGGCGTCAGCTTTAGCTACTCCCGGGCAACGGCTGCCGAGGAGGCAGAGCGGCTTAAGGAACCCTCCACGATGGATGTTCTCCGAGCCGCCCTCGGGGTAGGGGAGGGGGGTGCACGCCTGCCGTACCTCGCGGGCGGCATTGCTTTTGACTACCTGGAAACCTTCGAGGAGCTGCCAGAAGTATCGGCATCCGCCAATCGGTACCCCGATTATCAGTTCCTCCTCGCGGAGGTTCTCCTCGTTGTGGATCACACCTCAAATACGGCCACGCTCTACGGCTACGACGAGGACCTCATCGACCGCTACGCCCAGCAAATCGCCGAGGATCTGCCGCCGCATCCCATCCCAGCTTTCGCTTCCGGTCCCGTCGCCGCTATCGCAAGCCCGGGGGATGAGACCTTTAAACAGGACGTCGAAAAGCTTAAGCAGAATATCTACAACGGTGACATCTACCAGGTCGTCCCCGCACGCACCTTCTGCATGAGCTGCCCGGATGCTTTCGTCGCCTACCGACGCCTCCGCGAAACCAACCCCTCGCCCTACATGTTTTATATCCGCGGACTAGACGCCGAGGGCACCCCCTACGAATTGTTCGGCGCCTCTCCCGAATCCAACCTCAAATACGACGCCGCCACCCGCTTCCTCCAATTGTGCCCCATCGCCGGGACCCGGCCTCGCGGTGCAACCGAGGAACTCGACATCCGCGCCGAGCTCGAGCTGCGCACCGATGCGAAGGAGCTCGCGGAGCACACCATGCTCGTCGACCTCGCCCGCAACGACGTCGCCCGCGTGGCGGCCCCCAATACCCGCAGGGTAGAGGACCTTATGCGCATTGACCGCTATTCGCGGGTCATGCATCTCGTTTCCCGCGTCACCGCCACCCTCGCCCCAGACTTCGATGCGTTTGACGCGTACCGCGCATGCATGAATATGGGTACCCTCACCGGCGCCCCGAAACTTCGGGCAAACGAACTTCTGCGCTCGGTGGAGGGAACTCGACGCGGCTCCTACGGCGGCTCCGTCGGGTACTTCGACGGCGCCGGCAATATGGACAACTGCATCGTTATTCGGTCGGCCTTCGTGCAGCACGGCATCGCCCACGTCCAGGCCGGTGCCGGCATCGTGCGCGACTCAGATCCGCAGTCGGAGGCAAACGAAACCTATCACAAGTCACTTGCAACCCTTAGCGCCATCGCCGAGGCTCAGGGTGCTGAACTCACGGTGGAGCGCTAATGAAAATTTCACTGCTTGATAATCATGATTCCTTTGTCTACAACCTCGTAGACACCCTCGTCGGCCTCGGCCACGATTGCAAGGTTTTCCGCAATACCGTTCCGGCGGCCGACGTTCTCGCCGTTCCCGCCGATGCAATCGTGCTCAGCCCGGGACCCGGACATCCACGCGATGCGGGCTACCTCATGGAGCTCGTTGACCGTGCGTACGGCAAGAAGCCCATTCTCGGCGTCTGCCTCGGCTTCCAGGCGCTCCTCCTGCACAACGGTGTGAGCGTGCGACCCTGCGGTCCCGTCCACGGGAAGACGGACGGAATGGACGTTTCACGTGAAACCTCCCCAATCTTCGAGGGGTTGACCGATCCCACCGGACTTATTCCCGTGGCTCGGTACCACTCCCTCGGCATCCCTGTTGCGGAGCTGCCGGAGGACATTCGCCCCCTCGGCTCCTGCCCTTCGGACCTCGGGCCCGTTGCCATGACAGCCGTGTTCCCCACGGATGGGGCTCCCGCCTTTGGGGTGCAGTTCCACCCGGAGAGCATCCTCACCCCTCAGGGACCCGTTATCCTGAATCGAATTCTTGACCTTATGACAAAGGAGATGGGCAAGTAGATGCCAACAGTACTAGATAAGATCGTCGCGAATCGCCGGACACACCTCGACGGCATACGGCGCCGGATAGGGGAGAGGCCGAGCCTGCAGCCCTCCACTCGCTCCCTCTACGACAACCTCGGTGCTCCCGAACCAAGCGTCATCATGGAGTGCAAGTCCGCATCCCCGTCATTGGGCTCCATCCGGCCGGACTACCACCCAGACCGTTTGGCATCTGTCTATTCTCGCTACGCCGCAGGCATCTCTGTCCTGTGCGAACCCGACTATTTCAACGGCGACTACGACCACCTGGCAACGGTGCATCGCTCCACCCATCTCCCCGTTCTATGCAAGGACTTCATCGTAGATACGGTGCAAATCCAGGCTGCACGCTACTTCGGCGCAGATGCCATCCTCCTCATGCTTTCCGTCCTGACGGACGACGAATACACACGGCTGTCAACATTCGCCACCAACCTCAACCTCGACATCCTCACAGAAGTCATTTCCGGTGAGGAGATGGAGAGGGCAACGAGGTTGGGCGCCAAAATCATTGGTATCAACAACCGCGATCTCAACGATCTATCCGTCGACATCAGCCGGACCGAGTATCTCGCCCAATTCGCCCCCGAGGGTGTCCGACTCATCTCGGAATCCGGCATCCGCACAAAACAGGACATTGCCCGCCTCGGCGGGGTAGTGGACGGCTTCCTTGTAGGCACGAACTTAGTAAAGCAGGGTGACGTAGACACGAATGCTCGCACGCTGCTCTTCGGCGAGAACAAGGTTTGCGGTCTCCGCACCGGACACGCGGCTCAGGTCGCCCGCGCTGCGGGTGCGGTCTACGGCGGACTCGTTTTCGAAGACGCCTCACCGCGAAACGTTTCACGTGAAACCGCCGGGGGAATCATGAAGGCGGAACCGGGGCTGCGCTACGTCGGCGTATCACGGCGAACGGCAGGTTGGGAAGACCTCGCAGACCTCCAACTCCACGCCATCCAGATTCACGCACCTCTTCAATCGACCATCGAGGAGGAGAAGCAGCTAATCAAGGAAGCATCGGAGGCTGTCGGCCCCGATACCGAGATATGGCGGGCGGTCTCGATGTCTAAGCCCAATGCGGTGGACATCGCCGAGGCCCTCGCAGCCGAGGGTGTCACCCTCCTCCTTGATAACGGGGAGGGTGGAACCGGCGAGAGCTTTGATTGGAACACTATTCCGGCCGCGATTGTTCACACGTCCTTCCTCGCTGGCGGGCTAGGCCCGGACAACGTCGCCGAAGCCTTAGCCCTCGCCCCCCGCGGCCTGGATTTCAATTCCCAGGTCGAAAACGAGGAAGGCCACAAGGACGCACATACCCTATACTCTGCATTTAACACCATTAGGAGGTACACCAATGACAACTAGACAGACCATCCTTCCCGCCTACTTCGGCGAATACGGCGGACAGTTCGTTCCCGAGACTCTTCTTCCGGCCCTCGACCAATTGGAAAAGGCCTTTGTAGAAGCGATGGATGATTCGGAATTCCTGGATGAGCTTAACCACCTTCTCAAAGATTATCTCGGCCGCCCGACCCCAGTTACCGAATGCCGCAATCTCCCCGTCGAGGGGGAGGGGAGGGGCTACGCCCGCATCTTCCTCAAGCGCGAAGATCTCGTCCATGGTGGCGCGCACAAAACCAATCAGGTCATGGGGCAGGTGCTCCTCGCCAAACGGATGGGCAAAACGCGCATTATCGCCGAGACGGGGGCTGGCCAGCACGGTACAGCTACCGCTCTCGCCTGTGCCCTCATGGGGCTCGAGTGCGTCATCTACATGGGCAAGGTTGACGTTGAACGCCAGCAGCCCAACGTCTACCGCATGGAGCTCATGGGCGCGAAGGTTGTCGCCGTAGACACCGGCTCCGGCACCCTGAAGGATGCCGTGAACGAGGCGCTGCGTGATTGGACGGCCACCTACGCCACCTCGCATTACCTGCTCGGAACGGCGGCCGGCCCGCACCCGTTCCCCACAATTGTGCGCGAGTTCCACCGCGTCATTTCCCGCGAGGCAAAAGCACAGATGAAGGAGATCACCGGCGCCCTTCCGGATGTCGTCGTCGCCTGTGTCGGCGGTGGCTCCAACGCCATCGGTATGTTCGCCGACTTCATCGACGAGGAGGGTGTCGAGCTCATCGGCACCGAACCGGCCGGCAAGGGTCTCGACTCCGGCCAGCACGGTGCCGCCATCCATGAGGGCAAGACGGGCGTTCTCCACGGCGCAAAGACCTATCTCATGCGCACGGATGACGGACAGGTAGAGGAATCCTATTCTATCTCCGCCGGCCTTGATTACCCGGCCGTTGGCCCTCAGCACGCCTACCTGAGTGATTCCGGCCGAGCCACCTACGTAGGGATTACCGACGAGGAAGCCCTGAAGGCTTTCCAGCTCCTCTCCCTCAAGGAGGGCATCATCCCCGCGCTCGAGTCCTCGCACGCCTTCGCCTACGCCCTCAAGCGCGCTAAGGAGGCAGAGGGGAACAAGCAGCACATCAACATTCTGGTTTCCCTGTCCGGCCGCGGCGATAAGGACGTTGATTATATTCGTCATACGCTGCAGGAACACCCTGAGTTCAAGTTGGAGGTATAACTGATGAAACGCTACGAACAGCTGTTTTCTGCCCTAGAGGAGAAGAAGGAGGGGGCGTTCATCCCCTTCGTCATGCTCGGCGACCCGAATGTGGAGACCTCCGAGAAGATCGTGGAGGCCCTCATCGAGGCCGGCGCCGACGGTCTTGAGCTCGGCGTTCCCTTCTCGGATCCGATCGCCGATGGCCCCACCATTCAGGCCGCCCACGTGCGCGCCCTTGATGCGAAGGTCTCGGTCGCCGACGCTTTCGGAATCATCCGTCGCCTCCGCAGCCGCCACCCCGACCTCCCCATCGGGCTCCTCATTTACTCGAATGTTGCGGTGGTTCATGGTTTGGATCGCTTCTATCAGGAGGTCCAGCAGTCCGGTGCTGACTCTGTTTTGCTTCCCGACGTTCCGGTGCGGGAGTCTACTCCCTTCACCAGCGCCGCTAAGGAAGCGGGAGTGGACCCCATCTACATCGCCCCGCCCCACGCCTCCGAGGACACGCTCGAGGGTGTTGCTCACAGTTCTGAGGGCTACATCTACGCGATCTCCCGTGATGGCGTAACCGGCACGGAGCGCGCCTCTGAGACGACCGGCCTCCACGATGTGGTAAGCAATCTGCAGCGGTTCGGTGGGGCACCAGTTGTCCTCGGCTTCGGCATCTCCACCCCGAAGCACGTCGCCGACGCGATCGCAGCCGGTGCCTCCGGTGCCATTTCGGGCTCGGCGGTCACGAAGATTATCGAGCGCCATGTCGAAGGGTCCCACCCCGAGCCGCGCACCGTCTCCGATGAGGACGGGATGCTCCGCGAGCTGAGGGAGTTCGTGGGGGAGATGAAGGCTGCTACGAAGAAGGCGTAACTGACCCCAATCCATTCGTCACAGTGACGTAATTAGTCCATACCCACAACCCCGGGCCGAAATACTCCTAAAAAGGTCGAATCGGCCCGGGGCTCCTGTATCTCACAACCACCGAGCGCCACCGCGAGCCACCGACAGCCACCGACAGCCACCGCGCACCCCCTGACGCAGGACCGCTCCATGCCGGAGCGGCCTCACCCCACCGAGAGCCTCCGTGCGACACACAATTACACCCACATCGACCATGCCAATGCCCCGAGAAATGTACCGCACACTTTTTCTATTCGTTATTAGCTCCTTTGTTCGATTCACAATACCGCAGCGTAGCCCCCAACCGCCTATACTGAACCCATGACTGAAAATGTTTCCACGCCGTGCACCCGCCGCATGTTCCTCCTCGGCACCGCCACAACCTTCGCCGGTGCCCTCCTCGCCGCCTGCGGGTCCAAATCCGCCAATGTCAGTGTCGACGATGTCCCGGTGGGTTCCGCCGTGATCGTTGACGGCTTTATCATCGCCCAACCGCAGAAGGGCCAGTACGTCGCCTACTCAGCGGTGTGCCCCCATCAGCACAACATGATTAGCAAGGTGGAGGGCGACCGGGTGAAGTGCACGAAGCACGGGTCGGAGTTTTCCATCGTGGACGGTTCCGTCCTGAACAGCCCGGCACGCGACCCATTGACACCGGCGAAGGTCGCCCAGGAGGGGGATTCCCTCACGGCGACCCCGTAAACTTTAGGGCATGTTGAAGCGCCTAAACATAGATATTCTCATTGCCCTCATCATCGTCGCGGTGGTGCTCGCGATTTTCTTCCCGGCCCGCGGCGAGGTGGCCGATGCCTTCAGGTTGGCGTCCTCCCTGGCCATCGGGTTGTTGTTCTATTTGTATGGCGCTCGTTTGTCCACCTCCGAGGCTCTTGCTGGCCTCAAGCATTGGCGGCTACACCTGCTCATTTTGGCGTTTACGTTTGTGGTGTTTCCGCTCATCGGCGTGGCGCTACGGCCGTTGACGTTGGTCATTCCGCACGGCATTTACATGGGCATCCTGTACCTGACCTTGGTGCCGTCGACGGTGCAGTCCTCGGTCGCCTTTACGTCCGTGGCCAGGGGGAATGTGGCCGGTGCGATCGTCTCTGCGTCGGCTTCGAACCTCGTGGGCGTCTTTGCCACGCCCCTTTTGGTCATGCTGTGCATGGGCCAGTCCGGCGAGTTCCTCATCGACGCCTCGGTATTCACGGACATCGCGATCCAGCTCTTGTTGCCGTTTGTTCTTGGTCAAGCTACTCGACGCTGGGTTCACAGCTTTGCTGAAAAGGGTGCAACGAAAGTTGTGGATCGGGGTTCCATCGCCCTCGTGGTCTATGTCGCCTTCTCGGAGGGCATGGTGGAGGGGATCTGGTCCTCTGTTGCGGTCTCCCACGTTGTCTTCCTCGTTGTGTTGTCCATCATCCTCGTGGCGTTCATGCTGTGGCTGACGCGCTTTGTTGCATTGAAGTTGGGCTTCAGTGAGGAGGACACGATCGCCATTGAGTTCTGTGGAACGAAGAAGTCGCTTGCGACGGGCCTCCCGATGGCCGCAGTGATCTTCGCGGGGCAGCCAACGGCGCTCCTCATCTTGCCGTTGATGATTTTCCACCAGGTTCAGCTCATGATGTGCTCATGGTTGGCATCCAGGTACGCTAGGAACCGTGCTTAAGCATTACATCAAGATTGAGTTGAAGGATAAGGACGTCATTGCCCCGGTGAGTATCGCTGAGCTGGAGGAGACGGCCGATGCGAATAGTTGTCGGGTCCTCCGCCTGATTGAGAAGATGGGGGATACCTACCCGGGTTTCATCGATCACGGCGTTGCCCACGGTAATCCCGCGATGCCCCTTGATACGGTGCCGCATCCGGATACGTATGGCGATTTCCCTGATGTGGAGGCGACGCGACTTACGCCGGAGGAGTTCGCCGCCGAGTGGGAGAGGGCAAAAGAGGCCTAAAACACGAGATTGACAAGCAGCATGTAGAGGAGCGTTCCGCCGAGGATGGATAGCCCGGCGGAGCGTTTCCACCAGTGCACGCCGACGGTGAAGACGAGCGCGATGGAGGCTGCGAGCAGCCCGCCGGGGGCGCTGCGCTGTCCAAGGTACGTGTACACCACGAGGATGAGCATGACGCCGAGCGGCATCGTCGATCCGAGGTAGTCGATGAGGGTGGAGTTGCGTAGTTTTTTGGTGGCGACAAAGGGGATCCACCGGAAGAAGACGGTGATGAGGCCGATGGGGATGAGGACGGCCCAGACGTCTCTCGGGGTGACACCGTTAGGAAGCATCGCTCAACCTCCAGCGCCCGATGAGGATGAGGAAGTACGCGGTGAGGGCGGGCACGAGAAGGTTGCCGGGGAAGAAGGCGTAGCTTACGAGTGCGCACGTGATCGCGAGGACGACGAGCAACCGTGAGCGGGAGGATTCGTAGGATTCGAAGGCGAGGACGACGAAGAGGGCGACGAGCGCGAATTCCATGCCCTTAAGCCCGTCGGGTAGCGCTTGGCCGAGCAGTGCCCCGCAGATGCCGGGGATGACCCAGAACGCCTGACACCAGGCGGTAATCGCGACGATGGCGGGCCCGGAGGTAATGCGCATTGCTGAGACGACGGCGTAAACCTCGTCGGTGAGTGCATAGGTGACGTAGGCGCGCCCCAGGAAGGAGCGCACGTTATGCCGGGGGAACGTGATGCCATAGAAGATGTGACGGAAGTTGACCATGCCACCGGTGATGGTGGCAGCGAGTGGCCCCATTCCGCTGGTAATCATGGTGATGGCGAGGTATTCGACGCTTCCTGCGTAGATGACGAAGGAGAAGATGGGCGCCCACCACCAGGCAAATCCGGATTGGACGATGAGGACGCCGAAGGCGAGTCCGAGAGGGATGAGTCCGAGTCCGACGGGCCACATGAGTTTGAACCCGTGTAGCGCGGGTGACATGGTTAGTTCTCTCCGTATGGTGTGTGCGTCGACCAGAGTGGTGCGGTTCCGGGGAGGAGCCGCATGCATTCGCGCCAGATATCGATGGTGCGTGGTGCGAAGATGAGGTCGGGGCGGGCATCGATGAGGCGGAAGTGGCCTTCTTCGATGCCGGTGCGTAGTGTGTCGAGCGGCATAAGGGTAGTGCCGATAAAGAAGCGTGCTTGGCCGATGGTGTCGATGTAGTCGTCGGGGTCGGCCGTGAGCTGCAAGATTCCGACGCTGGGGCAGCGCTCTAAGGGGATACCAAACCCGCTACCGAACCCGTCAGCAGAACCAGCAGACCCATCACCAATGCCGTCACCAATCCCGTCAGCAGACCCATCACCAATCCCGTCAGCAGTCCCGTCAGCAGTCCCGGAAGGCCCGCCAACACCAGCCCCCCCAAAAGCAGCCGCCGCAGCAATACCTATAACGGAATTTGCATTACTCAGGCCGCCTTGGAAGAAGGCGTGTGGCTTCCCCGCCAGCGGCACCCATTTGTCAATCATCCCTTTTAGCGGGATATCCGTCATCCGCCCGAGCACAATAGTATGCGCGTTGCCGTCTTCGGTAAGCAGGATAAGTTGGACGGATCGTTGCAAAAAGCCGTATGTGTTCCCGGGCGCGGCGATGATGAATCGCCCGGGCGCGATATCCATGGATGGCGTGGGATCCTCAAATGTGCCGTTTGTCATTGTTGTTCCTTCCACCATTTCTTAAGGGCAGCGACGGCTTCGTCGTGCGGCAGCGGCCCCCGGTCGAGGCGTAGTTCCTTCATGAACGTCCATGCCTTTCCTACGGCGGGTCCGGGCGTGATCCCGAGGATTTCCATGATTTCGTTGCCGTCGAGGTCGGGTCGCACGCGTGCGAGGTCTTCTTTTTCAGCCAGTTCCGCGATGCGTTGTTCGAGGTCGTCGTAGGCGCGTGAGATCCACCTGGCCTTTTTCTTGTTTCTGGTGGTGGTGTCGGCGCGGACGAGTTTGTGTAGCCGTGGCAGCAACGAACCGGCGTCGGTGACGTAGCGCCGGACGGCGGAGTCTGTCCATTCTCCTTCGGGGAATCCATAAAAGCGCATGTGTAGGTAGATGAGTTGCGAGATGTCTTTTATGTCCTGTTTGGAGTATTTGAGGGCGCGTAGTCGTTTGCGCGCCATCTTTGCACCTACAACGTCGTGTTGATGGAATGTGACCTGTCCGTTGTCCAGGACGCGTTTGGTTTGTGGTTTGCCAATGTCGTGGAGGAGGGCGGCCCACCGGAGCACGAGGTCCGGTCCGTCTTCTTCTTGTTCCATGGCTTGGCGCAGCACGGTGAGTGAGTGTTGGTAGACGTCTTTGTGCTGGTTGTGCTCGTCGCCGAGGGCTTTGAGTGCGGAGATTTCGGGGAAGATCCGGTCCATGATTCCGGTTTCCACGAGGAGGTCGATGCCGCGCCAGGGGGCGGCCCCGCAGATGAGTTTGTCCATTTCAGCTTGGATGCGTTCGCGGGTGATGCGGTCGATTTCGGCGGCCATGGTGGTCATCGCGTCGACGACCCGTGTGGCCACGTCGAATTCCAGCTGGGCTGCAAATCGTGCTGCTCGTAGCATCCTGAGTGGGTCGTCGCCGAAGGAGATTTCGGGTGCGTCGGGCGTGTCGATGATCCTGTTTTGCAGCGCGGTGAGTCCGCCGAGCGGGTCGCAGAAGGTGTGATCGCCTGTGGGGGAGAGGGCGATGGCCATGGCGTTGATGGTGAAGTCGCGTCGCACGAGGTCGCCTTCGAGGGTGTCGCCGAATTTCACCACGGGGTTGCGTGAGTTGCCGTCGTAGGTGTCTGCTCTGAAGGTGGTGATTTCGACTTGTTGGCCGTCTTTAGCTGCGGAGATGGTGCCGTATTCGATTCCTGTGTCCCAGACGGCGTCGGCCCATTCCGAGAGGATGTCGTGGGTGATGTCCGGCAGGGCGGAGGTGGTGAAGTCGAGGTCGCCGGCGAGTCTGCCGAGGAGGCTGTCGCGGACGGATCCGCCGACGAGGTACAGCTCCTCGCCGTGGCGGTTGAATTCACCGGCGAGTGAGGTGAGGATTTCTTTGTACGGTTCCAGCTCAATCACTTCGCTAATGTTACCGGAGGTGGGT
>ERZ1030944.197-NODE-197-length-14882-cov-10.296756_pt1 | contig 14882 bp, 14 predicted proteins | sample MGYA00518599_ERZ1030944 | MGnify/ENA primary metagenome ERZ1030944 (study PRJEB33718, sample SAMN03159697) | human skin metagenome | collected 2014-05-20 | study: EMG produced TPA metagenomics assembly of the PRJNA266117 data set (Human skin bacterial metagenome... | reverse complement strand
ACTCGCGGATCATCCACATTGCCGGCGGAAATACCTCCGCATGCGCGGAGAAGAGACTACTTTCGCCCGGAGCCGTGCGTGAGAATCGGAAATACCTCCACATGCGCGGAGAAGAGATGCGCTCGTTGCGGATAAGTTGGTTCATTTCGGAAATACCTCCGCATGCGCGGAGAAGAGACCCACACTCGCGGATCATCCACATTGCCGGCGGAAATACCTCCGCATGCGCGGAGAAGAGTATTTCGTGCCCGCTGCCACCTCCGCTATCACGGAAATACCTCCGCATGCGCGGAGAAGAGTCGCCCGATAAACGGTGCCACGCCCCATACCGGGAAATATCTCCGCATGCGCGGAGAAGAGTTCCGACGATGGTGGCAACAATCATTTTTCGTGGAAATACCTCCGCATGCGCGGAGAAGAGCGTTTTGTGGCGCGTTTCCAGGCTTTGAGCGCGGAAATACCTCCGCATGCGCGGAGAAGAGTTTGCAGAGTACAAGTCACTCCCGTGGTACTCGGAAATACCTCCGCATGCGCGGAGAAGAGATTCGAGCCGCCTGATCGCAGTTGGCTTGGACGGAAATACCTCCGCATGCGCGGAGAAGAGTATTGGCGTCCGTCGATGAGGTAGCCGTGGTAGGAAATACCTCCGCATGCGCGGAGAAGAGTAGTTAAGGTGGCTCGCGCATACGACACAAACGGAAATACCTCCGCATGCGCGGAGAAGAGTAGTTAAGGTGGCTCGCGCATACGACACAAACGGAAATACCTCCGCATGCGCGGAGAAGAGGCCCCCGGCAGGGTGCTGGGCTGGGTCACCTCGGAAATACCTCCGCATGCGCGGAGAAGAGATCTCACGCATGAAAGAGCTCCCCAGCCCCGTGGATATACCTCCGCATGCGCGGAGAAGAGGTGCCGATTCAGGGTAAACCAGTGCGCTTTTCGGAAATACCTCCGCATGCGCGGAGAAGAGGACAGTGCCCCTAAGGGCGTGGCGAAAGAAACGGAAATACCTCCGCATGCGCGGAGAAGAGCTTAATTCTAAAACCCTTAAGCAGTGGGATAAGGAAATACCTCCGCATGCGCGGAGAAGAGACTTTTGGGTGTAGGGGCGTGAGGTTAAATCAGGAAATACCTCCGCATGCGCGGAGAAGAGGAGATTTTCCCGATTTCGACTGTGGAGCCGTAGGAAATACCTCCGCATGCGCGGAGAAGAGGCGGTCATGAGCTTCTTGGCTGCACCCTCGTAGGAAATACCTCCGCATGCGCGGAGAAGAGCAAAAAACAAGGTCATTCGGTTTCTTCTTCTGGGAAATACCTCCGCATGCGCGGAGAAGAGTCGCCTCGCTTGACTGCGCCTGCGGTAGAGAAGGAAATACCTCCGCATGCGCGGAGAAGAGAGCGGTGGACAGGCAGCCCAGCAGGCGATCGAGGAAATACCTCCGCATGCGCGGAGAAGAGAGCAGAACCCATGGACGAAGTGAAGCTTACAGGGAAATACCTCCGCATGCGCGGAGAAGAGTTGACGTCGCGGCGCCTGCCGTGTGCATTGACGGAAATACCTCCGCATGCGCGGAGAAGAGGTGGAAGAGCCCTTGAGAGCCTTCTTCAGGCCGGAAATACCTCCGCATGCGCGGAGAAGAGGAAAACAAAATGCAGGAGATCACCCGCTACTCGGAAATACCTCCGCATGCGCGGAGAAGAGGTGCGCGCGAGCACCTCGGCGATGCCGTGGTCAGAAATACCTCCGCATGCGCGGAGAAGAGCCCGCCGCTTTGACTCCAGCAGCCCCTTGGCTGGAAATACCTCCGCATGCGCGGAGAAGAGCAAATCGGGCGAACCGCTGCCCATGCAGTGCCGGAAATACCTCCGCATGCGCGGAGAAGAGAACCACTCAGCCTTGACCACGCTAACCAGCTAGGAAATACCTCCGCATGCGCGGAGAAGAGATGACTTCCGCTGCTACAAGCGCTTCGAGAACGGAAATACCTCCGCATGCGCGGAGAAGAGAGGCTCTGGCGCGGATAATGGCCACCCGAATCGGAAATACCTCCGCATGCGCGGAGAAGAGATACCATCACCACTAAGCACGGTATCCACCCCGGAAATACCTCCGCATGCGCGGAGAAGAGACCGCGTTCTGCATGGCGCGCTTGACAAGCGTGGAAATACCTCCGCATGCGCGGAGAAGAGAAAAATACCCGGCGTACCTAACCCTAGTCACCGGAAATACCTCCGCATGCGCGGAGAAGAGCTACCGGATTGTTCCCATTCTTCCATAGCTTTGGAAATACCTCCGCATGCGCGGAGAAGAGTAATTATCCCTTTAGTCTTTAGGTGTGGTTAAGGAAATACCTCCGCATGCGCGGAGAAGAGGCCATACCTTCGGGCAATATCCGATTGGCTTAGGAAATACCTCCGCATGCGCGGAGAAGAGCTCTAATCGCAGCAGGCCCAGGTGTAGGTAAGAGAAATACCTCCGCATGCGCGGAGAAGAGCCAAACTCTTCCTCCCATGCCTTAATTAGCCCGGAAATACCTCCGCATGCGCGGAGAAGAGCACCTGTTTAGCTGGGCAAATACGGCATTAGCGGAAATACCTCCGCATGCGCGGAGAAGAGGACCAGGCCGGAAATACGTCAGACCCGTCTATGGAAATACCTCCGCATGCGCGGAGAAGAGTCGAAGGCAGTTACGTTCTCGACGGCGAAACCGGAAATACCTCCGCATGCGCGGAGAAGAGAGTCACGGTCTGGTTGCTTGCCTTTCATCCACGGAAATACCTCCGCATGCGCGGAGAAGAGCGTACAGTATCCATACAGCGTGAGCGTCAATAGGAAATACCTCCGCATGCGCGGAGAAGAGGAGTTCACGATACGCCGGTAGTTATCATCCACGGAAATACCTCCGCATGCGCGGAGAAGAGACGGCGCGTGGCGTGGGCTATCAACCGCAATAGGAAATACCTCCGCATGCGCGGAGAAGAGCCGCTCCACGGTGGAGGGGGGTCGCCGGTCGCGGAAATACCTCCGCATGCGCGGAGAAGAGCGTGGTCAACACCGTTTACAACAACGGAATTCGGAAATACCTCCGCATGCGCGGAGAAGAGCCGCAGCGGGGCTCTCCCGGAAAGGGATCTACGGAAATACCTCCGCATGCGCGGAGAAGAGGAATCGGGGGAGTGCCAGTAGAAGACGCTTTCGGAAATACCTCCGCATGCGCGGAGAAGAGCGGGCCGACTACGGCGCGACGGTCTGCCTGCGGGAAATACCTCCGCATGCGCGGAGAAGAGTCATAAAGTGCCGCGTCTGCGTTCATATCCGTGGAAATACCTCCGCATGCGCGGAGAAGAGCTTCCTCACCTGGGGCTTTATTTTCTGCGGGGCGGGTTTTTCGACCGCGCGGGTAATAAGGTGCTGGCAAGGAGGAGGCCATCCATGTCAATGATTGTACGTCGTTGGGAACCGAGGGTGTTAACGGCAAACCCCTGCTCACGTTCGGGATCGCGGTTAATCATCGTGAGTCTCCCGGATTTGATCGCCGTGGCACAGCGCGTCCACAGGTTGTTGCGGACGCGGCGAGAAACATTGCCGACGTACACGCCGGTATCAACCTCAGAGAGGAAGCGAGTGAGGTAGCCGTGCAGGTGGTCGGGAACAGCAGAACACGTGATAACGAGAAACATGGTGGTTGGTTAACTTTCTGAGACGTCGGTGGTGGGGGTGTGTAGAGAAATGATGAATAACCATTGACGGCCTGTACCTGGGGAGAGCTCTTTTGATGCAGCGCGAACTCGTGTGAGTTTCCTCTTCTATTTCTTTCCATACTGTGTGTGGCCAGCCACCTCCTCGCCCCGTCCAGAAATGAGCCGATCATCTGTGCGTGTGGGGAGATGCGGGGAAAGAATTCTCATGAGGACATTGACCATGTCCTTGAGTATTTCCTTCCTATAAATGGCACTGCGCATCCGACGGCGCAATGCCGGAAGAGGATCGGCCTCATCTGCGCATTCAAAAGCAGCCGGAATAGAGATGGTGGGCTTGTACAGATCCGCTATATCAAAAAGGAGCGATCGGGCATCGCCGCGATGGATGACCCCGAGTGCAGGATTGATGCCAAGTGCTGCGCAAGCAGAGGCAGCGCACCCGTAAAGAATTGAATTCGACAGGTTCAATCCTTGATTGACAGGGTCGTCGCTGTCTATTTTTCGGCGAAATCCCGAGATTCCATGCTTCGTTGCAAGGGTTTTGTAGAGGTTCTTCATGTATTGGCCCTCCAACCCGCGCATTACGGAGATGCTTGGCAGCTCATCTTCTTGTTCAAGCGCGAGCTGGATGGAATACAAAATGGCGGCGGCCTTACGCTGATTTGTCTCCGACGCGACGAGTTTTGCCTGGGCAATTGCCCACCGTGCTGAGGATGTCAGTGGGGTCGCGTGGGTGTACGCAGGAACCCCGCCCCCACCGGTAAATAGAATGGTGGTACCTGCGCGTGCACAGGAGGTTGCAGCGGCGGCGGAAATGGACGTTCCTGGTCCTAACATGAGAACAGCCAGTCCGCTGACAGGCAATTGGATCCGCCGGGTGAGCTGCTGATCTTCCGTTGCTGCGTAGGCTACAACTCCCGTCTTATCCTGTCGGATGGAGGCTTTTTCCAGGTAAAGGTAGCTTACGCGGTCTTCCAATCTGACCTGGTGGTCAGCGGGGATCGTGGAGAATACAAGTGCTTCATCGGAATAGGCCATGGCCAGCCCTTTCTTTGATTTTTACGAGGGGAAAGAAGTGCGAAGGCCGGTGACCGGATCATAGATGCCGGTTGCATCAAGGATCTGGTATCTGCTGAGTACGCTCTTGCTTTCCAGAGGTGGGCGCAGGCGTTCTGCAAACTGTTCGGACACCCGCTCGCTAATAGAGAGGCTTCCGTGGAGAAGTCTCCTGATCAGGTTCTTGCTTGGTTCGTAAAGGTCAAGTGTAAAAAACTTTTCCGGGAGCAGCGCGCCGGGAGTTTCACCAGTCGCATCGATGGTGATGACTTGCCGTGTTGGGCGGTCGATAAGGCGCGGGGTGAGATCCGCAAAGTCCAGATCCAAGCGTTCAGGACCACCACTGAGAAGGCCAATCCTAGACAGGTACTGGTCGGGTTCCAACACGTCAGGAATCTTCACAATGCGGTTGAGTGCGGTCTGCCTCCTATACGCAACGTCGGCGTGGTACTCGAGGTCATGCGATACATCCTCGTCCGTTTCATCGTCTAGCTCAGAAAGTCGCACTGTGCAGGCATCGACAAATTCCTGGCAATCGTCGGGCACCGCGATCGGGGATGGATGATTTTCCAACCATTGTCGTGTGCGTGTGAGAAGCGCTGGTTGGTACGGGTAATGGTCGCCGGAAGCATAATCGTGAGGCACGAGGATGTGGATCGTTTTCAGCGATGCACCCGGGACACGGTTTACCCGTTCCGGATCATCGCGCCGCCACAGTCGCCCGGCTCTCTGAAGGATCGAAGTTGAGGGACACAGATCGATGCTCATAAGGTCGAGGTCGATATCGAGAGACGCCTCGATCGCCTGCGTTCCCACCACCGTAATTCCCCATCCCGTCCCATCGGGTCCGAGCAGCTTTTCCAATTGGTTAGATACTTGGCTTCGATGCAAGGCGGTCAGCGATGAATGAAGGACGATCACCTCGTGGCCTTCACCACGCAGCATGCTGGCAATCTCCTGGCATCGCGCTACCTGGTTGCAAATGATTCCAATCCGCGCGTCGGGGTAAAGGTTACGCTGGTTTCGTGCCCACTCAACATGCTTGTCGACGATTCTTTGCTTGTCGGCGTGTTCAAGCTGGAATCCTACGTTGTAGGAACCGCACGATAACTCCTGTGCTGCCCCCGAACCGTCGATAAGCGAGGGGAAGGACACATCGGTAGGGGGGACTTCCCGGCCTGCCCCGGCATCGTAAGCCTTGGTGAAGTCGTTCATCATCGTCGCGGGGAAGGTAGCGGTAAGAAAAGTGACCCGGGCTCGCGTTTTGCCTAACCAGTAGAGAACGTTTTTTAGAAACTCGCCCTGGTAGGGATCCATTGTGTGAACCTCGTCTACAACAACATGGGCGTTGGCAAGTGCCAATAGGAGGAGGTGCACCCACTTGATCGGAAGTGATGCCTTCAGTGCTTGGTCAACCGTTGCTACTGTGACGGAGGCCAGAAGCCGCTCAAGCCCCTTTCTCACGAAGCTAGTAGGGAAGAGCCCGCCGGTCTCACTTCCGGAGCATTCGTCATCGAAGACACTGACGGAGTTGGTGTAGAAGTCTTCCAGCGTCGCGGATGAGTGTGCAAGAGAAGCGACGTTTCTCTGTCTGCGAAAAACCTTCTGCGTCCTCTTCATCAGCGCGTTCGTTGTCGCCATTGTCGGCAGGAGGAAAACCAAGCGTTCATCGCGAGTTGAATGCCGAAGGAAAGCGGCCTCGGTCTTGCCGGACCCCGTAGGAGCCATAATGGTCACAAGACCCTCACCGCACGTAAGAGCCACCGCCTGCGCATCCCGTGGAGTAAAGCTCCCGAGGATATCGGCTCGAGCATCCTCCTCGGATTTCCATCCCCGGTAGATACCGATCGTTTCGTCAACCGCATCCACCGCCCTGTCTGCCTGTGTGTCGACCCACCGGTAGAGGGGCTCAGTAAACGTTAGCTGACCGGTCTCTTCCAGACGTTTGGTTTCGGCGATCCAAGAATCCTGTGAAGCAATGCGATCGGCGAGAACCGTCAAACCGCTAAGAAGGACCGAGACAGTGGGTGAGCATTCGATATCCAAATCGTCCGCGGAGAGATGGAGTGCGCGTTGGAGATGCCAGTTAAGCGAGCATTGTGCGTCGGTCCACCCGAGGCGATCGAGGTCCTCCCGGAAGGCATGCTTCAGGTGATCCTCGTCTCTATTCGGGGCAGCGAACGGGAGGTCAAAATAACCATGGTGGCCGAGTGCAGGAATTTCAGCCCACTTCTCCTCGCCGAAGGTATTAAATGTCTCCCAGCCACTAAGAAAGAGCGCCGAGACCTGTTCGTGCCGCCGAAGTGCGCGCCGTGAACACTGGTCTCTTACAAAATCGGAGAGGTCGAAGCTACACCTGCCAGATTTGCGGATATTCTGGCGAACATCCGCCCACAGGTCGGCCTCCTCAGCTTTCTTGTTGGCCAGCTGACCCTGAAAAATTGGATTGGCTTTGCCACAGTCGTGGATGCCACAAACCCAGGACACCACGTCCACAGCTCTTGGCCCTAGCTGCTCCTGGACGAGATCCTGGAGTCCCGGTCGTAGCCAATGGGTGTAAAGAGCCCTGGCAACGGTCGCAGTGTCCAGTAGATGAGGGAGCAGCGGATACAGGCTGGCACCATTGTTTCCGGTTTTGTTTATTGTTTTCGCCCAAAGTTCAAGATACAGAGGAGGGTTGTCGCTCATGGTCAGCTACCGTAATGGCCTAATCGTAAGCAGGCCGCATCCATACGCCTTTTCCCTGCCGATGCCGTCGGAGAGGATTTTTTCCAAGGAAACAGGGTCGGCGACGCGTGCGACACCGTCGATCGTATCCACCTGTACGGTCATAGTGCGGGGCTTTTTCTTGGTTCGCGGGTCAGTGATGACTTCCCGTAAGTGGTTTGTCACGCTCAGTTCTGTAAGGGCAGACTCCAGCTTCGCGGCTATCCATTCGCTTATGGTCGGGTTTGGAGAGTCCGTTCCATCGAGTTCGACTGGCTTTACCAGAGTTCTCCGCTTGTGAGGATCAATCGTGATCGTGGTACGCCTGATCGCATTCACAGCGATCCGAAATGCGACTGGTGTCCCTGATGTCGGTGCTTTTAATTCGATCTCTTTGCACTGTAAACCCGAGATATTCATGAGTGCTTCATCGGAGGGGGAGACTGCGGATTGAATAAGCAGATAGGGTGGTTCGGTGGTGGGAGTCTCGAGGCGGAACAGCACGTTTAGTTTTTCCCGGGGTTTGACAGAATCTACATCTTCGAAAAGCCCCATTACAGCCCTGTGCCGGAACGTCGGGCTGGCAATCCTGTGGTAGGTGGTTCCGGGTGATTCCATTAACAGCGAATGGAGTGGAACCTTGGAAAGAAAGGCGTGGTTAGTCATGGGTTTCTCTTCTCTGTTTCTGGTGGGTTAAAGTGGTCGTATTCTCCGGAAAATTCCCGGAGGTATTTCTATTCGCTTTTGGTTTAAAAGCCCTTCTCCGCACAAGTGGAGTCCATAAAATGTTGGGTGACCTATCCTGGTCACCCAACATTTTATGCCTTCGGTGTGATCGTTGACCTGCGATGCAGGCTAAGGCTGTTGACGCTTTCCAACCATTCCTGGCGGCTTGCAACAGCAGGAACCTGCGTTGTCTGCGGAGGAAGTGGTGGGTCTAACTCGTAGATCCGAGCAGTGCATTTTTTGGTTGCCTTTGTGCCCTCGTTGTATCTCGGTGTCGTCTTCACTACAGGTATCTGGTGGAGCACATCCTCGTTGCCGGTCCCCAGATAGAAGGGAAAAGCTGCAGGGAACGCTTTCCTTCCCAGATACGTGGCAAAGACTGGGGAGCTAAATGCGTGATCGATTTCTTCGGTGTGGCGTTCATCGGTAACGCGAACGATGAACTCCGCTTCGGAGAGGTAGGTACGACGCACGACAGCGTTGGCGCCGACCGCAGGTTTGAAGGAAAGCTGTTTGATTGAGCGAGCTTTCATTCCCTGTAAAATCGCGATGCGGCGACGGAAATCCCACTCTTCCTCGCGAGATCCGATTGTTTGAAAATCGCGGGCGCTTCCTCCTGCACGCCACCGGAGTCGGTGACGACGAGTTTGGCGCGGTTCATGAGGGCGCAGAATTCGTTGTAGGGAAGGGGCGTGGTGACGAGCACGTTGGGGTCGTTGTCGATGAGCGGGATGATGACCTCACGCACGGCGGGGTTCGGGTGCAGCGGGCACACGAATTCGATGTCGGGGAACTGCTCGGCCAGTCGGTGGACGGCGGTGCCGATGGCGGCCATTGCGTGGAGGTTTTCGCGGCGGTGGGTGGTGACGAGGACGATGTCCTTGTCGGTGTCGGCAACGGCTTGCAGCGCGTCGTCGTCGAAGCGCGTGTCCAGCGCGACGGTGTGCAGCAGCGCGTCGATGACGGTGTTGCCGGTGATGGCGATGTCCGCGGCAGCGAAGTCTTCGTCGAGGAGGTTCTGTCGTGCCTCCGGCGTCGGTGCGAGGTGGAGGGCGGCGATTTGGCTGATCATGCAGCGGTAGCCTTCTTCCGGGAAGGGGGAGGCGATGTTGCCGGTGCGCAGCCCGGCCTCGAGGTGGACAACCTTGACGCCGCGGTGGAAGCCGACGAGTGCGCCGGTCATGGCGGTGGAGGTGTCGCCTTGCACGAGCACCATGTCTGGTTGTTCTTTCTCAAAGACCTCGTCGAGGCCGGTCGTCATGCGGGCGACCATCTCGTTGAGGGTCTGCCCGGGTTTCATGATCCCGAGATCGTAGGATGGTTTGATTCCGAAAAGGCGGTTTACCTGGTCCAGGAGGTCGCGCTGCTGGCCGGTGGAGACGGCCACCGAGGTGAATCGGTCGTCTATTCCCAATCCGGCAATAACCGGTGCGGTCTTGATGAGTTCGGGGCGCGTCCCGTAGACGGTTATAACCTTGGGTGTGGTCCCAACGAACCTTTCTTGAATTTGTATTAGAGCCGCCCTAAAGGCTACTACGAGCAGACTGTCTATGCACCTGTTACAGCATTAAGAACGTCTGCTAGCGCGTCTCTGGAAACTTCGGTGCGCTGTCTCCGAACCCACTCGGCGCCGGCTTCGGGTCCCGGTTCGATGGTGGGGGTTGCGGCTAGTTCGTTCCATAGTCTGGCCAGCGCGTGCGGGTCTCTGGTCGGTACAACTCTTCCGTCTGCGATCTGTTCAATGATCTCGCTCGCTTCGCCTTCCACGGCCGCGGTGATGGGCATCCGCATCTCCATGAGCTCGTATGTCTTGCTCGGCACGGCGCGGTTGAGTGGCTCCCAGTCGGCGAGGTGTACGAGCGCCACGTCGGCCCACTCGTAATGTTCGGTGAGGTCCTCGGGCTTGGTCTTGTTGTAAAACTCCACGGGCAGCCCCTCGGCCTCCCGTTTCAGTTGCTCGCGCGCGGCACCGCTCCCCACAAGCCGCAACGTCACCCCGTCGGTGTACTTGAGCGCTGCTATCGCATTCGACAGCATCTGGGCTCGCCCCAACGTTCCTGCATACAGAACGTTCAGCGTCCCCTCCCTACGCCCCGCGCGAGGCGCGTACGTGTAATCGTTCGCCCGCGGAAAGACGTTTCTTACAGTCACCATATATGGCTTGTCGACGCCCTTTCGGTGCAGGTCGTTCGCCAAGCTTTCGGCTGTCACAACGATTCCCGACGCCTGCTTCAATACAGCAACCATGAGGTTTTTTAGCGTCGAAGATGCGATACGCGTGGGCAGCCCCCGCAGAATCTGTTCCCTTAGCGACGGCGTCGATGCCACCGACTCGTTCCAGCGGTGGGTGTAATTGAGCAGATCGGGCCACGCACCCCGCAGGTCGATGATGTACGGCACCCTCCCCGCGCCTTCGCCAGCGCCAACGTCGACAGCGCCGTCGGAATCGCCGGTACCGTGCCGATGACGACATCGGGTCTCTCCGGCCCACGAATCCCCGTCCGCACCCCACCAGTGGGGTGCGGACACACCACATCCACTGTGTGTCCTGCGTCCTCAAGCATGCGCGTAAGCCAGGCCCAGCGGTGCTGAGGGATCCCGCCCGTTATCTGGGTGCCAGTACTGGGAAACTACCAGGATGTGCATCAGGGGAGGAGTGCTCCTTTAAATGAATTCATGTGGACCGAAAGAAAGCACCCTCGCGAAAAAAACGCTGAGGGTGCTTGGATACGCTACCGCAAGCGGTAGCTAAAAACGCTTATTCAGCGGATATCCTTAGAACTTGATGAAGCCCTCGTTGAGGCCGTAGTTCACAGCGGCGATGATGGTGCCGATGACGGTGCCGATGGCACCGAGGATGCCGGAAGCGTAGAAGAGCTTAGCCCAACCGGGGAGGTTCGGATCCTGCTCATCGCCGAAGATGTTGTTACCGTTGGTAGCAACTTCCTTGTCCAGGCCATCACCGAAGTTAGAGGAGCCGAGGCTCTTGCTGTTGGTGGGGTTCTGGAGCTCCTTGTCCTTGTTAAGACCGTAATCGGGCCCCTTGGTCATATCGATGGTCTTGTCGGGGTCAATGGTGAAGTCTGCAGCACCTGCAACACCAGAGAAGGTGAGTGCGAGAGCGGTTGCGCCGGCGACGGCTGCATTACAAATACGCATTTTGATTATTTTCCTTTCAGCCTTGTTTGTTACCAGCGGTTATTAGATGATGCCGTTGTACTTGAGGTAGTTGTACGCCGGTGCGATGAGGTTGGTGAACACCGTCAAGACGATGCCTGCAATGGTGAATCCTTCCCATGCATTCAGCCATGCCGGGCGCTGCTCCTTGGGGAGCTTGGAGGAGCCGAAAGCATCCTGGCCGGTAATGGCAATGTCGCCGTCGTACTTGGGGGAGAGCTTGGAAGACAGGGAAGCGGACTTAGAGGAACCCTCGGTGTCTGCCTTAGGCTCGTCCGTCTTGGGCTTTTCCTTGCCCTCAGTAGGAGCAGCGGTGGTCGTCGTGGTCGTCGTCTCGGTCTCAGTTGCGGGGGTCTTTTCGGCTGCGAAAGCCTGAACGCCGCTGAGGGAGACAGCGAGAGCGGTAACGCCTGCAACTGCTGCGTTGCGGATAGAACGCATGATGTTCTCCTTAAAAAATATAGAAACTTTTGTTGTCCTAGCCCGTGAGGGATAGTCACTTCACACTGAGTGTAGTCCCGGAAAGGATCCTCTTCAAGTGAAGTCTAGCGGTTTTTAATTGTCTTGGCGTACAACCCTAAGGTTTTTACCCACCTTTGACAAGCTGCCTACTAATCCGGGCGCAGCGCGCGGGGATACGTTCTGCAGTTTGTATTCCGTATTGTGCCACCGCACTTGTAGGATGCAAACGGTTTTGTTAATCGCCACCCTCATTTTGGGGGAACGCGGTACCCTGGCTTGTATGGATGTGGTTGATCAGCTCATCAAGATGTACGACGACTCGGTGACGCGCGCGCACGCTGCGGTTAAGACGGGTGACCGGGAGGCTTACGCCGACGTTCGCTATCCGCGGCTGAAGGTCACGGTCGATGAATGGCGGCCGATCGATAGGACGGAACCGTTCGGCTACGTGGAGTCCGCCGGGGTCTATTCCTCCGCTTTCTCGAGGCCCGCGCTCATCGAGGGGTACCTCCGCGAAATGGTGGCGCGGCTAACAAAAAATTATGTCTGTGATGTTCGTGCTGATTACTCGGATATGGTCATTCCACCCGCCTATATCGACGGTTTGGAGGGCGCTGAACTCACCGGGTTCCCGGCGCCGACCCTCGACGATGTGGACGATGGCATTATCGACGGCAAGTGGGAGGCGTTCCACGGAGAGGTTTCCCCTCTCTTCCACTTCACGCCCCAGCGCTTTGATATAGCGTGTAAACGCATCGAGCACTACACGGGCATCCCCTGCGACGGCGTGCAGAAGTTCATCCTCTTCACCAACTACGCCATGCACACCAAGGAGTTCGAGCGCTGGGCCCGCGAGGAGCTGACCCGCCCGGGGACGCGCTACACTGGGCTGAATACGCCGACGGGTACGCACCAGTTCCCGCGCTATGACCTCGTCACCGAGGCCGGCGACGGCATCACGATGATCAACATCGGTGTGGGGCCGTCCAACGCCAAGACCATCACGGACAGCCTCGCCGTCCTGCGCCCCGAGGTGTGGGTCATGATCGGCCACTGTGCAGGTCTTGATGGCCGCATGCGCATCGGCGACCTCATCCTCGGCAACGCCTACCAGCGTCGCGATTTCATTCTCGATGACCGCATCTCCTCCGACATCCCCATCCCCGCCGTCCCCGAGGTGCAGCGCGCCCTGGAAAAGGCCGTCGGCGATGTCTACGGCGAGGAAAAATCTCAGCTTATGCGCACGGGCACGGTGCTTTCTACCGGTGACCGCAACTGGGAGTGGCACACCCCGCACACGATGTGGGAGACGCTGCGTGGCTCCACCGCCGTCGCTGTGGACATGGAATCCTGCGCGCTGGCCGCCAACGGCTACCGCTACCGCGTCCCATACGGTACGCTGCTGTCCGTGTCCGATCTGCCGCTGCATGCCGTGCCCAAGCTGCCAGCAGGCGCGCAGGCCTTTTACTCTTCCTCCAAGGAAGCCCACGTGATGTGCGCGGTGAGGGCGATGGAAGCCCTGGCTGCGAACGTCGAAAAGCTAAGAACCAGAAAACTCCGCAAGACTATAGGAGAGGTGCCGTTCAGATGATCATCGCCTTCAACGGGAAGACCCCAACCATTCACGAGACCGCCTTCATCGCCCCCAACGCGACGATTATCGGCGATGTCACCATCGGCGCCCACGCCTCCGTGTTCTACGGCGCGGTCCTGCGCGGTGACATCAACACCATCACCGTCGGCGATTACACCAACATCCAGGACAACGCCGTCCTCCACGTCGACGCCGATGCGCCGTGCGCCCTCGGCCACCACGTGACCGTCGGCCACCAGGCGCTCGTCCATGGCACGACGATCGAAGATAATTGTCTCATCGGCATGCAATCCGCCGTGCTGTCCCGCTCCCACGTGGGCACTGGCACACTCATCGCCGCCGGTGCTGTGGTTCTGGAAGGCGCCGAGATCCCTGAGCACTCGCTCGTCGCCGGCGTGCCCGGAAAGGTGAAGAAAACGATTGACCGCAGCTTCATCGAGCACGCCGAGCGCTACGCCCGCGTCGCCGCTGAGCACAAGAAGGCGACGGAGTAACCTACAGCCTCTCCAGTAACTCCGGCACGCCGGACGCTGCCGTGTCCTCGATGAACTCGTGCACGAGCGGAGTCAAAGACGTCGTCTGCGGCGAGATCTCGTACAGCCGCGCGCCGTTATCCAACGCGACGAGCGGGAGGCTCGCGGCGGGCTGCACGGTGCCGGAGGTGCCCACAATGACGAGAGTGTCGCACGCCTGCAACAGCTCAACCGCCCGGTTCCAGGCCTTTTCCGGCAGCGCCTCGCCAAACCACGTGACCGCAGGCCGAATGAAATTCCCGCACAGCGGGCAGGCCGGCGGGGTCAGCCGCTCAACAGGCTCCGACCACTCCGGCAACGTATAAGAATAAGGCCTTCCACAAATCGTGCACTTCCACTTGAACAGCGAGCCGTGCAGGTGCACAACCTCCGCCGAGCCGCCACGTTCGTGCAGGTTATCAATGTTTTGCGTGATGACGGGGTACCCGGCAGACCCGATCGCGATGTGCCCCGCGTTCGGCGCCACAGAATTAGATACCAGCGACCGCCACGTGTACCAGGCGAACATGGGTTCCGGGTCCTTCGCCCACGCGTCGATGGAGGCGAGCGCGGTCGGGTCGACGTTTTCCCACAGGCCCGTAACTTTGTCGCGGTAGGTCTCTAGCCCGGAGTCGGCGCTCATTCCGGCGCCGGTGAAGAACACGATGTTGCCCATGACCACTACTCTAGTAGTTATGCATATCGATTTCTGCGAGATGACCGCGGCGGATACGGCGCTGCGTGAGAAGGTTGCTGAGCTGGACGAGGACAAGGTAATCGCCAGCGATTTTGTCAGTTTTATTCCCGCTCGTGGCGATCACGGGGTGGTGGCGAAGGTGGGGGACCAGGTTGCGGGCGCTGCGTGGGCGTCGTTTACGCGCGGGGCAACGCCGGTTCTGCGCCTGTCTCTTATACACATCTGACGCTGCCGACGATACTCCTTGTGT
>ERZ1030944.196-NODE-196-length-14888-cov-29.493225_pt1 | contig 14888 bp, 13 predicted proteins | sample MGYA00518599_ERZ1030944 | MGnify/ENA primary metagenome ERZ1030944 (study PRJEB33718, sample SAMN03159697) | human skin metagenome | collected 2014-05-20 | study: EMG produced TPA metagenomics assembly of the PRJNA266117 data set (Human skin bacterial metagenome... | reverse complement strand
GTCCACGCCGGGGAGGGCTATCGCTATTTGCTGCAATCGGTTGCGACGAATGACGCGAGGGATAAGCGCGCGGACGAGAACCGACTGCATGATTATTACGCCGCCACAGGCACGCCACCGGGGCGATGGTTGGGGTCAGGTTGTGTAGAGCTTGGTAGTGATTCTGTGGCAGTCGGTGGGGCGATTAGCGCGCTACAGATGTCTGCTTTGTATGGGGAGGGCTTGCACCCGGACGCCGACGAGATGATCGCTAATGGGGCAAAGGTTGACGCTACTCGGCTCGGGTCGAGGTACCCACAGGCGACAGATGGTGTGCCGGTTTTGGAGGCCTTGAGGGACGCTGAGCGTGCGTTCATGAAGCAGAATGGGCGTATCCCGACCGATGCTGAGCGCGCGGGTATTGCTATGGATATTGGCAGGCCGTTCCACGAAGAAGCAACAGGGATTACGCACGCGGCAGGCAGCGAGGTGCTTGATTGGATCAATGAGCAGAAGCAAAATGTGCGGCAGGCCGTAGCCGGTTTCGACCTCACGTTCTCGCCCGCGAAGTCGGTTAGTGTGCTGTGGGCGCTCGGTGACGAGGACGTTTCGCGGCTTATTGCCGCGTGCCACCACGAGGCCGTTGAGGAGACAATCGCGTGGGCGGAGGCCAATATTGTGCGAACCCGTAAGGGCGTAGGAGGCATACAGCAGGCTGAAACACGTGGGATCATTGCCGCGCAATTTACTCACTTCGACACGCGCGCAGGTGATCCTGATCTTCATTCGCACGTGTTGGTTAGTAATAAAGTGTGTCGCGCGGAGGACGGAAAATGGCGCAGCATCGACGGGCAACCGCTGTTTGCCAACGGTCATAACCTGAGTACCCGTTACGACAGACTGCTTATGCAGAAGCTCCAAGACCGGCTAGGCATCGGGTTCGAGGCGCGCACCAAGGCGAACGCAAAAGACCCGGTATGGGAGATCGCCGGAGTATCCGAGGAGCTCGTTCAGCACTTCTCCAAACGCCGCGCAATGGCCGAGCCGGTGTACAAAGAAAAGCTCGCCGCCTACATCGAAAAGCACGACACGCAGCCCACCGACCGCGTTGCCCATGAGCTCTGGCAGCAGGCCGTCCTTGCCACGCGCGACGCGAAGAAGCCGGCAGAATCGCTGAACGATCTGCGCGAAAAATGGCGCAGTGAAATTCTTTCCGGGGCAGATGCCGGCGAATTTATGCGGCAGGTTCACGCGGCAACGCACCGCGAGGTAGTCGATAATCGCGCAGTCTTTCCACCACAAACGTCTAAGGCGTGGGCAAAAACCGTGGAGACCGTTGCCGCCAATGTGCTCGAGCGGGAGACGGATAGGCGCAGCACGATCCGTACCCACCACGTACAAACAGCGGTCACAACAGCACTCAAGGGCTACCGTTTCGAGACCGAGACAGCGCTGGAAGAGGCGCATGAGGCGATCGTTAACGAGATCATCGGTAGCCGGGTGGTGCTCTTAAACGGGCATGATCCGGTGAATCTTCCCGAGCAATTACGCAACGCTGACGGGCAGGCTATCGACCGCAAACTGGGGTGGGAGAAGTTCACCACGCAGGCGATTATCGACGCGGAGAACGACGTCATGGAGGCCGTGGCGGAGCCTACCGGCTACGTTGCCGAGCGCGCAGATATTGACGCCACTATCGCCGAGTATGAGGCGTCGCATGGTTTCGCGTTAAACCACGGGCAGCGCGATTTTGCCCATCATCTGCTTTCCTGCGGCACTCTTATCGGCACCGGTGTCGGACCGGCAGGAACAGGCAAAACCACGTCCATGACTATCGTTGCCGATGTCTGGCGAGGGCTTGGCCATGAGGTGATTGGTCTTGCACCATCGGCCGCAGCCGCCGAGCTACTCGGCAACGAGATCGGCGTCAACGCGCACACCATCGACGCACTCACGCACACCTGGCGAGGACTGAACCCCCGCAAACCCGGCCATGATCCGAGCGCACTACCCATTCAACTCAAGCCCGGTGACATGCTCATGGTGGACGAGGCGGGTATGGCCTCGACGAAGAACATTCACGCGCTTACTGAGATCGCGAAAGCAACCGGCGCGGTTATCCGTATGGTGGGTGATCCGCATCAGCTCGACGCGGTAGAAAATGGCGGACTTTTCGCAGCTCTTACGACCTACGCACCCACGACGGAGCTCACCGACGTGATGCGGTTTTCGCGGGGCAAAGACGCAGAACAAGCCGAGGCCTCCCTCAAAATCCGCCACGGGGACACAACCGCCGTGGAGTTCTATCAACGCCGCGAGTGGCTAACAGGCGGCACCCGTGACGCAATGATTACCGCCGCCGTCGACGCCTACCTAGCCGACGTCGAGCGCGGTCTATCGTCTGTTGTCGTTGCCTCCACGAACGCCGACGTGGACACGATGAACGAGATGATTAGGCACGCCCGCATCAGCGCGGGCGAGGTGGACACCACCACAGAGGCACGCTTGTCGCGAGGGGATAAAGCAGGGCTCGGCGACACGATTGTGGCGCGGCTAAACCAGTCCACTGAGCGTGGCCGCGTCATGAACGGCCAGCTGTTCACCGTTGTCGGTATCACCGAGGACGGCAGTCTCGACGTCCGCGAGCAGAAAACTGGCGCATACATGCGCCTTGAAGCCGACTACGTGCAGGAACACACCCACCTGGGCTATGCCCTGACTGTCCACAGGGCACAGGGCGCAACCGTGGACACAACGCACGCGCTTATTGACGCCGCCACCGACCGCGCTAGCTGTTACGTTGCCCTGACACGAGGCAAAAAGGCCAACCGAATCTACGCGGTAACCGACGTTGACCTGGATACGAGCGCCGAAGATGCGCACTTCCACATGGCAGGCGTGAAAAAAGCACCAACAGCCGCCGAAGTGCTTGAAGCTGCGATCACCCGCGACAACCGCCAGCGTTCTGCCATGGAAACAGCAGCAGAAGAAGCCGCCGCGTTGACCTCTCCCGACCGTATCCGCGCTTTGTACCGTTACGGGGTTGACCTCGCCTACAGCGCCTACGTCGAGGCAAAAATGCCGTGGGTCCTCGATCATCTTCCAGCCCTTACCCCCGAGCAGGAAACCCACCTCACCACCGTCGCGAAGCGTCTCCTCTCCCACGGGGTTGACCCGTTCGACGTCAACGACCAGTTCTTTGCCGACCTCACTGACGCCCGCGACGTCGCGAGCGTCGTAGCCTACAGGTGGGAGAACCTTAGCCGTCTAACCTCCCCCGCGTCATTCCCGCCGCCACCGGCAGGATACGCACCCGAACCCCTGACCACCTGGCTACAAGACACCTACGAGACGAGGCCGTGGGAGAAACGGCAAGCACCAGTACCCGAGCCGACACAGCCCGCAGCGACGGCCACAGCCACACAACCGGCCACCGAGGACGAGCAAGCCTTTGCCGCAGGCCGTTCCCTGACCGATCTCTTGGGCATGGGTGGAGTGCCAACCACCCCGGCGAAGCCGGACAAGGGCACCAAAAAGCCACTCACCGAGACACAAAAAGAGCTCAGAAAGGTGCGGAAACTGCTTGAGAAGCAACCGCCGCTTACCGCCGAGGCACTAAGAAAATCCTCCCCCTCCCCCCATCGTGCGAAGCACGAACAACAGGTACGCAGGACGGCGCAGACGCACCGTAGAGGACGAACACGGTAAGGAAATGGGGTCATATGCAGGAGTTTTCAGTTTTCCGGTTTTACGGGTGCTGTAAAACTGAAATGCTGATAAACAGGAAACACGGATAACTAGAAAGACGGTAAACTAGATATTAGGTTAACTAGAAACCTGGTAACCGCAGCGCTGTAGAAGAAAAGGTGAAAAATGATTATTACGACGGTTAACGGAAAAGGTGGCGTTGGTAAAACAACGACAACGATGTTTCTTGCCACCGTTTTTGCGCAGCGGGGTGTTCCTGTTGTTGTGACCGATCTCGACCGCCAGGGATCGGCTATTGATTGGGCGGAACGCGCTAACGATGTCGGCGATCCTCTCCCATTCGAGGTGGAGCTTTCTATTCCGAAGCGGATCGACCGGCAGGCAGCTTTACTACCTGATGATGCCATGATGTTTATTGACGTGCCCCCAGGAGATGACACCGCAATCGAAGCAGCCATCGCTGTCAGTGACTTCATCATTATTCCCACACGTTCTGCCGCAGCCGACCTTTCTCGCGTGTGGGAGCTACGCGACGCAGTTCAGGGAACACCGCACGCTGTTCTATTTACGTTTGCCCGTAAAGGAACAAGTGCCATGGAATCAGCAAGGGCAGCTCTAGATGCGGAAAACATGCCACGTTTCCACGCAGAAATACCCCTCCGGGAAGATATGCACCTAGCGTTTGGATATTGTCCCGGCCCTGATATGCACGGATACGACCACGTTGCCGACGAGATTATGGAGATGATGAAATGACCACCAGCAAGCAACGCTCACGTACGCAGCTAGCACCGCGTGCTAAGAAACGACCGGAGAAAAAGACCGAGACTGCACCTGAAAACGCGGTCAGTGCCATGTTTCATAATCCCTCAAGCCGCGATTATGTTCAGAAAATGACTGTCGAGGTTGATCGTGATGTGTACAAAGAATTAAAACTCATCTCAGTAGAAAAAGGGCTTACGATCCGGCAGATCATCAATTCATGCATTGACCAGTACATTAAAGACAATCGCTAACCTTTACAGTTTTACGGCTACCATAAAGCTGAATACCTGATAATTCAGTAAAAAGGAAACCTGTAAAGCTGACATTGGTGGTAGTAGAGAGATAAGCACTGTGGGAATCGGCTAGTGATTTGCCTGCTACTACCCCCACAGAAACGCCCCCTCGAGGGGTAATAAATGCCTCCAAGGCGTGAATATCTTCGGAGGATTTAAAGCAGTCGCCCACCATGTGAAGCACGAACAGTAGGTACGTAGGCCAGCGCACACGCAGCGTAGAGGGCGGAAACTGTAGGCAAAAGAAAGTATGGCTATATGGCTGGTGCGTCTAACCAGCCATATAGCCATACTTTTGTGTTGTATGCTTGTGTTATGACGCACGTGATCGCGGTTATCCAGACTAAAGGTGGAGCTGGGAAAACTACTGTTTCGATGATGCTTGCTTTCGCCCTAGCAGAGTTGGGGGATAGTGTCGTTGTGCTCGACGCGGATAAACAGCAGTCTGCCACCGACTGGGCTAAAGCAGTTGGTGATGTTGAGGGGGCTATAACGGTGTGTACCGTTCCCACTGAGCGCACTCTCGAAGATGCTGTTGAGTGGCAAGACGGTAAGTGGGACTTCCTCATCATCGACACGCCCCCCGGTAGTAACTCCATCGTTCGCACCGCGTCTGGCCTTGCCGATCTTGTGCTTGTCCCAACTGGGGTAAGCCCGCTCGATATGCGCCGCACACAAGCCACGCTTGACTACTTCGACGGCACAGACGTTCCTGTTGCCGTTGTCTTGAACAACGTAGACAAGCGCGAAAACCTCCTAGAGGACGTGCTAGCAACCCTGACAGCTAACACGCGAGCAGCAGTGGCCGACACGATTGTCCACACTCGCACTGCCACACGTAAAGCAGGCGAAACAGTGCCGCGTATCCATACCAAGCCGTTTAGAGAGTGGATCGAGCTAGCCAAAGAACTCAAGCAGGCGTTTTAACCAAAAAAGGAAAACAGCATGGCAATCAACAACGCGAAAGCAAAAGCAAAGCCTAAGAAAACCAGCAACAAGCGTACCGGTAAAAAAACCACGCCCCACACGTCAGAACAGCAGGCACAGCCGATTAAAAGCGCCAGCGACCGTTCCGTCACACTCCGTCTGTACATCAAGGACAAACAACTTCTCCGCGAGGCCAAGATAGCCGCAATCGAGGACGATACGAGCCTGTCTCAACTATGGGAAGAATGGGTACGCGCGTGGCTGGAAAAGCGACACAAGCAAGCGAAATAATCAGCAAAATCACACCGTTGTGATTTAAACTGGGAAAAGTCAATACAAAATGAATGAGACCCCGACCGGCTGCAACCGGGCGAGGCCTCGCTTACAACCCAGCACAACCTGGGAGGAAAGCACGCACATGAGTTTACCCGAAAGAGCGTCCACCGTCGAGACGCCCGCACCGTATGTCGATCTCACTGACATCGTAGAAACCGGTGGTTTATACGACACTCCGGCCAGCGCTTTGGAACGCGAAGAGTTAGCCGCGCATATCGGCAGAAAAGCCTTTCACGGGTGTAAAGACCGCAATTTTCAATTCTCGTACAAAGCGAATGACGAGGGGAAAATGACCCCTACGTACTATCGGGTGGGTACGTCGTCGTTTGAAAAATGCCAGTACGTGCAGCTGACATCGAAACAATACTCCGCCGTCCTTGTGGTTGACATTGACGTGGAGGGCGAGGCAGGCGGTAAACCGCAGCACTTGAACTCTGAGGTGAAACAGAAGATCGGTCGGCTTGTCTCTTGTGGCTGGGGTCCTGCATGGGTGGGAATTAACCCAGTGACAGGGAAAAGTCAGGCTATTTGGCTTATCGAGCCGGTTTATGCCGATGAGAAAGGCGATTCTTCTAACGTAAGGCTCTTGCAAGCGACATGCCGCACATTAGGCCAGTGGTTGGACGGCGATCCACGATTCAGTCACCGTTTTAGTAGAAGCCCGTTTTACACTGGAAAAGACCCCACAGCCTACAAGTGGTACCGCCAACACAACCACGTTGTACCGCTGGGCATCTTGATAAAGGTGGTGAGAAACTTGTCTGGCATACCAGAGACAGACACGCGTCTCCGCCAACAGTTCAGCAGTGGTCGGGAACTTATCAACGCCGTGAAAGCCCGCCGCGAGGAGGCACAACGGTTTAAGGCACTGGCACAAGACGTCGAGACAGAAATAGGGGACAGTCTCGACAAATACGACCCCGAATTGGTCGAGGGTGTGCGCATCTTATGGATCAGCGAGGGAAGAGCAGCCCGCGACGAAACAGCCTTTAGACACGCGTTGAAAACTGCCCATAGGCTACGCGCCGCAGGCGAGCGCATGACCGACGCCGCGATCATCGACGCTTACGAACACGCCTACGGCCTGGCACAAAAACTCGGAGCAAATGGCCGCCCATCGGAAATGCCTCCCATGCGTGACCGCGAGACAATGGCTCGCCGCGTACGCGGCTATGTCCTCGGCTCTAAAACAGGATCAATGCGTGCCACGGGAAACGCCGCAAAAGCCACCGCGATTGAGCGTAAAGCCCTCGCCACAATGGGGCGCAAAGGCGGTAAGAAAGCCGCAGAGAGATGGAAAACAGACCCAGACGGCGACTATGCCCAAGGCCGTCGCAAAGTGATGGAGCAAACGCATAAAAGGAAGAAAATTCAGGGGCTAAACAGCCGGCAAAAAATTGGACAGTTTGTTACGTCATTCTGGATCGAAACGAACCGACTACCTACTTGGAAAGAAATTCAGACGGAAACAGGACTGTCCCGTGCGACCGTTGCACGCCATGTAGCGGCTCTCAAAGAAGCCGGAGAGATTCCTACTACTTAGGGGGTCTCACACCATAAGCAATATACGGTTGCCCTCCGCGTTAGCGGGGGTCTCCTATAGAGAAGAAACTTTAGGAAAAGGACAAGTGTCTTTCTTTCATTACGGGGACGCATGGTGGAGCGACAAGGGTGCAACGCCGTAAGCAATAAACGGTTCTCCCTAGCACCATGAGCGCTTGGGAGAACCGTTGGTCTTGGGGCGGTCTACTTCTGCTCCTGTTTGGCCGGGGTGGTGCGTTTCCTTGTCGCACGGCGGGGTTTAGCCGGGCTGGTGGTTGCTGCTTTGTCTGCACGCTGCTCGGCACGATCTGCGCGCGCTTCTGCCTTATCCGCTCGTGCTTCTGCCGCGTTAATGCGGGCTTCGGCTTCGTCTGCTCGTTTATCGGCGTTACTGGCGCGCTCTGTGAGGACGGCGACGGTCGTTTTCGCCTCCGTGATCTCGGCTTGAATCTTCTCCAACTGCTTGCGGAGGTCAGCGAGCTCTGTTTCCATCTCGTCACGCTGGGCACGTACCTGCTCGGCTTCGGCGGCTGCGTCGGTGGCATCCTGCTCGGCGAGCTGAATCTGGGCTTTCCAACCCTTAACCTCGTCGCTTAGCTGCTCTCGCGCGGCCTGCATAGCTAGCGGCCATACGCGCTCTAGGGCACGGGTCACGACGGCGGGTGCCTGCATTTCCTCGACCTGCGTCTCGGCCTGCTGTTCACGCCATTCACGCGCAGCTTGTCCCGCGACGGAGGCACGCACGCGAGCGCGCTCAGCAATCGCGCGGCGCGTGGGGCGCTCTCCCAGGGCTGCGAGTTCGGCGGCAGCGTCGCGGGCGCGGTCGAGCTGGTCGCCAGCGGTGGAATCGGTGGGGGTGGTCATGGTGCGTACTCCTTAAATGGGAACCGTTCGGAACCGGGAACCGGTTCCCGGTTCCCTTTGGTTCCAGTTTATATTACCGCTGTTAGAAAGTAAATAGATTCCTCGATAGTGTGAAAATGGTTCCGCACCTTTTCATGCAGTGACGTCTGTCCGGAATTGTCACCTCAAGCCTGGTCTACGTTTCCTAAAATGCTTGTATGACCTCTGCACAGCGCTATGACCGCTCCACGATGAAAGAAAAATTGACTGGCTTCGTTCGCTTTTGGAGTGGCCGCTTAGAGGATTGGGACGAAACCGGGGAGACGGGGATCGAGAAGAAGTACGCGCAGAGCTTCTGGACAGATTTTCTTTCCTGCTTCGGGATTAATGCGTCACGACAAAACCTTTTCGAGCAGGAGGCCAGACGCAGCAAAACTGGGGGGCGGGGCTACATTGACTTGTTCTGGCCGAGCGTCGTGATCGGTGAGGCGAAATCGCCTGGTATAGACCTAGAAACGGCCTACCGGCAAACACTGGAATACCTACACGGTGGTGACGTTAAGGCGTTCGAGCAACCTCGCTTCATCATCTGCACCAATTTTGATCAGTTCCGCCTCATGCGGTTAGGCGAACCCGAGGTTCGCTTCGACATCACGTTCCCTCTAGCAGAGGTAACCGACCACCTAGACGAGCTGAAATTCCTAGCAGGCTACGAGGAAATTACCGCCCGCGAGGAAGAAAAAGCCTCCCTTGCCGCTGCAAAACTCATGGCCGATCTTTTCGTCGCCATCGTAGGCGACGACGTGGACGAGGAAACCGGCGACGAAGCGCCCACGGACAAAGAAGACGAGGACGAGCTTCTACAAGAGGCAAGTATGTTCCTTACCCGCCTCCTATTCCTCCTGTTCGGAGACGATACAGGACTATGGGAACATGATCTTTTCTACCGATTCGTTAAAGACGATACGAACCCGGAAACCATCGGTTCACAGTTGAATACTTTGTTCCAAGTACTGGATACTCCCGAAGATAAACGTCGCCGCGTACCAGATTCGATGAAGAAGTTCCCCTACGTCAACGGCTCTATCTTTGAGGGCGTTGCGCCTGCCCAATTCTTTAATCCACAAATGCATGAAGCTTTGCTTGACGCCTGTCGATTCCGCTGGGCTGACATCTCACCGGCGATCTTCGGCAGCTTGTTCCAGTTGGTTAAGTCAAAAGAGGCAAGGCGCAGCGACGGTGAACACTACACATCGGAGAAAAATATCCTCAAAACGCTCAGACCGCTGTTTCTCGATGAACTTCGTAAAAAAGCAAATGATCTGCTTACTTCACCATCAGACAACGGCAAAGAGCTAGAGGCATTTAAGCAATACTTGGCCTCACTGGTGTTTTGCGATCCTGCTTGTGGTTCTGGAAACTTCCTCATTATCGCGTATAGGGAACTCCGCAAAATCGAGACCGACATCATCGAAGCGCAGCTCAAAAAGGGCGAGGAGCGGCTCAAGCTTGAGAAGATAACTTCTACCTTTGACTTCGATGTGTCGTTTTACCAAAAGCTGAGCATTAACCAGTTCCACGGAATCGAGCTCAATTGGTGGCCAGCGCGAATTGCGGAGACAGCTATGTTTCTCGTTGACCACGCAGCAAACCAAGAACTTGCCGCACGTGTTGGCGTTGCCCCGGAACGACTGCCCATCAAGATCACCGCGCATATTCACCACGGCAACGCCCTCCAACTCGACTGGCGGGAACTGCTACCTAAAGAAAAAGTCAGCAAGACCTACGTGTTCGGCAACCCGCCATTTATCGGCCAGTACACCAAGACCAAAGAGCAAACCGCTGATATGCAACACGTCTGGGGCAAGGACTATGACGGCTATCTGGATTACGTCACCGGGTGGCACGCACAAGCCATGAGGCTTCTCCACGACCGTCTTGGTGAGTTTGCCTATGTGACTACCAACTCCATTACTCAAGGCCAGCCCGTGCCCGCCCTGTTTGAGCCGCTAGAGCGCGAGGGGTGGAGGATCAAATTCGCACACCGCACGTTCAAATGGGACTCCGAAGCGCCCGGTAAAGCCGCTGTTCACTGTGTGATCGTTGGATTCACTAAGAACCGGAAAGCAAAGCAGCATTTATGGGACTATCCGGACGTGCAAGGTGAACCCGTGGAGATTGAGGGAGTTAAGCAGATCACCCCTTATCTTGTTGATGGTCCCTACGTGCTCGTGAAAAAACGTAATAAAAAACTCAGCCCTGTACTCCCCAACGTGTTGTATGGGTCTAAACCTGCCGATGGTGGTTTTCTTGTTCCGAAAGCCGGGACACCGCGACCCGAGCATGATCCGGTAGCGATGAAGTACGTGCGGCCATTCAATGGTGCTCAAGAGCTGCTACACAACGTTGATCGGTGGTGTTATTGGCTCGTAGACCTTGACCCTGCTGATGAAAAAAAGTCGTCTACTCTCCGCGAGGCGCTTCGTGGAGTTAAGGCTTTTCGTCTCGCAAGCAAAAAAGAGGCAACCCAAAAGGCCGCTGATACTGCCAAACTGTTTACTGAAATACGTCAGCCACACTCCGACTACGTGTGCATACCAAGGCATGTTTCCGAAACACGCAAGTACTTCACTGTCGCTCATTTCTCTCCTGAGGTAATCAGTGGCGATGCCAATTTCGTTGCTTCTGATCCTGATGGGTTCTTGTTCGGTCTGATCTCCTCGTCGATGTTCATCACGTGGCAGCGAACAGTAGGGGGACGAATTAAGTCAGATTTGCGTTTCGCGAATACGTTGACATGGAACACGTTCCCGCTCCCTGACGTCGATGAAAAGACGCGGCAAAAGATTATCGACGCTGGGAAGAAAGTAATCGCTGCGCGCGCTCTCCACCCTGACTGGTCACTGGCCGACCACTACAACCCACTCACGATGGAGCCGAAGCTGCTTAAAGCTCACGACGCGCTGGACAGGGAAGTCGATAAAGCAATGGGAGCGCCGCGCAAACTCACCACTATGCGGCAGCGGCAGGAACTTTTACTGAATAACTACGTCCGTTTGACCTCGACGTTATAGGAGGGCGTTTGTCGATCGTCCAGAGCACGGATTTTACCGGTTTTGAGGCGTTCTGTGAGCTGGGGTAATGATCGGCTTTCCATTCGAAAATCGCGTCTGGGCGCTAAGGTTCCCTTAGTGTCTCGTGTTTTCGAGTAAGGAGTTGGCATGGCAGATGAGGCAGCAGCGCCGCGTTATCTCTTTGACGTGTGTGACGGCAAGTGGAGCTATAAGGGGACGGAAGAGGAGATCGCGAGGGAAGTGCTGGAAAAGATCGACCCGGCCACGGTTGACGTCTGGGGGTTGGTTGCTTTATTTCATCACTGTGACGTTGGGGATATTCTGACATTGCAGGTCAGCGATTCGAGGTAGACGTATGCTTATCGGTTATGCTCGTGTGTCTACCGTACGACAGGACGCAACAGCGCAGCGACAGCGGCTGGAATTTTTAGGCGTTACTCCGGAGCGTATTTATGTCGACGAGGGGATAAGCGGAAAGGATCGACGTCGCTTAGGGCTTGAGAAAGCACTTGCTGCGTGCCGTGAGGGGGACACGTTGATCGTGACGAAGCTCGATAGACTGGCTCGAAGCGTGAAAGATGCCGCAGAAATTTTCGCCTATCTTGATTCGGAGGGAGTGGCGCTTAGTATCGACGGCGTGATTTACGACCCGCGTACTCCCTCGGGGAAACTCATGCTCAATATTCTCAGCATGATCGCCGAGTTCGAGGCTGATCTAATCTCGCAGCGCACCAAGGAGGGCATGGCCATTGCACGGGAAAAGGGTCACCTTAAAGGTCGGGCGCCGAAGTTGTCGACGTCGAAGCAGAAGATCGTCGTGGAGCAGTGGCGGGCAGGAGTTAAACAGACTGAGCTTGCCGAGATGTTTGATGTCTCGCGTCGCACGATCCGCCGCGTCCTAGATCGCGCCGAGGGTCAGTAGGTTGCTGGGGACTGGTCTCCGCTTGTCTCCACGGGGTGAGTGTTCTCCGGTGGGGTCGATTCCTCTTGAGTGCCGCGTGATTCGTTTATGAGGTTGGTGAGTTTCTTTGTGCTCATGCCGAATGCTTTCGCCACAGCGGTCTTAGACTGTCCAAGCTCGAGGAGCGCCGCTAGGGCTTGGCCGTAATCGTGCACTGCGTCGATCATCTTGGTTTGTGCCTTGAACGCCTTATCCTCCGCCGTGAGAATTTTCTGCTGTTGCTCGATGCGGCGTCTCGTCTCGGAGCGCCTGCGGGGGTCGATGGTGCGGGTTGAAATGTCTACCATGCGAGTAAAGCTAGCGTTTTTATTTTTTTACGCATTACCCACGGGGGTGATTTTCCGTCAGGTGTCAGACTGACCAGCAATTCTCGTTGTGAAACGGCAGGTCAGTTTAAGAGTGTCAATTTGACACCCAAAGAAAATCGGAGGTGAGAGGAACGATGGCGTTAGTCCCAAATCGGGACTAACGGGTTTTACTGCGACAAACAGGAGAAGAAACCGACACAAAAGGAACGAGCTCCCGAGGCCTAGCACAACGGTCACATGGGAGGGGTAGGCAAACGGTAGCGCCGAGGCGTAGCACAACGGTCACACGGGACGGGTCAGCGCTGCCGGTAGTACAACGGTCACATGGGAGGGTAGTAAAACGGTTCCGCCTGGCCTAGTACAACGGTACCGGGGAGGGTTTGAGACAACTTCTGCGCAGCTTTACCAGCGCGTTTCTAAAACAACAGGAGGTATTACATCGGTAGCGGGAGGGTAGTAAAACGGTAGCGCCTGGCCTAGCACAACGGTCAGATGGGAGGGGTAGGCAAACGGTGACGCTGAGGAGGGGGAGCGGCCGGCCGAAAGGAACTCGCTTCGCTCGTACTGAAAGTTGCTTCTCTGGGGGAACCCCCCAGACCCCCAGAAATATCTGACTTGGTTACCGCTAACTTTGAACACGCCGGAGAAAAACCCCGGCGCTTCCGGAAATCTGTGCGAGAGGTGGGACTGACATTTTTTTGTTCCTCGTATTCGCCGTAGGCTGTCAGTTATGGAGGAGCGGAAACTATCATCGTTGTTTTTTGGAAATGTTGTTCTTGAATCGCATATTCTGGGTACAGAGATCCGAATATATTCCCCTGACATGCGTTCCTATGTGGTTCGGCCGAGTCCTTATGTCTCCCTTTCCGTTTCGTTGGACGAGCTGAAAGGGAAACTTAAGCCTGGTCATGCTGAGGCTATCGCCAAAAAGATTTTTGACTCTGTGACTGACGAGCTCAACGAAAACTACCCAGGTGGACGTAGACGCGCAGAAGAAGAGCTAAAAACGTGGATCACCCACAGTGACTAGTGCACGTTGCAGGGAAGATGGACTTCTTTTGAGATGCCATACCCGTGATGACTGCCTGCAAAAATCTCCCCATCAATCCGGTAGTCATGCCCTGAAGTGGTCGGCTCACAAAGGACTTCTCCACGGACGGTTCCGTACCCGCCCTCAGTGAGTGGCTTAGAAACTTCGTCTACGGTTTCGTAAACGAATCCGAGGTGTTCTTCTTGAAGCCTGATTCTGGCGCTCAAAGGAAGAAAACCGGTTCCTGCACACCTAACGTGCAACCCATATGAGAGAATCCCTCCAGCTTCCACTTGCGGATTGGCAAAGGTCCCGGTGCACCCACCTGCCCCTATTGAACGAGTTGTTATCCCGTCGTTCGACGTTTCATCATCAAAAGTGAAAGTAAAACTTTCTCCATTTTCTACCTCATTCAGAGGAAACTCTCCTGATTCCACAGGCGAAGTAGCTGAAGCTAGCGAACCAGAAAGAGCGAGTGTGAGCAGGGTAGCAGCGACGATCGTAAAAGTTGATCTGGTTTTGGTACACATATATCTACTATGCCAACATTCGAGTGAATCCTGCAAAAACCTGGCCCTTATTTTACAGGAAAGTAAGCGTGCCAATGAGCGAAGCGAGAAAAATCGGGAGGGTTACGCAGGAGCAGAAAACAGTACACAAAAACAGACCCCTAAGTTCCCACCACTCGAAGCGCACGCCTGTCTGGCGTTCCGTGCACCGAAAACCTAGCACAACGGTCAGACGGGAGGAAAATTGTCGTTCGCGGACGCGCACGGTGGGATTGTAGATCTAGGGATTGTTTAAGGGAGTGGGCATTGAGCCCACTTCCTTAATTTGTGCTACCGCACGACCGCTTCGCGCTCGCTTGGTACTTGATGGTGGTGGTTGCTGTGGCGTCCGTGAATGCGCCGCAGATTGCGGTGAGCTTTTAGGTCTCGCTTTTCGTTTTACCTGTGTGCGTGGCTGCTAGACGAATTCTCTAAAGAAAAAGGGACACACTCTTTGCACTTTTAGTGATAATGGGGAAAACGGTTGCTAGGATTGGTGACATGATGACCATGCGATCAGTCCACGCCGGGGAGGGCTATCGCTATTTGCTGCAATCGGTTGCGACGAATGACG
>ERZ1030944.192-NODE-192-length-15228-cov-11.044223_pt1 | contig 15228 bp, 6 predicted proteins | sample MGYA00518599_ERZ1030944 | MGnify/ENA primary metagenome ERZ1030944 (study PRJEB33718, sample SAMN03159697) | human skin metagenome | collected 2014-05-20 | study: EMG produced TPA metagenomics assembly of the PRJNA266117 data set (Human skin bacterial metagenome... | reverse complement strand
CTCTAGACCCCGGTTGTATTTAAGGCCCTGGACCTGGTTTTTGCCGGGTCTGGGGCTTTTGGGGGTTTCTGGGTTTTTTTGGGGGGTGCTAAAGCGCGGTAATCTTTCTTGAGCCTCTAATTTGTTACCGGTTTACAGTCCTCGGTTCTAACGATATCGGGGTTTCCAGAGGTGCAAGAAAACTACCGTTCTTAGAAGCGCCGATGCCATAGCGCGACACGTGGAGCACGAGTGCGCCGTTGCGCACTAACAAACACACTCGGGCTTATACGGGTTTCAGTTTATGCGCACGCCAACATGACCGGGAATGATCAGGCAAACAGTGCGCCGTTGCGCAATGAATGCGGACGGACGGCATGGGGTTGAGTGTGCGCATAGTGCGCCGCTGCGCACTACCGGACGCGCTCGGGCGGTTATTGATTCTTGTCGCCAACATGATTGGGCATATTCAGGCAAACAGTGCGCCGTTGCGCACTCCGCTCGTTGGGTCGCCAGCGTGCGCGTGACCTTGAGTGCGTAGGGGATGTCACGACCCGGTGGAAACAAAGACCTATTTTTTGGCTGAAAGCGGCATGAAGCGGCTGGTGTAAGTAGGCGGTTCAACGTGGAGGTTTAAAAACAACATGGGGAATAAGAAAAGGCGTGGCCACCAATGAGATGGTGACCACGCCTGTGAGTCTATGCAGCTGGTGAACTAGTTCTTCTTGTCGGAGGAACCGTTCATGATCGCGTCATAGATCTTGCCCTTGTCGGAGGAGGAACTTTTGTTATCCTTGCCCTGCTCCGAGGAGCCATTCTGGGTTTCTTCGGAAGAGCCGAGGATGGTCATTCCGTGGTCGAACCCTTCGGGCTGGCAGGCCTGGGCGATGAGGGTGGAGGCAAGGGCCACGATGCCGAGGGCACCGAGGGCGTAGCCAAGCGGCCTGAGCTGCTCGCCAAGCGGGGCGAACTGCTGGTTGATGGCCTGGATCTGGGCATCGATCTGGGCCTGAGCCTCGCGCATCCACTCTGGGCGATCATCGCGGCGGCCTTGGCGACCGTGGTCGCCCCAGTTATCGTGGTGCCTGTCAAACTGCTCCTGGTACTGGCGGACCAGGGCGTTGAACTGGGCGTTGGCGGCGTTGATCTGCGGCTGGAGGGCCTGGGAGATCGGGCCGCCAATGGCTGCCAGGATGGCAACCGGCAGGAGCCAGAGGATCGGGCTGTTGGTGGCGAAGGCGTTGGCAAAGCAGCGCTGCACCTGCTCCTCGGACGAGCCGGAAGCATCCGGGTTCGGCTTCGGGGTGCTGCCTTTTCGCTGGTCGGTGACCACCACGGTGGTGGTGAGCTCGTGACCATCGGGGGTGGTTACCTTGACAGGGATCTCCACCACAGAATCCTTGGCGGTCTCCGGAGGCGTGACCTTGAGCTCGCCGGTGTCCTTGTTGATGGTCGCTGTCCAACCCTCGGGGACCTCACCCAGCTCGTAGGTGTTGCCGTCCTTGTGGCCAGAGAACACCGGGATCGTGACCGTCTTGCCACTATCGGTGGTGATCACCTGCGACGGATAGGTAGGAGTGCGCTCAACAATCGGCTTGTCCGGAACGGTCGGATTGTCCGGCGTACTCGGGGTGCCACCGCCGAGGACGGTAAACACGGCGTAAGAGGTGTAGGAAGCGCTACCGTCCTTCGGCGTGACGGTGACCGGGACCTTGACGTAATCGCCAGGCTGAGCGTCCTTCGGCGCGGTGGCGGTGACGTTACCGTTATCATCAACGGATACCGTCCAGCCCTTGACCGTGGCGGGAACCTCGAAGGTGTTCTCGGTGCCCTGCGGGTCAGCCTGGTTGGTGACCGGCTCGCCCGGGTTCACGCTCTCCACCTCGTACTGAACGCGGGTGGACTCATTGTTGGGGTTGGCGGGAATGCCGGCCATCGCCGGGACGAGAGTGCTGGTGCCATCCTTGAAGGTCACCTTCACGGGGATGACAACGCTATCACCAGGCTTGGCGGTCTTGGGCGCGATGGAGGTCACCGTGCCGTTCTCATCGACGGTGGCGGTCCAGCCTTCAATGCCGGGCTTCCAGGAGGGATCGATCTCATAGGACGCGCCCTCGGGGAAGACGGACTTCTCAAAGACCGGAACCTCAGCGGAGGAGCCAGGCTGCTGGTCCACCTTGGCGTAGGTGGGCGGGATGTTCACCGACTTTGTACCCACGCGGAGGACGCGGTCGACCGGATCAGCGGTCTTCACGGTGGTGGTGGTGGGGTCACCCTGCTTCTCGCCATTGACAAGCTTCCACACCTTGGTGGTGACCTCCTCACCGTTGGCGCCCTCGGCATCGGTGATCACGGTGCCGGCTGCCAGCGTGTCATCGAAGATCACCTTGGTGTTAAACGGAACAGGTGAGGTGACCGCTTCGGTGATCTCGGTCTGCTTTTCTCCGGTACCGATGGTGATGACCTCGTCCTTAGGCTCGGTCACCACGGTCTTTGTTACCTCGCCGTCGTCTCCGAGCGTGAACTTTGTCTCACCGGGCACACCCGCATCCACGCGGTGCTCGCCTGCGGGCAGGCTCGGATCCTCCACTACCTTCACGCCATAGGCCGTGGACCTAGTCCAGGTGGGGGTTGCGCCCTTGGTGCCAACGCGGATGATCTCCGGGGTAGGCTCGGTCACCCGTTCCTGGGTGGACTGAGTGTCGGTGACCACGGAGTTTTCGATGGTGTTGGTGGTGGTGATACGGAGAACACCCGGCTTGCCGGCTTGGGCTACCTCCTGGGTTCCCGCATCCATCGACGGATCGAAGACTATCTGGGTCTCATAGGCGATATCGACATCGGTGACGGTGACATTCTTATTCGCAGTCAGCGCACCGACGCGAATCTTCTCGTTCACGGGCTCTTTTGTCCGCTTGGTTGTCACTTGCGGGTCGCCGCTGGGTTTGCCGTCGACAAGCTTCTGAGTGGACGTCTCCGTATCCTCACCGAGGACACCAGCCTGGTCAACAACCTTTTGACCGGGGGCGAGGTCCGGGTCGACGGTGACCTCAGTGGTGAAGGGGACCGGCTTGGTGGTGGTGGTGACGAGCTCGGTGGCGCCGGCCTTGGGGCCGTACTCAATGATCTCCTGGACGGCGTCCTTGGTGGTCTCCTCGCTTGTCGACGTCGCCTTCCCGCCGGTGGCCTCGAAGTTCACCGTCTTTTTCAGCTCGCCATTCTGGCCCTTCTGGACCACCCGGGTCTCGCCGGGCTTAAGGTCCTTGTTCTCGCGCAGGACCGTCTGGTAGGGCACGGGCACCGTCCAGGAGACAGAATCTTGAGCTGGCTTGGTGCCCACGATGACAACTTCGTTGACGGCCTCTTTGGTGGTCACCCACTCGCCGTTTTGAAGCTCGGCGAGACCGGGCTTGCCCACGGTTTCGGTCTTGTACGTCCCCGACTCAACCGTGGGATCGTACTTGTACTCCACCGTGAACGGGATCGGACGAGTGGGCTGAGCAGCGACGTTGATCTCCGCGGAGCTCACGTCCGTGGTGCCATCGGCGTAGGTGACCTTCACAGGCACCGACACCATATCGCCGGGCTGGGCCTCCTTCGGGGCGGTGGCAACAACGTTGCCGTTATTATCAAGGCTCACCGTCCACGTGCCGTGGTCGGTGGTCACCGCGTACTCGGGGTTGCCAAACTGGTTGTTATTGCCGGTGGGCTTGACCGTATCCGATGCCTCAATAGCGTACGGATCATTGGCCGACACGTTGACATCATCGGGCTTGTCCAGGTTGAGCGGGCTCGTCACCGTCTCGCCGGGGACCACCGTCTTGGGCGGGTAGACGGGCGTGGCCTCGTAGTTATTGGTGAGGTTCACCACGAACGGGGCGTACACAACGTCCGAGCTGCCATCCTGGTAGTGAACGGTGACCGGCACATCGATGTGGTTGCCCGGGCGGGCATTCGCCGGCGGGGTGGCCGTGACCTTGCCGTCCTTATCCACCGACACTTTCCAGCCGTTGATGTCGCTTGGCACCTCGTACGGGGTGGTGGGCTGGAGATCGCGGACAGGCGGCTGAGAGCCTTGCGTGATATTGCTGGTCACAGCGTTGCCGGGGGTGGTAGTGGACTGGTTGTAAACCGGGCTATACACGCGGGACTGATCGCCCACCACAACCACGGTGGCGAAGGTGGTATCGGTGGAACCATCTTTGTAGGTCACCTTCACCGGGATATCCGCGGAACTGCCGGGAACGGCCTTATCACTAATCGGGGTGGTGATAACGCCCGTTTCCGGGTCGATTTCCACCATATCCCACGTGATGTTGCGAGGCGGTGCGATATAACCGGGCTCGTTTGGATCCATGATGATGGAGTATTTGGGCTCAGACAGTGCATGCATGCGGGTTGTATCCACCTTGCTGGTGGTCTTGGTGCCCGGCTTGCCACTGACCGTGGCGTAGGACGGATCGTTGGCGTCCTTATCCGCGCCGACGACGGTGAACTCCGCCGGCACCAATGCCTTGGTGCCATCCGGGTACCTGACGCTGACGTTAATGGTCGCGCTATCGCCCGGCTGCGCATCCTTGGGCGGTGTGGCCGTGACGGTACCCGACTCATCGACGGTCACTGTCCACCCCTGGGGGAGCTTCTTAGGAAGCTCGTACTTGGCAAGTTTTGGATCGCTGAGCTGCGTCCTAATCGTGCTCTCCACCGGGTTGCCGGCCGTGGTGACACGCTCCACGTACTCGGCGGCATCCTTGCCGTCGCCCTTGCCGTTCACGCGGAACGTGCCCGTAATGGTCTGATCGGCAACGCCGCCGTCGTAGTGCGCCACCACCGGCACGGTGAGAAACGCCCCCGGCAGCGCCGTATCCGGCACCGTGGTGCTGATCTCGCCGGTGTGGGGATCAATTTTCACCTTCCAATCGCCAAAGGTGGTCTCGGTTGTACCATCCTGGAACGAGTACGAGGTGGGCATCGCATCATCGGGCTTGCCGCTCAGTCCGTTTTTCGGCTCGACCGGCGTGAGCGAGAGCTCATCTTTCACCACACCTGCGGTGGAACCGTAATCCGGCACCTTAATGCTGGTGACCACCTGGAACGGCGCCTCAACAACATCGGTGGTGCCATCGGGGTAGGTGGCCTTCACCTTGGGAGTAATGGAGGAGTTGTTGGGGGCATCCTTGGGCGAGGTGGCATGCACCGTGCCGTCTGCATCAACGGTCACCGTCCAGCCCTCCGGGTAACTACCCGGCACGACCTCGTAACTTGTGGGTTTAACCGGGGAGCCCTTGCCCAGGATCCGCTTGAGTGCGACAGGCTGCGTAAGCTCCGCGCCCTGCAGGCCCGTGGCCGGCTCCGTGGGATAGGTCACGTCTGTGACCTGCGTGTTATTGGGCCTCACTATGGCAAGAAGCGGAATGGAATCCACCGACCCGTTGGTGTAGGTCACCTTCACCACCGGCTGGGAGAAGGTGCCCGGCCGCGGCTCGCCGCCACCAAACGGGGCTGTGACCTTCACCGTGTAATCGCCTTTGGCGGGATCGACGAACTCGGCCTCCCAGCCCGGCTGCACGAGCTCGGTATCAAGCTCCACCGTGGCCAGCTGGTTTTTAACCAAGTCCGCGATCTTATCCTTGATCCCGGTGAAAGTCACCGACTGCGCGCTGGTTGCCGGCTTGCCCTCTGTAATGCCGGAAATAATCTGCACCTGCGACGGATCATACTGCGGATCGTGGTACTTTTCATCGTCCGTGGTGATGGTGTGGGTGGAAATCTCGTTGGCCTTGTTGTACCTCTCCAGCGAATCGATCGATTCCTGGTAGACGTAGGTATCCTCGCCGTTCTCGTTATTCTTCGGATCTGTGGCCGCTGCCTTGAGCTGATCGCGATTGCGGGGCAGGGCGATGGCGGTGAAGCTCACGGTGTCATCGTCTGCCCACTTTTCACCGATAAAATCAGGCCACGTGTAGTACAGGTCCTTCCCGTCCCGTCGCACCTCGCCCGCATAGCTCCCCCTTTGGGTCTTGGCCGAGACCTTGATGCGTGACAGCGAGTCATCGTCGGCGTTAATCGTGCCGATCTTCACCTGCTCGCCGGGCTTGATCACGGCCTTATCCACATTTGACCAGTCAATAGTGATGGGCGAGCAATTGACTTGCTCACTCGGCCAGGGGTTGACCTGGGCTCTGACAAAGGCGTTCGAGCCCACAAAGGCTTTGAGTTTCGGGTTATCTTCCGTGTACTTGCTCTTCCACGCCGAGACGATGCCCTTGGACGTGGCCATATTTTTCACGTCGCCCTCGGAAAAATTCTCGGCCAGTTCAATGTTTGTCTGCCTTTTAATTGTGACGCTCATTGGTTTGGTGCTCACGCGGTTGACCTTGGGGAAACCTGTATTAGTACCAAGCTCGGAGCCTTCGGCCATAGCCGGGATATCTTCGGGCGCAATCGCCGTAAACCGGCCCGAATCGCTCACGATGAGGTTGGCAAAAGTGCGATCCTGAGAATTGGTGATGCGATACTGAAAGCCGTAGGCCCGCTTATCCGGCGAGCCTGCGCTGGGGTTGATGGTAAACAGCTCCAGGCCGGCCCGTGGCTCGGCATCCAGCGGAGCATAAAATTCGACCACGCAGCTGCGATTACCGCTGATGTCAGAGACCTTCTGCTTATTTTTTTCAATGAAGGTGTCACTCTGCTCCGCGGTGATATCTTCCCCCACGAGCTCCGCCGCGAACGCCGGTGGCACAGCCGTTAGCGTTCCCAAAGCCAGAGAGATGGATGAAATGACTGAAATGACGCGCCTGCGCGGCTTCGGGGCGTTCGAACCACCTTTGGTCTCCACGGTGGATCACTCTCCTACTCGTATATTTTTTAGGGATTGGATTGAAGGTTTTGAGTCCAGACTCTTTAATATTTTACCAGGTTTTTCACAGCGCATATAAAATTGGCGGTGAGCTACCATACATCTTTTCTCAGCGGCACACGCTAGGAACCGGTTTGCAGGCGCGCAGTAGTACCGGAGGACGGCGATAAGCGCCACGAGGTGCCCCGGAAAAAGGCGATGGGGAAGTCCAGCCCAGCCACGGCGGAGTTGGGGTTAAGCGCCAAACGTGTGTCTAAATAGAGTTGTTTTTTACTCTGTGGGCTGGTGAAACATTGATGGTACGCTCTCGGCGTGAGGGCATCGGGGGCTGATCCATCGGGTTCCACCACTTCCCGGTGCACATGTACTAGGAGCAGTATTCGATCCTTATTGGATGAGTACACCGAGACCTTACTGCCCGGTTTGTCACGGGCCAATGAAACGCAACGGAAAAACAGTCAAAGGCGCCCCACGCTGGCGGTGTAAGAATCCAGACTGTGGGACATCAACAACCAGATCACACACCGACGCCAGCCACGCCACACGATTTCGCGTGTTCATGGATTGGATCATGGGCACGCGTTCGCTTGACCAGATAGCCGCCTCACACAAGCAGAGCCTGCGTACATTGACACGATGGTTTAAGCCTTTTTGGGCAGTCCAGATTCCTGACAACACTGATTGCGGGGACCCGTAATGTAGGTTGACTCCCATGCCACGCAGCCTTCTCATTTCCATTCGGCCGACGTTTGTGGAGCAGATCCTTACTGGCACCAAGACGGTGGAGCTGCGGAGGAAGAAGCCGCAGCTACTTCCAGGGGCCGCGGTGTATATCTAGGCGACCGCATCGGTGAAGGCTGTGGTGGCTCGTGCAGTTGGCAGGGATCGTGTCGCTGCCCCCGGCGCACCTGCGGGAAGAGGTGGAGGGAGTTTTTCCACTACTTCGCAGGGTGCAGCATCGGGCATGGCCTGGTGCTTTCCTGCGTCGAAAAGCTCGCAGAGCCCGTGACGATGGCGGAGCTGCGGGAGTACGGGATCGCGGTGCCCCAGAGTTGGCGCTACCTCCCCCACCGTCGCAGGGTGACAGGTGAGGAAGGGTGAGCACCAAGCGTCGAGAAGCGAAAATGACTAGGCCAGCGCACCGATGATGTAGTCCCGGGCGGCGGAGGTGACGAGGTCGACAGGTGAGACGCCGCCGAGGCCCGCGACCGCGATGACGACGCCGGCGATGGGTGACATGGAGAAGCGGGAGCACAAATCCAAACATGGGAGCCCTACGCGGGCAAGTAGGCAAGCGCGGTGGCGGTGAAGGTTTTCACGGCCTTGGGGAGGACGGAATCATCGACGTAGAAGTCGACGGAGTGGAGGCCCACCTCGGAAGGGGTGAAGAAGAGCATGAGGCTGGCGAGGCCGCCGTTGTCCTGGACGCGCTTCATCATGTAGGAGTAGTCCTCCGAGGCGGTAAAGGGGATCGCCGGGGTGGTCTGCGGGCGGATCCCGACGGTGGTGGCGGCCTGGGCGATGACCTGGGCAAGCTCGTCGTCGGAACGAAGGGAGATGGCCTCGCCGACCGTGTCGATGTCCACGTCGCACTCGTACATCGCGGCGGCCGCTTCGATGACGGTGCGGGCACGCGTGGCCATGAACTCGTTGATCTCCGTCGTCTCGCCGCGGACCTCCATCTCCAGGTGGGCACGCTCGGCGACAATGTTGCGGTTGTCTCCGGCTTCTAGCTTGCCGACGGATACTCGCGTGGAGCCACCCGAATGGCGCGAAATGGCGTACAGGTTAAGGGTTGCGGCACAGGCGGCGATCAGGGCGTTTTTGCCCTTTTCGGGGGCGCCGGAGGCGTGGGCGGCACGTCCTGAGAAGGTGACATCGAACTTGGTGGTGGCAAGGGCCCCGGAGCTCGCCGGGGCGAAATCGTATTCAGCGAAGGGGTGGGGCCAGACGTGCTGGCCAAGCAGGATCTCCACATCGTCGACAAGCCCAGCGGAGACCATGGCCTGCGCACCGCGGACGCCTTCCTCGGCCGGCTGGAAGAGAATCTTGACCGTACCCGACCAGGAATCCTTGAGCTCCGCGAGCGCGCGGGCGACGCCGAGACCCATTGTGATGTGGGCGTCGTGACCGCAGGCGTGCATGGATCCTTCGTGCGCAGAGCGCGGCACGCGCTCCGTGAGGGGGAGGCAGTCGATATCGAACCGCATGCCGACGACCGGGCCGGGACCGTTGTGCAGGACCGCGACCGCGCCCGTGAGACCCCCGGCGATGGCGCGCACGAACGCCGGATCCGCGCCCTCCTCGATGGCGCGGGCGATGGCGTCCTCATCCTCGGCGGGCGACGGGAGCCCCATGCGGGCGCTGGGGTCCGTGGCGTCCGCGCCGGTCAACACCTCGTAGCCGAGGTGCCGTAGCTCGGTGACAATACGTGCCGTCGTGCGATACTCCAAGAAACCGAGCTCCGGGTAACGGTGAAAATCCCGCCGCCAGGAAACAAGCTGGTCCTGGAAGGCATCGACGCACGCGACGACCTTCTCCGCAGCTTCTTGGGTGATAGTAGGCATGTCCTTCCTCCTCATTGGAATGTTTTTTTCGGTGAGGTACTTTACTTCTTGTGTGCAACTTTCGGAGGAGTAGTGGCGGATCACACACGGCGCTGTGGGTGAGCGCACACCTCCTTGCCTTTCCCGAAACGCCTGCCTACCTTTGAATATAGAACGTAACTTGAACTAGGAAGGCACCCCCCATGCTCCGGAAATCGCTCGTGCTACTCACCGCAGGAATACTCACGCTCAGCGGGTGTTCTGGTACTCCACGCGATGTCCCTGCCGCCGGATCCCGGGCGGTCACGCTCGCGCTGTCCACGGAGAAAAACCCATTCTTCCTGCAGGTGCGCTACGGGGCGCAGGCGAAGGCCAACGAGCTGGGAATCGACCTCACCGTCCTGGATGCGGGGGATGATGCGGAGGTGCAGGCCGCGCAACTCGACGACGTTTCTTCCGGCGTCGCGGTGGTGAACCCCGCAGACTCCGAGGCGCTCGCCCCCGCCGTGTCCCAGCTGAACGAGAAGGGCATCCCCGCCATCACCGTCGACCGCACCATCACAGGCGCCGACGTCGCCGCGCTCATCGACTCCAACAACACCGAGGGCGGCGCGGCCGCGGCGTCGGTTTTGGCCAAGGCAATCCGCGCCCAAGGCGAGGTCATCGTGCTGCGCGGCATCGAGGGAAGCTCCTCCAGCGCCGAGCGCTACGAGGGATTCACCCAGGCCATGGCTGAGCACCCACGCGTCCGCATCGTCGCCACCGAGGCCGCCGACTTCGACCGCGACACCGCCCGCGACCTCGTCACGGACCTCCTTGCCGACCACCCCGACGTGGCGGGGATCTTCGCCGAAAACGACGAGATGGCGCTCGGGGCCGTGGACGCGCTCGGGGAACGCGCCGGAAAAGACGTGAAGGTGGTGGGCTTCGACGGCACCGAGGAGGGCGTGCGCGCCGTGAAGAACCGGAAGCTCGTAGCAACGATTGCGCAACAGTCCTCCGAGCTCGGCGCCACCGCCATTGAGCAGGCCGGGAAGCTCCTCGACGGCGAGGCGGCGGAGAGCGTGCACACGCCGGTGATGGTGGTCACGCGGGACAATATTGAGAAGTACCGGCCACTGTAAGAATGGTATTAGCTGATTTCAAAACGACGGATCAGGTCTGCTCCCCAGGTACGGGGGACCTTGCCCTGGCGGCGTAAGCTCCCAACCACAATTGCGGGACTGACGGAATGATCGGACGCGCAGGTTACAATCCCCTCAGCGGTATAGGGCTGAGGGATCGCGTCTACAACGGTACCGTCTAAAAGCGCGTTCGCCGCCCAGTTATCCGCCTTACGTTCAGGCTGCGGACGAGCAGCCGAATCCTTTTCACGGTCAACCCTCCTCGTCTCATAGTCCGCAGTAAGGACATGAGCCAGCTCGTGAAACAGAGTGAACCAGAAGACGTCCTCCCGCTTATAACGGGGTTGCCGTCGTACTCAAACGAAGCGCCGGAGACCTGAGAACCGGGAACCGCCGACGCTGTGGAGAATGCGGCGGACCGCTGGAACAAACGATGAAGGATCCTGGACAAATGCTGAGCGCAACGAAGAAGTGAGCTTTTCCAAACCATCCCTGTCAAAAGGCGGAACGGTATTAACCGCATCAAGCTGCTTTTTAACCAGCTTCATTCTGCACCCGATGTAGCTGCACCACCGCCAAAACGGAGAAAAGCAATCGAATCAGAACCTGCACACAAATCCCAGCCCTTTTGTAGCCGGGAGACGCAAGGCCCAGGAAGCACGGACTTCACCAGAGCAATATCCTCTTGAGTAGTATCCACGTACGTTCGGCGAGCAACGTAGCGAGCCTGGTGAGTGAGCCAAAACTCGACAGAGTACCCGGTGACGAGGGCAAGTTTAACGGCCATCTCCGGACTGGTCGGGGCGTACCTCAGGTGCTTAGTAGACGTTCCGAGCCGCATTGCCAGTCAGGTCTCCCGTCAACGCCGCCGTTCCGACCGTCAAGGACGTGCCACTTTCCGGGGCCGGCCTTTGCCAAACGTAGAAGCTCTACGAGAGTGGAATAGTCGGTGATTTCGTTCAGGAGACGATCGCGGTTCTTTAAAGCTTGATGCCCATATTTTCTTGTACAAGCTTTGTCATCTTCGAAGACCCCCGAGTTCTTTCGTCCCTGTACCTATACTGCACCATTTACCTACTTGGTAAACAAAAGCCGAGACCGAAATTTCCCCGCTAAGACATTTTTACGATACAACGACTTCCTTAACCCTGCGACCGCAACCACCGAGCGTCGACAAGCAAAAAATTAAGCACAGTGATAGCTAACGTTCATCTGGTGGACACCTTGGTCTTCTATGTTGAATGAGTATTCACGCATTCAGCGGAAGGAAAGCAATGTCCAATAAAGTTGAATCGTTGCCGGAGGTCGACGTCACCACCGGCGACACGAAGAAGGACTGGCGCTGGCACCTGTGCATCGGCGGGCTGACCGCCGTCGCCCTCGTGTGGACGATCATCTGGGGCTTCGACTACGTCGCCCCGGGCGCCAACAAGCTCCTCCTCATCACAGCCATTATCTTCGCCATCTTCATGGCCTTCAACATCGGCGGCAACGATGTCGCCAACTCCTTCGGCACCTCCGTCGGCGCCGGGACGCTGTCGCTGAAACAAGCGCTGCTCGTCGCCGCGATCTTCGAAGTGTCCGGCGCGCTGCTCGCCGGCGGCGAGGTCACCGACACCGTGCGATCCGGGATCGTCGACCTGTCCGCGATTAACGGCCTCGACCCCATGGAATTCGTGTACATCATGATGTCCGCGCTTCTCGGCGCCGCGGTCTGGCTGTTGATTGCCACGCGCATGGGCTGGCCGGTGTCCACCACCCACTCCATCGTCGGCGGCATCGTCGGCGCGGCGCTCACCGTCGGGTTCGTCACGCACAAGGGCGGCTGGTCGATGGTGCAGTGGGGGGAGATCGGCAAGATCGCGATTTCGTGGGTGCTGTCGCCGGTACTGGGCGGCGTGGTCGCGTACTTCCTGTTCAAATGGGTCAAAGAATCCATCCTGGTATACAACGAACACGCCGACCAGCAGCTGCGCGAAATCAAAACCCGGCGCGCCGAACTGCGGCGCGACCACAAGCAGCGCTTCGAACGGCTCGACGAACTCCAGCAGATCAACTACACCAACGCCATGGCGCGCGACGCGGCGCTTGTGGCCGAGGAAAACTACGACCCCGAACTGCTGGAATCCGAGTACTACCGCGAACTGTACAAAATCAACGAAAAACGCGACAACGTTGAGGCGCACAAGGCGCTGGAAAACTGGGTGCCGCTGTTAGCCGCGTTCGGCGCCATCATTATCGCCGCGATGATGCTGTTCAAGGGCCTGAAGAACACGCCTTTGGACTTCTCCTCGCTGCAGAAATTCCTCATCATGGGCATGGTCGGCGCCATCGTGTGGATGGCGGTGTACATCTTCGCGCGGTCGTTGAAGAAGAAGTCGTTGTCGAATGCCACGTTCCTGCTGTTTAGCTGGATGCAGGTGTTCACCGCTTCGGCGTTCGCCTTCTCCCACGGCTCCAACGACATCGCCAACGCCATCGGGCCGTTCGTCGCGGTTTTGGACGTGCTGAAGACCGGCGAGATCAACGACGAGGCCGAGGTGCCGATCGCCGTCATGATGGCGATGGGCGTGGGCCTTATCGCCGGCCTGTGGTTCATCGGCCGCTACGTGATCAAAACCGTCGGCTCCGGGCTGACGAAGATGCACCCGTCCTCCGGCTTCGCCGCCGAGCTCTCCGCCGCCGGCGTGGTCATGGGCTCCTCCTTGCTGGGCCTGCCGGTTTCCTCGACGCATATTTTGATCGGCGCCGTGCTGGGCGTGGGCATGGTGAACAAGGCCGCCAACTGGAACCTGATGAAGCCGATCGCGACGGCGTGGGTCATCACGCTGCCGATCTCCGCTGTTATCGGTGCGGTGACGGTGTCGATCCTGCGCGTGCTGTTCTAGATTATTTTTTAGCCGGGGCTCCGCATTGTTTTGCGGGGCCCTTTTTTGCCTTAGAACGGGTGTTCCGCTACGTCACTTTGGGCGTGGAAAGCACCACTTACCTTTGTTTCTAGAAGGCCCATTCCGGGCCGATAGATGAAAGGTAATTAAATATGTTTATCCCCGTAGTTCTTGACTATGCCATTCTCTCCAAGACGAACGAGGCGGTGGTTACGCTGTCGGCCCGCGGTGAGTGCCGGGCTGAGGTTTGTCGGCTTGTCGACGTCGGAAAGCTAGCGACCTCCTGGTTCCTAGACGTGGCGCTTCGCAATACGGACCACACGGTGGGGTTATATACCTCGGTTAGAAGCATTGGGGCGCTGGTGCGAGAGCACCCCGAGCTGTTTAGAAACGTCCGCAGGTTTAGCACCGTGGCGCCGGTTTTAGCAGAAGATTTCGCGCTGGCGCGTGACAAGAAGAACTCCATAGTGGAAGAGCGCATCCGCTCCTTGGTGAACCTCCCCATCGAGGAGGGCATGGTGGTGGCGACCGACGCGTCGCTCGGCACCGGACACCGGGCAGGAATTGCCGCGGTTGCCACGCGCGGCCGCGTACAGGCACGCGCTGTGACGGTGGAAAGCGTCGCCGACGCGGAGTTCTGGGCCGTGGAAATGGCGCTTACCACCTGGGTCGGAAAGACCCCGGTGCTGCACATCCTCACCGACTCGCAGATCGTGTACAAGGCGCTCAACGGCGCGGAGAAGCCCACCGGGTGCGCAACCTCCCTGCGGAAGTGCTTCAAGCGGATGGACCGCGCCGAGGTGTACGTGCACTGGGTGCGCGGCCACCGAGGCAACGTGCTCAACGAGCTGGCCAACGACGTGGCGATGTACACGCGCAGGAACGCCTGCTGGGGGCTCGTCGACACGCAAAAAGAGATGCTGGAGCGGTCGAAGGTGGAACTGAAAGCCATGCTTGTCGACCGAAAGCTGAGCGACTTCATCCCCGCAGCGCGCGGCGAGGACGCGTGGACGGCAACGGGGTACGCGGCGTAATTTGCTTGCTCCATTTTGACCCCTTTTTTCGTCTTAAAATGGGGCTTGACGCTTGCTTGCTTCTCCCGCCTAAAGAAAGGCCCACCATGGCATCCTCCAAACAATCACCTGTCATCTACGCCCTCATCGGGGCTATCGTGGTGCTTGTCGGTGTCGTTTTGTTACTGGCGTACTTTTCGCTACGGGCGCCGGATGAGACGACCGCAATTACCAGTACGCGGACAAGCGAAAGCACGAGTGCCAGCGCGAGTCCGACAGAAGACAGGTGCGGAGTGCTCGCGCAGAATGCCGTAAGCGGGATGACAGAACCGCAACAACAATACTGCGACGGCGAATGGCTGTGGGCCGGGCAGGAACAATCAGACCACCTCAACCTCTACCACTGGACCGACCGATGGGAATACTTCAAACCCGACGGAACAGACAACTACGCCGGCTACGACTGCTACGACGAGGATCGGCTTGAGGCTGCGGGTGCGCCGACGGCGCTGGTGAGCAAGCTGAACATCTGCACCAGCGATGCGCCAGCGACATCGCAGGCGAAGGCTGCGGAGGACGAATTCGCGTGGGCGGGACCGCCACTACAGTGCGACGGGCGATACATCCTCATCGTGGAATCCGTGCTCGTCGCGCCAGGCGACAACCCCTACGACCCGACGTGGGAGGCGCTGAAAAAATGGCCGGGGGCGCACGTGTCGTACGCCGTGTGCTCGTCGCTACGCGGAACATACGACGGCAAAGATGTGTACGCCGTGTACTACGACGCGGGGCACAGTGTGTCCGAGGTGTGCGCGCTGA
>ERZ1030944.191-NODE-191-length-15333-cov-9.525592_pt1 | contig 15333 bp, 13 predicted proteins | sample MGYA00518599_ERZ1030944 | MGnify/ENA primary metagenome ERZ1030944 (study PRJEB33718, sample SAMN03159697) | human skin metagenome | collected 2014-05-20 | study: EMG produced TPA metagenomics assembly of the PRJNA266117 data set (Human skin bacterial metagenome... | reverse complement strand
ACCCTCAACTTCAATTGCGCCTTCCTTAGCCATATCCTCCACGTTTTCCGGCAACCAGACTCATCCCGACCACATGAGTAGCCACTTTCAGTCCGCTGCCTGGTCAGACTTTATTAAAAGTCGTATCTGAGTATCACTGCATAGGCACCCCTCATAAAGAGACACCAAGCTAGCACAATACACGTCACCCCCACGGTACGCAAGTACCCGCGTGTCCCCCACTCTTCATTGAATCACCGTGACTCCGCGGAACCGATGGCTTCTCTGATGTACTAAAAATTTTGATACATACCCCTTGCACTCCGTTGCCACCTAGAGTAGTTCAAGCGGCATTGAAACCATTTTCGCTAGACCTCACTAACCAACGATCAACATCCAAGATCCATTCCGTGAATACCGATTTCTTACCCACCGATATGCAGTCAAGGAGCACTGGCATTCGAGCCCACTTGCCCCCTACCTAGGGGTGCACAGCCGCCACCGACATCCCGATACCGTAAATCAAAAAGACAAATGCTAGTTGAGTCATTTCCATTCCCGCATTGTTCATTTGTTCTAACCATTCCATTACATTGAATTTTTTGTATACTGGCCCCGACCACACCAATGATTAAACAAGGAGTTTTTCATGAGAAAAGCAACTGCACTGGTAACTGCAGTTTTACTAGCCCCTCTCGCACTCGTCCCCCCCTCACACGCAGCTGACACCGCACCCACCAAGTTTGTAGCACCAGCAGAAGAAATCCTCATTTCAAGTGGCGAGTCAGCCACCTTCAAGGAGGGCAACGTCGCACAAATTGTACTGGAAGCACCAGAGACAACCAACCGCTCGGCCGGAGAACAGACCGCACCATCCTGTGTGGAAGCTAAGAAAGAGAAAGGCTTTATTCAGGTATACAACAACTGCACACATCCCCTTCGCATCAAAGTAGTGCTTGCGTTTTCCCCCGACACTGCATGCAAGCTAATCCAACCTGGTACACGCTCTAATGTGGGCTTCGCAGGTCTGCAGGGACGAGTGGACGGTGTTCTCGTATGCTAAATCCACCACGCTTTCGTTTTTCTCACACATTCCTCTCTGTGATCGTTTCCATCTTCCTTATAACGGGTGTCAGTGTTCCAGACGCTGCTGCAGTGGGGAACCCTACTGTGAGAAACCAGTTCGGCATGGTGACTATCAAATGCCATGTGCACGAGTTCGGTCCAGGAAATAATGTTATTGGTTACGTCGTCGGAAATAGCGACAGTAGTCCCGAAGATGCCGAAAAGGAGGCGGATATGTGGGTATCCAAATTTAATACCGCAGCTGCTAAGCGGCACTGTTACGCGCAAAGCCATTACCTTGCGAGTGGCGCGTATAACACAAATATGGAGTTGATCCCATGATTCTATGCTTTTTCACCACTTTCCTCTGCCGCGATCATGATATCGATGCAGCGAAACGACGTTACGAGGCGTGCATAGATTCTGTCAGAGAAAATGCAACTGTTCTTTTGGCCAGCGAACAGGCAGTGTGCCAAAGCCGTGACCCCAGCAACTCCAAATTTCGCTTCCTCATCACGGAAATCAAACCGTGGGAGCAGTTTACTGCTGAGGAACTAAGCCAATACGGAGTCTATGAAATGGTAACTATCGTCGCGGTACCGCCCACCGTTGACAGAGGTGAGGTGTTCAGTTACCAGGAACTTTTCGACATGGACTGGGATAGTGATTCACCTGTGCGCTTCCCCTGCACATTTCGTTGGTTTAGGATGAGCTCTTCTGGTAAGGAAGAAGATCATCTTGAAGCGGTCTAAGTTACGACCCGTCAGTACACGCCTGGCTCTTTTGTAACAGACTTCGCTAACAGCACCCCTATGCTTCCGAAAACAACCTTGGTGCGTACACATTGTAATTCCCGGCTCGTTGAACCGGGAATTTCGTGAAAAGTCAGACTCCTGCCTATAAGGTCGCACCTCTTTTTCCTCAGGTTGCAAACCTTGTGAAGTAAAAGGGGCCGAGTGCAAAAGCCAAGGCAGATTCCCGCCTACACCAACGATCCCTCATTCATCGTGACGTACAAGTCCCACCAAGGCTAGGAAGAACCGCTCCACGCGCAGCCGTTGGTTAAGTGTTCCTTACTATTGGACTGCGGAGTGCGCCCTGACGGGAATTCCAAGAGAGACGCGACGCTTCTGACCTGGGGCATCCGGTGCCGCGGCGTTGGAGCTACAGCCGCAGCCACAGGTGCGGGCATTGGCACCGCTAGCACTGGTCGGACCGGACGCGGAGGTCGCACCCGCACCCGGATCCTCGAAGTGGAAGTCGTGCTGCTTCTTCGCCGTGGCGATCATCAGCTTGATGCGGTTCAGCTGGTTGACCTCGCTTGCGCCGGCGTCATAGTCGATGCCCACGATGTTGGCCTCGGGGTAGCGCACCCGCAGGGCACGGAACATACCCTTGCCGATGACGTGGTTGGGCAGGCACGCAAATGGCTGGGCACAAATAATATTGGGGCACCCGTTTTCAATCATGTCCATCATGTCGGCTGTGAGGTACCAGCCCTCGCCGGCGATGTTGCCCAGCGAGCACACATCCTTCACTTTCTCCGCCAGCTCCTGGATGGTGGGGCCGGGCTCAAACCGGGTGGAGGTGGCAAGCGCCTTGCGGGCGACCTTCTCGTACTGCTGCATGCCCCACAGCGCGAAGTCCGACAGGCGACGCTGGTTCGTCGTCATGGAGCCGACAACCGTCTCCTTGAAGTGGGAGTTGATGAGGCTCATGTGGAAGAACTGGGCCAGCGACGGCAGCTCCGCCTCGCAGCCCTCGGCTTCGATGGTGGCCACCGCGTGGTTGTTGGCATCCGGGTGGAACTGGACGAGGATCTCGCCCACCAGGCCGACGCGTGGCTTGCGCGGGATCTGCTGCAGCTCCACGGCATCGAAGTCCGCGACGATGGCGCGGATGAGGGCACCGAACCCGAGACGCTTCTTTAGCGCAGGCACGAAGTGCCTACCTGTGAACCAGTCGCGGCTGATGCGGTCCCATTTCTCGTACAGGCGGTCGACGTTGCCGTCGATCTCGTACGGGCGGGTGCGCAGCAGCAACTTCTGTAGGACGTCGCCCACGGTGACGGCCTGGAAGGCCTTGTGCAACATCTTCGGCCTGATGGAGAAACCGGGGTTGGATTCAATCCCCTGAGCAGACAGTGCGATGACAGGAACCTGGGGGTACCCGGCGTCGACAAGCCCCTTGCGGAGCAGCCCAGCGTAGTTGGTCGCGCGACACTGACCACCGGTTTGGGTGATGCCCACGGCGGTGCGGTCCGGGTCGGCGGTGCCGTTTAAGAACTGGCTGATGAGCTGGCCGATGACGACGATGGCCGGGTAGCAGGAATCGTTGTTCACATACTTGAGGCCCACCTCGATGTCATCGTCGGTAGCCTTCTCCAGCAGGCGCACGTTGTAGCCGGCGGTGCGCAGAACCGGCGCGAACAGGCGCATGTGAATGGGCGCGAGCTGCGGCATGAGGATCTCGTAGCCCTCGCGCTGCATGTCCTTGGTGTACGGAACGCGGGCGTGAACGTGACCGGCGGCGCGGTAGGTCTCCTCCCCTTCCTCGCCGAGGGTCTTCGTCGTGTCGATGTGCACCGACTGACGCTCGCTGACGCTTGCGCGCGAGCCAGCACCGTCGTCCGTGCCGGAGCTTGCGCGCGCCTGGGAGCGCTCATCCACCGCAGCCACGAGCGAGCGGAGGCGAATGGTAGCCGCGCCCAGGTTGCTGACCTCGTCAATCTTCAGCGAGGTGTAGACCTCGCCCTCACCTTCGAGGATTTCCTGCACTTGATCGGAGGTGATGGCGTCGAGACCACAACCGAACGAGATGAGCTGCACGAGCTCCAGTTCAGGGGTGCCGGACACAGTGCCGGCGGCCTCATATAGACGAGAGTGGAAGGACCACTGGTCACGCACGCGCAGGGGCCGCTCGAGGTGGCCCTGGGGCAGGCAGTCCTCGGTGAGAACCGCGTGCCCTAGCCCCTGGATAACCTCGGGAATGCCGTGGTTGATTTCGGGATCGAGGTGGTAGGGGCGACCGGCGAGAACGATGCCACGGATGCCGTGTTCACGCACGTAATCGAGGGCTTCGCGCCCCTTTTCCTGAATCTCCGCGTGGTAGGCACCCATTTCCTCCCAGCCGGCCTCGCAGGCAGCGCGGGCCTCCTCCTCCGTGACACCCCACGGCTCGAAGACCTCTGCCAGACGATCGGGCAGGAGTTCCTTGTTGTGGAGGGACACGAACGGAGATAGAAAGGTGGCTTTACCCTCGGTGATGCGCTCCATGTTGTTGCGGATGACCTCGGGATAGGTGGCCACGATCGGGCAGTTGAACGTGTTTTCCTGGCCCTTGGCGGAATCATCATTGAAGGTGACGCACGGGTAGAAGATCGTCTTCACCCCCTTGTCCAGGAGGTTATTGATGTGCCCGTGGACGAGCTTCGCCGGGTAACAGACGTTCTCACTGGGGATGGTTTCCATACCCTCTTCGAACAGCTCGTGGTTGGAGCGGGTGGAAATCATGACGCGGAACTTCAGCGCGGAGAGCACCGTGAACCAGAAGGGGTAGTCCTCGTACATGTTGAGCACGCGGGGAATGCCGATATCGCCACGCGTGGCCTTCTTCTCCGTCAGGCGCCGGTAGCCGAAGGTGCGCTTGTACTTCCAGTCATACATGTTGGGGATCGGCGACTTGGCAGGCACCCGCTCGAGGGACGCACCGCGCTCGCACCGGTTGCCAGACACGTGCCGCCCCCCTGTGGAGAACGTGGAAATGGTCATCGTGCAGTGGTTTTGGCACAGCCGGCACGTCTTGCGGCTCGTCTCCACGGTCAGCTCGCTGAGTTCCTCGGTGCTGAGCAGGCTGGATGTTGCGCCCGGCTGCGCGTGTTTCTTAGCCGTGAGCGCCGCTCCGTAGGCACCCATGAGCCCGGCGATGTTGGGGCGCACGACCTCCCGACCGGACAGCTTCTCAAAGGCGCGCAGTACCGCGTCGTTCAAGAACGTTCCGCCTTGCACGACGACGGTGTCGCCCAGTTCATCGGCGCTGCGTAGCTTCATCACCTTGTACAAGGCATTGCGCACGACGGAGTAGCTCAGCCCCGCGGAGATGTCGCCCACGTCGGCGCCATCCTTCTGCGCCTGCTTGACCGACGAGTTCATAAACACCGTGCAACGGGTGCCCAGGTCAACGGGGTGGGGTGCCTTGACAGCAGCCTCGGCAAACTGCTCCACGTCAGTGCCCATGGTGTGGGCAAAGGTCTGCAGGAAGGAGCCACAGCCGGACGAGCAGGCCTCGTTGACGGAGATGGAGTCCACCGTTCCGTTCTTGATCTTCAGGAACTTCATGTCCTGCCCGCCGATATCGATAACACTGGTCACGCCCGGCGCGAGGAACTCGGCTGCGCGGTAGTGGGCCATCGTCTCGATTTCGCCCTCATCCACGCCAAGAGCAGTCTGGACGAGCGATTCGCCGTAGCCGGTAGAGCAGCTGCGCGCGATGGTTGCCGTGGGTGGCAGCACCGTGCGCAGGTGGGTGACGATCGCCGTCGCTGCGGCCACGGGGTCGCCTTCGTTGGAGGCGTAGTGGCTGAAGACGATGGAATTGTCCTCGTCGATAAGCACCGCCTTGATGGTGGTGGAGCCGGCATCGATGCCCAGGTAGAAGGTATCTCCGGTGGCCTCTGTGATGTCTTTTTGCTCGACGTGGGCACGGTTGTGGCGCTCGAGGAACTCCTCGTAGTCACCCTTGGTTTCAAACAGGGCAGGCAGCCTGCGGGTGGTCGCGCCGATGGAGCCCGCGCTTTCTAGCTTGTCGACGATCTCCTGCAGCGTCTGCTCGGAATCTCGCTCCGCCAGGAGGGCTGCGCCATAGGCCACGTACAGTTGGCCGTTGTCCGGGGAAATGAACTGGTCTACCTTGTCAAGGATGCGTCGATACGCCTCCCGAAGCTGAGGCAGGAAGTGCAAGGGCCCGCCGAGGAAAAGCACGGTGCCACGAATTGGCCGGCCATTGGCCAGGCCCGCGACCGTCTGCGTGGCGACGGACTGGAAAACCGAGGCGGCAAGATCCTCGTGTGGCACGCCCTGGTTGATGAGTGGCTGGATATCGGACTTGGCGAACACGCCACAGCGGCTAGCAATGGGGTACAGCTGGGTGGAATCCTCGGCGAGCTCGTTCAGCCCCGCCGCGTCCGTTTTCAGCAGGGTAGCCATCTGGTCAATAAAGGCACCGGTACCACCTGCGCAGGAACCGTTCATGCGCTGCTCGGGCGTGGGCTTGAGGTAGGTGAGTTTGGCATCTTCGCCGCCGAGCTCAATGATGACATCGGCCTCCGGATAGGTGCGCTCCGTGGCCTCCGTCTCGGCGATAACCTCCTGGACAAACGTTGCGCCGACGTGTTCGGCGATGGACAGCCCGCCAGAGCCGGTCACTGCGACGGCAGTACGGATATTGGAATGGTCGGTAGCGATGTCTTGCACTAAACGAGTGAGCTCGCGACGCACATCAGCGTTGTGGCGACGGTAATCCTCGAAGGCACGGGTTCCATCTGGACGAAGCAGCACAGCCTTCACCGTGGTGGACCCCACATCGATGCCCAAGCGGTACATGTCGTCGTTCTGTGCCATGCTCTTCGCACTCCTCATATGCATTTAGCTGCCCCACACAGAAGGGGATGTTGTAATGTGCACCACTTTAAGGGTTTGCCGACAAAATTTCTATGCTGTTGAAATTAGAATTGTTTCCACCTGTTACCAGTAGTGAGTTCACACTCATGATGGGGGCACCCGTTGAAAATATTCACCTATGGAAGGAACTCCACATGACAGGCCCCAAGGCCGCCCGCGGAGAAATCAAGGACACCATTCTCACCGCCGCGCGCGAACTTTTCTCTACCCGGGGCTACCCCGACGTCACCGTCCGCGCAATCGCCAAACGCGCCGGCTGCGACGCCGGCATGATCTCCTACTATTTCGGCTCCAAGGTGGGCGTGTTCCGCGCCGCCATGTCACTCCCCCAAGACCTCGTTGAGGTGGTCGCCACCGCCTTCGGCGACGGCGGCCCCGGCACCGGCGAACGCGTCGTCGGCGAAGTCCTCCGCTTCTGGGAGGAAAGCTTCGCCACCACCAACGTCCAGCTCCTCGTCCGTTCCCTCCTAGAAAACGAGAAGACCCTCGCCGTCTTCCGCGAGTGGCTCGACCGCACCCTCTTCACCACCCTCGCCCACCAGCTTGGCACACCCGATGCGAAGCTCCGCATCCAATTCGCCGCCGGCCAAATCGTCGGGCTGTGCGTTTTGCGGTTCATCTACAAGTCCGAGCCCCTCGCCTCCATGCCCGCCTCTGTCCTCGCCCGCCAGCTCGGCCCCATCATCGATATTCACCTGTTCGGCCCGATCATCCCGCGCACCACGTAGCGTGGGTGTCGGATGGAACTTCTAGATCCACAATTCCTTAGCATGCCAGCATGGGTACCGAACCCCATACATAGATATCCAAGATCTCAACGAGGTGAGGCAAGAAAAATGAGCAATAAAGCCATCGCTACCTGGATCCTTGGCTGCGTAGTCGTGGTCATTTGGATTGCTGCAAGCTCCGACAATGGGTCGTACTGGGCCATGCGTACCGCCATTGCGTTTGCTTGCATCGCAGTGGGTATCGCTTTCGTTCGTCTCATTCAGAAGAAGCAGTAGGTCAAATCCGAGTTTTTGCTAGTTCCCACCAGCTACCATCGCGATTTTGCTCCAGCCTAGGTATGGGCACTGGAGCGTTGTCGCCATCTCCAGGCGCGCTGCGGTAAAAAATTTAAAACCGCAGGTAAAATCATGTGTGTATGCCATGCCGTAGCGTAGGAGGCATGAGTAACCCAGTAACTAAGGGGAGCGCCCAAGAGCTCCTCACCCGAATCGCCGGCCCCACCGCCACGCTTCGCGACGACCAGTGGCGTGCCATCGACGAACTCGTCAACAACCACAAACGCCTCCTCGTGGTGCAGCGCACCGGGTGGGGCAAGTCCGCTGTCTACTTCATCGCCGCCAAACTCCTGCGTGGCAACGGGCACGGCCCGACCCTCATCATCTCCCCTCTGCTCTCGCTCATGCGAAACCAGGTGCAGGCAGCCGCCTCTGCCGGGATCCGGGCAGAGACCATTAACTCCTCCAACATCAGCCAGTGGCAGGAGATTGAGGACGCCATCCGCAGCGAACAAGTCGATGTCCTCCTCATCTCCCCCGAGCGCCTCGTGAACCCGGATTTCCGCGAGGCGATCCTCCCCCAGCTCATCAAAGGCGTGGGCATGGTCGTCGTTGACGAGGCTCACTGCATTTCCGATTGGGGTCACGACTTCCGGCCCGACTACCGCAGAATCCGCGAACTTCTCAACAACGATCTCGCACCAGACACTCCAGTGCTCGCCACCACAGCAACCGCCAACGACCGTGTCGTCGCCGATGTTGTCGCACAGCTCGGCCCAGATACCGGGCTCATCCGTGGTGGGCTCGACCGCACATCGCTCCACCTCAACGTGGTTCACCTTGACGATCCCTCTGCCAGAGCTACGTGGATCGCCGGCATCCTTCCCCAGCTTCAAGGCTCCGGAATCATCTACTGTCTGACAGTCTCCGCAGCCGAGGACCTCGCTGCCGCTCTGCGGGCGGCGCACATCCCCGTGGAGGCCTACACCGGTCGCACAGATGCCGATGAACGCCTCGAGCGCGAGCAGCAACTCCTGGACAATGAGGTGAAGGCTTTGGTTGCGACAAGCGCACTCGGCATGGGTTTTGATAAACCAGACCTCGGCTTCATCATCCACCTCGGCGCTCCGAGCTCCCCCGTCAGCTACTACCAGCAGGTCGGTCGCGCAGGCCGTGGCACTGATCGAGCTGACGTCATCCTCCTGCCCGGCCCGGAGGATCGCGCCATCTGGGACTACTTCGCCAGCACCTCGATGCCCTCCCGGGAGGTCGTGGATACTCTCCTTGGTGCGCTGGGAAGCTCGCCACTATCCACGGCGAAGCTGGAAAAAACGGTGGATCTCTCCCGTTCCCGCATTGACCAGACCCTAAAAGTCCTCGCGGTTGAGGGCGCCGTGGAACGCGTTGCCGGTGGTTGGGTAGCAACCGGTGACGACTGGATCTATGACGAGAAACGCTACGCAGGTATCACTGCTGCACGCCAGCGGGAACAGCAGGCCATGCTCGACTATGAGCACACCGACGGCTGTCGCATGGTGTTTCTGCGAAAGCAGCTCGACGACCCAACTGTTACCCCTGACGAGAGATGCGGGCGCTGCGATAACTGCACCGGCACCCACTACCCCACTACTGTGGACAGCACCGATGCTTCGGCTGAAGTCACTGCATCACTCAACGCCCCCGGTGTGGATATTCAGCAGCGCAAGAGGTGGCCCACGGGCGCTATCCGTCGCGGAAAGATTACGGGTACGGCTCCAGGCAAGGCGCTGGGGAGGATGAACGACATTACCCGTGGCCCCGCGCTACGCGCACTGTTTGCCGATCCGACCTGGGTACCGAATTCGAACTGGAAGCAGGATCCCTGGCTCAGCAATTTTGTCCGTGTTCTCGCTTCGTGGAACTGGGAGGAGCGCCCGCGCACTATCGTTGTGTTGGAACCGGAGGATCCCGCCCGCCGGGACATGCTCCTTGTCTGTGGCCAGGCACTAGCTGCCGTCGGGCAGATGGAGTTTGGCGGGGTGGTTACCACCCGCACGGCGCCGGTCACGGCGATGAACTCCACCTTCCGCGTCAACGCGCTTGATGCGCACTACGACTACGGGCAGGTATCCATTACGGATACTACTGCTCCTGTTCTGCTGCTGACCGACATCGTGGACACCGGTTGGTCAGTCACCGTTGCCGGTAGCGACATTGCCGACAGGTTCGACACAACAGTTCTGCCCCTCGCCTTCGCCACCGCGTTCTAGCCCATCGAGTGACCGATCCACTCCACTAGAAAGCAACAGCGGGGTGCCCGGCACAACCGGGCACCCCGCCACTTCGCGGAAGCGTGAAGTTTTTAGATCGGACCGTTCGGGTAACCGTAGGTCTTGTCACCGTATGCGAACACGCGATCGCCGATGTTCAGCTGCTCGAAGAACACCTTTGCATCACCGTAGTTCAGGTGGATGCAGCCGTGGGACAGGATGTACGGGGAACCTGCGTGGAACGCGATGCCGTTGTACGTGAAGTAGACTGCGTACGGCATCGGGGCGTTACCGAACTCGCGGGACACCTCGTCCTTGATCTTGCGATTCACGGTCATCATGCCCTGCGGAGTGTCGTGCCCATCAGCGCCTGCAGATGCCGGCACCGGACCGTAGGTGATCTTGCCGTTTTCCTGCAGCCAGGCGCGGTTGCCCTCGATATCGATGCAGGCCTTTGCTTCCGGCGGGCAGACTCCCTGCGGAATGTTCAGGGCATCGCGACGAGCGGCCTCAGCCTGCTCTGCCTCGATGCGGGCCTGCTCGGCTGCGAGGCGCTCTGCCTCTGCACGAGCAGCGGCTTCCTCAGCCGCACGCTTCTCCGCAAGTTTCTGATCCACAAGGCCCGGGAACAGAAGGTTCATACCGCCATCAACCATGTTCTTAACGTTCTGGTTGTGCGGTGCAGGCAGAACGGCGTCGGCCTGGTTCACCAGGTTGTTACGCGTCTGCCACGCGTTGTTGCGAATGTCATTATTCAGCTGGTCAAGCCCCGCAGTGATGTTGGACGAACCAAGATCCTGCGCGGATGCAGCTGCAGGCTGCGCGAGCAGTGCGCCTGCCGTCGCAGCGGCTGCCAGTGCAGCCGTGGAGCGACGTGTCGCAGTGCTCTTCAAACGATGCTTCCCACTCATACCGGGCATTATAGGTTGCGGTGCTATCGTTCTCTAAACCAAAACACAGCTATTCCGATAGTTTCGGGAATATACCTTTACGGACATGCTGGTCATAGGTGACATTTCACCAATCCTAATTTTTTGCTTAATTTTTTCGCGGGGTGAGGATTCGGGGCCCATCAGCCGTGGCAGCAACCGTGTGCTCCCAGTGGGCAGCCCACGAGCCATCGATGGAGGCAACGGTCCAGTCGTCGTCAAAAACCACCGAGTCCACAGAACCCAAGGTGAGCATCGGTTCAATGGCTAGAACAGAGCCTTCCTGGATGATCGGACCGCGACCACCACGACCCTCGTTAGCCAGGTACGGATCCTCGTGCATTTCGTGGCCAATGCCGTGACCACCGTAGCCATCGACGATGCCGAAGTTGTAGCCCCACTTCTTTTCCGCTGCGCGCGTTGCCATCTCCAGCCCGTGGGAGACGTCGGTAAGCCTGTTACCGGGAACCATGGCCTGCATGCCTTCCATGAGAACCCACTCGGTTGCTTCATTGAGGGCCTTCGCATCTGCTGCGACGGTGCCCACCTCGATGGTGAGAGCAGAATCGCCAACCCAGCCCTTGTACGTCGCTCCGCAGTCAATGGAGATGAGGTCGCCGTCCTTCAGCACCGTCTTTTCGTCCGGAATGCCGTGAACGATGATGTCATTAACTGATGCGCAAATGGAGCCGGGGAATCCCTCGTAGCCCTTGAACGTCGGCTTGGCGCCCGCTGCGCGAATCGTCTTTTCCGCAATCGCGTCGAGCTCCAGGGTGGACACCCCCGGCTTGGCGGCTTCACGGCAGGCGATGAGCGCCTCGCCAACGATCTCGCCGGCCGCCTGCATGGCATCCAGCTCCTTCGGTGTCCTCGCGACAATCTTCTTGTTACGCCTAAAACCCACTGTTTTCTCCTTTAACGTTTCTGGCACCCAATCGTACTACCGCACCTGCTGCGCGCTGGGTCACCTGCCCCACCGGTAGAATCGCACACATGCTCATCATTCTTCCGCCCAGCGAAACTAAGGAACCAGGTGGGGAAAATGACCCCATGGAGGTCTCCTTCCCCTCCCTCAACCCCATTCGGGAGTCGCTGATGGATGAGCTCGCCTCCATCCCCGCCGAGGAACAGCTCGGGTTCCTCAAAATCAGCCCGCGTCTCATCGACCAGGCAGAGGCGAACCTTGTACTCCGTGAGGCTCCCACCATGGCCTCCATTTACCGCTACACCGGTGTGCTTTTCGACGCCCTCGATGCCGGCACACTACCCGACTCCGCTTTGGACCACATTCTTATCGGCTCCGCCCTCTTCGGTGTCACCCGCGCAACCGATGCCATTCCCGCGTACAGGCTGTCTGGCAACACAACCCTGCCCGGCAAGAAGACCGTCAAGTCCTTCTGGGGGAAAGCCCTCACCGCCGAGTTGAACGAACTTCCCGAATTCATCGTCGATATGCGCTCTGGTGCCTATCACTCACTCGGCCCGGTGAAGGATCCTGCCGTGGGCGTGTGCACCGTCCGGGTGGAAACCGAGCAGCCCGACGGGACGCGAAAAGTCGTTAGTCACTTCAACAAGCACTACAAGGGCGAGCTCGCCCGGTGCCTAGCCACCTCCGCAGAAGATGCGCACTCCATCGACGAGGTTGCTGAGATCGCCGCATCCTCCGGTTTCCGCGTGGAGACATCTCCCAACCAGCTGACACTCATCACGTCCTAGCCAGCCGCCATTTACCGAATGCGACCCATCTGCTGCCGATTGCCACCGCACCGCCAGCGGTTAGGCCGCGTTCCGTATCAGGGCGCACGCACTGCGGTCCAGGAAGTGTTCTATTCTTGGCTACTTCATGTCTCTGGGCCACCTTTCCTTGACGAACATCCGTATTGCGGCCCATCTGTAACCAATACTCAATGCCCCGGTAACGATTGGGCCGCATTCTGTATCGCGGGTACACGCACAGCGGCCCAGGCGGTTGTGAAAGCAGGGAGCGCGGTCACCATCGGGCCACTTTCCGTTGCAGCCGTCTTCTTTTGCGGACCAACCACGGCGATCCTGCTGCGGATTGCCACCGCATGGGCCGCATTCGGTGCGTGCGCATTCAGAGTGCGGCCCATCGGTCTACGAATACAGCGTCCTCGATCGGGGATGGGCCGCATTGCGTCCCGCCGCGCACCCGATGCATGCAAAAGCGCCCTCCCGGATGCTTCCGGGAAGGCGCTTGCGACTATGTAGAGGTATTTACTTACCTAGTGCCTTCATGGCGCGCTCGTTGATTTCCTCAACGTCGCCCTCTGCGTCGACGGCGAGGAGCTTGTCGCCGTAGAAGTCTGCTACGGGCTGGGTCTCCTCGTGGTAGACCTTGAGGCGGTTGCGGATGGTGGCCTCGTTGTCGTCGTCGCGGCCACGGGCGAGCATGCGCTCAACAACGACGTCGTCGGAAACCTCGAAGCTCAAGACGGCATCGATTTCTTCGCCGTTTTCTGCGAGGTGATCGCGGAGGAGCTCGGCCTGCTCAACAGTGCGGGGGAAGCCGTCGAGAAGGTAGCCATCCTTGGCATCGTCGTGGGAAAGGCGATCCCAGAGCATGCGGGCGGTGACGTCCGTGGGGACAAGGTTGCCGGCATCCATGTAGCTCTTGGCTTCCTTGCCCAGCTCGGTGCCTTCGCCGATGTTGGCGCGGAACAGGTCACCGGTGGAGATGTGCGGGATTCCCAGCTTGTCCTTCAGCAGGGCGGCTTGCGTGCCTTTGCCGGCACCGGGAGGTCCAAGGAGAACTATTTTCATTTGAGAATTCCTTCGTAGTTGCTTTGCAGGAGCTGGGACTCAATCTGCTTCACGGTGGTCAGGGCCACGGAAACGAGAATGAGGAGGGCGGTGCCGCCGAACGGGGTGCTGCCCGCGTTCAAGTTGCCGACGCCTAGATCAAGCATAATATTCGGCAAGATCGCGATGATACCCAGGTACAGCGAACCAACGAAGAGAAGGCGGTTCATGACGAATCCGAGGTACTCGGCGGTGGGACGGCCGGGGCGGATGCCCGGGATGAAGCCGCCGTACTTCTTCATGTTCTCGGCCTGATCGTACGGATCGTACTGGACGGAGACGTAGAAGTAGCTGAAGAAGATGATCAGCACGAAGTACAGGACAATGTACTGCCAGGAGCTCGGAGCGTGCAGGTAAGCGATCACGTTACGCATCCACCAGTTATCCGGCGGAGTCGGCGAACCGGAGTTCACAATCTGCGTGATGAGAACCGGGACGTAAATGAGCGAGGAGGCGAAGATAACCGGGATAACGCCACCCTGGTTCACCTTCAAGGGCAGGTAGGTGGAGGTGCCACCGTACTGGCGACGGCCGATCATGCGCTTTGCGTACTGCACCGGAATACGGCGCTGACCCTGCTCAATGAAGACCACGCCGACGACGAGGATAATCACTGCGACCATGACGGTGGAGAAAACGACCGGGCCCGAGCTCTGGAAGATGTTGGCACCATCGCGCGGAAGGCGCGTAGCGATACCCGCAAAGATGAGGAGGGACATGCCGTTACCGATGCCCTTCTCGGTGATGAGCTCGCCCATCCACATCACGAGGACGGCGCCGCCGGTCATACAAATAACGAGGACGACGAGGTCCCAGATGTTGTGGCCTTCACGAAGCACCCGCACGGATGGTCCGAGCAGCTGGCCACGCGCAGCGAGGGCGACGATGCCCGAAGACTGCAGCAAAGCAAGCGCCACGGTGAGGTAGCGGGTGTACTGTGTCATCTTGGTTTGACCCGACTGCCCCTCCTTCTTCAGTTCTTCAAACTTCGGAATCACGACGGTGAGCAGCTGCACGATAATCGACGCCGTAATGTACGGCATGATGCCGATGGCGAAGACTGAAAGCTGCAGCAGCGCGCCGCCAGAGAACAAGTTGATCATCGAGTAGACATTGGACTGTCCTTCGGTGAGCTCATTCAATTTGCCCGCGATGGAGACGTAATCCACGCCAGGAGACGGGATCTGTGCACCTACGCGGTACAAAATAATCATCACGAGTGTGAAAAGGAGCTTCTTCCGAAGATCAGGGTCCTTAAATGCCTGAAGGATGGCAGACAAACTAATTTCCTCCTACCCTCCCCGACCACCGCGTAGGCAGATCCAGGGGGATGTTTATTACATAGTCGACTTTGCAACAATACCAGTTCGCACTTTTGTTGTCGATGTTAGCCCCCCTTGATGCATTCACGCGGGTGGGGATAGCCAACGTGGCCGGACAGGCGACGGCTACAAGGGGGCGTCGACAAGCAAAAATGCCCCCGCACAACGCGGAGGCATTTTAGAGATGAAAGAAGATTACTTCTCTTCCTTCAGGCTACGGCCAGTCTTGTCAGCCTTGGCAAAGTAGACCTCGGTGACGGAGCCACCGGCAGCCTCGATCTTTTCCT
>ERZ1030944.189-NODE-189-length-15396-cov-38.876214_pt1 | contig 15396 bp, 14 predicted proteins | sample MGYA00518599_ERZ1030944 | MGnify/ENA primary metagenome ERZ1030944 (study PRJEB33718, sample SAMN03159697) | human skin metagenome | collected 2014-05-20 | study: EMG produced TPA metagenomics assembly of the PRJNA266117 data set (Human skin bacterial metagenome... | reverse complement strand
CCGACGGGAAGGCGTGCGCGCCGGTCGGCTTCGGCTGGTACTCCACGCCGCGGCGGGCCAGGTCGTCGTACCAGTCCGCCAAAATCTCGTTTTGCAGCGCGAACATCTCGCGTTCGTCTTTCGGCTCGATGTGGTCGTAGCCCAACAGATGCAGCACGCCGTGGACGGTCAAAAGCGCCATCTCGTGCGCCAGGTCGTGGCCGGCCATCTCGGCCTGCTTGCGGTCGTAGGCCGGGCACAGGATGATGTCGCCGAGCATCGCAGGCCCCGGCATGTCCGCGTCGGGGCGGCCGCCGCCGGGGGTGAGCTCGTCCATGGGAAAGCTCATCACGTCCGTCGGGCCCTCCAGGTCCATCCAGCGCACGTGCAGGTCAGCCATCGTGGCTTCGTCGACGAGCGTGATGGTGGCCTCGGCGTCGGGATGGACGTCCATGGAGCGCATGGCGAACGACGCGACGTCGATAAGCATTTGCTCATTGACCTCCGCCTCGCCGGACTCATTTAAGACTTCAATGCTCACTGGTTTGCCTCCGCTTCCCGCTCGGCCTCGATCGCCTGCTGGCGCTTCTCGTAGCGCAGGGCGTTCTGCGCGTCGTGACGGTCGTACGCTGCGACGATGCGCGAAATCAGGTGGTGGCGCACCACGTCGCCGGCGCCGAGCTCCTGGAACGAAATGTCGTCGATATCCGCGAGGATGCGCCGCGCCACACGCAGGCCCGAGACGGTGCCGCGCGGCAAATCCACCTGGGACGTGTCGCCCGTGACCACCATCTTCGAACCGAAGCCGAGGCGGGTGAGGAACATCTTCATCTGCGCGCCGGTGGTGTTTTGCGCCTCATCCAGGATGACAAACGCGTCCGACAGGGTGCGCCCGCGCATGTAGGCCAGGGGCGCGACCTCGATGATGCCGGCCTCGATGAGCTTCGGGATCGCCTCCGGGTCCATCATGTCGCGCAGCGAGTCGTACAACGGGCGCAGGTACGGGTCGATCTTGTCCGAAAGCGTGCCGGGCAAAAAGCCGAGCTTCTCGCCCGCCTCCACCGCCGGGCGGGTGAGGATGATGCGCTTGACCTCTTTGTTCTGCAGCGCCTGGACCGCCTTCGCCACCGCGAGGTAGGTCTTGCCGGAGCCGGCGGGGCCGATGCCGAAGGTGATGGTGTTGTCGTCGATGGCGTCGACGTAGGCGCGCTGGCCGGCCGTCTTCGGGCGGATGACCTTGCCGCGGCGCGAGATGATCTCCTCGCCGAGGATGTCGGTCACGGACCCGGGCGCCTCGGCCTCCATGATGCGCACCGCCTGGATCACCGTGTCCACCCCCAGCGGCACACCGCGGCGCGCCATGGACTCCAGCTCCTCGACGACGCGCAGCGCATGCGCCGCCTGCTCCGCGTGCCCCTTGACGGTCAGCTCGGTGCCGCGGGCGTGGAAGCCCACCCCGAGCTGGTCCTCTAGAACCCGCAGGTTGTCGTCGTTGATCCCCAGGACGGACTGTGCGTACGCCGAGTCGAGTTCGACCTTGCGCGTCACCATTTCTTCCATGGGGGCCAACCCTACCAGCGGGAGGTCAACGCCCCGATGGCGCAAAGCCCCGCAAACGCCGCCGAGGCGGTGCGCAGCACCTCGGGCCCGAGCTTGACCGGGCGCGCGCCGAGGATTTCTAGCTCATCGTCGCCGATGCCGCCTTCGGGCCCGACGATCAGCCACACGTCGTCGCCGAATTCGACGTCGCGGATTGAGTCGGTGGCGTCCTCGTGCAGGACCAAAGCGTCGCGCTCCTGCAGCAGCTCCGCCAGCTGGTTCGTCGTCACTGGGTCGCGCACCTCCGGCACCCACGCCCGGCGCGCCTGCTTCGCGCTGGCCAACGCCTGCGCGCGCCACTTCTCCACCTGCTTCGCCTGCTTGTTCGCCGGCCACCGCGCGATGGTGCGGTGCGAAATCCACGGCACAATCGCGTCGGCCCCGGCCTGCACCGCCAGGTCCACGGCGAGCTCCGCGCGCTCGCCCTTCGGCACCGCCTGCACCACCGTCACCCGCGGCGTGGGTTGCGGCACAAACTGAAGCTTCTCGACGACTCCGTCAACCCGACCAGCCCCCACCGACGTGACGCGGGTGAGCGCGGTGGACCCTTGGCCGTCGATAAGCATGATGTGCTCGCCGGGTTGGATGCGCTTGACGTGGGCGTGCTTGGCCTCCGCGCCGGTGAGCACTCCGGCGGCGGGGTCGTCGGTGAGGAAGTACGGCAGGCTCATCGGCGGAAGCGGTCGCGCATGCGGGAGAAGAAGCCCTCGCCGTGCTCGTCGGACTCGACGTGGACTTCCGGGTTGTCCGGGTGGCCGTCGCGGAGGTCCTGCAACGCGGCGCGCTCGTCGTTGCTCAGGGCGGTGGGCACGGTGACCTGGACGTGGGCGATCATGTCGCCGGCACCCTCGGCGCGCAGCCGCGGCATGCCCTCGCCGGGCAGGTGGATCGTGTCGCCGGGCTGGGTGCCGCCGGGAACCTCGATGGTGGTCTGCTCACCGGCGAGGTTGTCCACAGTCAGCTCGGTGCCGAGCGCAGCGTCGTACATCGGCACGGTCAGGCGCACGTGCAAGTCGTTGTTCTCGCGCACGAACACCGGGTGCGGCTTGACCTGCACCTCCACGTAGAGGTCGCCGGCGGGGCCGCCGCCGTGACCGACCTCGCCCTGGTCCGCCATGCGGATGCGCATGCCGGAGTTGATGCCGGCCGGGATGTTCACGGTCAGATCGCGGGTGGCGCGCACGCGGCCGTCGCCGGCGCACTGGGTGCACGGGTCCTTGATCACTTCGCCGTAGCCGTGACAGGTGGGGCACTCGCGGGTGGTCATGACGTTGCCCAAAAACGACTGCTGCATCTCCTGGACCTGGCCGGCGCCGCCGCAGGTGCCGCAGGGCACCGGCTTCTCCTCGGTCTTGGACCCGGTGCCGTGGCACTTGTCGCACAGCACGGCGGTGTCGACGGTGACGTCCTTCTTCGTGCCGGCGAACGCCTCCTCCAGGGTGATGGCGGTGCGCAGCAGCGCGTCGTTGCCCGGCTGCACGCGGGAGCGGGGCTGGCGGGCGCCACCGCCGCCGAAGAACGCCTCGAAGATGTCGCCGAGTCCCCCGCCGCCGAAGCCGCCGGCGCCACCCATGCCGCCGCCGGCCTCCATCGGGTCGCCGCCGCGGTCCACGATCGCGCGCTTCTGCGGATCCAGCAGCACCTCCTGCGCCGCCGCGATCTCCGCGAACTTCTCGGCGGCCTCCTCGGACGGGTTCACGTCCGGGTGGTACTTGCGCGCCAGCTTGCGGTACGCCTTCTTAATCTCCTGCTCGGTGGCTTCCTGGTCCACGCCGAGGATGCCGTAGTAATCGCGAGCCATAACTTCCCTTCTATTCGCCCCGCAGAATGCGGCTGATGTAGCGGGCCACGGTGGCAACCTTTTGCATGGTACCGGGGTAGTCCATGTGGGTCGGACCCACTACCCCGAGGCCGCCGAGTGCTTCGTCGCCCGAGCCGTACGCTGTAGTAACAATCGAGGCGCGCGAAAATTCCTCGTCCTCGTTTTCGCGCCCGATGCGCACGCTCACCCGCTCGAGCTCCTGCGCGCCGGCCAGCAGTTTCAGCACCACCACCTGCTGCTCGAGCGCATCAATCACGCCCTGCAAGCCTCCCGACGGCACGACCAGGTTCGACGAGCCCGCAATGATCAGCCGGTCCGGCGCCGCGTCCACAAGCGTGGTGATCAGCACCTCTGCTGCGCGTGAGGTGGGGTCGGCGAGGTGGGGCGGAGCTTTCGTCGATAGGCGAGAAAGCGCCTCGGAGGCGTCGCGCATGGTTTGGCCCACCAGGGCCTCATTCAAAAGGTCGCGCAAAAGCCGCACCCCGTCCGGCCCGATCGGCGCCGAAAGCTCCACGTTGCGCTGGTCCACGCGCCCGGCGTCCGTGATCAGCACCAGCAATAGCCGCGTCGGGGTCAGCTCCACCACCTCGCAGTGCTTCACCCGCGACACGGTCAGCGTGGGCAGCTGCACCACCGCCGCCTGGTTGGTCAGCTGCGCGAGCAGCTGCACGGAGCGGCGCAGCACGTCCTCTAAGTCCACGCCGTTTTCCAAAAAGTCCAAAATGGCGTGGCGCTCCGCGGCGCTCAACGGCTTGACGTCGTGCAACGCGTCCACGAACGCGCGGTAACCCGCCTCAGTGGGGATACGGCCGGACGAGGCGTGGGTCTGCGAGATGTAGCCCTGCTGCTCCAGCACCGCCATGTCGTTGCGGATCGTCGCCGAGGACACCCCCATCTTGTGCCGCTCCACCAGCGACTTCGACCCCACCGGCTCCTGGTTTGCAATGTAGTCCGCCACGATCGCGCGCAGCACCGCTTGGCGCCGCTGGTCCGCAGTACCCATTACGCCTCCTTACTCGGCTGCCAGGATATCGGTGATGATGCCGTCTGCAAGCAGCCGCCCTTTGTCGGTCAGCCGCAGCCTCTCGCCTGCCTGAAGCAAGCCAGCATGCACATGCCTATCGACGACCTCCCGTGCCCCCGCACCGATCCAAGCCGCCGGGATGCCTTCCTTCAGCCGCAGGCCGAGCATGACTGCCTCGGTGTGGGCCTCTGTTTCCGTGATGGGTTCGGTGTCCTGGATGGGCAGCGCGCCGTCGGCAAGCAACTGTGCATACTTTTCGGGGCGCTTGACGTTGAAGAAACGCTCGGAAGCGATGAAGCTGTGCGCGCCCGGGCCTGCGCCCCACCACTTACGGTTGCGCCAGTAAATGAGGTTGTGGCGGCACTCGCCGCCCGGTTTGGCCCAGTTGGAGACCTCGTACCAGTGGTAGCCGTGGGCGGCGAGGGTGTCGGCGATGATCTCGTAGCGGTCGGCGTAGACGTCCTCCTGCGGCGCCGGCAGCTCGCCGCGGCGGATCTTGCGGGCCATGGCGGTGCCGTCCTCGACGATGAGCGAGTAGGCGCTGACGTGGTCGACGTCCGTGGCCAGGATGGCGTCGAGGGTGCGGCGGACGTCGTCGACGGTTTCGGTGGGGGTGCCGTAGATCATGTCCAGGTTCACATGCTGGAAGCCAGCGGCGCGGGCCTCGCGGGCGGCGGCGACGGCGCGGCCCGGGGTGTGCTGGCGGTCCAGCACCTTGAGCACCGGCGTGGAGGCGGACTGCATGCCGAGTGAGACGCGGGTGAAGCCGGCGTCGAGAAGCCCGGCGAAGTAGTCGGGGCTGGTGGATTCGGGGTTGGACTCGGTGGTGACCTCCGCGCCGGGGTTCAGGCCGAAGGTGTTGCGGACGGCGTCGAGGATGCGTGCGAGGCCGTCTGCGCCGAGCAGCGACGGGGTGCCGCCGCCGATGAACACCGTGTCGGCTTCGGGCAGGCCGCGGGCGGCGGCGAGCTCGAGTTCTTTTTCGAGCGCGTCCAAGTACTGGGCGTGGGAGGAATCCACCTCGGTGGGTGTGTAGGTGTTGAAGTCGCAATACCCGCAGCGCGTGGCGCAAAACGGGACGTGGACGTAAACGCCGAAAGAATCCATGGCCATAAGGCTAGGCGCCGCGGCGGGAACGCTTCGCGGCGACCTTGGCCACGATCCGGTCGATGCGGGCGCGCTCCTCCAAAAACTCCGGCGGGTTGGACCCGCGCATGGTGCGCACGAACGCCGGGTGGTCCACGCAGACGGTCTCCACCCAGCCCACCACGGCCTCCTCGACGATCTCGCCGACGCGGGCGTACATCTGCGGCAGAGACACCACGCCGAGCTCGCGGGCGACCATGTCGGTCTGCTCCAGGCAGTAGGACACGATCTCGCCCAAGTGCTGCACCACCAAGTCGGTGCGTCCGGTCAGCGCATCCTGCATCGTCTGCACCGAGAACGGGGCTTGCAGGGGGAAGAGGTCGTTTAAACCGGAGGCGTCGAGAAGCTCGGGCTCCGGAATGCGCTCCTCCGGCTTCGCGCCCGCGGACAGGTGGCCGGCGGCGCGGCCGGAGGTCAGCGCCTGGCGCAAGCCGATCAGCTCAGCGACGACGCGGCGGGCGTCCTGGCGGGCATCGTCGACAATCTCGACGAACTCGGCGAGGCAGTCCTCCGTGAGCTCCCCGTCGTAATCCGCAATCGCCTCGGCGAGGTGCTCGGTGTACTCCGCCACCTCGTCGCCGATGTTGTAAATCTCCTGAGTGAGCTCGCGGTGACGCAGCACGGCGGCAGTCTTGTGCATCGCGAGCCCTCCTTGGAAACGCCTGTGGGAAGTGACAAATTGGCATGCTATGCCACAGCCGCGCGCGTGGAAGGAAGGCGCGCCGGACTACCGCTGATACAGCTTGTCGATGTCCTCCTGGAACCGCTGGAACACCACGTTACGCTTGACCTTCATCGTCGGGGTCATCTCATCGTGCTGCTCAGACAGGTCGCGGTCCAGGATGCGGAACTTCTTGATCGCCTCGGCGCGCGAGACGGTGGCGTTGGCCAGGTTCACCGCGTCCTGAACCTCCGCGCGCAGCGCCGGGTCCTGGGCGAGCTCGGCAACCTTCTTGTTCGCCGGGATGTTGTGGTTGGCTTTCCAGCGCTTGAGCTCCTCCTCGTCCAGGGTGACCAGCACGCCGACGAACGGCTTGCCGTCGCCGACCACCAGCGCGTTGGAGATCAGCGGGTCCTGGCGGATGATCTCCTCCATCGGGCCCGGCGAGATGTTCTTGCCGCCCGCGGTGACGATCAGGTCCTTCTTGCGGCCGGTGATGGAGACGTAGCCGTCCTCGTCCACCTCGCCGAGGTCGCCGGTGTTGAACCAGCCGTCCGTGAGCGCCTCCTCGGTGGCGGCCGGGTTCTTCCAGTACTTGTCAAACACGCCGGGGCCTTTGAACTCGATCTCGCCGTCGTCGTTGATGCGCACCGAGTAGCCGTTGACCGGCCGGCCCACCGTGCCGATCTTGTTGCCGTTGGCGTTGTTCACGCATGCCGCCGCGCACGTCTCGGTCAGGCCGTAGCCCTCGTAGATGGGCACGCCCATGCCGCGGAAGAAGTGCGACAGGTCGGCGCTCATGGCAGACCCGCCGGTGATGCCGTACCAGACGGAGCCGCCCATGGCCTCCTTGATCTTGCCGTAGACGACCTTGTCGTAGACCGCGCGCTTCGCCTTCTGCACCCGCGACGGGCCCTCCGGGGTGTCCAGCGCCTTCGAGTACTCGATCGCAGCCTTCTCGGCCTCCAGGAACATGCGCTTGCCAATTGCGGAGCCGTCCGCTGCCTTGTTGTAGGCGCCCTCGCGCACCTTCTCAAACACGCGCGGCACGCCGACGACCAGGTTCGGGCGCACGCGCTGCAGCTCCACCATCATCGTCGACGTGTCGGACCAGTGCGACTGGGTTGCGCCCGAGATCGTCCACGCCAGCGACACCGCGCGCGCCAGCACGTGCGCCAGCGGCAGAAACGTCACCATGCGCTGGCCGGGGAAGGACACCGAGCCGATCTCGTTTTCCAGCAGCGCCCAGCACTGGTACGCCCAGTTGCCGTGCGAAATCTCCACGCCCTTCGGCCGGCCGGTGGTGCCGGAGGTGTACACGATGCTGCCCAGCGTGTGGTGGCGGATGGCGGCCACGCGTTCGTCGATAAGCGATTGCTCGACGTCTCGCCCCTCGAACTTCAGCGTCTCTACACCCGCGGCGTTGAACTCGTAGATGCGCTCGAGCTTTGATGGGGAGTCCGCGAACTTCGCCTTGCCCGTCTCGTCCAGCAGAAACGGGCTCATCAGCTGGGTGTGGTCGCGCGTTTCGGTGAACGCGATCTTCGCGCCGGAGTCCTCCAGAATCCACTGGATCTGGTGCATCGAACTCGACGGGTAAATCGGCACCGAGGCGGCGCCCGCGGCCCAGATGGCGAAATCCACCAGCGACCACTCGTAGCGTGTCGACGACAAGATGGCCACGCGGTCCCCCGGCTCCACGCCCGCGGCGACGAGCCCCTTGGCGACCTCGTAGACCTCCTCCAAAAACTCCGCCGCCGTGACGGAGACCCACTCGTAGTTGCGCGGCCGGTAGTACAGCACCAGGTGAGGGCTCTGCTCGCAGGTGCGAATCAGCCGACTGAGGCACGTGTCCGTGTCGTTGAGCGTGAATCCAAGTTCCGTGGTGTGCGCGTTTGAAGGCATGGTGTCCAAGACTACCCCAGCGTGCTGGCCTTAGCTTTGGCACAATGCGTGGCGTGACCAACGTTGCCCTGCTTCACGCCCTCGCCGAGTCCTATGGCTTCGGCACGTCCTACCGCGCCTCGAACGGGCTGGTCACCGAGCCGCCCGCCGAGTCGTTTATCAAGCTGCTGCGGGCCTTGGGGCTTTCGCTTAACGACGACCCGTCGGACGAAGAACTCCAATTCCACCTCGATGCCCGCCGCGAATTTTGGGCGACCAGGCCCATGCCGCCGTGCGTGGTGGCCACCGAGGGCGCGGAGAAGCACTTCAACGTCCACGTCCACGACGGGCACTGGGCGCACTGCTGGATCCGGCTGGAGGACGGCTCGTCGCGCGACGCCTACCAGGACGAGAACTGGGCCCCGCCGTTTACCGCCGCCGACGGCGTGGTCTGGGGCGAGGCCACGTTCCACGTGCCGGGCGATCTGCCCGCCGGCTACCACGAGCTGCACTTAGAGTCCGACAACTTGGACGAGGTCTGCCCGCTGATCGTGGTGCCGGCGTCCTTGTCCACCAACGCCGAGGTGGTGCAAGAACCGGTGTGGGGCGTGATGGCGCAGCTGTACTCGGTGCGCTCGCTGGACTCCTGGGGCATCGGCGACTTCCACGACCTCGGCGCGATCGCCGAAGCGGTGGCCGCGGAAGGCGCGGACTACCTGCTGATCAACCCGGTGCACGCCGCCGAACCCGTCCCGCCGATCGAGGACTCGCCGTACCTTCCCACCTCACGCCGCTTTGTCAACCCGATCTACATCGCGGTGGAGCAGGTGCCGGAGTACGGGCTGTTGGACGAGGGGGACCGGGAGGACGTCGAGAAGCTTGCTGCGGAGTTCAAGACGATGAACCACACCGCAGATCCCTTGGAGCGCGACCGGATTTTCACCGCGAAGCTGGCGGCGCTGCGCACGCTGTTTTTTGTGGCGGCGGCGGATGAGGCGCGCACGCGGGACTTCGAGCTGTTCTGCGACGTTGAGGGCGACGGGCTGCGCCAGTTCGCCGAGTGGTGCGCGGCGCAGGCGAGCGAGTCGGAGCACCACGGCGCGCCGAAGCACGCCGGCGAGGACCCGCAGGAGCTGGTGCAGTTCTACATGTGGCTGCAGTTCATCGCCGACGAGCAACGCCGCGTGGCGCAAGAGCGCGCGGTGGCGGCCGGGATGCGGCTGGGCATCATGACCGACCTGGCAGTGGGCATCCACCCCGGCGGGGCCGACGCGGCGACGTTGCACGAGGTGCTGGTGCCGGACGCGTCGGTGGGCGCACCGCCGGACCAGTACTCGCAGCAGGGCCAGGACTGGTCGCAGCCGCCGTGGAACCCGCAGCAGCTGGCGGAGGCCGGCTACGGGCCGTGGCGCGATCTTTTGCGCACCGTGCTGCGCCACTCGGGTGGAATCAGGGTGGACCACGTTTTGGGGCTGTTCCGCCTGTTCTGGCTGCCGCGCATGGACACCCCGTTGCACGGCGCGTACATGAACTACGACTTCGAGGCCATGGTCGGCGTGCTCGTGCTGGAGGCGCAGCGCGCGGGTGCTGTGGTGGTGGGCGAAGACCTGGGCACGTTCGAGCCGTGGGTCCAAGACGTGCTTCGCGACAAGGGCATCCTCGGCACCTCCGTGCTGTGGTTCGAGTCCGTGCCGCCGGAGGCGCCGCGCCCGTCGCAGCAGTACCGCAACCTCGCGCTGACCGCGGTGGGCACCCACGACCTGCCGCCCACCGCCGGATACCTGGAGGGCGCGCACAACGCGCTGCGCCACAAGCTCGGGCTGGTCAAAGAGTCGCTAGACGAGCTCAACGCAACGGACGCGGTGTGGATCTCGCAGGTGCTCGCCGCCGCCCAGGCGGAGGGGGCGTTCGACAACTCGCCGCTCGCTGACGTGGACTTTCTCGACCGGGACTTGGGCGAGTACGACGACGTGGACGCCCTCGTCGAGGGGCTGACGCGGTTTATCGCCTCCACCCCGTCCGCGATGACGTGCACGAACCTCGTGGACATGGTCGGCGACACGCGCATTCAAAACCAGCCGGGCACCAACCGCGAGATGTATTCCAACTGGTGCATTCCGCTTTGCGACGCCTCCGGTACCCCCGTCCTCATCGAAGACCTCCCCGACGTCGCACTGTTCACGCGCATCGCCAAAGCCAGCGCGCGGAGCGAACGCTAGAGGGCGCTGACGATCGCCGCGAAGACGACGAGCGCGATGAGCACCCACATCACCTGGGTCACCCGCGACTGCGGGTACTTGCGCTGCGGCTTGGGCAGCTTCTGGTCCTGCTTGCGCAGCTCTTCCGGGTTGGCCATGGTGTGTAAGCCTAGCGCCGCGGGCTAGCGGCGGGAAACCAGGCGCGCGGTGGCCCGGGCGATGCCGTCGACAAGGCGCAGCAGCGCGTAGCCGGCCGCGGCGCACACCGGCGCGGCCGCGGCGAGGATCGCGGGGACCTGCAGCCAGGGGCTTAGGCCCATCACCCAGCCGAGCAGCACGCTGCTCATCAGATCAGGCCCATCGCGTAGCCGATCGCCGGCACCAGCACCGCCACGGTGGCCACGACGCCGAGGGTGATCAGCAGCGCCTTGGCGATGTTGTTGTCGCGGGTCTCCTCCGCGGCGTCCTCGCTGCTTTGCTCCTGAGCCTCAGGCGTGACGACGGGCGCCTCGCTCGGCACACTCGACGGCGTCGCCGCGCCGACCGGGATGGCCGGCTGCAACGTCGCGGCTGGGACCACCACGGTTTTCTTCGTCGGCCCAGAGATGTGGATAGTGTTGCCGGACACCGACGTCACGGCCGGCGCCGGCTCGCGGGGAGTCTGCGGCGAGGCCCCTGGCGCCTCAGAGGCAGGCGCGGGCTCGCGCGTGACCTCCGCGACCGGGTTCACCACGGTGCTGCGCACCGGAGTAGGCACCGCCGGCGTGGACGTTTTTCTGCTCGGCGAGGCCGGTTTTGCCGACGCACCGTAGTGGGAGCGGAGGAAGGTGTCGATGGCGGAGTCGTCGTAAAGCGCGCCGCTTTGAAGCGAACTGGCGCGCTCGAAGCCCACGACCTCCTCGCCGCGCTCGTCCACAAGCGCGTTCGCCCCGGACATCACGCCGACGAGCCCGCGGCCCGGCGCGTAGACCGGCCCGCCGGAGTCGCCGTAGTCCGGCATGCCGGGGGCGTCGAAGTAGATGGTTTTCTCGATCATGCCCACGAACGGCCCACAGGTGGCGCGGTTTGTGCCGCCGTGCGAGGCGTAGCCGTGGTAGCACAGCGTCTCGCCGGGCTCGATGTCTTCGATGGGCACGTACTCGCCGCCGAAGGGGTTGGCCTCCACCTCGACGCCGTTGAACCAGTAGATCACCGCCCAGTCGTTGGCGTTGGAGGCGCCGTAGTAGGCGGCGGCCGGGTAGATCATGCCGGCAGGGGTGGTCATTTCGCGGCCCTTGCTGTCGGCGAGGTAGACCAGCGAGCCGGTTTGCCACCCGTAGTTGCCGTTGTCGGCGCAGTGGCCTGCGGTGTAGCTGCGGCGCTGCTTCGGGTCGTTGTAGCCGATGGTGCAGGCGGTGAGGTTGTCGTTGCCGAGGTTGTCCACGAACATGCGGGCACCTTGCTTGACGACGAGCCGCTCCGCCGCCGGCGCCTCCACCCCACCGACGAGACCAGAAGCTGCCAGCGCGGACGCCGCGGCGAGCGCAGCGACGCGTGCGCCCACGCGGGGGCGTCGCACTGTACCGTTCGCCATGCAGCTTTCCTTGTCTTGTCTTTTAACGGTTTCCCCGGAACTGTACAGCACGAACCTGTGCAACTACACGTCGGAGCCAGCGAGCCCGCGGCGCTCAAGCAGCGGGCGGGTGTCCTTGTCGCGGCCGCGGAAGGCGCTGTAGGCCTCGGCGTAGTCGCGCGAGGAGCCCTTGGACAGGATCGCCTCGCGGAACTTCGCGCCGGTGCGCCGGTTGATGCCCTCCTCGGCGACGAGCTGGTAGCCGTCCGCGTCGAGTGCCTCGGCCCACAGGTAGGAGTAGTAGCCCGCGGAGTAGCCGCCGGCGAAGATGTGGTTGAACCAGGTGGAGCGGTAGCGCGGCTCCAGCCCCTCGACATTCAGGCCGTACTCGCGCAGGACGTTGTCTTCGAAGGCGTTGATGTCCGACGGGATGTCGTCCGCAAGCGAGTGCCACGCAAGGTCGATCGCGCTGGCCGCCAGGTACTCGGCGGTGGTGAAGCCCTGACCGAACTGGCGCGAGGCCTCCATCGCCTGCAGAAGCGGCGCCGGGATGACCTCGCCGGTGTCCACGTGGCGGGCGTAGTTGCGGGCGATTTCGGGGGCAAACGCGTAGTTCTCGTTGATCTGGGAGGGGAACTCCACCCAGTCGCGCGGGACGTTGGTGCCGGAGTGCGACGGGTAGCGCACGTCCGAGAGCAGGCCGTGCAGGGCGTGGCCGAACTCGTGGAACAGGGTGGTCACCTCGTCGATGGTGAGCAGGTTGGAGCTGATCGACATGACGTTGACCACCACCGGCTTCGTGCCGGCGAGGTGGGACTGGTCCACAAACGAGCTCATCCAGGCGCCGCCGCGTTTCGACGGGCGGGCGTTGTAGTCCGTGAGCAGCAGCCCGATGCCGGTGCCGTCTTCCTCCTTCACCTCCCACACGTCGACGTCCTCGCGGTACCCGGCCAAATCCTCACGCTTTTCCACGGTGACGCCGTAGAGCAGGTTCGCCGCAAAGAAGACGCCGTCGGTGAGCACCTGCTCGAGCGGGAAGTACTTGCGCAGCTCCGCCTCGTCGATGCCGAGCTCCTCCTCGCGGCGCTTGGCCTGCCAGTACGGCCAGTCCGCTCCGCCAAGCTCCTCGCCGGCCAGTTCCCCGGCGAGCTTGCGCTCGGCCTCGGCGTTCGCGGCGGCCGCCGGCGCCAGGTCCGCGATGAGCTGGCGCGCTGCCGCGGCGGTGCCGGCGGTCTCCTCAGCGATGACGTAGTCGGCGTGCGTGTCAAAGCCGAGCAGCTTCGCGCGCTCCTGGCGCAGTGTCACCGACTCCAGCACGATGTCCGGGTTGGTGTCGCGGCCACGGGCGCGGGAGGCGTCGAAAAGCTTGTGGCGCGCAGAAGAGGTGTCCAGCTCCGACTGCAGCGCCTGGGTGGTGGGCAGCTCGATCGGCACGACGTAGCGGCCGCCGTCCTCGTAGGCGGCGAGCTGGTCGTCCGAAAGCCCGGCGAGCTCCTCGCGCGAAAACTCCACCGCGAGCTTCTTCGTGTCCGCGAGCAGGTTGCGGCCGAAGCGCTCCGACAACTCAGACAAACGCTGGTTGATCTCCTGCAGGCGCGACTTCCCGGCGGCGTTAAGGTCCGCGCCGCGGCGGGTGAAGCGGCGCAGCAGCTCGCTGTGAAGCCTCTGCGACTCCGCATCGCCCGGCACCTCGACGCTCTTGATGCGCTGGTAGAGCGCGTCGTTCTGGTAGATCGAGTCCACGTGCGCCGACAGCTTCGGCACAATGCGGTCCGCCACCGCGTCGAACTCGTCGGTGGCGTCGGTGCCCTGCAGGTTGAAGAACCAGGACATCACCCGGTCCAGGTCCTGGCCCGCCAGCTCGAAGGCTTCGACGGTGTTGGCCCACGTCGGCGCCTCGGCGGTGGTGATCTCGGCGATTTCGGCTGCGTGGCGCTTCAGCGCCTCTTCGAACGCGGGCTCCACGTGCTCCAGCCGGATCGCGGCGAAGTCCGGCAGGTTGTACGGCAAGGTCGAGGGGGTCAGAAGCGGGTTTGTCATGGCGGTCAGTGTATGCGGATACGATCTGCCGCATGGGCGAAACGGAGATCACATGCGCGGCCGGCACCATCGTGGGCACTGTCCGCGATAACGCGAGGCTTTTCGACGCCATCCCGTTCCTGGAAAAGGCGCACCCCTTCGACGACCCGGTGGCTTTGAAGCAGGGATTGCTTATCGACGCCACCGCGCCGCACCCCAACGCCCTCTCCATCAGTGCCCCGCTTAGCGCGCGGGCGGGGACGGACTGCCCGGTGGTGGTGTGGCTGTCAGCGCCGGCCGAGCTCGGCGACGGATTCATCCACGTGCACGTGCCCCACCGCGACGGCTTCGAAGGGTTTCTCCCCTTTGCCGCCGACGTCATCGGACACTTCCGCGGCGTCGCAGACGTGAAGCTCGCGCTGCGATGGATCCAGCGCAACATCGAGGCCTTCGGCGGCGATCCCACCAACGTCACCGTCGTCGGCGCCGGCGAGGAGGCGGCGGTGGCGCTGTGGCTGTGCCGCCGCGATCACTACGCCGGCGAGTTCCGCCGCGTCTGGGCCGCGGACCCGGTGTTCCCGCGCGCGCCGTACGAGAAGCGCAAGTGGATCGTGCGTTACCTGCTGTCCGCGCCGCTCACGCGCGCCAAGCTCAACGAGTTGGCGGAGAATCGGCCTGGCAGGGTGGGGCGGAGCTACCGTCGATACGCAAAGTTCTTCGGACCTATGGGCCCGCAGCCCCACGACGCCTCCGAGCTCGCAGAGCTCGCGGTAGTGCGAGTGGAAGACGCGCTGGACCCCGGCGCGATCGCGGAATTTGCCCGCTAGTTGTTCAGGTTGCCTTTGAAGGTGACGTTGCCGATAGTGAACTCCGCGTCCCACAGGTTGCCGGTGGACACGTCGAAGGGGAACTTCGCGTTCACGGTCGCGCCCGGGCCCAGCGGGCGGTCCAGGCCCACGATGTCCACGCCGGCCTCCTCCGCGATGGGCATGAACTTCGCATCCTTCATGTCCGGGTTGGAGGTGGAGTTGACGTTGTAGCGCAGCTTCGGCTCGAGCGCGTCCGCAGGCAGCGGCGCGTCCGACTCGTTGGTGATCGCCACCACCACAACCGAGCCGCCGTTCGGCGCGTACGAGGAGCCCTGCCACTTGTAGGACAGCTCCATCGCCGGGTCCTTCACACGGTCGCCGTTGGTTTTGTCGCTGACCAACGGGTCCGCCTCGTTGACCTCGAAGGGCTTGCGCTGCACACCAATGCGGTCGTCCGCCTGGCCCTGCGGGGCATCCTCGGCGGCGGTGACCTGGGTGGAGCTGATGGTGTCCTCCCCCAGCTGGGCGTCCGCGCAGGCAGAAAGCGCAAAGGCGGCTGCCAGGGCTGCGGCGGCCAGTGCGGCCTTGGGGCGGCGGGTGCGGTGGGACATGTGCGCCTCTTCTTGTGTCGCGGTGGTTTTGACGGTTCTGCCCCACTTTACAGCCCTAGTAGGGTGTCGAAATTATGCAGTCTTTGATGCGC
>ERZ1030944.188-NODE-188-length-15454-cov-9.979090_pt1 | contig 15454 bp, 16 predicted proteins | sample MGYA00518599_ERZ1030944 | MGnify/ENA primary metagenome ERZ1030944 (study PRJEB33718, sample SAMN03159697) | human skin metagenome | collected 2014-05-20 | study: EMG produced TPA metagenomics assembly of the PRJNA266117 data set (Human skin bacterial metagenome... | reverse complement strand
GGGAGAACGGCGTGGGCGGGCGTCGACAAGCTTGGGGCCGGAAAGCAGAGAAATGTGGCGCAGAGGGCGGTTGCGAGGGCGCGTCTCACCGTGGGGTGACCCTCCCCGCCTGCTTCTCGGCGCGGGCGAGCGCGGGCAGCTTATCGTGCGCAATGCGTGCAAGTTTGCGCTCGTCGGAATACGCGAGACGCTCCACAAGATGGGCGGCCGGAACCCACGCGACCTCCGTGACCTCGGGATCCTCGTCGTTCAACTCGCCATCGACGAAGCGGAGAAGATGGTGGTGCACCGTCTTGTGCACGCGACGGCCCTCAGAAATGAACCAATAATCAATCGTTCCTAGATCAGAAAAGACCTTTCCGACGATGCCCGTCTCCTCCCAGACCTCGCGTTCCGCCGTGTGACGATGGTCCTCACCAGGCTCAACGTGACCCTTCGGCATCGACCACAGGAGGCGACCGCGACGATCCAGGCGACCAATAAGGGCGACATAGACGGCGTTCAAATCAACATTACCTTGTTCGTCGACAGCCTCCGGAAGACCAGAAATCACCAACCCACCAGCAGACGTCTCCACCGACACCGGCCCGCGCGGAGACGGCCCACGACGGCGCTGAACATGCTTTTTACCGCCATGGGAACGCGAATTATGCTTCTGGCGCGTACTGCGCGAAGCGCCCGCTCGGCCCTTACGAGGACGCCGACGACGGCGCCTCCGACGGGGCTCGTTCTCGGTCATGGACTTGATGTTACCCACCTCCGGTAACATTAGCGAAGTGATTGAGCTGGAACCGTACAAAGAAATACTCACCTCACTCGCCGGTGAATTTTCCCGCCGCGGCGAGGAGCTCTACCTCGTCGGCGGATCCGTCCGCGACAGCTTCCTCGGCAGGCTCGCCGGCGACCTCGACTTCACCACCTCTGCCCTCCCCGCCGTCACCCACGACATCCTCGAAGCGTGGGCCGACACCGTATGGGACACAGGCATCGAATACGGCACCATCTCCGCAGCTAAAGACGGCCAACAAGTGGAAATCACCACCTTCCGCGCCGACACCTACGACGGCGAATCACGCAACCCCGTCGTCGCCTTCGGCTCGACTTTGGAGGGCGATCTGGTGCGACGCGACTTCACCATCAACGCCATGGCCATAAAATTACTGCCATCCGGCGAACACGAATTCTGCGACCCGCTCGGCGGGCTCACCGCCCTGCAAAACAGGATGATCGATACGCCAGCAGAGCCCGAGGTTTCTTTTGGGGACGACCCCCTGCGGATGCTGCGAGCCGCACGGTTTGCATCCCAGCTTGAGTTCGGCGTCGACAAGCGAGTCGTGGAAGCGATGACCGCCATGGCGGGCGAAATCAACCGGATTACCCGCGAACGCATCCAGGTTGAGCTCGATAAACTCCTGTGCGGGGCCGCCCCGTGGCGCGGCATCGACCTGCTCGTGGAAACCGGGCTCATGGACCATATCTTCCCCGAGATTAGCGCGCTGAAAGCCCTCGGCGACGAACACAACCAGCACAAAGACGTGTACCAACACTCCCTCACCGTGCTGAAACAGGCCATGGACCAGGAAGAAGACGGGCCCGACCTCGTGCTGCGGTGGGCGGCGCTCCTCCACGACATTGGCAAGCCGCAGACCAAGCGGGTGCTCGACAACGGACAGGTGACATTCCATCAACACGATGTTGTAGGTGCGAAGATGACGCGGAAACGTCTGCGCGCATTGAAGTACTCCAAGCAGGACATAAAAGATATTTCGCAACTGATCTACCTACACATGCGCTTTTATGGATTCCCCGAAGGCGAATGGACCGACTCCGCCGTGCGACGCTATGTCACCGATGCCGGGTCACTGCTGCCGCGGCTGCATAAGTTGGTCCGCGCCGACACCACCACCAGAAATAAGAAAAAAGCCAGGTGGATTTCCCGCGCCTACGATAACCTAGAACAACGCATCGCCGAACTCGCCGAAAAGGAAGACCTCGCGCGGGTCCGACCCGACCTCGACGGCAACGAGATCATGTCCATCCTCGGGATCACGCCCGGACCCGACGTGGGCAAGGCCTGGACGTTCCTCAAGGAACTGCGGCTCGACCGCGGGCCCCTCGACCACGACACAGCCGTTACGGAACTGAAAAACTGGTGGAAGGAACAACAATGAACAACGGACAATTTGAGGATGAGGCGCCATCGCTCGACATCGCGCCCGGACGGTTCATCGTCGCCGCCCCCGGCAACGAATACGGGTTCCTCCAGCGCTCCGTGCAACTCATCTTCCACTGTGAAAATTCGGATGACGAGTCCGTGGCATACACCGTCGTCCTCGGGCGCATGACCGACATCCCCCTCCAAGGGATGATCGACGCGTGGGCGCCACTAGCAGGAAAACCACACGCCTTCTTCCACGGTGGCATGAGCAAAAGAAACGCCGTCATCGCGCTCGCGACCGGATCCTCCCTCACCGACCCGCTCGAACGCTGCCCCAGCGTCGGCTTGTTGCAGCTCTCCGGCGACCCCGAGGCCCTCATGGGGACCATCGCGCAGGCCCGGTTCTTCATGGGCATCAACTCCGTCCCCTTCTCGACGCTTAAAGAGGGCATCGCCGAGGGGCACTTCCGGCTCATGGATGCCCGCCCCGACCTCATCTTCGCGCCACGCACCACCGACGTCTGGCGCGAATGCATGCGGGCGCTGCCGGGGACCGCGCCACTGTGGTCCACGTTCACGCCCTACGGGGAGAACTGATTTCTGGGTCAGATTCTTCCCGAGGTTCCGGTGGTTCTGGGGGCATTTGGGGTCCTGCGGCTGAGGGTCTGCGGCTCATGTGGCCCGTGGGCCTCGGGCTCATCCCCCTCGGGCTCGCCTTCGGCGTGCTCATCGTCCAATCCGGATTCGCCTGGTGGTGGGCACCCATCTTCTCGTTCGTCATCTACGCAGGCAGCGTGGAATACCTCGCCATCAGCATGGTTACCAGCGGGATGGGGCCACTAACCGCCATGTTCACCGGCGGCATGATCAACTTCCGCCACATCTTCTACGGCATCACCTTCCCCCGCCACCAAATCCGCTCGTTCCTCGCCCGCCTCTACGTCACCTACGCGCTCACCGACGAAACGTACGCCGTGGTCTCGGCCAAACGAGTCACCTCTGGTCCCGTCATCGTCGCCATCGCCGCCTGGTGTCAGGCCATGTGAGTCATCCCCGGCATTCTCGGTGCCATACTCGGGCAAGCGCTTCCCGACGGCCTCCAGGGCATGGAATTCGCACTCGTCGCCCTCTTCGTCGTGCTCGCTTTCGAATCCTTCGAAGCCTCCCGGTCGCGGTTCCTCGTCGGTGTGGCCCTCGTGTGTGCGTTCGTCAGCTTCGCGCTCTTCGCCGGGAACCTGCTCGTCGCGGCACTCACCGCCTATTTCATCATCCTCCTCGTGTGCTGGAGGCTACTCAATGCTTCCTAACGGTGTAACGGTGAGCGATGTCTGGGCCGTTCTCATCCCCATCGGCATCATCACCGTGTTCTTGCGGTGGATCCCCTTTGCCGCCACCAAGCGGCTACGCGACTCCTCCATCATCGAATACCTGTTGCTTGGTGTCATGTTTATCCTCGTCGTCTACACCTACCTGGGGCAACGCAGTGCACCCGGTGGACTCATCGCCGCCACTCTCGCCCTCGCCTTTACCATCGGGATTCACTGGTGGAAACGCTCGGCGGGGCTGTCCATCCTCGGCGGCACCCTGTTTAACAAGCTCCTGGTGAATGACGTGTTTTAGCTCTTGATATGTAGGAAATGCCCCGCAGCGTGGTCGTGCTCATTGAGATCGCTGCGGGGCATTTCTATGTCGGCTGTTATTTTTTGGCGTTAAGCCCGTTAAGCCACTCGGCCTCAAACTCCTCGGCGGTGAGGCGGGTGGCCTCCACATCCGGAAAATCGCCATAGGTATCCGGGTGCGGCACGGTATCGAGGGGCATTGCCGGGTTCCCGTGAACCACGCCGTGATCGATACGACCCGGATAGGTATCCCCCATCTTCTCGATGAGGCGGACAACCTTGCACTGCTCTCGCGTCACCTCCTCCAACTCGGCGATGCTCACCGGGGCAATAACGTCCTTATCCTTTAGCTCAATCTTGATGTAATGCTTAGGCACGCCTCTTAGCGTACCTGGAAGCAAGCCACGAACACATCATGAGCTGCACCTGGTGGAAGATCATCAGCGGCAAGATGAGGAGCGCCGTCGGCTGGCCAGCGAAGATCACCGCTGCCATCGGCAAGCCCGTGGCGAGAGACTTCTTTGTGCCACAGAACTCGATGGCGATCGTGTCCTCCTCATTGAAGCCTAACTTCAGGGCCACAAAACGAGTCAGCCACAGCATGAAGGCCACGAGGACGATGGAGAGCACCACGAGGAACACGACGTGGCCGACAGCCACCGAAGACCAGATTCCCTCGACCATGCCCTCCGAAAACGCCACGTAGACAACCAGCGCGATGGAACCGCGGTCCACCACTTTCGTCGCGCCATTTTCAGCGAAGGTGTGCACCCAGCGGCGAGTGAGCTGCCCCAGGACGAACGGTAACAGCAGCTGGGTAGCAATATCCGTGAACACCGAGGCGTCGATATCAAACTCCCCCGACTGCCCCATGAGCGCCATCACCAACAGAGGCGTGGCGAAAACACCGACGAGATTCGAGGCCGACGCCGACACGATCGCACCGGCGACATTGCCCTTAGCAACCGAGGTGAACGCAACTGAGGACTGCACCGTCGACGGTACCAGAGTGAGATAGAGGATACCCATGTAGATCCCGTGCGGGATGAACATCGTCAGCGGAGTGAGTGCGATACCGATAAGCGGAAACACCACAAAGGTGAATGCAAGGATGAGGAGATGTAAGCGCCAGTGTTTGAGACCAGCGAGAGCTTCGGACGTCGACAAGCGAGCGCCATACAGGTAGAACAGCAACGCGATGGCCAGCGAGGACGCCAGCTTGAACGCCGAAGCCACTTCCCCGCGGGCGGGGAAGAAGATCGCGATGACCACCGCGATGATGATCAGGACAATGAGAATATCTATGTTTAGGCGCTTTAACATGCCCTAAAGTTTACGGGGTGGCGGTGAGAGTGTCGCCCTCCTGGGAGATCTGCGCCGTGGTCAGGGGGTTCTGCGCCGGGCTGTTCAACACCGAACCGTCGACGATGGAGAACTCCGAACCATGCTTCGTGCACTTCACGCGATCGCCCTCCACCTTCGTAATCGGGTTCTGCTGATGCGGGCACACCGCGGAATAGGCAACATACTTACCCGCCTCCGGTTGGGCGATGATGAAACCATCGACGATCACCGCAGAACCGACGGGCACGTCGCTGGCGCTCACATTGGCGGACTTGCTACCACAGGCAGCAAGGAGGGCGCCGGCGAAGGTGGTCGCCGTGCCCACTAAGAACAAACGTCGGGAACAAACCCGTGCTCCATTTTCACTCATGCCCTCAGTATAGGCTGTAGTGGGTGTTCTTGGCGGCCGGGTGGTGATCCGAACAGGAATTCGGATCAAACTATTTTGGGGGTGGTTGTTTTTGTTCGCTTATTTAATCGAACGATTGTTCGGTATACAGTTGTATGGGGGCGAGGGGTTTAGCGCGAAACATGGTTGGGGTGTGGCGGTGGGGTATGCCGCGTTGAAGCCCTCGCCCGCTTCTGCCGCGCACTCCCCTTTTATGTTTATGGGTGTGCGGATGCCCGTGGCGAGGGCTGGCGAGGGTTGGCGAGGGCTTCATTTTCCGAATTTTGGGTGATTTTTCCTGGTGTCCTTGTACCACCTAATTACGTCACTGTGACAGTAAGTTAGAGGGCTACTTCGTGGCCGCTTTCATGTGAGAGACGAACTCCCTCAACTCGGCGAGCATTGCCCCTTCATCTTTCACCGTACGAGGATCCGGGTGCGAACCCTCGATGTGGCGCTCGATAATCTTGGTGATCGCGGACCCGGAAATGGCACCAGAAGCTCCGGCGGCGATGGCCTCGGCAACCTGCTTCGGCGTGGAAATACCGAAACCAAGAACAACCGGTGCCCCACCAAAGCGCTGGAGGTTGGAGACCACATCGTGGAGGCCCGTCGTCTCGGAGACGCGCTCGGTTCCCGTGACACCGTCGCGAGAGATGGCGTAGATGTAGCCTTCGGAGCTGTGCGCAACACCCTCGAGCGTGTCCTCGTTGGCGTGCGGGGGCGCGATGTAAATTGGGTCGACCTCGGCGTCGTTGGCGGCGGCGGTGAACGGAGCGGACTCGCGCACCGGAACGTCGGGAAGCAAAACAGAGTCAGCACCGGACGCGTGAACCTCACTGTAGAAGCGGTCCAAACCGCGAACAACAGCGACGTTGGAGTAAATGAGCAAACCGATGGGGAGCTCCGGGTGGCGTTCGCGGACGCGCTTGATGATGCCGAAAGCATCGGCCACGGAGACCTTCGCGTCGAGGGCCCGGACGTGAGCTGCCTGGATCGTGGGACCATCGGCAATCGGATCGGAGAAGGGAACGCCGAGCTCAAGACCGTCTGCACCGGCCTCGATGAGCGTCTCGATGATCTTTTCGGAGGTCTCTACATTCGGATCACCGAGCATGACGAAGGGAATGAAGGCACCCTCCTTCTTCTCAGCAAGCGTGGAAAAGAGGTGTTCGTAGCGTTTCATTGGTTATGCCTCCAACTTGAACTCGGGGTGTTCCTGCAGCGTGTGGCGAATGTAATCGACATCCTTATCGCCACGACCAGATAGGGAAACGAGAATGGTGAGGTGTTCCTTCTTCTCCTCGGCCTCCTTCGCGCGCTGTAGGGCGTAGGCAAAGGCGTGGGAGGATTCGAGCGCGGGGATGATGCCCTCCTTGAGGGAAAGGATCTGGAATGCCTTGAGCGCATCCTCGTCGGTGATACCGACGTACGTGGCGCGACCCGAGTCGTTGAGGTACGCGTGCTGTGGTCCAACGGCCGGGTAATCGAGACCGGCGGAAATGGAGTAGGACTCCTCCACCTGGCCGTCCTCGGTACGCATGAGGTATGTCTTGGCGCCGTGGAGGATGCCCGTCTTTCCCTCGTGGATGGCAGCACCATGTTGGCCTGAATCAAGACCCTTACCGGCAGGTTCCGTGCCGACCAACTCGACACCTTCCTCATCGATGAAATCGGCGAACATGCCGATGGCGTTGGAGCCACCGCCGACGCAGGCGACTACGACATCCGGAAGCTTCCCGGTCTTTTCCTTCATCTGTGCCTTCGCCTCACGGGAAATGACGCGGAGGAATTCACGGACTATCGTGGGGAACGGGTGCGGTCCCGCAGCCGTGCCGAGAAGGTAGTGCGAGTTGGCATAGTTGGCAGTCCAATCGCGGAGTGCTTCGTTTACCGCGTCCTTCAACGTGCCGGATCCGGTATCGACGGGGACAACCTTCGCGCCCATAAGCTCCATGCGGTAGACGTTGGGCTGCTGACGTTCAACGTCAACCTTGCCCATGTAGATGACGCACTCTAGCCCCATGAGGGCACACGCGAGAGCGGTAGCCGTACCGTGCTGGCCGGCCCCGGTTTCGGCGATAATGCGCGTTTTGCCCATACGCTTGGCGAGGAGCACCTGACCCATGACCTGATTGGTTTTGTGCGCGCCACCATGGACGAGATCTTCGCGCTTAAGGAAGATGCTGGCGTAACCCTTCCCCTCCCCTTCCACGGGGAGGTTCCGGCACTCGGTAATGGGAGTGGGTCTGCCGAGGTAATCCTTGAGCAGGTGGTTGAGTTCATCGAGGAACTCGGGATCGTCCATGGCGTCGACAAATGCCTTTTCCAGCTGATCCAAAGCTGGAAGGAGTGTTTCAGGAACGAACTGTCCGCCGTATTCGCCGAAGTATGCGGGAAGGATGGTCTGTTTAGTTGTCATTGGTGTATCTCCTAATGGTGTTAAACGTGGAGTATAGGGTATGTGCATCTTTATCTCCGAGTGGATTTTCCACGCGGGAGTTAAAGTCTAAGCCGCGGGCGTCAAGCTTCAGGGCCTGGAGAACATTGTCCGGTCCGAGACCACCCGCGAGGAAGGACGAGTGGAGCAGATCGGCTGGGATGGATTCCCAGTCGAAGGACTCCCCCGTTCCGCCTGCCCCGTTATCGAGGAGCAGGGTGAGGTCGTGGTCCTTTGCGAGTTCGGTTGCGAACTCCGCGGCGTGTGGTTTGCTCATGGATATAGCGCGCCAGATGTCGGTAATGGGTCCGACCGCTTCACGCACGGAACGGATGAGAGCGCGTTCCTCATCGATAGTTCCTTGCAGCGGTGCGTGGATTTGGACGGCGTGGAGGCCGAGGTCTGCAAGCTCTTCCCATCCGGTTGTTCTTCGGGAAACGCCGACGAAGCGGAGTCCCGGCTCGGCCTTGATGATGGATGCTGCAGTTTCACGTGAAACCTGGCGGGGTGAGGATTCCTCAAAAACGAGTCCGCCGTAAACAGCGCCAGCAGCCCTGGCGGCCTGAGCGGCGTGGGTAGAGCGGAGTCCGCATACTTTATTCGCGCCGTAAAGGAGAATTCGTGCGTTCGTATCTACATCTCCTTTCCTGACGAGGTTAGTACCCACGAGGAAGCCATCGACCACGGAGCCGATACGGTCGATGTCCTTCTTGGTCCGGATGCCGGATTCAGAGATGAGACGCACGCCCGTTGGTGCGAAACGGGTCAACGCCTCCGTTCTGCTGATATCGACGGAGAGATCATTGAGGTTTCGGTTGTTTATACCGATTATCTTCGCGCCGAGGCGGGTTGCCCTTGTCATTTCCTCCTCGGTGATGACCTCGGTGAGAACATCAAGGTTGAGAGTGTGTGCGAAATTGGAGAGCTGCGTATACTCCTCGTCGGTGAGAACCGAGAGCATGAGGAGAATGGCATCCGCACCAAAGTAGCGTGCCGCTTGGATTTGAACCTTGTCGACGATGAAGTCCTTGCAGAGGACTGGAAGATGGGTCGACCGATGAACGGTTGCGAGGTGGTCGTAGTCGCCGTTGAAGAAGTCGGGTTCACACAGAACGGAAATGCCGGCAGCGTAGCGAGAATAAACGGCGGCGAGCTGATCGGGGTGGTAATCCGGTAGGATAGAACCCAGGGAGGGGGACGCGGACTTGCACTCCATGATGACGCTTGGTTCAGGGGCGCCGAGGGAATCGTAGAGTGACCGTGTGGAGGGTGTTAGGTCTGGGTTCTCCCCTATCCTTTCGCGGATTGCGGTGAGATTGGTTCGTCGATTAGCAACAATCCTATCGAGGACGGTGGGCATCTAAATCTCCTTCTCCTGAGTAAGTAGGGTCAGGATGCGGTTGAGGATGACGGGACCTTGGGGCGTGAGGATGCTTTCGGGGTGGAATTGGACACCAAAGGCGTGCTCTCCCCCAGTGGGGAAACTAGCGACCATCGCAACGGGTCCGAGCGCAGAACCGCACTCGCCGAGACTGTGGATGTTCTCCGGAAGCTCGGCAACTGGAATGCCGAGCGAGTGGTAACGGGCGACCGGAACGAGGCCATCGGGATCGGTGAGCCCATCGAAGATGTCGGGAGTTTCACGTGAAACGAACATCCCGTCTGTCTTACCGTGGACAGGGCCACAGGGTCGAACACTGATTCCCTCATGAAGAAGCAGAGCCTGGAAACCGAGACAGACACCGAGGATCGGAACACATCCGTAAGCGTTCGCGATTACCTCCATGAGACAGCCGGCATCGCGGGGGTGACCGGGTCCGGGGCTGAGGACGATGACATCGCCTCCGGCGTCAATGACTTCTGAGGCCGAGACATCGTTGCGGAAGACCTGGCACGTGTGGCCGAGGCCGACGAGGGTGTCGACGAGGTTGTAGACAAAAGAATCGTGGTTATCAACAAAGACGATTTTCATTAGCGCACCACCGTAAGTTCTGAACCCTGTGCCTCCCCGATGGCACTGAGGGTGGCGAGTGACTTGTGATAGGTTTCGTTGGCCTCGGATTGCGGATCCGAGTCACGGACGATTCCAGCACCGGCCTGGACGTGGGCTACACCGTCCTGGACAAAAGCCGATCGAATAACGATGCAGTTATCCATGTTTCCCGCGGCATCGAAATAGCCCACAGAGCCACCGTAGGAGCCCCGTCGAGCCTTCTCTACCGATCGAAGAAGCTCGTTAGCCCGTAGCTTCGGAGCGCCGGTAAGCGTGCCCATGTTCATACAGGCGCGGTAGGCATCAAAGGCGTCAAAGCCAGGAGCGAGGGTCGCCGTCACACGGGAAACGAGATGCATGACGCGCGAGTAGCGGTAAATGTGCATGAGATCGTCGACGGTACGGGTGTTCGGGGACGCAACCCGGGCAACATCGTTACGGGCGAGATCCACGAGCATGGTGTGTTCGGCAAGCTCTTTTGCATCCGTGCGGAGTTCGAGCTCGGCGCGGATATCGAGTTCTTCCGTCGCTCCGCGGGGCCGAGTACCAGCGATGGGACATAGTTGCAGGAAGCGGGTGGATGCCTCGTATTTGAGGTTGGACTCCGGTGAGGCTCCGAAGAGTTCGTAGGGTGCGCCGTGGGAGTCAACGCCACGGATATAAAACATGTACGGGGAAGGAGTGGCTTCGCGGAGGCGTCGATAAGCAACGAAGGCATCGGGGCAGTCGATGGAAAACGAGCGGGCCGGAACCACCTGATAGATATCGCCGTTGTAGATGTTTTTCTTCAGATGCTCGACGTGCCCACGGAAGGCCTCATCATTGGGGGTAGCGGTGGCAGCCACGGTGCCATGGGGGGTGTGAACTGCGGGAACATCCGGGAGGTCGGCGGCGATCTGGGTGGCGTACCGATCTAGGACATCCTCGTCGTAGCCGTACAGCGTGGCGGTCTGCGAGGTGTGATCCACGACGAGAAGCACCTCGGCGAGGAGGAACTGGTAATCCGGGAAGCGATTGGTTGACTCGGGAACCGCGGGCAACTGCTCGAAGGTCTCCAAATAATCAAAGGCGATGCCACCGGCCAGATACGGCAGGTGGGAGCCCCTCTCCCCTACCCCAAGGGCGGCGCGGAGAACATCCATTGTGTTGGGCTCCTTCAAACGCGCCGTCTCCTCCGTGGCGGTGGCGCGCGAATACGTAAAGGGAACGCCAGACTCGTGGAGTGAAGAAATAATAGCCTCTCCGCGGGGGCTCAGCGGCTCGGCGTTCACTGTAAAGCCGTTGCACGTGAAACGGACCGAGGATTCTAGTACGGCGACGGATTGGAGGCCGTCCTTGGACTGAATGTCGGCTGACTCCAATAAAACGGTGGATTCTGCGGAGGCGCCACCGAGCGCATGAAACAGCGCTGAGGCGTCTTCGTGGTAGCGGACAGGCCGCGAGATTTCTGTAAGATTCATCGATTTCCTTTTCCGGGTGGTGCGTCTGGTGAGAACCTTCCGCGGAAAAGAGGGTAAAAAAATTCCCGCGGAATCTCGGTTCAACGCGGGGTACAAAGCACAACGATCGGCCCGCGTGTTACATCGCGAGCCACCACCAGGAACGGTTGAGTTGAGCTGAATACATGCCAGGTACTTTAGCAGCCCCCACCTGCTATGGGGAGGGGCTACACCCTATTAGGGGGAGCGAATCGAATATGTATTCTATTAGTGGTCGTTGAAGCGAGGAGATTGCTGAGGCTCCGCTGCACGGGATTCCGCTGCACGGGATTGTGCTGCACGGGATTGTGCTGCACGCCGCACAGCATCGAGATCTACCTGCACAGGGGCATCAACCTCAGCTGGAGTTTCAGTGGCCGACGAGCCGGGGGAAGACGGTGACGGATCCTGGGATGGCTCCGAGGAGTCGTCGTAAAGCGCAGAGAACCGTGCCCCACTGCCGACGCCGAGAGCGAGGAAAACGAGTCCAATGAGCGCGCCGATGATCGCCAGAATCCACGAACCGCGGTAGGAGAACAGCGTGGCGAAGAGGAACGCGAGGGCTCCGATCAGCCAGAATGGGCCGGCGGCGAAGTGCGCGCGATCCCAGGCCTCCTTTGATTTCCTGGTCCCTGCGGTGGTGATGCCGATGAATGAATTGCCGGGGAAGTGGCGCGTCCAGCCGAGGATGCCGGCGACGGCCAGAAGAAGGGCGAAAATGGCGCAGAGAACAGTGAGAATCATGCTTTTTACCCTACCGTGTGGGCTCGGTGTGGTACCGCCAACACTAACCAAAGGACGTATTTGCATAATATTCATCGTCAAATATAATCCTTGTATGGATTTTAAGAAGTTAAGCGGAAGTCTCCTGTTCCGCATCATTGTCGCCATTATCCTCGGTATAGTTGCGTCGATTATTTTTCACGGGTCCGGATGGGGAGAGACCATCGCCCGTATTTTTGTTACATTCAACGGACTGTTCGGAAACTTCCTCGGCTTCTTCATTCCGGTCCTGATTTTTGCGCTCATCGCGCCCGCGATCGCGTCGCTGGGCCGCGGTGCCGGTAAGTGGCTGGGTATCACGACGGCGATCGCCTACTTTTCGACGATCATTTCCGGCTTCATCGCCTACGGCATCTCCATCAGCCTCTATGACTGGCTGCTTGCCGGCAACTCCACGGTGAAGGTGGATGACATCGACGAAGGCGCACTCCAGCCGTTCTTCGAGATCGAGATGCCCGCGCCGATGGATGTCATGACGGCGCTGCTCCTCGCATTCACCGTCGGTTTGGCGATGACGGCCGTGAAATCCGACACCTTGTACCGTGGCTGCCAGGACCTGCAGCGCGTCATCATGCACGTGATCAGCGGTTTCATCATCCCGCTTCTGCCGATCTACATCTTCGGCATGTTCTTGTCCTTGGGCATGAACGGCAACCTCCTCAACACCCTCACTGCGTTTGGCAAGGTCCTGCTCCTCGCCGTCCTTATGACGTGGGTGATCCTCATTGCGCAGTACATTATTGCGGGTGGCATCGCCGGGAAGAATCCGTTCACCGCGCTGAAGAACATGCTGCCCGCCTACGCCACGGCACTGGGCACCTCCTCGTCTGCTGCGACGATTCCGATTACGTACGCGGGTGCGAAGAAGAACGGCGTGACGGATGCGGTTGCGGGCTTTGTCATTCCGCTGTGTGCGACGATTCACTTGTCCGGTTCGATTCAAAAGATTGGGTTGTGCGCGTTTGCAATTGTGTACATGGATGGCATGGAGATGTCCCCGGGCATGGCCATCGGTTTTATCCTTATGCTGGGCATCTTTATGATCGCTGCTCCTGGTGTCCCCGGCGGCGCGATTATGGCTGCTGTGGGTCTGTTGCAGTCCATGCTGGGATTCACCGATGACCAGGTGGCGCTGATGATTGCTGCCTACATTGCGATTGATTCCTTCGGCACTGCCTGCAACGTGACTGGTGATGGCGCGATTGCGATGGTGGTCAACAAGTTTGCTAAGGGTGATATTCAGCGCACGGCACGCCAGGAGGAGACCTCTCCCCTGGATTACCAGTCGGAGGGGACGGCTGCCCTGTACGAGGGTAAGTAATATATTCGCGCTCCATCTACTACACTCATGGAGCATGACGAATGACTCTTTCACGTACCGGTACGGCGCAGATCTTGCGCGGAAGATTGAACAGAAGTGGCAGGGATATTGGGCGGATAATAATGTGTTCGCCGCGCCGAATCCGGTAGGTGATCTCGCAGAGCCGAATCATGAACAATTGAGCAAGCCGAAGCGGTTTGTGCAGGATATGTTCCCGTATCCTTCGGGTGCGGGTCTGCATGTCGGGCACCCGCTCGGCTATATTTCTACCGATGTGTTTGCGCGTTATAGCAGGCACAATGGTTTCAATGTGTTGCATACGTTGGGGTATGACGCGTTTGGTTTGCCGGCGGAGCAGTATGCGATTCAGACGGGGACGCATCCGCGGGAGACGACGGAGAAGAACATTCATAATATGGAGCGTCAGCTGGGGCTTCTCGGGTTGGGGCATGATAAGCGTCGCGCCATTCGTACTATTGATAAGGATTATTACCGCTGGACGCAGTGGATTTTCCTGACTATCTATAATTCGTATTTTGATGAGGCTGAGCAGAAGGCGAAGCCGGTGAGCGAGCTCCGCGAGCAGTTGACTGCGGAGGGTACGCATTCCGCGCAGGAGATTGAGGACATCATCGATGAGAAGCGCCTGGTCTACCGCACGGAGTCGCTGGTCAATTGGTGTCCGGGTCTGGGTACGGTGTTGGCGAACGAGGAGGTCACGGCCGAGGGGCGCTCGGAGCGCGGTAATTTCCCGGTCTTCCGCAAGGAGCTGTCGCAGTGGATGATGCGCATTACGGCCTACGGTGACAGGCTTATCGACGACTTGGACTTGCTGGACTGGCCGGAAAAGGTGAAGTCCATGCAGCGTAACTGGATCGGTCGTTCCACGGGCGCTGAGGTCGATTTCACGATCGGTACTGGCAAAGCCGAGGAGAAGGTCTCGGTTTACACCACGCGTCCGGATACGTTGTTTGGTGCGACGTATTTGGTCCTCTCCCCCGAGCATCCGCTCGTCGATAGGCTCACCTCCGGCGAGCCGTATGAAAGCGGTACGGATGAGCGCTGGACTTTCGGTGCGCACACACCGAAGGAAGCGGTGGAGGCGTACCGAGAGAAGATCGCCGCGAAGTCGGACCTGGAGCGTCAGGAAAACAAGGAAAAGACGGGTGTTTACCTGGGCGTTACCGCAACTAACCCGCTGAGCAAGAAGGACGTTCCGGTTTTCATTTCCGATTATGTCCTCATGGGTTACGGCACGGGCGCGATTATGGCTGTTCCTGCGCACGATACGCGTGACTACGAGTTTGCGACGGTCTTTGGCCTGCCGATTGTGGAGGTCCTGGAGGGCGGCAACATTGCCGAGGAGGCGTTCACCGGCGACGGCACCCACATCAACTCCGGTTTCCTCGACGGCCTGAACAAGGACGATGGCATCAAAGCTGCCATCGCGAAGCTTGAAGAAGACGGCACCGGCCACGCCCAAAAGCAGTACAAGCTGCGCGATTGGCTGTTTGCCCGCCAGCGTTACTGGGGTGAGCCGTTCCCCATCGTGTACGACGATGAGGGTCACGCCCACGCCCTCCCGGAGGAGATGCTCCCGGTCGAGCTGCCGGACGTGGAGGATTACAAGCCCGTGACCGCCGATCCGAATGATCGTGATTCGGAGCCGCACCCGCCGCTGGCGAAGGCGACGGATTGGGTGAATGTGACCCTTGACCTGGGCGATGGCCCGAAGCATTACCGCCGCGATACAAATGTCATGCCGCAGTGGGCCGGGTCTTCTTGGTACCAGCTCCGCTACATCGATCCTACCAACGAGGAAAAGTTCGTTGACCTGGAAAGTGAGCGCTACTGGACGGGTCCACAAAACGAGTCGGATTGCGGCGGTGTCGACCTCTACGTCGGCGGTGTCGAGCACGCCGTCCTCCAC
>ERZ1030944.186-NODE-186-length-15605-cov-10.690804_pt1 | contig 15605 bp, 13 predicted proteins | sample MGYA00518599_ERZ1030944 | MGnify/ENA primary metagenome ERZ1030944 (study PRJEB33718, sample SAMN03159697) | human skin metagenome | collected 2014-05-20 | study: EMG produced TPA metagenomics assembly of the PRJNA266117 data set (Human skin bacterial metagenome... | reverse complement strand
TCTACACAAGGAGTATCGTCGGCAGCGTCAGATGTGTATAAGAGACAGGTCCTCGTCGGGACGCATGAGTTTGGGGACGGGGCGGTCGAGGTCGCCGAGGAAGCGGGGCAGCACCCAGCCGGTGATGATGACGGTGGGGATGGCGACGATAAGGGCGTAGATGTAGACCATGCCGGTGTCGGCACCGTAGGCGTCGACAAGAGCGACGGGGCCGGGCTGCGGCGGGAAGAGGGAGTGCGCCGTGGTGGTGGCGGCCACTGCGGGAATTGCGATCTTGAGGAACGGGACCTTGGCTTCCACCGCGACGGCGATGATGAGTGGCGCCAGGATAATAAAGGCCACCTCGTAGAACATCGCGAGGCCGAAGACGAGGCCGACGATGACCATGGCCACCTTGACCTTGCCTACGCCGAATTTCTCGATGAGGGTGTCGGCAAGCCGGGTGGCGGCACCGGAGTCCACCATGAGTTTGCCGATCACTGCGCCGAAGACGACGATGATTGCCAGCGAGCCGAGGGTGGAGCCGAATCCGGTTTGGATTGTCTCCAAGAGCTCCGCCGGCCCCATTCGCTCCAGGAAGCCGATCGTCAGAGCCGCGATGAGGAGCGACACCATGGCGTTGACCTTGAATTTCATGTTGAGCACCAGCATGAGAGCGATGCCAAGTACGACCCACATAATGTGCATATTTTGGACTATATGTAGTTCCGGTGACAGAAAGAAACGACCTTTGTGTTATTTCTGCAGGTCAAAATATTTCAGTGACTTGAGCCACACAGCAACTGTTGGCAACTACGCGGCTATGCCGCGTTCCCCCAGCTAGGTTGAAGGCATGAACACGCATCCCGCATACAATCCTGATCGCCTGTTCCCCGCAGATCCGGGGACGCGCGACATTGCCCGACGCCTGTACCTTTACGTGGAGGATATGCCCATCGTGAGCCCGCACGGACACCTGGACCCGCAGATGTTCGTCGACAACACGGCGTTCCCGAACCCCACCAAGCTTTTGATCAGCCCCGATCACTACCTCACCCGCGTGCTGCACTCCGCCGGCATCGACATGGAGGAACTCCAGGTCGGTGGGCACGAAGGCAAGGGTCCGCGCCACGCCTGGCGCCTGTTCTGCGAGAACTGGGACCTCTACGCCGGCACCGCCACGGGGTACTGGGTCGAGCAGGAGTTTGCCCACGTCTTCGGCATTGATCCCTCCCGGATCTGCTCGGAGCAGGCCGATTCGCTTTACGACGATCTCAGCGAGGTTCTGGCTCAGCCCGACTTCCGCCCGCGCGAGCTCGCAGACACATTTAAGCTCGACGTCTTGGCCACTACCGACGATCCGCTCGATGACCTCGAGGCACACGCCACCCTGCGCGCCGATGCTTCCTTCACCCCGCGCGTGCTCCCCACGTTCCGCCCCGATGCCTACACCAAGATGTACAACCCGGGTTTCAAGGGGAACGTCGAAAAGCTCATCGATACTGCGGGTGATGGAAAGACCGGCTACGAGGGCTACCTGCAGGCCATGCGGAACCGCCGCCAGTACTTCATCGACCACGGTGCAGTGAGCACCGACCACGGCATCCACAACTGCCAAACCCAGCCACTTTCTGCTGCTGAGGCGCAGGAACTGCTGGATAAGGGGATGCGCGGGGAAGCTACCTTCGAGGAGGCACTCGCATTCGAGGCGAACATGACCTACCGCTTCGCGGAGATGAGCCAGGACGACGGCCTCGTCATGACGATCCACCCCGGCGTCTACCGCAACAGCTCGCCTTCGGCGCTAAAGAAGTTTGGCCCCGACACCGGCCACGATGTCCCCTTCGCACTGGACTACATCAACGGCCTGCAGCCGCTGCTCGCGGACTTCGGCGAGAACCCGGACTTCCACTTCGTCATGTTCACCATGGACGAGACGGCATTCTCCCGCGAGATCGCCCCGATCGCCGGCTACTACCCCGCCGCCTACGTGGGCGCGCCGTGGTGGTTCATCGACGAGATCGATGCCATGAAACGCTTCCGTGCCGCCACGACCGGCACGACAGGATTCTCCCGCTATTCGGGATTCATTGATGATACCCGCGCCTACTGCTCCATCCCCGCACGTCACGATACGTCGCGCCGCGTGGAGGCAGGCTACCTCGCACGTCTCGTTGCCGAGCACCGCCTGACGGAGGATCGTGCAGCGGACATCATCGTAGACCTTATTGACAATTCACCCAGGAGGGTATTCAAGCTATGAGCACACTCGTACACCTCGGACTAGGTGCCTTCCACCGCGCCCACCAGGTCTGGTACACACACGAGGCGGACCCGGATTGGAACTACGTCTCCTTCACCGGCCGCTCTGCCCGCATGAGCGACCTGCTCACCGCGCAGGACAACAAGTACACGCTGGTCACCCGTTCTAAGGACGGCGACACCTTTGATCTCATTGAGACGATTACGGAAACGCAGCCCGCTGCCAACGTGGAGCGCCTGATGGAGCTCATGGCTAGCTCCGACGTGAAGGTGGTCACCCTCACGATTACCGAGGCCGGCTACGACGACACCTCGGACAACTCCGCGCCCCAGAGGATTGCGAAGGGTCTCACCGCCCGCAAGGCCTCCGGCGCCGACCCGATCGCGATCATGAGCTGCGACAACGTCTCTGGAAACGGGGAAAAGTGCAAGCAGGCCGTCTATGCCGTGGCAGACGACGAGCTGAAGGCGTGGATGGACGAGAACGTCACCTTCCCCACCACGTCCATCGACAGGATCACCCCCGCCACCACCGATGAACTCATCGAGCTGGTGGAAAAGGAGACCGGCTTTGCGGATAAGGCACCGGTTGTCACCGAGCCGTTTGCCAGCTGGGTTATCGAGGGCGAATTCCCCGCAGGCCGCCCGAACTGGGAAAAGGCCGGCGTGGAGTTCGTTGAGGATATCGAGCCCTTCGAGCACCGCAAGCTGTGGCTACTTAACGGTTCCCACTCGCTCATGGCCTACTACGGGCAGCTCAAGGGGCACGAGACCGTCGCCGACGCGATCGGTGATCCCGATGTGCGCGAGAAGGTAGAAGCCCTGTGGGACGAGGCCGCTCAGGGCCTGCCCATGGATGTGACCGACTACCGCGCCAGCCTCATCGAGCGCTTTGAAAACCCGAACATCCGCCACAACCTCGCGCAGATCGCCATCGACGGTGCGACGAAGCAGCAGAACCGCGCGGTGCCGATCTACGGCATCACCCACGGCGACGGCGCTGCATTCTCCATCGCCGCGTGGATCGTCTACTGCCTGACGACCGAGGACATAAAGGACACCCGCGCCGACGAGATCAACGAAGCGAAGGGACAGTCCGATCCGGTCCAGGCTCTGTGCCAGGTGCTTGGCATCGATGCCGACGAGAAGATCCGCGCACACGTAGAGAAGATCCAGAATGCTTAAGCCTCAGCAAAATGAAACCCGCGACCTGCTGCCCCTCGATGGGTTCTGGCAGTTCTCCCTCGACGGGACGAACTATGACCGCGAGATGGCCGTACCGGGCTCCGTCAACGACGTGTTCGCCGATTCTGAGGTCCGCGACCACGTGGGCGTCTACTACTACAAGCGGGAGATCTTCATCCCCCGCTCCTTCACCGACAAGGTCAGCCTCCGCTTCGGGTCTGCTACCCACCACGCTGTCGTGCGCGTAAATGGCGAGGAGGTGGGCCGTCACAAGGGTGGCTACCTGCCGTTCGAGTGCGACATCACCGAGCGTGTCACCCCGGGCACGACGTGCGAGGTCATCGTCGAGGTGGACAACCGCCTGGACATGACGTGCATCCCTCCGGGCGAGATCGTGGAGCTTCCGGACGTTCGCCTGCGTCAGGAGTATATGCACGACTTCTACAACTACACGGGCATTCACCGCACCATCTACCTGGTAAACAAGCCGGAGCGCCACGTGTGCGATGTGCGCATCGTTGCTGGGATGGACGGCGTGTGCCACTACGAGGTCACGCAGTCCGCCCCGGGCGATGTCCGGGTGACCATCGAAGAGGCCGAGGTCACGGGTACTGGTGACAAGGGAACACTTACCGTCGACAAGCCCACACTGTGGGCCCCCGGCGAGGGTAACCTGTACACCCTGCGGATCGAGCTTCTCGACGGCGAGTCGGTCGTCGACTGCTACCGTGAGCAGTTCGGCTTCCGCACCGTCGAGGTGAAGGGACACGAGTTCCTCATCAACGGCAAACCCTTCTACTTCACAGGCTTCGGCATGCACGAGGACCATGAGACGCTGGGCAAGGCACACAACGACGTGTCCGTACAGCGCGACATGGAGCTCCTCCACTGGATCGGTGCAAACTCCCTGCGCACCAGCCACTACCCCTACGCAGAGGAGTGGATGGACTACTGCGACAGGCACGGCATCGTCGTCATCGACGAGACCCCGGCCGTGGGCCTCAACATGGCCGTCGCCGGTGGCATCCTCGGCACCACCGCCAAGAAGACGTACAGCCCCCAGACCGTCAATGAGAACACGCAGGCGCACCACGCGGACACCATCCGCGAGCTCATCGCCCGCGATAAGAACCGCCCCAGCGTGGTGCTGTGGTCCATCGCCAACGAGCCGGACACGACTGACCCCGACTCCCGCGCCTACTTCGAGCCCCTGGCCAAGCTCGCGCGCGAGTGCGACCCGACCCGCCCCATCGGCTACGTTAACGTCATGACCAGCCCCTACGACAAGTGCCAAATCACTGACCTGTTCGATGTCATGATGATCAACCGCTACTACGGCTGGTACGTCGACGCCGGCGACCTTGAGACCGCGAAGCAGCACTTCACAGAGGAGCTCGCCGGCTGGGTCGAGAGATTCGGCGACAAGCCGATAATCATCACCGAGTACGGAGCAGATTCCGTCTCTGGCCTGCACTCTCTGTACAATTCCCTGTTTACCGAGGATTATCAGGTTGCCTACTTGGAGGCGAACTCTGAGGTCTTCGACAACTGTGACAATGTCATCGGCGAGCACATGTGGAACTTCGCCGACTTCCAAACCAAACCGGGTTACGCCCGCGTCGACGGCAACAAGAAGGGTGCATTCACCCGGGACCGTCGTCCCAAGGCCGCCGCCCGCTACCTACGAAACAGGTGGACAAATGAAAACAAGTAAAGTTTTCAGCTACGCGCTCGGCGACGTAGCCAACAACCTCTCCTTCATGATGACCTCCATGTTCCTCATGGTCTTCATGACGGACATTGCCGGCCTCTCCGCCGGCGTCGCCGGCACCATCTACGGCGTAACCAAGGTGTGGGCAGGTTTTACAGACCTGTTCAGTGGTCAAATGGTGGACCGCTTCGACACCCGCTGGGGTCGCCTGCGCCCGTGGATCCTCTTCGGCTCCACACCACTGGCTATTGTCTTCGTGCTGCTGTTCTCCGTGCCCGCAGGGCTTGGACCGACAGCAACCGTCGCCTGGATCTTCCTCTTCGATGCTGCCTTCCAGCTCGCCTACTCCCTGGTGAACATCCCCTACGGCTCCCTATCTGCCGCAATGACGCAGGACCCCGTCGACCGATCCAAGCTGTCCGGCGCCCGCGCCATCGCCTCTGCGGTCACCGGTGTCGCCCTCTCGGCTGTCATCTCCCCGCAGTTCCAGGACACCACCGCTGATGGTCTACGCCTGAAGTTCACTATCACCTGCGCCATCCTCGGTGTCATTGCCATCATCTTGTACCTCATCTGCTTCGCCAACGCGAGGGAGGTCGTGCCGCGCAGTGGTGAGAAGATCAACATGCGCAAGACCTTCAAGATGATTGGCCAGAACCGGCCGCTCATCACCCTCTGCCTCGGCGCATTCTTCCTTCTCGGCGCCATGTTCACCATGAACGCCGTGGGCATCTACTACGCCCGCTACGTCATCGGCAATGCCGGCTGGTTCACCTACCTCATGCTCGCGCAGACCGTGGGCACGGTTCTCATCGCCAGCTTCGTTCCGCAAATCACGGCTCGCATGGGCAAGCGCAACGGCTACATGGCTGCTGGTGTGGTCGCCATCGCCGGCTACCTCATCATCTTCTTCATGCCCGGTGGCTCCCTGCCGATGGCAATCATCGCGTGGTTCCTCCTCGGTGTGGGCACGGGTGGCACCAACTCCCTCATGTTCTCTATGCAGGCGGACACCGTGGACTACGGCGAGTGGAAGTCCGGAACCCGTGCAGAGGGCGGCTCGTACTCCATCCTCTCCTTCATCCGCAAGTGTGGCCAGGGCATCGGCGGCTGGATCGGCGGCGCTGTCATCGGCGCCTTCGGTTACGTTGCCAAGGCCGATACCCAGTCTGTGGAGGCCCTCCAGGGCATTCGCATCGCCACCGGTGCTGTCCCCGCAGTCCTTGCGGTACTCGCCATCGTGGTCATGTTCTTCTACCGCCTCGATGTGGATACCCACACCGGCATCGTCAACGATCTGAACAAGCGCCGCACACAGAAGGCTGTGGCCACCCACGCCGGTGTCCCCGCAGAGCGCGTCATCACGGATAACAGTGGCGACGGCCGTAACCTGCGGATGCGCCGGGAGGGCGAACACCTCCCACCGGTGGTCACCGTCTTTGGCCAGCGTGGTTCCGGCGCCTCGGAGATCGCCCCGGCCCTTGCTGAGCGCCTCGGCGTTCCCTACGTCCAGCAGGCCTTCAGCTCGAAGACCCTGTCTCAGGTGGACCGCGACGCGCTTATCAGCGACAGTGCCTTCAGTCGCTGGATGCGGTCTGTGTCCTCGCATAACGATGCCGCCGGCATCGCGGCGGACCGGAAGATCGCCTCTGATAACACCGCCTTCGTGCTGGAGGCCGTCAACGACGGTGGTGTGCTGCTCGGCCGCAACGGTGCGCTCGTGTTGCGCCACGTGGTCGGCGCCCTGCACATCCGCCTCGTCGCACCCTTGGGCAAGCGCGTGGAGCGCGTCATGTACAAGACGGGCTTGAACGCCGCTGAGGCGGAGGAGCAGTGTCACGCAGAGGATCGGATCCGTACTGAGATGGCGCGCGCCCTCTACCAGTGGGACCCCAACACCGACGAGTCGTACGACCTCGTCATCAATACCGCCTCCATGACCTACGAGCAGATCGCGGAAACCATTGCCGACGTGTACTACGACAAGTACCCGGAGGCGAAGCGACAACAATAGCCCTCGAACAAACTCATCCCGGCCACCCAGGTCGAGTTGAACTTTCAGCGCGGCCCGAAGCTCACACGTCGGGCCGCGGTGCATCACGCGGGGCCAATAACGAACCTGTACCCCAGCCCTGTTTCGGTGATGACGTGTACGGGGTGAGCTGGGTCATCCTCCAGTTTGCGGCGTAACTGAGAGGTGTAGATCCGAAGGTAGTGTCCCTGGCTCTCGAAGCCGGTGCCCCACACCTCGGAGAGCAGCTCCTCCTTTCGAACAAGCCCTCCCCCGGCGCGAATGAGCAGCGACAACACACCCCACTCCGTAGGTGTGAGATGAACGAGGTGGCCCTTCTTGGTCACTGTATGTTGCGCCAGATCAATGACCAGATTCCCGGCAGTAACCACAGTAATTTCCTCCGCCTTGGCGGCCCCCGACGCGCGAGGCCCGCCGTGACGCAGTGCGGCACGCACGCGGGCAAGAAGCTCCTCCATCGAAAACGGCTTGGTTACGTAATCGTCAGCGCCTTTGTCAAGCGAGGAAGCGCTGAACAACGGGTCGGTTCGGGCGGTGAGGACGATGACGGGCACGTCAGACCAGCCACGGATCCCTTCGAGGACAATGGAGCCGTCGATATCGGGCAGCCCCATGTCCAGGATGATGACATCTGGTTGTGCCTGCGCCGCCAACTGCAGCGCCCTCGCGCCCGTGGTCGCGGTACTGACCTCATACCCGCGGGCGCGGAGGTTGATGGAAAGGGTGCGGACGAGGCGCGGGTCGTCGTCGACAAGCAACACGTGGGCCATCTATTCACTTCCTTCTAACGTGACGACGACCGTTGTCCCCGGCCCGTCCTCCACTGCCACTGTCCCGTGCATTGCCTCGACGAAGCCACGGACTACTGACAAGCCTAGCCCCACGCCGGCATCATTGTTCGTGTCTCCCAGCCGTTGGAACGGTCGGAACATGGTCTCCTTTTGTGCCATCGGCACACCAGGCCCGTGGTCGCTGACCCGCAGCTCCACTGCCTTCCCGTGAGCGCGTGCGGTGACATCGACGCTTCCCGATGGGGCATACCGCAACGCGTTGTCCAGCAAATTGGCCACCACTCTTTCAAGGAGCGCTGAATCTGCCACGCATTGCACCCCGCGGACGGAGGAATGAACAGCCACACGCTGGAGAATCGAACGGTCCCGGCCGAAGCTGCACGATGCCACCGCGCGGTGCACAACCTCACTGAGATCCACCTGTTCGCGCCGGGCGGTCACGGCCCCGGCAGCCAGGCGGGAAGAATCTAGCAGGTTCGTGACTAGGGTAATGAGTTGGTCGACGCTAGCAGCAGTTTCCTCCAATAAGGCCACCTGGTCCTCCTCGCTGAAGGTCACCTCAGTACTCAACAGGGAGCTCAACGCAAGCTTCGCGGTAGACAACGGGGTGCGCAAATCGTGACTGACCGACGCGAGAAGAGAACGCCGCAAATCGTCAGCTGCGGCGATCGCATCTGCGCGGGCAGCCTCCGCAGCAAGGTGAACCTGCCGGTTAAGGCCCGCCAGATAATCGGCAACCACCTGGATGAGGTCTCGGTCCCGAGCGGTCAGAACCGGTCCGGAGAGGGTCAGCCCTACTGACTCATCGTGTGACAGCACACTCGTTTCCACCTCCCCCGCTGGCTTCGGAAGCCCTGCGCGGGCACTAGGTGAATCCCAGTGAGACAACTCAATTCCCACGGAATCGACAAGCGTGGCGCGGGTAGATCCGAACGCCTCACCTACCTTGCCCAGCAGACTGTCCACGGATTCGCGACCATTGCGCCCAAGTGCTTCCCGAGAGAAGACAGTGAGCAACTCAGCATCGCGGGTGGCGGCAACTGCTGTCCTGCGATCAACCTCTGCCCGGCGCACGAGAATCCCCACTGCCAGTGCGATTGCCACCATCACCACGAGGATAAAGGTGTTAGCCGGCTCCGCGATATCAAACGTATAGAGGGGATCAGTGAAGAACCAGTTGAGCGCCAGCCCCGAACCAATCGCCACCACCACGGCCGGCCACAACCCAAAGAAAAGGCTTACCGCGAGAATGAGAGCGAAGTAAAACGCCGAACACGTCCCCGTGCCGAGCTCCTCTCCTCCGGCTAAGCGCACCAACCCGGTGGTGGCTGCCAGACCCGCAAGGGATGCTCCCCACCGCACCGCTGCGCGCGCCCACCCGGTTTGGGCCGGGTGAAAGAGTTCCCGGACGCGGCCCCTCTGCTTCGAGGGAATATTAACAATATGGCAATCGATCTTGCCCGATTTCTTCAGCACCGCCTCCGCCACTGAGCCACGCAGCACCCGCGAGTGGCGACGGTTTGGGGCCACCCCCAACACAAGCTGGGTGGCATTCATCGAGCGGGCAAAGTTGAGGAGCGCCTCTGGCACCGAATCGCCTGTCACCTGGTGAAGTTTCGCCCCAACATCCTTGGACAACTCCCCCAGCCGGGCAAGCGTATCGGAGGAACCGGTGACGAAAGTATCGCCCGAGATGACGTGCACTACCACCAGATCCGCCGAAGATTTAGAGGCGATCCGGCGCCCGCGCCGAATAAGAGGTTCTGCATGGGCGGCGTTTTCGACGGCCACGATGACGCGTTCCTTCGTCTCCCACGGCTCGGTGATGTTCTGCTCGGTCCGGTAGGAGGATAGAGCATCGTCAACCTGGTCAGCGAGCCACAGGAGTGCGAGCTCGCGTAGCGCGGTCAGGTTACCCAGGCGGAAATAGTTATTTAGTGCCGGGCCAATCCGCTCTTCGCCATACACGTGGCCTTCGGAAAGCCTCGTGCGGAGGAATTCGGGGGAAATATCCACGAGCTCGATGGTGTCCGCGTCACGTACGACCTCATCAGGCACCGTTTCTTTCTGGGTGATCCCCGTGATCTGCGAGACAACATCGTTGAGTGATTCGAGGTGCTGAATGTTCATTGTCGAAATCACGTCGATGCCGGCATCAAGCAGCTCGGAGACATCCTGCCACCGCTTTCTCCGCACAGCTCCGGCATCATTGGTATGTGCAAACTCGTCGATGAGAGCCACTTTCGGGTGCCTGGCAATCACCCCTTCCACATCGAGTTCGCCCGCGCCTGGCCCGGCCAAGCGAGCCATGATCGGCAGCCCCTCACAGAGACTGCGCGTGTAACTGCGCCCGTGGTCTTCAACGATTCCCACAACCACGTCGATTCCGGCGCTGTGAAGGTTTTTCGCCTCGTTGAGCATGGCACACGTCTTTCCCACCCCCGGCGCGGCTCCGAGGTAAATCTTGAGCTTCCCGCGGCGTGGCGTGCCGGTCCCCTCCGCGGGGGCGGGGTCAGTGGGAGAAGGCGTGTGTGAATTCATACTCTTAACTGCCCGATTCGCAGCTGGTTCCGTTAGGCAAGGACAAGTTCAGCTTAGTAACATTGACCCACTTTTCGCCGAGCACACCGAAGGATTTACCAACCGTGGCATCCGCTACTAAAGCCTGTACCTCGTCCTCTGTCATCCCTCGTTCCCGCGCAACACGGGGGACCTGCAACTGCGCATACTCCTGGCTGATACCGGAATCTGCGCCCGAACCGGAGCCGGTCAAAGCATCCGGTGGGATGGTCGCGGGATCGACTCCCTCCCGGGTGGCGATCTCCTGTCGGCGGGTGTTGATCGAGTTCAGCAGTTCTTCGTTGTTTGGACCCATATTTGTGAGCCCCTCCCCACGGCCGAAGAACCAGGGGCCGTCAGTCCGACCGTCGGAAAGTTCGGTAGAGGCGAGGAGGCAGTCGCCGGAGTACACCAGTGCGCCATCAGCGGTGTCGGCGGTCACGCGCGAGACTCCCCATACTGCGACGGGGTACGCGATTCCCAGCCCAGCAACGCAGACACCCACGGCAACGAATCCTGCACCGAGATTCCTTCCGTACATGGAAGCTAGCGATCGTAGTGACATGCCCGGATCCTTTCTGCGCTTTGCTTGTCTTTTTCTAAAGCCGCATCGGCGACTATTTTTTCGTGTGGAGTTTCTGCTACCACGGTGTTCGAGGCGGCGTTGGACATGCCATTGGCCTCTGCCCAGCGGGCCACTTTGGCCGCCAACTCTTGGGTGAGGGCGAGAGGAATTTCTCTACTCATGTTTTTCATCCTTTTCTACATCCCCGGGAGCAAGCTGACGACGAGATCGATGAGCCAAATCCCGATGAACGGAGTAATGACACCACCGATTCCCCAGATGCCAAGGTTGCGACGAAGCAATTTCGCTGCACTGGCCGGCTTATAACGCACACCCTTCAGCGCGAGCGGGATGAGCGCGACAATGATGAGTGCGTTGAAGATCACCGCCGACACAATTGCGGATTGCGGGGAGTGCAGATGCATGATGTTAAGGGCACTCAGGTGCGGTAGTTTTTCCGCGAACAGCGCCGGGAGGATCGCGAAATACTTGGCCAAATCGTTTGCCAGGGAGAATGTGGTGAGTGCACCACGGGTGATCAGCAGCTGCTTGCCGATGCGGACGATGTCGATAAGCTTCGTCGGATCCGAATCGAGATCGACCATGTTGGCGGCCTCCTTGGCAGCCGACGTCCCTGTGTTCATCGCCACGCCGACATCGGCCTGCGCCAGCGCCGGGGCATCGTTTGTACCGTCGCCGGTCATTGCCACCATCCGGCCGGAGGCCTGCTCTTCGCGGATGCGGGCGAGCTTGTCTTCCGGGGTAGCCTCAGCGATGAAATCGTCCACGCCTGCTTCCTCAGCGATAGCCGCGGCGGTCAGCGGGTTATCGCCGGTGACCATGACCGTTCGGATACCCATTTCCCGGAGCTCGGCAAAGCGCTCGGCCATGCCCGGCTTCACCACGTCCGTCAGCTGCAACACGCCGATAACGCGCCGGGAGCCGTCTGAGGTTTCCTCCGCCACTGGCAGTGGCGTGCCACCTGACTGCGCGATCTCGTGAACCGCCGTCGAGATGTGTTCGGGCCACGTTCCTCCAGCCTCAGTTACCCACGCTTTAACCGCGTCACCCGCACCTTTGCGGAGGAAGCGGCCGCCCACGTCGATACCAGACATGCGAGTGGTAGCTGTGAACGGAACGACGTTGGCGGTTTTCACCTCGTCTGTGATGTCGTCGGTGATGTTGTACGTCGCGGTCAGCCACTCCACGATGGAACGTCCCTCAGGGGTTTCGTCCGCAATGGAGGCAACTCGAGCCGCCTCGGCGGCGTAGTGTTCGTCCACACCGTCTGCCACGGTAAGACCCGTGGCCTGGCGATTGCCAAAGGTAATCGTTCCCGTCTTATCCATGAGAAGGGTTGCCACGTCGCCCGCAGCTTCCACCGCACGACCGGAGGTGGCAAGCACGTTGTGCTCCACCAGGCGGTTCATGCCGGCAATGCCAACGGCGGATAAAAGGGCAGCGATCGTCGTGGGAATGAGACACACGAGCAGCGCCACGAGCGACAATGGCTCCAGCTTCGCGCCGGTAAAGCCACCCATCGGGGCGAGCGCGGTGACAGCAACGAGGAACAGGATCGTCAGCGTGGACAGCAAGATGCTGAGGGCGATCTCGTTGGGGGTTTTCCGCCGTTGTGCACCTTCCACCAGGCCGATCATTTTGTCGACGAACGTCGAGCCAGGTTCTGCCGTAATTTTCACCCGGATCTGATCCGATAGCACTACCGTGCCACCGGTCACAGCGCATCGGTCGCCACCGGCCTCGCGGACAACGGGAGCGGACTCGCCGGTGATAGCAGACTCGTCAACAGTCGCGGCTCCTTGTACCACGTCACCGTCGCCGGGGATTGTTTCTCCAGCGACGACGATCACCTCGTCACCCTTTTTCAGCTCGGATGCGGCGATCGTTTCCGTCGAGCCATCGGCAAGGACGAGGTTCGCCGTGGCATCGTCTCGCACGGCCCGGAGGCTGTCGGCCTGCGCCTTTCCCCGCCCCTCGGCGTATGCCTCGGCGAAGGCGGCAAAGGCGATGGTGAACCACAGCCACACGGTTACCGTCCAGGAGTACACGCTCGGGCTGAACAGAGACCACACCGTGGTGAGGAACGCGCCGACCCAGACGACGAACATGACTGGGTTGCGGGCTTGCGCTACCGGAGACAGCTTCTTCGGCAACGTCTTTACAGCTAGCTGCAGTGAAGATGCTTGCGCTGCAGGCTTTGCGGATCCCTGCGATGCAGGATCTGCTGTGGTTTTCAGTGTCATAACAGGGCCTCCGAAATCGGTCCCAGGGTAAGAACGGGGAAGAAGGTAAGCGCCGCCACAAGGAGGATGACGCCGACAGTCAGCGTCGCGAAGGTAGCTCCGGCGGTGGGGAGACTACCTGAGGTAGTTGCGGTCCGCTTCTGCTCGGCCACGCTTCCGGCAAGGTACAGCGCGAACACAATGGGAAGGAAGCGACCAAGCAGCATCGCTAGTCCCAGGGTCACTTGCCACCAAGGGTCGGTGACGGTGAGACCACCGAATGCCGAACCGTTGTTGTTCGAGGCAGAGACGAAGGCGTACAGCACCTCAGAGAGCCCATGTGCATTATTGGGCGATCCCGGAAGCCCGAAGTTCGTGGCGGATTCCTCCACCAACTTCCACCGAGCCACCGAAGCGCCCACGCCAGCGAGCACCAAAATCGGCATGGTCAGCGTATATAAACAGACAGCAGAAATTTCCGGCTTGCCAATTTTGTTGCCCAAAAACTCCGGAGTGCGTCCGACGAGCAGACCGCCGATGAACACCGCAAGGATGGAGACGATGAGGAGACCGTACAGGCCGGTTCCCACGCCACCGGGAGCGATCTCACCGAACAGCATGTTGAGAATGAGAAGCCCGCCTCCAAGCGGACCGTAGCTATCATGCATCGAGTCGACAGCGCCGGTAGAGGTTCCCGTAGTTGACACCGCGAACAGCGCGGAGGCGGGAATACCGAGGCGTTGCTCAATGCCCTCCATGTTCGCACCTGCAGCACGTGCCGCAGCACCTACGGGTGTGTCCTGCGCCCAGCTAACCAGCCCCACCATCACTGCCCAGATGCCGCCAGCAACACTGAGGAGCGTGTAGGCCTGCTTCTGAGAACCGACCATCGTTCCGTACGTACGGATCATAGAGAAGGAGATAACCAGAAGTGACCAGATTTCGATCACGTTAGTAAAAGCGGTGGGGTTCTCGAACGGGTGCGCCGAGTTGGCACCAAAGATGCCACCACCGTTAGTGCCCAGCAACTTGATGGCCTCTTGCGAAGCGACGGGTGCGCGGGGGATATCCACGCCGAGGGAGGTCACCACGTTAGAGCCAAAAGTTTGCATTGTGCCCAGGAAGATGAGCACAAGCGCAACGATAAAGGAAAGGGGAAGCAAAACTCTAATGAGTCCGCGAGTGAGGTCAACCCAGAAGTTACCAATCAACCCCTGCGGTACGGTTCCGCCAGAGATACCCGGTTGACCTCCACCAACCCGGGAATCCCGCGGGTAGCCAAGGTGAGCGAGCCCGCGGATGAGAGCCACCGCCACACACAGGCCGACGGCTGCGGAAGCGAAGTTCTGTACGGTAAGGCCCAACATTTGGGCACCGTTTGTCAGGGTGTCTTCTCCCGAATAGGACTGCCAGTTGGTGTTGGACACGAACGATGCCGCCGTATTGAAAGCCATGTAGGGCTCGACAGCCTCGTCTCGGGGGTTACCCCAACTAGGTAATACTGTTTGCAAGCGCTGAATGGCGTATAACACCAGGACTGATGCCAGCGAGAAAGCGAGCAACGCGCGGCTGTAGCCCTTCCACGTCTGGCCACGCTTCGGGTCGACGCGGAGCACCGCGTACACAGCCTTTTCTACAGCCCAGTCCTTTTCGGACTGGTAAACTTTCGCCATCCAGTCGCCCAGAGGCACGTAGGCGATGGCGAGCATCAGCCCCAAAAACAAGAATTGGGGTAGCACCCCCACAAGTGCGTGGATCATGCGAAACGCTCCGGATCTACGAGTGAAATAATGAGATACACAATCAACCCTGCAACAATCAACAGCAGGATGATAGAAGTCGCCGTGGTGGTCATCGCTTGCTACTACCCATCACTTCCGTGAGAATCGACGGGAGGATGAACGTCACCACCATGACGATGATGATTGCGAGATCGAGCATTGCTGCACGGCCCCTTTCATTCCAGTGTCTGACTATTCTGGCACCCTCCGGTCGGTCCTCCACCGCCATGAACACTCGAGAAATGCGAGTGCATTACAAGCGACGTACGCGACTGGCCGGAGGAGTGTGCCTTGTGAATAGCGGCCGAGGTTTTCTCGGCCACAACTAACACTACGGAGAGGAATCACCCTTTGACGTTGATGTTTGCGCAATTTTTACGCCCCTAGGCCGAATCTTTACGTTCTCTTTACGCCCCGCCGCAGAAGAGTTACTCTACGTTCTCCAAACGGGTCGATCATTTTTTATCAATGTTCATTAGTTGACCGCGCGTACCTCT
>ERZ1030944.183-NODE-183-length-15694-cov-51.253469_pt1 | contig 15694 bp, 17 predicted proteins | sample MGYA00518599_ERZ1030944 | MGnify/ENA primary metagenome ERZ1030944 (study PRJEB33718, sample SAMN03159697) | human skin metagenome | collected 2014-05-20 | study: EMG produced TPA metagenomics assembly of the PRJNA266117 data set (Human skin bacterial metagenome... | reverse complement strand
ACTGATCGCGCTCCGGGGCGTCGATGGCGCTGTAGACGGCACCCGCACCACCAAGACCCACAAGTGCGGCGACGCCGAAGATAGCGGCAATCTCTTTCATCATTCCCATGTGTTCAGGGTAACCCCGTGTAACGCGATGTGACGGGTGAGCGATACGCTCTTTACACGTGTCAGAACCACTGGCAGGTACCCGATTTACTTAAGGAGATTGCCATGAAGCGCATCGCCACCGCTGCCGTCGCAGCAACCCTGTCCCTGTCCGCACTGTCCGCTCCGGCATTCGCCGCCGACGCTGACACCGCCCCGGCCAAGGAAAACCAGGGCAGCTCCGCCCAGGCTGAAGGCGACCAGGCTGGCGAGAAGGTCGGCTCCTCCGAGGTGTACAAGAAGTGCAAGGACGAGAAGAAGGCCACCGCTGGCAAGGCCACCACCGGCAAGGACGGCGACAAGGCCGAGCCGGGCAAGGAGAAGGGCTCCAACAACGCCACCGGTGAGTGCATCCAGCAGCTCATCGACAACCCGGACACCAAGCCCGGCATCCTGGGCCTGCTGATCGGCGTCCCGGTTGCCCTCATCGCCCTGATCGGCGCAGCAGCAGCGTTCTCCGGCGCTATCCCGGGCTTCTCCCTCCCGGCCCTGCCGGGCCTGCCGATGTAATTCGGCTCGCCTGAGCTTCTTACGGTCCGCTCCCATCGTGGGGCGGGCCGTTTGTCATATCTCGGTTTGGACACATTCTGCTGAGTTGCCCTGCAGCACTTCATGGATACGTGTTCTTCTTGCTCAAGGTAACCCAACCAACACAAGGAGAACCCCATGAAGCGCATCGCCATCGCGACTCTCGCAGCAACCATGCCCCTGTCTGTCCTGGCCTCGCCGGCACATGCGGCGGAGGACGAGAAGACGTCGTCTGAGGTCTACCAGCACTGCCGTGGTCTGGTGGGCTCCGCTAATGAGAAGGAGAAGGAAGAACTGCGACAGAACGGCGGCTCCTCCAATCCGGACGCCGTGTGCATCAAGAGCATGCTCAACAGCCCGAACTACCGCGGCGGTGTCATCGCTGTCTTGGTCGGTGTCCCGCTCGCCCTTGTGGCGCTACTTGGCGCAGCATCCGCGGCTTCAGGCATGGTCCCGGGCGTTTCCCTCCCGAATATGCCGAAGCTGCCGGTATAGGGGCCCTTCTGTCTGTCCCGTCCCTGCTGGGGTGGTGCCCCTTTTTGTCTCATTTTGAAAACGATTCGCCGAATCGGTTGAAAGCGTCTTTTAGACATGTGTTAACTCTTTGACAGGTAACCAAACCTACACAAGGAGAACACTATGAAGCGCATCACGTCCGCTGCTCTCGCAGCAACCATGTCCGTGTCCGTCCTCGCTGCACCGGCGTTCGCCGCTGAAGGCGACGAGAAGATGGGTTCCTCCGAGTGGTACCAGAAGTGCCTTAAGGAGCAGAAAGAGATCCAGCAGGAGATCGACAAAGCCCGAACTCCAGAAGAGAAGGAGCGTCTCGAGAAGGCATTTGACAAAGTCTACGAAGAAGCGGGCATCGGCAGCTCCACCGATTCCGGTGTCTGCATCAAGGGCCTGACCCACGAGGACAGCGAGTATCGCTCCTCCGCCCTGGGCGTCCTGATCGGCGTGCCGCTCGCCCTCGTCGCTCTGCTCGGCGCGGCAGCGGCGTTCTCCGGCTCCATCCCGGGCGTTTCCCTCCCGGCGATCCCGGGCCTGCCGATGTAAATCGCGCTTCCAAATAACCCGGTTCCTGCAGCGCAGGGACCGGGTTATTGTTCTGCTACGAAGCAGTACGTCAGTTCCCCCTCCGCTCACAAGCGTTTCGCAGACAGGCTCCGTAGAAAGTTTGTGATCCGGGCGAGACACCCCGGGATGAATCCGACACGAGAAGGAGAATCATGTCTGCAAACACTCGTATTGCCGCATCGGCCACCGCACTCGTGCTGGCTGCCGCCGGCCTCACCGCCTGCAACGACAGCGACGGCGACACGGACACCACCGCGGTGAACCCGTCCGGTGCCGTGTCCTCCGAGGACCCGGTGTCCGGCGGTTCCTCCGCGGGCGGCTCCTCCGCGGGTGGCTCGGTGTCTGACGGTTCCGCAGGCGGCTCCTCGGCAGGCGGCTCCTCCGCCGGTGGCTCCATGTCCGGCGGTTCCTCCGCAGGCGGCTCCGCATCCGGCGATACCGGCCTCGGCGGCGCCGAGATGACCGATTCGCCGCTCGGCGGCGCCGAGATGACCGATTCGCCGCTCGGCGGCGCCGAGGTCTCCGACTCCCCGTTGGGCGGGGCAGAGGCTCCGGAGCAGGTTGATCCGCTGAGCCCGCAGATGACGCCGTAAGCACGGCACCCCAAAAAGGCGCCGGCCCGGAGTATCCCTTCCTCCGCGCCGGTGCTTTTTCGTATCTAGAACGGCTCCTGCACCGCGCGGGTGATCACCACGGCGTCGGCATCGATGCGCTCGTGCAATTGCCTATCGACGTCCTCCGGCCCATCCGACGTCAACAACCACCCGGCCCACGCTTCCTTGCCGGGGGAGAAGTACCCGTCGCCCTTGCCGATGATGTTCAGCGTGGCATCGCGAAGCCACAGGGGACCGACCAGCCCCGCATGCTCCGTGCCCTCCAGCGGGGCCACGTATGGCTGGTAGGCGACGGCGTTGAGGTCGGCCACGGTGTCGTCGAAAAGCTTCTGTGCAAGCAGCATGTTCTCGGGTGAGCCGAGGTAGACGATGGTGGTGAGCGACAGGGTGCCGTGCGGCTCGTCGCGGAGTGTGAGGTCGGTCAGGCCGCCGAGGCTGGCGGGGAGGTGTGTCGGCGCGTCGTGGTCCTCGAAGAAGAACTTTTCGATGGCGTTGTCGCGGTTGGTGGTGGCGAAGTCCACAAGCGCGTTGAGCTCGTACAGCCGCATCTGCTCCGGGGCGGGCAGGTTGTCGTAGGCCGCCTGGCAGCGCAGGTCCCAGAGTGTGAACTCTTCCTCGATGGGGTGCGGGCGAGGGGAGACCGCCGAAATGACAGCGCCGCTCGTTTCGATGCGCTCGCGGTAGAGCTCGTACGCCTCCTCGAGGTCGCGCTCGTGGGCCACGAAGTGGGTGGTGACGATCTCGAAGGGCATGCGCAAGAGGGTAGTCGATTGCGCCGGGAGCGGGGTGGTGCGGGAGCCGACGATGTTTCACGTGAAACCTAGTCGGGAAGGCGGTACTTTCGGTTCCTGCTCGTCGGTGGCGCGGTAGGGACAATTTCCTCGGCGTCAACCAGGTTTCGGAGCCTGGGGCGCAAGGAATTTACACTCACTCCGAGATGGTCCGCGATATCGCGTGCTGCAGCTTCCCCAACTTCCGTGAGATAGGAAATCAGCTTTCGATCGGCTTCGTCGACTTCAGGTTCGCCAACCGCAAGGACGAAAGTGTCGCTGGAACTACCCGCCCTGAGCAGATTGCGATCGGCCAAGTCACCCAGCAGATCACGTGCATCATCACTGTCGAGCCCGATATGTTCCCGCAACTCCTTGACCGACACACCACCGAGCCCTTGAGCGATAGCCAGGGCGATCTGCTCCTGTCGCGTACTTCCTGGCGCCACGGAGGCCAGCCATTGCGAAACCTCCGGATTGAGAATTCCGAAGCGATACAAGGTGACGGTGAACTCACCAATCCTCGCATCGAATTGTGGCTGAGGCAGGCCGTAGCGTTCCATGCCCTTACGCATTCGTTGGATGCCGCTCCCTTGATTCTCCGCCACACGCATCGACCCTGAAGGAGTGGGCAGGTTGCTAAGAAGATTGGCGAGCGATGGGTTACGGCTGACCGAACGATTTTCATCGATGTTGTCCACCGTCCGGTCACTCCATAAACCACCCGGACTGTTTACCTCAACTCGATCGGGGTACACATCCACCTGGACTTGGCGACCTTGAACTTGGGGGCTGTAGTCCCTGTGCATCACCGCATTCACAATCGCCTCGCGTAACGCGATCTCGGGAATCTCGGGCTCGTCGACCATGGTCGATCCCACTTCCACTGAACGTGTTCGAAGGTTGCGCATTACCGCCTTAATTGCGTCCTCCACCGCGAGCGGCAGGGGACCGTCGCAATGGGCTCGATCCACAAACCTGGTTTCCGAGACGGACTTCTCTGGTGAAGGGTGCACAGCCACGTCGATAAACAGCTGCGGGAAAAATTGTTGAGGGTAGCGTCCGAGAGCTAAGGCGCCAGCCAGAGTTGGGAGGCCAGCCCCGTCAAGTACGTGGAGACGTTCCAAGACTTCAGCGTCACTGGTCGTCCCAAGACGGATACGAGAACCGCGTTTCTCCAGCGATTCAATTAGGCCCCTCCATGCCTGCCCATCTAAGTCGTCGAGGCCAGCCTCACTGATGGGTGAGAGTTCCGAGAGGTCTGGCGTGTACAGCGTCGTGAGCTGAAACACCTCGTAGCTAGACAGTCTCTGGTCCCCATCCAAAACCCTCTTGTACGCGCCATCCCGCAGGCCTTGAGCTGTGACATAGCAGGGCATCTGCTGGCCCAATTGTGCGTCACCCCGCATCGGATGGACCCAAACTAGGATCACCGGAGAACCATCGACCTCGTCAGTCTCAATGTCGAAACGGGGGATGGGTGTCACAGGAGGCTTCTCTTGCCCCTGGCGCAGCGCACTTATGAGTTGGTCGTTCATGCGGGCAGGATCAAACCCCGGCGCCGGACTGAAGCTACCGTCACGTTGATTTTCCTGGATACCGAGAAGAATTACTCCGCCTTTGGTGTTGGCAAAAGAGCTCACCGCTTTCCAAAACGCGGTATCGAGTTTCCCCGTTCCAGACTTCGCCTCGATACAGTGATCATCGTTCCGTTGCCGTCGCAACCGGGCCATGATGTCATCCATGCGCTGACTCATACCCTCACTTTAGCCCTACCCTTACAGTGAGGCCCCGGTTCTCCGTCTCTTTTTACAGTGAGGGCCCATTTTCCCCTCACTTTTTACAGTGACGCCGTCTCTTTTTACAGTGAGGACACCTCTCACTACAGTGACAGCCCATAGTTTCACGTGAAACACGGGCAGAAGAAAACCGCCCCGGAGGGCGGTTCAGCGCGGCAGCAGGGGACTGCTACACGGCGGTGGAGCCGGTGGCGGCGACCGAAGGCTCGTCGATAGGCGACTGCTTGTGCAGCTTGCCCGACGCGAACTTGTTCACGATCAGCGCGACCGCGCCGTCGCCCGTGACGTTGGCGGCGGTGCCGAAGGAATCGACGACGATGTAGGACGCGATCATGAGCGAGAGCATCGACTCGTCGAAGCCGAGGTTGGACTGCAGCAGGCCCGCGGCCGCCATGATGGCGCCGCCCGGCACACCCGGGGCCGCGATCATCATGATGCCCAGCAGGAGGATGAAGCCGAAGATCTGACCGCCCGAGATGTCCAGGCTGGCCATGTAGACGATGGACAGGGCGTAGAGCATGATCTTCATCATCGAGCCGGACAGCTGGATCGTCGCGCACAGCGGGACCACGAAGCCGGCGACGTCCTCGTCAACGTTGTTCTTCAGCGTGGACTCGTAGGTGACCGGGATGGTCGCCGCGGACGACGAGGTGCCCAGCGCGGTGAAGTACGCCGGCAGCATGTTCTTCAGCGCCTTGAACGGGTTCACGCCCGCGACCGCGCCGGCCACGAGGTACTGCAACAGAACGACGACCAAAGTCATGACCACGGACAGCAGCAGCACCACACCCATGGCGGCCATGGTGTCGCCGAAGTTCTCGTTCATGCCCAGGCCCAGGAAGGTGCCGAAGATGTACAGCGGAAGCAGCGGGATCACGAAGGTGACCACGACCTTGAGCACGACGTCGTTGAGCTCCTCCAGCACGTTGTAGAGGTTGTCGGACTTCACCGCGGTCATGGCCAGGCCCACCACGAACGCGAGCAGCAGCGAGGACATAATCGCCAGCGGCGGCGGCATCTCCACGGTGAAGTAGGGGGTCAGGCCGCCCTCGTCGGGGTCAGCCACGTTGGTGATCAGGTCCTTGCCCGACAACAGCTTCGGGTACAGCGCGCTACCGGTGCCCCAGGCGATCAGGCCGGAGATGACGGTGGAACCGAACGCCACGCCCGCGGTGATGCCCAGCCACTTGCCGGCGCCGCGGCCCAGACCCGCGATGGCGGGCGCGATAAGCGAGAAGATCAGCACCGGCACGAAGAAGCCGAGGAAGTTGGAGAACAGGCCGTTGAAGGTGATAAAGACACGAGCAAGCCAGTCCGGGAAGAACAGGCTGCACAGGAACCCGAGAAAGATGGCGACAACTACCCAGAAGAGTAGCGACCCTAAGAGCTTACTTTTCATGTGTCCAGAGTAGCCGGTAATTATACAGCACACTGCATTTTGTTGCCCTTTTCCTTCGTGTCTGCCCACGCCGTATGCTTGGAAGCCATGAGCCCGTTTGAAAATATGAGCACTCTCAACGTCGTTGTCGGCATCATCTTCATCCTGCTGACCCTGCTTCTGCTCATCCCCGGCGCGCTCGCCGCCGGAGGCAAGCTGCCGGGCAACAAGTGGTTCGGCCTCCACGTCCCGGCGGTGCGCAAAGACCGCGCGATCTGGGACCAGGCGCACAAGGTCGCTGGCCCGTTTTGGGTGCTGGCGGGCGTGGCGCTGGCGTTCGGCGCCGCGTTTTCCTTCATCGCGTCCGGCTGGATGTGGCTGCTGCCGGCGGTGGCGCTGGTGGCGGCCGTCGTCGCGGCGTCGCTCGGCGGCAACTTCGGCGCGCGTGCGGCCGCGGCCGTGGAGCAGGCGCGGGAGCAGCAGGCGGAGGAGCCCAAGCCCGCGGTGAACATTGATGCTTTACGACGAGCCGCCGGCCACGCCGACGACCAGAAGTAGGTGCCCATGACTTGGCAAGAAGCGATCCTGGATGTGTTGCGCGAGGCGGGGGAGCCGATGGCGTACAAAGACATCGCCGCCGAGATCGTCCGCCGCGCCCTGGTGGACGCCCCGCACACGAACCCGGAGGTTGCCACCCACGCCGCGATTACCGGGCTGAAGGTGGACGGCCTCGTCGCCGCCGCCCCGCGCGGACGGTACCAACTCCCTGAATAAAAATCCCTGCGGAATTTCGGTTCCGCTATAGTTGTCCCTTGTGACGTACACGACTTCTTTGAACTGGTGGTGGCTCGCCTAACTGGCGCGCCACCTACGAAGTCACGGCCCGCCAGCTTGCACCCCAAGCGCCGCGGGCCCTTTTTTCACCCTCGGTGCGACGAATACGAAAGAACCGAGGACCAGATGCAATACACCCACCGCGAGGTGCGCTACCACGAGGACGTGGCCAGCCTCTTCGCCCACATCGGCGGACTCGACGCGGACGATTCCGTGCTACTCGAGTCCGCCGACATCACCACCCGCAACGGCCTGCAGTCCGTGGCGGTCTTACGCGCCTCGGTGCGCGTGACCTGCACCGGTAGCCGCGTTGAGGTTCAGCCGCTCACCCCATCCGGCGAGGTCATCGCCGCGAACCTGGGCTTGGAGGACTACCGGGTGGGGGAGGGCGTCTACGAGTTCCCCGCATCACGCGCCGCCGACGAGCGCGAGCGCCTCACCGCGCCGTCCTCCGCCGACGTGCTGCGCGCGCTGACCACCCGCGCCGGCTACGGCAACGAGGACTTCCCGTTCCTCGCCGGCGGCTTCGCCTACGACTACCTCGATTCCTTCGAGCAGCTGCCGGATGTGGCAGAGGGCCCGAACACCTACCCGGACTTCCAGTTCGTGCTCGCCGAGGTGCTCCTGCGCGTCAACCACGAGAACGGCACGGCGTACCTCGCGGGGGTGGATGCCGCGGGTGAAGGCATCGACCTCGAGCCGCTCGCATCGCTTATCGACGGCCCCGTGCCCGCCTATCAGCCTTCCACCGGGGCGGCGGAGCGTGCCGTCGTCAAGGCGACTGTGTCCGACGCCGACTTCCGCGGGCACGTGGAGGGGCTCAAAGAGCACATCGCGGACGGGGACATCTACCAGGTGGTGCCGGCCCGCGCGTTCACCGCGGAGTGCTCGGACGCGTTCGGGGCGTACCGCAGGCTGCGCGAGTCCAACCCCTCGCCGTACATGTTCTACCTGCGCGGACCCGGCTACGAGCTGTTCGGCGCCTCGCCGGAATCGAACCTGAAGTTCGACCACGCCACCCGCCAGGTGGAGCTGTACCCGATCGCCGGCACGCGCCCGCGCGGGCTGAATCCGGACGGGACGGTCAACCACGAGCTGGACACCCGCATGGAGCTGCAGCTGCGCACCAACGCCAAAGAGGTGGCCGAGCACACCATGCTGGTGGACCTGGCCCGCAACGACATGGCCCGCGTGGCCGAGCCGCGCACCCGTCGCGTCCGCGAACTGTTGCAGGTAGACCGCTACTCGCGTGTGATGCACCTGGTCAGCCGCGTCACCGCGACGCTTGCTGCGGACCTGGACGCGCTGGACGCGTACCGCGCCTGCATGAACATGGGCACGCTCACCGGCGCCCCGAAGCTGCGCGCCACCGAGCTGCTGCGCGGGGTGGAGGGCACGCGCCGCGGCTCCTACGGCGGGGCGGTTGGGTACCTGCACGGCAGCGGCGACTTCGACACCTGCATTGTCATCCGCTCCGCGTTCGTGGCCAACGGTGTGGCCACGGTGCAGGCCGGCGCGGGCGTGGTGCGCGACTCCATCCCGCAGGCGGAGGCCGACGAGACCCTGCACAAGGCCTACGCGGTGCTCCAGGCACTCGCCGCGGGCCGCGAACTGGAGGTGCACAAGTGATCGTTTTGCTGGATAACCAGGACTCTTTCGTCTACAACCTCGTCGACGCGCTCGCTGGCTTCGACACCGTGGTCTACCGCAACGCGGTTTCCGCCGACACGGTGCTCGGCGTGGACCCGGAGCTCATCGTGCTTTCGCCCGGCCCCGGTTACCCCGCGGCCGCCGGCTGCATGATGGAGGTCATCGAGCGCGCGCAGGGCCACATCCCCATCCTGGGCATTTGCCTGGGTTACCAGGCGCTCATCGAGCACTTCGGCGGCCGCGTGCGACCGTGCGGCCCCGAGCACGGCACCTCGGTGCCCATGCGGCTGACTCAACCGCACCCGCTTTTCGACGGCCTCACGGTCGGCGGCGCCCCCGGCCACCCCGGCCTGGACGTGCCGGTTGCCCGCTACCACTCCCTAGGCGCGCCCGAAGCGCCCAACGGGATCACTCCGCTGGCCTGGACGGACACCCAGATCGGCGAGGTGATCATGGCCGCCGAGACCGACGACGGCTACTCCATCGGCTTCCAATTCCACCCCGAATCCATCCTCACCCCCGCAGGGCCCCAGCTTCTGGAGCGCTGCGTGGAACACCTGCTGCAGAAAGGACGCGACAATGGCTGACCACGTAGAAGTCTTCCGACGCTTCATCAACAACCCCGCCCCGACCTTGGAGGACGCGGTAGAGGCGTTCACCCCGCTAACCGTCGGCGACTACGACGACGTCCACATCGCGGCGCTGCTTGCCACCATCCGCACCCGGGGCGAGACCTTCGCCGACATCGCCGGCGCGGCCAAGGCGTTTCTCGCGGCGGGCCGCCCGTTCCCGGTGACGGGGGAGGGGATCATGGACACCGCGGGCACCGGCGGCGACGGCGCGAACACCATCAACATCACCACCGCCGCCTCCCTCGTCGCGGCGGCCGGCGGGGTGAAGATGATCAAGTGCGGCAACCGCTCGGTGTCCTCCAAGTCCGGCTCGGCCGACGTGCTGGAGGCGCTGAACATCCCGCTGGACCTGGACCCGGACCGCGCGGTGCGCCAGTTCGAGTCCTCGAACTTCACCTTCCTGTTCGCCCCGGCGTACAATCCCGCTATCGCCTTCGTGCAACCTGTCCGTAAAAAACTCGGCGTGAGCACGCTTTTTAACACGATGGGCCCATTATTGAGTCCCGCACGACCGGAATTCCAAATTATGGGGATTGCAAACCCTGGGTTGGGACCAACTATTGCGGAGACCATGAAATCGCTCGGCCGCTCCCGCGCGCTTGTCGTCCACGGCGCAGGCACCGACGAGATCGCGGTCCACGGCGACACCCTGGTCTGGGAGCTCAACGACGGCGAGATTTCGCACTATACGGTGGCGCCGGCGGAGCTTGGCGTCGATAAGCATACGCTCGAGGACCTCCGCGGGGGCGACGGCGAGGAGAACGCCGCCGCCATGCGCGCGACGTTTGCGGGGGAGGGGCCGGCCGCGCACCGCGACGCCGTTGCCGCGAACGCCGGCGCGATGTTCTACCTCTACGGCATGGCGGACTCGCTCGCCGAGGGCACCGCGCATGCAAAGCAATTGCTTGCCGACGGCTCCGTCGCCCAGTGGCTGCGCACCCACGAGGAGGCGGACTACAGTGGCTAAGATTTTGACCGAAATTGTGGCGAACCGTAAACGTCACATTGACGGAATACGTGAGCGTGTGGGTCACGTTCGTTTCGACACGTTACGGTATTCCGGGCGGTCGCTATACGACGCGTTGGCCGCCCCCGGCGCGTCCTACATCATGGAGTGCAAGTCCGCCTCGCCCTCACTCGGCACGATCCGCCAGGACTACAAGCCGGGGGAGATCGCGAGCGTGTACTCGCGCTACGCCTCGGCGATCTCCGTGCTGTGCGAGCCCGACTACTTCGGCGGGGACTACGACCACCTCGCCACCGTCGCAGCCACCACGCACCTGCCGGTGCTGTGCAAGGACTTCATCGTCGACGAGGTGCAGATCTACGCCGCCCGCTACTTCGGAGCGGACGCGGTGCTGCTGATGCTGTCGGTGCTGTCCGACGAGGAGTACGCGCACCTCGCGTCCGTTGCGGAGTCTTTGCGCATGGACGTGCTCACTGAGGTCATCGACGAGGACGAGGCGGCACGGGCCTCGCGGTTGGGCGCGAAGATCTTCGGCGTGAACCACCGCAACCTGCACGACCTATCCATCGACCTCGACCGCTCCGCGCGCCTGGCCGCGCTCGCGCCGGACGGGGCAGTGGTGGTTGCCGAGTCCGGCATCCGCGACGCCGCGACCGTCCGTAGGCTCGGCGGGCACTCCGACGGATTCCTCGTCGGCTCGCAGCTGACCTCCCAGCCGGACATCGACCGCGCCTGCCGAGAACTGGTCTACGGACCGAACAAGGTCTGCGGCCTGCGCTCGGCATCCGCGGCCCAGGCGGCGAAGGCGGCCGGCGCGGTGTACGGCGGGCTCATCTTCGAGGAGGCCTCCCCGCGCAATGTTTCACGTGAAACGGCCACGGAAATCATCGCCGCGGAACCGGGCCTCGACTACGTTGCGGTGTCTCGCCGCACCGAAGGCTACGACGAAATCATGCTCCACGGGATCAGCGCCGTGCAGGTCCACGCACCGTACCAGGGCTCGCTCGAGGCGGAGCGCGCGCTGATCGAGCGCGTCCGCGCGGAAGTGGGCGTCCAGGTGTGGCGTGCTGTCGACATGACTGGGCCCAATGATGCGGCCGGCGTGGCGGAGCTCGTCGACAAGCTGGTGCTCGATTCTGGCGCCGGCGGGACGGGGGAGCGGTTCAACTGGTCGCGCATCCGCACCACCGATGCACTGCTCGCCGGTGGGCTGACCCCCGACAACCTCGCCGACGCGCTGCGCACCGGCTGCACGGGCCTCGACCTCAACTCCGGCTTCGAAGACCCCCGCGGACACAAGGACGCCGCCGCATTGCGACGCGGCTTCGCCACCATCCGCGACTTCCACAATTAAGGACTGACACAATGACCCTGCTCCCTGCGTACTACGGCGAGTTCGGCGGACAGTTCGTCCCCGAATCGCTCATCCCGGCGCTCGACCAACTCGAGCAAGCCTTCGTCGACGCGTTCAACGACGACGCATTCATGGCCGAATACCGCGGCCTGCTCCGCGACTACCTCGGCCGGCCCACCCCGCTGACCGAATGCCGCAACCTGTCGCTCGAGGGCAATGCGCGCATCTTCCTCAAGCGCGAGGACCTCGTCCACGGCGGCGCGCACAAGACCAACCAGGTGATCGGCCAGGCGCTCCTTGCCAAGCAAATGGACAAGACCCGTATCATCGCGGAGACCGGCGCGGGCCAGCACGGCAACGCCACCGCGCTCGCCTGCGCGCTGCTCGGCCTAGAATGCGTGATCTACATGGGCAAAACCGACATGGAACGCCAAGCGCCGAACGTGTATCGCATGCGCCTGATGGGCGCCGAGGTCGTCGGTGTGGAGTCCGGCGCGGGCACGCTGAAGGACGCGGTCAACGAAGCACTTCGCGACTGGACCGCCACCTTCCACGAGTCCCACTACCTCCTCGGCACGGCGGCCGGGCCGCACCCGTTCCCGAAGATCGTCAAGGAGTTCCACCGCGTGATCTCCACCGAGGCCCGCGCCCAGATCCTCGAGCGCACTGGGCGGCTGCCGGACGTGGTGGTCGCCTGCGTCGGCGGCGGCTCCAACGCGATCGGCACCTTCGCGGACTTCATCGACGACACCAGCGTCGAACTCGTCGGCGCCGAACCCGGGGGAGAGGGCTTCGGCCTCGGCGCTCACGGCGCCGCCATCGCCCAGGGCACGACCGGCCTGCTTCATGGCACGTACTCGTACCTGATGTGCGACGAGGACGGCCAGGTCCAGGATTCCTACTCCATTTCCGCCGGCCTGGACTACCCGGGCGTGGGCCCGGAGCACGCCCACCTGGCCAAGTCGGGCCGCGCTTCCTACGTGCCCATTACCGACGACGAGGCCCTCGACGCCTTCCAAGCCCTGTCCCGCCACGAGGGCATCATCCCCGCGCTCGAGTCCTCCCACGCGCTCGCGTACGCGCTCAAGCGCGCCGCCGAGCACCCGTCCGACGTCGAGCCGCTGCACGTCCTGGTCACCCTGTCCGGCCGCGGCGACAAAGACATCGCCCACGTGCGAGCAACGCTTGCAGATAGAGAGGAAAAGTAAATGAGCCGCTACGAGAAACTCTTCGCCGCCGGTGAAGGCGCGTTCGTGCCTTTCATCATGCTCTCGGACCCGACCCCGGAAGATGCGGTGGAGATCGTCTCCGCCGTCGTCGACGCAGGCGCGGACGCCGTGGAGCTCGGCGTGCCGTTCTCCGACCCGGTCGCGGACGGCCCGGCTATTCAAGGTGCGCATGTGAGGGCGTTGGCGGGCGGAGCAACCGTCGATAAGGCGCTTGCGCAAATCCGCACCATCCGCGAGCGCTACCCGGACCTGCCGATCGGCATGCTGGTGTACGGCAACGTCGCGCACGCGCGCGGCCTCGAGCGCTTCTACCGCGAGTTCAAGGAGGCGGGTGCGGACAGCGTTTTGCTTCCCGACGTCCCCGTGCGCGAGTCCGCCCCCTTCAGCGCAGCCGCCACCTCGGCCGGCATCGACCCGATCTACATCGCCCCGGCGAAGGCCTCGGAGGAAACGCTTGAGGCGGTGGCCGCGAACTCGCGCGGCTACATCTACGCCATCTCCCGCGACGGCGTGACCGGCGCGGACAAGGAGGCGACGGTGGAGGGCCTGCGCGAGGTCGTCGATAACGTGCAGAAGTTTGGCGGGGCCCCGGTGCTGCTGGGCTTCGGCATCTCGAAGCCGGAGCACGTGCGCGACGCGATCGCCGCGGGGGCCGCGGGCGCGATCACCGGCTCGGCGATCACCAACATCATCGACAAGTACATCGACGGCAACCGCGTGACCGACATGGACGCGCTGAAAACCGAGCTGACCGAGTACGTCGCGGCCATGAAGGGCGCTACGATCGCATCATGACCTGTTCACGACGCATGTTCCTGCTCGGCACCGCAACCACGTTTGCCGGTGCGTTCCTCGCCGCCTGCGGAGAAGCGGCCCCCGAAGAAGTTGCCAAGACCGACGTGCCCGTCGGCTCCGCGGTGATCCTGGACAAGTTCATCATCGCCCAGCCCACCGCCGGCACCTACGTCGCCTACTCCAGCGTGTGCCCGCATCAGCAGAAGAAGATCACCAAGGTTGAGGGCGACACCGTCAAGTGCACCGCCCACGGTTCCGTATTCAGCATCGCCGACGGCGCCCGCGTCTCCGGCCCGGCCGTGACCGGCATGCGCGAAGTCCCCGTGACCGACGCCGGCGACAAAGTCTCCGTTTCCGAGTAGATGAAAAAGCTCGACCCGCTTCTCATCGGCATCGTTCTCGCGGCGGCGCTCGCGTTCGTCCTGCCCGCCCAGGGCGCGTTCGCGGACGGGTTCGCCGTCGCAGTGAAGCTGGGCATCGCGCTGCTGTTCTTCCTCTACGGCGCGCGCCTGTCCACCCAGGAGGCGCTGAAGGGCCTGACCAACTGGCGCCTGCACGCGCTGATCCTGGCGTTCACCTTCGTCATCTACCCGGTGATCGGCCTTCTCGCCCGCCCGACGGTGGCGTTCATGTCCGAGGACCTGTACCAGGGCCTGCTGTTCATGTCGCTGGTGCCGTCCACCGTGCAGTCCTCGGTGGCGCTCACCGGCGTGGCACGGGGCAACGTCTCGGGCGCGGTGGTGGCGGCGTCGGTGTCCTCGCTCGTCGGCGTTGTGGCCACGCCGCTTTTGGTGATGTGGCTAATGGGCGCCGGCAACGGGGTGTCCGTGGACGCGTCCGTGTTCGGCGACATCGCGCTGCAGCTGTTACTGCCGTTCATCCTGGGCCAGCTCGCGCACAACTTCGTCCCACGGGTGGGGGAGCTGGCCAAGTCAAAGGCCACCAAGATCGTTGACCGCGGCTCCATCTGGATGGTGGTCTACTCCGCGTTCTCCCGCGGCGTCGTTTCCGGTGTCTGGTCCAACGTCTCAGCGTGGGAGATCGTGTTCCTTACGCTGTTCTCGTGCGTGCTGGTCGTCGCTATGCTGTGGCTTACCCGCATCCTCCCGGAGGCGCTGCGCTTCCCGCGCGAGGACCGCGTCGCTATCCAGATGTGCGGCACCCAGAAGTCGCTCGCGACCGGCCTGCCCATGGCCACCGTCATCTTCGGCGGTGCCTCGCTCGGCGTCCTGATCATCCCGCTGATGATCTACCACATGTGCCAACTGGTCATCTGCTCCGCGTACGCCTCCCGAATTTCCTAGGAGTTTCACGTGAAACATTTCGTCCGCATCCACTACAACGTCCCCGAACTCGGCGGCGAGCTGCTCAACATCGCCGAGCTCGAGGAGATCTCAGCCCACGAGTGCACCATGGTCCGCATGATCGAACTCGACCCCGCCGAGACCATCACCGGCATCTACGTCGACGGCCGCGTCATCGGCCAGGCCAACCAGCCCATGGGCACCGTCCCACACCCGCGCACCTACGATTCCATGGAGGGCATCACGGCCACCCACCTCAGCGAGGAGGAGTTCGAGGGCCTCTGGTCCGAGGCTCAAGCAAAATTGCAATAGCCTATCGACGTCCCTCCGGCCCGCCCCGACTCCGGCGCGGGCCTTTTTCGTTGGTGGATCCCTATAGTTGGCGGGGCCGGGGTTGTCCGCAATGCGGAGTTGCACGTCAACGTCCGAGCCAACCAGCCCATGGGCACCGTGGCGCACCCGCACACCCTAGCTCGATCTGTCAGCGGCGCGGGCCCTTTTCGTTGGTGGGCCCCAATAGTTGGTGGTGTCGGAGTTGTACGCAATGCGGAGTTGCGGAGTGGCCTGAGGGGCGGGCATGGGCGGAGCTGACGTCGATAAGCAATAGCCAATAGTT
>ERZ1030944.179-NODE-179-length-16018-cov-8.348681_pt1 | contig 16018 bp, 11 predicted proteins | sample MGYA00518599_ERZ1030944 | MGnify/ENA primary metagenome ERZ1030944 (study PRJEB33718, sample SAMN03159697) | human skin metagenome | collected 2014-05-20 | study: EMG produced TPA metagenomics assembly of the PRJNA266117 data set (Human skin bacterial metagenome... | reverse complement strand
TTTCTACACCGCGGTCGGCCTTAAGAAGGAGCCCGAAACGAAGGCATAGAGACTGACCTGAATTGCAGGGTTGAGAATAATCCAAGCGGTGCCAAGAAAAGTGTTACGGCCGACCGAGAAGGATTTTCCTCGCGCATCCTGAAGAACGTAGTGACGAATTTTCCAAATTTGCCTAAGGTAATCACGCAGGCTAGGTCGAGCTTTCAGTGGGCGAAGCCCTGAATCGTCAACGAAGGTTACACGCGACGAGGTTCTAGAGCGCTCCGTTTGGTTTGAGGAGCTAGTGTCGTTTGCCATGCATCTGCCTTCCTATTGCTCCCTTTCATGTTAGATGGTTAGAAGTCGAATACGAATTAAGTCGGCCAGCGGTTTGCTCACCCTAAACCTAATCGAAGGTAGAACTTTCGAGGTGGCCTAGGGGCATGGAAAAGCGTCTTACGGGCCTGGAGTGACCGTAGAACAGTAGGCTCCATAGAGTAGACTTACGTGGAATGGGTGCGGAGAATAGGTCAGAATGCATCTCTTATGGCAGTAGATGTGGTCCGAAGACGATGCTATGGCTAGTAGCGACGATCTAGGGAAGCTATTTTAAGCAGGCATCGGGCTCACTTTTGAAACGCCTAGTCGCCTACAATAGCCATGTCGAGTCGGTTTCACTCTGGGCTGAAAGGGAGTATATGTACCCAGACGAATTTAGATCCTCCAAAATGCTGCATTCTCTGCGCGTAGCTCGCCAGCTTGCAGAACCGAGTAAGGAATTTGCGCAGTTGGAAGCCATGACGCCGGAGCAACGCTACGAGTTTTTGCGTAGCTCGTCCGCGGAAAGATTTGACTTAGATCGCCGTATTAAGGTAGTATCTCGTGAACTAAAGCGGTTGAAGGCAGAGAATTCCAAACTTAAGAGTGAAAAGAAGCTCGCAGAAGACCGACTAGCAAAGCTGCGCCAATCGAAGTCGATGCGCCTTGGCCGCGCGTTGTCGAGCCCCGTGAGAATGTCTCGGCGATTTACTGCTAATCCAAAAGCAGAATCGATTCGTACAGCACGCCAGTTCAATAGGCAGTGGAGAAAACTCAAGAGCTCTCTGCGTAGTAGTGTCGTATCACAAAAAAATCTGGCTGAGTCTAAGGCGTGGATGGCTTCAGGACGAAGTCGAGCAAGTACAGCCACGCCGCCAAATTCCTTCCGCTTAGACAGAGAATTGACTCCTTTGGAGGTATTCCAAAAGAACGCAACTCCGGATAACCTCGAAAAACTGCTCAATTTCATGTGGTTTGTCGAGGGGCGTATTGTGGAATCGGCAAACCTAGTTCGCGAAAATTCTTGCTTAGTAGAAGAGTTGAGCGACCGAGGTAAGCAATTGGCTCAGCGAATTCTTGGCTCCGAAAGATTGGACCTAGAGTCGCTGCTCCCTGCACGCAGTCAGGATCCAGCTTATGTCGCTGAGCATAAGCGGGTCATGTACTGCGTTCATCAAACCCCCCTTTTCAATTCCAATGGCTATTCTACGCGCACACGCGGTGTTGCCAAGGGATTGCAACTCAATGATAAAGACGTGGTTGTTGTTGGGCGCTCTGGGTATCCCTGGGACTCTAAGGCTGATGTTGCTAAGCCGTCGGTTCGCCGCCATTCGAAAAAGTTCGACGGGATCGACTATGTACACCTTCCTGGTGGGAATCTAAACCGAGATCCTCTGGACAGGTATTTCATGGAAGCAGCCGATGCATTTGTTCGTGAAGCATGTATGCAGCGACCTACGCTGATTCAATCGGCGTCGAATTTTAGGACTGCGATACCTGCTTTGATAGCAGCGCGAAGGGTCGGTGTTCCGTTTGTTTACGAGGTGAGAGGGCTTTGGGAATTCACGGAGGCTTCTGCTAAGCCTGGGTTTGAAAAAACCGAGCGTTTCGATGCCATGCGGAGGGCGGAAGCGTTCGTTGCTAGCGAGGCAGATGCGGTTCTTGCGATCACGCGCCAGGTCAAAGACGAGCTTGTTAGTCGTGGCGTGGATGAAAACAAAATAGTTCTTGCGCCTAATGCCGTCGATCCCGAAGTTTTCTTACCGATTCCGCAGGACGAAAAGTTTGCCGATCGACACAGAATTTCGACTGAAGTCCCAGTCATCGGTTTTGCGGGGAGCATAGTTGAGTATGAAGGCCTTGACCTACTGCTCAATGCTTCGGCATCACTTCATGATCGCGGGGTCGAGCACCAAATAGTTCTTGCGGGGTCCGGTACAGCGGAGCAGGGATTGAAGCAGCAAACTAAGGACCTAGGAATTGACGACAAAGTGAGGTTCCTTGGCCGTTTGCCTCAGGAGCAAATGCCGCGCTTACAGTCGACGTTCGATATCGTTTGTTGCCCCCGCAAATCCACTATTGTTACCGAGCTCGTTAGCCCATTGAAGCCGCTGGAGTCTTTCGCTACTCAAAAGGCAACAGTTCTTTCAGATGTTGCTCCGAATAGGGATTTAGCAGGTAATAATTCAGAAAGAGCGCTGCTTTTTAAGGCTGATGATTCCACAGATCTCGAGCGTACCCTGGAGCGTGTCATCGAAGACTCTGAGCTTCGCGCAGACTTGGGGCGAAGCGCTCGTCTGTGGTCAGCCACTGCGAGAACGTGGAAGAACGTTGGCTCTGTCATGACCCGCGCGCATACCGTGGCAGCGGAGCACTATTCGAGACGACTTGTCAGCACGCGGCAACTCGGTGAACTTCGTGTGGGCGTTATTGGGGACGAATTCACTAGGACGACATTGGCAGGTTCTTTCTCTACAGAGTTAATAAGCCGCCAAGGCTGGAGAGATCAACTCGCAGCAGCAAGTCTTGATCTGATAATTATCGAGTCCGCATGGGAAGGAAATGGGGGCGAGTGGACGCGAGGCATTGGTCATTACTCCGATGAGGAAAGCGCTGATCTTCGAGGTTTGCTGGAGTCCGCTCGGTCAAAAGGAATCCCAACACTTTTCTGGAATAAGGAAGATCCCGTCCACTTCGCCCGGTTTGCTCCAAATGCTGCATTGTGTGATCACGTTTTCACCACGGACGCCAATATGATTCCCAAATACCATTCGGTTGAGAATCAACGCAATATCACGATCTCCTCGCTGCCGTTTTATGCTCAGCCAAAAATTCATAACCCATTGCCTAAAGGTCGGGAATACTCCTCATCGGTTGCCTATGCCGGTAGTTACTACGGGGAACGGTACGCTCAACGTTCAAAGAGCCTCGATTTGCTATTATCTGCGGCGAGCGACTATCCGTTGGCCATCTACGATCGTCAGGCCAACAATCCGGACTCGCCGTACACTTTCCCTGAAAAGTACCGTTCTTCCGTGAGGGGAGCGTTACCGTACGACGAAGTTATTAAGTCCTACCAATCACACTTGGCGCATCTGAATGTGAATTCGGTTCTCGACTCACCGACCATGTTTTCACGGCGAGTCGTCGAGATTCCTGCTTGTGGTGGAATCGTCCTCAGCGCATTCAGCCGCGGGATCACGGAAACATTGGGTTCGAATATTGCCAACTCCAACCGTCGAGAAGACTATGAGGCGTGGCTGCACGCTTGGTCGACGAGTCCGAATGAGCGGTTATCCGAGATCTGGCGGCAAATGCGAACCGTATACAGAGCGCACACTACCGAAACTGCGCTCGCAATCATGATGCGTACCGCTGGTATCGCTGTTGCTGGCTTACAGCCGGCACGCTATATTGCCGTAGTCTCGCGGGCAACTCCCGACTCGCTAGCTCGTATCCTAGAACAGTCGGTTCCTCCTGTCGCAGTGGTACTTGAGGATCCTTCTGAAGATACGCGCGTGTACGCGGATTCTGTAGAGGCACCAATCTATCCCACGCTTGCTGACGTGCCGGTAGAGTCCGACTACCAAATTTTCTTCGACGGTCACGTCGACAGAACTTTTGCTGAGGACGCCTTGCTGCCCCTGCGGTTCACAGAAACGGATGCTGTGTTTGTTCGCTATGACTCGGAGTTTTCGGGCGGGACCCCCATCGTTGAGTACTTGGGCAATCGTCCCCAAAGCGATCTGTCTCGCGGGCTGGTTAGGACAAAGCCGGTTGGCGGCGACGAGGTAGTGCTCACGCTACCAACAGGTGAAAGCGATGAGTCGACGCCAGCTCACGCCAACACCGAAGCTTCTTCCGCGGTAGTGCACCAGCAGGATATGCTTGAAGGCAAGAAGGTTTTGGTTGCCGGGCATGACCTGAAGTTTGCACAAGGACTTTTAGCTGCGCTTCGTGCAGCGGGTGCGGAAGTACTCCTCGACGAATGGGAAAGCCATACCAAACACGACGAGCAACGTTCTCTGGAACAGCTTGAAAAAGCTGACATTGTGTTCTGCGAGTGGGGCTTAGGAAATGCAGTCTGGTATTCCCACAAGATTCATAGTGAACAGCGACTAGTAGTTCGCGTTCACTCTCAAGAACTCTTCCGGCCATACCTCGCGCAAATTGCTCACGAGTGCGTGGACAGTTTTATTTTCGTAAGCGAGCTCATCCGCTCTGCAGCCGTCGTGTCGCACGGCGTCCCGCGCGAAAGGACTACGGTAATCCCGAACCCCGTTGACATTGCGGGTCTGAATCTTCCAAAGGCTGCAGCGGCTGGAAAAACGATTGGATTTGTCGGGATTGTCCCACGTTCTAAGCGCCTGGATTTGGCGCTGGACGTTCTGGAAGGTGTACTCCGGAAAGACCCAGAATATGTCCTGCGTATCAAGGGTAAGACTCCCGAAGATTATCCTTGGATGGAAAACCGCCCCCGGGAAATGGATTACTTCAAAAACCAGTACGCTCGCATAGAGCAACTAAATCGAAAGTACCCAGGCTGTGTGGTCTTTGATGGTTTCGGTTCCGACATGGCTGAGTGGTATGCCAAGGTGGGGGTCGTTCTATCAACGAGTGATTTTGAGTCATTCCATCTGACGATTGCAGATGGTGCTGCTTCAGGAGCGCTGCCGGTGTGCCTCAACTGGCCAGGGGCAGATCGCATCTATCCTGCTGAGTGGCTGGTTCCAAATGTTGCTTGTGCCGTGAACCGTGTGCTTCGGCAGAAGCGTGATTCGCGCCAGTATAAGGCGGTAGCGGAGGCTTTTGAAAATCGAGAAGTGTTCAAACAGTTACTTGCAGAGATAAGCGTCGAAGAGGAGTAAATCTAATTGCTGTCAATATGAGTGACGGCTTAATCAAGACTCTGCTTGGAAAGGTAGAAAACTTTCCAAGCACTTTGCCAGCCTGTTTGCAGTGTTTCCGGTAAGATATCATCGATCCAACCTACTCATTCGTTTAAGCGTGTGGGATAGGTACAACGCCGGAAACACGGAGAAGATAAGTGACAGTTCAAGAATTAGATGTTTTGAAGCGTCCGCTGGATGGCGTGAGCATACGTCAGAGTGTTACTCCAGGGCAAAAAGTGTCGCTGTTTGTTGAGACTAGGTCTGATGATAGTCGCCCGAATATCGCACTTATCGCGTTCAAATTCTTGGATAATGAAGGTACCGTTCTAGAACTGCCTGAGTGGTCACACTATTCGGAAGCAGTCGGGCACTATGCTTATATCTCGCCGTCTGTTGGGGGCGAGCCGGTTCAGGACCGCTGGAACTTTGTAGTGCCCCCCAATGCGGTTTCGTTTGAAGCCGAAGGGCGCCAGTGGAAGAAGGGGACCCACACTGCTCTTTTAGGTGAGTTCATTTTTCAAGATGTATCAACTGGCGTAAGTGCTTTTCGGTTTCCTTCCGGTGCACCAGCGAGCGTTTCATCTCGAGAGTTCATGCAAAGTATCGCGCTTGATCCCTCAGAACGCGCTTTGAATTTATCGGCAACCTATGTACCCAGTGTAGAACTAAAAAGCGTTGCTCCACTGAGTGTTCGGTTTATAGACCGACATGGCCATGAGCTTTTGGGGTCATCGGATTTACCGCAAAATCCCAAATTTGGCTCTTTTATAGGCCTTCCAGCAGGTCCAAATGAAGAAACAAAGTTTAACTGCACAATTGAGGTTCCTAAAGGAGCGGTATCCCTCGAGCTAAAAGGTAAGGATTGGGGGAAGTCTCAAGCTGATATTCTAGGCCCGTTTGAGCGCGGCGATGCATTTGAAGAGTCCTTTAGCATTGAATCTTTCATCCAGGAGCTAAGCGTAGAAACTCCGTTATTAATCATTGATACGACGGCGCCGCCATTGGGGCATGAAACATTGGCGTTGCGTCCGAATAACCTAGCCGCGGCCTATAGCCGTGCAGGGATTGGAGTAGTCTTCATCCCATTTGGCTCTTTGAAAGGGTTCCCTGCAAAAGTCAGCAATAAGCTGGCGCAGGTGTCGAGAACTGATTTTGACCGTTTGATTGAAGTCGTAGTCGAAGAGCGTGACTCCAAAAACAGCACTTTTATCTGTTCGTCATTCCCAAGTATCCAGAGCATTACAGCAGTTCAGCGTTTGAAATCAGCTGGCTGGAACACCGTCTATGAGTGCCGTGATGATATGGAGGAATTCAATCGAGTCGGCTATTCGAAATGGTATGACCCTCAGCTCGAGCGTCAAATGCTCCGGATTGTCGACACTGTTGTCAGTGTCAGTACTGCTCTAGATGCCAAGTTAGTATCGCTCTATCCTCCCTTGGAGCGTCACTATGTCATACCGAATGCCGTGAATAAGCACGTAATCGAGACAACACAAGGATTGCGAACCCCGCAGGTAACAGCACAGCGGAATGCTTCCAACAAGGTCGGCTACGTCGGGCATTTGACCGAGAGCTGGTTCGACTGGCCCTTGGTAATTGAGGCTGCGAAACGCCTGCCCGACGTGATATTCGAAATCGTCGGCCACGGAATGCCGAAAAGTATTAAATTGCCAGGGAACGTGGAGTACTTGGGGCCCAAGAGCCACGATGAACTCCGACCGCTGGTTCAGACCTGGAAGGTTGGTCTCATTCCGTTTGCGGACATACCTCTTACTAGGTCGGTGGATCCCAATAAGATTTACGAGTACTTCGCGTGGGGACTGCGTTGCGTTAGTGCCCCGATGGGTATGGTTCACGAGTACCCATCAACGTGGGTTTACCGTGGCGTCGATGAGTTCGTGGAGTCTATCGAAAGCGCATTAGCCTCGGACATCACCGGTACTGAAGTGGAGGAGTTAACCAGATTCCTTGGCAGTGCGTCCTGGGATGATCGGGCCCGAACGATGCTCGAGATTATGAACCCCCAAGCGACTAATTATTAGGAGAAACCAATGCGCAAGTTGATTATTTATCCTAACTGCTCCAAGGGCGGAGTTTCATCGGTCATTCGTGGACGAGCAGCGGATGAGCCGAATACCCAGTTCGACGTAGTTTTCTTCAACGATAGGGGCGGACTGCGAACGTTTTCTGATATATCGAACGTCGATGTTCGAATTATTCGTGAGGACCGGTCGATTGCTTATTTGACCTACTTGGTCAGTCGAATGGACTACGACTCGGTTCATGTCTTGAGCACGCCTAAGATTGCTAACGCGTTGGTTGAAAACCCCGACGTCGTCGCGGTCTATGAATTCCACTCGTCGAATATGACCGTTGTTGAACAGGAGATCAAGGAGCTTGACATTGATAAGATGAGTCAGATCGCCGTGCCTTCTGAAATGATGAAATTAAAAATCGGTGAAAGGTTACCGCGGCGAACACTTTCTCGACTTATCGTCGTCCCTAACTTGGTAGATCATCATGTTTTTTCTCAAAATGGGCCGTCTGACTTCTTCGATAGAGATCCAAAAATCACTGAGGAATCCCTACGCCCGATAGTCTGGGTGGGTCGTTTTGATAAGGATAAAGGGTACCAGTACGCAGTGCGGGCCCTTGCTCAGCTTCCTGAAGACTTTATCGGTATTTTCGTTGTCAGCTTGGAACATGACCCCGTGCGTACTTCGAGATTCCTTTCAGAGTGCGACGCTATGGGGGTGCGAGACAGGGTGCAACTCTATATGAATCTCTCCCAACCTGAGATAGCAAATTTGTACCGATCGGCACGGGATCGGGGCGGTGTTTATGCGTCTACCTCGTTGATGGAATCGTTCGGATATGCTATAGCCGAGTCAATGGAGTGTGGATTGCCGTGTGTAGCCTTTCAGCTCCCGGTGCTTGACATCCACAGTGGTCGAGGCCAGCTTTATTCCGTTCCGGTTGGCGATATCCAGGCAATGAGTGAGCTGATTGCGAAGCTGTAACAGACGCCAAGCTTTGCTCCTCACCTTACTCGTTTCGCGTGACTATTCATTCCGAAATTCGAGGACGCTCACGAAACGGCTGCTGTACAGCAAGTGCAGGATGTCGAAAATTGATCGTGTTTTGGCGCAAGCTTGGAAACGCAGTAAAATGCAAGCTGCATTGCCATAGATTGGAGTGCTACGGTCTTGCAAAAGTGCGTAAAGAAGTAGAGTTGTCAGACGGCTGCTTAGATACCAGTGTTCTGGGGACTGGGGGCTGAAAGCTGGGCTAGGGGCAATTCGTGGAACTTTACCGTGCGCTGTGCATGACGTCCGTCGACGCTGGCCAATTAGCCTCTAGCTCAGTTCAGCTAGATTTGCTCCAATTTGCAGCTTTTATCAAGTGCTCTGCAAAAATTTCCTTAGTAGGTACAACGTGTGCATGGGGACCGCTGTAATAAACCGTTTTAAAGTTTTCTCCAATGCCGCCATTTATGGCTGACCGAGCAAAGGGGAGGTAGTGATCTTCAAAATGGAAGTCATTTACATTTTGAACGTAAAGTATCTTGTTCCCCGGATAATTTGAATATCGTTCGACAGCAGAGAGTCGTTCGGCCATGGGCTCTGCCCAATTTGGAGTGTTTTCCTCCTTTAAGCCTTCAGGGACCAGGTGGGGCATGACTCGCTCTGCGTAAAATCTTTGGGGGCCGAGACCAGTTCCGTTTACGTAGTAAGCACTAATGGCAGTTTGAGGATTCATCGGGACACACACTGAATCTTCGAGGTGGGCGCTTATCATTAAGCTGGCAAAGCCGCCTCCGGAAGAGCCAGCTATAATAATGTGTTTTGCACGCGTTTTTTCCTTCAAAAGGTGAATCCGATCAGCAATGATCTTGTGGCAATCAAGCTCTTTCCAGCCCGTGTACCAAGCGAGCTGAATCTTTTCGTCGACAGACAATACTGGGTCTGAAAAATATACGGAGTTGAAATCGGAGTTTTTCGAGACCGTCCCTAGCCATTCGAAGCGTGGCATTTGGTAGCTGGAACGGTCTGTGGCCCCGTGAAGAATGACCAAGAGGGTGTCGCTGCCACGAAAGTCCAAAAGATAGTCTAGTGTTGCCTTTTCGGTGAGATCTTCTTGAAAGCGATATACACCGCGTTCTTTAAGTTCGATGGCAGTGAGACTATCGATTCGATTTACCGGGGCATTGTGTGCTCCGGGTTCGAGTAGGTTCAGTTGTGTGTGGATTAATTGCATTTTAAGAATTTTCCTTTTTTGAGGCTTCGAGAAATCTAGGAATCAGCTCTAAGAGAGTCTGGTGAGAAGAGGTTTCTAAAGAAGCTAACAGTTGCCTGCGACAGAATTCTGACCCTTCAATTGCGGCGGCCCAATAGTTCTCCATTTGATTCATATACTTACCCTTGAGTTGCCCAGAGTGGACAATTCGTGGGCCTGCTACCACTTGTTGGACGTCTTCGATGTTGACGCGGGTCAAAGTGCTCCATATCTCGAATTGCTCTTCGTACAGACTTCTAATGTCAAGCAATGTCGCTCCCATATTGTACGCAGCTGTCGCGAGGACCGCCTCATCATTAGGCACTTTCGAATCTGGCTTGAGTAACGTTGAAATTCGTTTTCGAAGCTTGAAAGACTCAATTGCAACTCTGCGACTTACACGGAAAAAGGGGAATGCCATCGCGTGCACTGTTAATTCCGGAATTAGCGAGTTTAAAGCGCCAGTCCCTAGCCAGCCTGGTCCAGCGACCCATAAGTGAGTTGCAAGCAAATCATGCTCTAATGCTTGAAGTCTCTTCAATATGTCTTCAGCGCCATTTAAGAAGTAGACGTCTGGTTCCACAACCCAAGCAAAGTCCCAGTCAAGGTCGAGTGCTCTATACACTACATAGTCTCCGCACAACCATCCTGTTCGGTTCTGGTAAAAGTGGAGATCATTGTTGCGAACAAAATCTGCAGTAATCGGAAGTGCTTCAATTGGGAAACTCTTGCAGATGTCTTCGCTTTGGGATTCCTCTAAGTTAGTGCAGTCTGGGACAGCAATGACCGTCCAGCCTGGTAAACTACTTCTGAACAGATCAATCATAGCCTGGATTCGTTCATCGAATTTCATACAACGAATCAAGATTATCGTGTTGGGCATGCCACTTATTCTGGCATACATCGGCTGGGCTATAGGAAGCCTCGTCGATTTTGGTTGAAGTTTCTGAATTGTACTCATCTTAAGAGCGGAGAATTTTTTGATTTCGCGTGACGAAGGCGCCAGTTTTTCAGTAGTGGTGCCTGCAGCCGGCATGGGCACTCGCTTCTTGCCCGCCACGAAGACTGTCCCAAAGGAACTCCTCCCAGTGGTCGATACCCCCGGCATCGAAATGATTGCGGAGGAAGCAGCCACGGCAGGGGCAACGCGGTTGGCTATTGTGACGTCGCCAAGCAAGCAGGAGGTGCTTCGTTACTTTGACGAGTTTCCGGATCTTGTGGAGATCCTGCGTGCCCGCGGCAAGGATGAGCAAGCAGACAAGGTTGAGCGTGCGGCGCAAATTATCCATCCTGTTGCCGTGACCCAGGAAAAGCCTCTGGGCTTGGGCCATGCTGTCGGTATGGCTGAGAGTGTGTTGGATGACGACGAAGAGTTCTTTGCCGTCATGCTTCCTGATGACGTCATTGAGCCCACTGCTGCCATGCGCGAGATGATTCGCGTGCGCCAGGAACACGGTGGTTCGGTGTTGCTCGCAGTCGAGGTGGACCCGTCTCATGTGTCGAACTACGGTGTGTTTGATATTGAGGACACTGACCACGAGGACGTGAAGAAGGTCGTAGGCATGGTGGAAAAGCCTGCCGTGGAGGACGCACCGTCGAATCTGGTCGCTACGGGCCGCTACCTTCTGGACCGCGCGATTTTTGACGCGCTGCGTCGCATCAAGTCCGGCAAGGGCGGGGAGCTTCAGCTTACCGACGCCATCGCTCTCCTCATCTCCGAGGGTCACCCCGTCCACGTAGTGGTTCATGATGGCATTCGCCATGACCTCGGTAACCCAGCCGGCTTCATTCCGGCCAGCGTTGAATTTGGCCTCCGCCACCCGAAGTATGGCCCTGCATTGTTTCGTGACTTGGAAGCGATTATGGAAAAGTACCGGCCGGAGTTGGGGTAGCGATGAGAATCTCTTGTTCCGCCAGAAACACACGCTGGGATTGTCCGTAAGGCTCTGCGCCAAAGATGAATCGGTTGGGATGTAGCTAAACGCCGGAAAGCGGCTGTTGGAAAACTATGCAGCCCTCGTTGGTCTTCGCGATGGCCCTAGGTGCCGCGATTGGCTGTGAAGCTTATATTCTGCCGTACCCCTGGATGCAGGAGGCGGGTCTTTCCGGAACGGTCAACGGCTTTGTCGTTGGCACGTTGAGTGCGTCGGCGGTCACGCTCGTCTTTCGTGTCACGTGGTTATGTGGGGCGCGCTTTATGACGTCGCCAAGCGCTCGCGACTTTTACACGCCAGCCCCCAACGAGCTCCCAGAAAGTCACGGCGCCATCAAATAGCCGGTCGCAGCAGTCTTGATATCCCAGAAGAATCGGCTAAACAAACCTCAGGGGACAATTCAGAGAACTGGATAGCCCCTCCGAGGCAAGCGGATTCCTCAGCCGTGATGCTTTAACCAGACTGAGGGCAAACGTTGGGTTCTAAACCGGCAACTCGGAAGATTTCCAGTTTGAAGTCTGGGTTATCCTGAATTCGCTTCAGAAGCGCTCCCACGTACCATGTTTCATTGATGCCTAGGGCATCGCAGATCTGCTTGGGTACGCCGAGGTCTCTGACTGGGTAGCTTTCGATAATAGTCCACCACTCTTTTTTAGCTACAAGAGCTTTCAAATTGTTGAGCACCTTCGGGAGAGGATTGCTCAGTTTAAGAATTAAGTCGTCTGAATCAGTGTCGGAAAGCGCTATGTTTGTTAAGTCGTCAAAGGCTGAGTGGTGAACCTGCTTTGTAGCAGTGGTCTTCGCCAATCGCATCAGAGCTTTTTCATTTGAAAAAAGATCCTTAAGCTTGCTCTCTACTTGATCGATAGTCGAACTTGCGGAAGAATCAAAATTCTCTTCTAGGATTCGTGACATTGCATACACTGCGGTTTTGCTAAAGAGGACGCATTCGACCTCTTCGACGGAAAGTACCTGTATCGACTCCGACTGGAGGCGTTTGACCTGGGATTCGTCCCGAGAATCACGGTCAAGAATGGCAATTGCAGTTAGCCAGTGATGATCCTTAGAGTGGGCTATTCCTTTTGTGGATGCGATGACGTTTCGGCAACTTCCCGAGGGGACCACACGAAAGCCAGGGTAAAGGGCTTCATATAATTTTTTATCCAAGCTGGTTGCTTGTCCTTCGACGAAAATTATTTTTTGTCTTCCCCCTAAAATAGCCTTGAGTGAGGATTCCGGGATTGCTTCAAATTGAGGCTTTTCGATTTTTTTCAAAGACCACTTAACCGGGGAAGGACCCTTCCATTTCACCCCGGAGGAGACCAGCAACGTATGTCCTAGGTGTAGGAAGTCTTCGGCTAGCTTTTCGTCATGACTCGAAATAATAAAAGCACAGTCTTCGCGCACTTTTATCAATTCCAAAACTAATTTCGACGCAATATTCTTGTGAAGATGGCGCTCGGGTTCGTCAATTAGAAAAATTGTTCCTGCTGGTTGAGATATAATTTCTGCGCCAAGCAGCAGGGCTGATTTTTCACCGTCCGACAAATCTGTGATAGGGACTTTTATGTCAACGCCTTCGGTACCTCGATTTATAAAGATTCCGATACTGGAGTGCCAATCTAGGCGTAGATCGAGCCCAGCGGCGGTGAAAATTCTCGTAAGTTTCTGAAAATAGGATTCAGGAACTTGGGTGGCCGACCTTTTGGTAGAACGAATACTTGAGGCTATACTGTTGTTTATATTATGGAAATCATCTAGGATTTTGACTAGTGTTTGAGATATCCCATGATCTTCGAAATCGGTCGAGATGCGTGTCTCCGGCTTAGCGCGGTTTCTCGTCAAATGTTGAATACCAATACTGCTCGGATCTAAGACTGGGGAACTTGTCTTTAACCAAATTCTTCTGTGGCCCACTATTCTGACGATAGGGAGTTCATCCCCATTCGCATGAAGCCAGAGAAGAAGGGCTGATTTGCCCGAGCCATTCGACCCCAAGATTAAAGTTGGGCTTTTCTGTTTGGCTGACAGCAGGACCGGCTGTCCATCAATCGATGGGATGTACCATGCTTTGACCGTAAAGTTCTCTTGAGTATTGACTGATTCGGGCTTTGTATCCACTGTGAGCTTTCTCCAAACTAAAGAGCTGGGGGCGCTTCATTATAGCGCGTTGGTGGAAAACAAATATTCTGGGGATTCCAGAGCGTCTATTGGTTACATTTTGACCCGGTGGGAGAAAGTGTGAATGGAGGGCTTTGGCAGTAGAGTAGCGATTTCCTAGGTTACCCATTCCTAACTCTTTCAGAGGTGCCAGTGCCTTGCCAAACTCCAGATCGGAAGGAAAGCGGTGAACAAAGGTGAGACTGCCTCTGTGACCGGGCTTCGAGTGCGGTGATGCTGGTTATGGGGGCGACGGCTACGAGTGGGAGAGAGCAATTGCCGTATTAATTGTGAGAGCTGGGTGATGGAACGGACGTCGTCAAGCGCCCTAGTATGGGTGCGAGAAGCAGTATTTGCCTAGTTTAGATCTCTGTGCGCGCAGAGAACAATTGAGCGGTTAGCAGGAGGAGGCCTTTCCGGCTAAGCTTTTACTTCGTATCTTTTTTATGTGAGGTGGAAAGTTACGTTGAATCTGTGAGAGCTTCAGCACACTTAATCAAGAGTCTCTAGACTTACCAGAAACACGTGCCGGGATCGTCCGCAAGGTCCTAGCGCCCGAGGCGAATTGTCTGGGGTGAAACTACAAGTCGGAGAATGCGACACTGCGGAAAACGATGAAACCCTCGTGGGTCTTTGCCATGGCGTTGGGTGCGGCGATTGGTTGGGGTGCCTATATCTTGCCGTTTGACTGGATACAGAAGGCGGGGCTTGCTGGAACGGTCATTGGCTTTGATATTGGTAGCCTGATGATCGCCATTATTGGTCTGAGTTACGGCTTTACCATTCGTGTGCTGCCGCTGACCGGCGGTGGGGTGGCCTTCGCTATGGCTGCGCTAGGCCGGACTCATGCGTTTATCGCGGGGTGGGCGCTGATGCTGGGGTACTCGTGCGTCGTCGCGTTGAATGCGTCAGCGGTCACGCTCGTCTTTCGTGTCACGTTCCCTGATTTGGTCATGCGAGGCGCGCTCTACGACGTCGCCGGGTGGACCATCTATCTCCCCGAAGTAGTAACCTGCTCGTTGTTGATTATTGTGTTCGCGTGGTTGAACTCTAAGGGGGCGGCTCTTTCAGGCCAGTTCCAGTTCTTTGCCGTCGTGCTCATGGTTGTGGCGGTGGTGGTCATCGTGGCGGCAATGGTGATTTACTACGTCGCTGAACGCCCGCAGCTTGCTCCCGCCTTTCCGGTGGACGTTCCGCCGGCAGCGGCGGTGGCGACCATCATCGCCTTTGCTCCCTGGGCCTACGTGGGCTTTGATTCCATTCCGCAGCTGGCGGGCGAGTTCAATTTCTTGCCGAAAAGAGCTTTAGGCCTTCTCATGTAGGGAGTCATTGCGGCAACGTTGATCTACTTGGCTATGATGCTCGCAACCTCCATCGCTGTGGGAACCCACCACGATGCTTTCGAAGGGGAGGCTTGGCCACCGGCAGCAGCCATCAGCGAGGTGATGGGGCCTGCCGGTTTGGTGCTCATGGTTGTGGCAGTCACCGCTGGAGTCCTTACTGGGCTTAACGGATTCTTTACTGCGGCAAGTCGCGTCTTGTTTACCCTCGGTCGCGCCAACCTAGTCTCGAGCCGGCTGGGTGAGTTAAATGGGAAAGAGCGCACCCCACGCAATGCGATTCTTTTGGTGTGTGCCGTATGCCTGGTGACCCCGTGGTTTGGGCGTGCGGCATTGACGTGGGTCGTCGATATGTCCAGTGGTGGTATCACGGTGGCGTATTTCTATACGTGCTTTTGTGCCTGGAAGATTGCGTGCACCGGTCAGGTCCCTGGAATGTCTGAGCCCATTGCGCCGAATAAGTTTTACGAGTACTTCGCGCTGGCTGGTTGCATCCTCTCCGTCGGATTCATGGCGCTGCTCTTCGTCCCGGGCTCGCCCGGCGTGCTGGGAACGGCCCCGCTCATCGCGTTGGTGGTCTGGATTGCGTTGGGGCTGGTGTCGTGGGCCATCAAGAGCCGTCAGCTGAAGGATGTGCCGCCGGAGAAAACAGCATCGCTGATTCTGGAATAGCAGACCGATATCGCAGGTGTGTTCTTGCACTAGCACAGGATGTGTCGCTTGCGGCGGTTCCGTAGCGCTCGTGTAGCAAGCGGTGGGCGGTGTCTGGGTGTTCAGTGGCATGGATGCCTCGCTGAAGTTGCGCATCTCCGATTCACCGGCATGGGTCTTCTCCACGCGGGGAATGGGGTGGTTAGGTGGGGCGTCGGCAAGCAAGGCGGTGGCAAGGGACTCGTTGGTGAGCGGGGCGAAGGCGGGGTGTCTGCGTGGCGCGGAAGTTGCCGAAGCCGGTCACGTTAAAGAGAAGGAGCCTAAAGGTCGCAAGGCTTCAAGCATCACAATTGGCCGGTCTTATTCATTGTCCGTGGTTGGGGTGCTTGTACGCATCTATAAGTCGGTTTCGTCGAGGGTGTCAGGAAGTTTGTGTGTGAGGCTCTGATCTAGAAGGAGTTTCACCGAT
>ERZ1030944.176-NODE-176-length-16179-cov-36.765629_pt1 | contig 16179 bp, 19 predicted proteins | sample MGYA00518599_ERZ1030944 | MGnify/ENA primary metagenome ERZ1030944 (study PRJEB33718, sample SAMN03159697) | human skin metagenome | collected 2014-05-20 | study: EMG produced TPA metagenomics assembly of the PRJNA266117 data set (Human skin bacterial metagenome... | reverse complement strand
TGCTGGGGCGGCGGGTGCGGGAGCGCTTCGTCATAATCAGCAGATGATACGCCAGGAGCTAGATGCGCTCGAGGATCTCGCGGATTGCGGCGCGGCCGGCGTAGCGGGCACGCAGGTCCTCCACGAGTTCGTTGAAGCGGGCCTGCGCTTTCGCGTCGTCGGCGACGAACTTGCGGATGTCGCGCAGCTCCGCCTCCAGGCGCTTGTAGCTGGGTAGGTCGCCGGCGGCGGCGAAGTGCTCGGCCAGGCGGAACATCAGCTCGGTGCCGCGGGCGCGGTCCACGTTCACGCCGATGGCGGTGCCCATCTCAAAGATCAGCTCCGGGTCCAGCTCGTCCGGGCGCGGGTGCTCGGTGGCCACGCGGTAGCCCAGCTCAAAGTCGTCGAAGTGCTCGGCGTAGAGCAGCTGCAGGTTGCCCTGAATCCAGCTCGGCGCGGCGTCGATGACCTCCTGGGCCATGGCAGGGGTGGCGCCGTCTTCGCCCAGCAGCTCGCGGAAACCCCGGCCCGGGTGGGCCTTGGCAAAGGCGGTGCGGAACTTCAAGAGCGCCCCGGGGCCGAAGTAGCGGTCCAGGCGTTTGGTCAGCGCCTCCATGGAGATGCCGGTGCCGCCGAGTCCTAGGCGCTTTGTGCTCACGCGCTCTTTCATTGCAGCTTCGAGCAGATCCCGGGCGTCGTCGTCGCGGGCGCGCTCCTCATAGAAGGCGAGCAGCTCGTCGCCGGAGAGCATCTGCTCGAGCGCGAGGTCGTCGCCACGCAGGCGCGCGATGCCTTCGCGCAGGTACTCCAGGGCGTCGTCGTAGCGGCCGTGAGTGTCCTGGGTGTCCTGTTTGTCCAGGCGGCGCTCCAGCTCGTCGATGGCCGGGATGTCCAGCCAGTCGGCGTAGTCAGCCAGGTCGGGTTCGCCGAAGCCGGTTTCGTCGAAGACCAGGTTGGAGATCCACTCCACCACCTCCCCCGGCGTCGGCGGTGCCTGCCGGTAGGCGGCGAGGTGGAGGATGATGGCGGTGCGGTAGGCGTCGGCGAGCGAGCCGTAGGCGTCGTCAGTGCGCAGCAGCATCTGCCCGATGCCCTCAGTGGCGGCCTCCAGCGGGCACACCAGCTGCGCGCCCCAGCCGCGGTCGATGCAGGTGGAGCAGATGTCCAGCAGCGCGAACCACTCCTGCGCCACCTCCGCGGTCAGGCGCGCGGACCAGCCGGGGTTCTTGCGGCGCAAGCGGTCCACTCGTTGGGCAATTCGCCTACCGACGGCCTCCGGTCCCCCACCGTGCTCCGCCGCCCCAACCTCCAGCACAAGGTCCACATTCGGCTGCGCCACGCGCAGGTTGCGCACCAGCTGCACGAGTTGGTCGTGGCGCAGGTTGGCCACAAACGTGTCGATCTCGTCGTCGAACACAGCCTCCGCCGCAGCCGCCGCCTGGACGTTGGGGGTGAACACTTCCCCGCGCTCGCGGATCAGCTTCAGCGCCGTGGCCACCGCGTGGCGGCACCACTCGTGCTCGATCGCGCAATCGCACTCCGCCTGCAGGTCGGCGCCGCTGAGCAGAAGGCGCACGTGGTACTCGTGCGGCGCGGTGACCGTGGAGCGCACCACGTTGTCGGTGCGCTCGGTGATCTCCACTCGCTGCGGGTCGATCTTCTGCCCGCGGTCAAAACTCGCGTGGTCGGTGCGCTCCGCCAGGTAGTCCACGGTCAGCTGATCAAACATGGTACGAATGGTCACTTGATCAACTGTACGTGTTTTCGCCCCACCGCTGCTTAATCACTGGACAGCGCCGGATCCAACCCCTCAGACACATACAGCATCGCTGCTGAAAAATGATGCTGCGTCGCAAAAGCTGACATTTCGGCGATTTTCGGTTTGCGTTTGCCCAGGTGGGAGATGTGCGTCGTTAACTTTTACGAACACACGCCTTGAGTCCGCTGCTTTGCCATCTGATCTAGCTGCTTCCGGAGTGGTTCCAGCGCCTCTTCGATTTGGTTGTTAATCAATTGCAATACGTTGTCGTCGATAGCCAAGTCCCCCACGCCCTGCGTAGTGTGAACCAGTCGTTTGCGAAGTTCATCGATGTCCTCCACGGAAGACGCTTCAGCACTCAACTCAGAGACAAGCTGCATACCGGTTTTCACCCCGTAGGAACGAGCTACTGGCTCCAGGTGCGCGGCGAGATCGTCGATGCGTACGTTTGCCTTCCGCAGGGCGTCCGCAACGATGTCGGCCAGGTATCCCCTCTCGACCTTCAGTTCAGCCAGGTCGCCGACCGTCCTGGCAATGCTAGTCACTGGCAGACCGTCTACTGAGACGATGTCTGCCTCTGCAAGCTCCCGGCGCGTGTAGATGCGGATCCCCTGCTGCCGCGTCTGCTTCGTCCCGCTGGTTGAAAAAGTGAACTTTGGCGGGATCAAACGCCCAATGCCGTGGATGCGTGCTGCAGACTCGTGAGAAACCACGACCGGCTGCTCATCCTCCCAGCGCTCATCGATGAACTTCTTTGGCTCAAGAGACAGCCACGCGGCACGAATCTCATCCTGCGGCCCAGCCTGATGGGAGGGCAGCAGGTACACGCCATGCCGCGCTCGATCAAGGTCGCCCTTCTCGGCCAATCGCGACAGTTGCAGCCTTTCCACGCCTTCCCGGCCAGCCTGTGCCGTAGTCACGATCCCCCACTGGTCAGAGGCGACCGTTTCCAAGGTCGCGAGCACCTCCGCTTGCTTCATACACCCCTCCGTCACTTTGTATCACTTCCTGCTGACGATTGTATCACCCAGAGCGATACAATCGTCAGTCTCGACTGATACAAACGTCAAACACCATGGCCAAAAAGAGGCCCCGCGCCGAAAACGGGCGGGGCCGGAGGTGCGTCGATAAGCAAATGCTTACTTGAAGCGCGGGAACGCGGAGCGGCCCGCGTACTCGGCGGCCGGGCCGAGCTCCTCCTCAATGCGCAGGAGGCGGTTGTACTTGGCCACACGCTCGGAGCGGGCCGGCGCACCGGTCTTGATCTGGCCGCAGGACAGGGCCACGGCCAGGTCGGCGATGGTGGTGTCCTCGGTCTCGCCGGAGCGGTGCGACATCATGGTGCGGTAGCCGTTGCGGTGAGCGAGCTCGACGGCGTCGAAGGTCTCGGTGAGGGTGCCGATCTGGTTGACCTTCACCAGCAGCGCGTTCGCGGCGCCCTTCTCGATGCCCTCGGCCAGGCGCTTCGGGTTGGTGACGAAGAAGTCGTCGCCGACGATCTGCACCTTGTCGCCGAGCTGCTCGGTGAGGGTGACGTAGCCGTCCCAGTCGTTCTCGTCCAGCGGGTCCTCGATGGAGACGATCGGGTACTGCTCCACCAGGTCCGCGTAGACCTTGGTCATCTCCTCCGGGGTGTGGCGGCCGCCCTCGAAGTTGTAGGCGCCGTCTTCGAAGAACTCGGAAGAAGCGACGTCGAGGGCGAGTGCGACATCGTCGCCGGCCTTGTAGCCCGCCTTCTCAATAGCCTCCACGATGAGGTCCAGGGCCTCCTTGGTGGAGCCGACGGACGGGGCGAAGCCGCCCTCGTCGCCAAGACCCGTGGACAGGTCCTTGGACTTCAGCACGCTCTTGAGCGCGTGGTAGACCTCCGCGCCCATGCGCAGCGCCTCCGTGAAGGTCTCCGCGCCGATCGGGGCGATCATGAACTCCTGCACGTCCACACCCGAATCCGCGTGCGCGCCGCCGTTGAGGATGTTCATCATCGGCACCGGCAGCACGTGCGCGTTCGGGCCGCCGATGTAGCGGTACAGCGGCAGCGCAGCCGAATCCGCCGCGGCCTTCGCCACAGCCATGGACACGCCCAAAAGGGCGTTCGCGCCCAACTTCTTCTTGTTGTCGGTGCCGTCGAGCTCGAGCATAAGCGTATCGACGATCCGCTGGTCGTCCGCCTCAATCCCCGCCAACTCGTCCGCAATAGTCTCGTTGACGTTCTCGACAGCCTTCAGCACACCCTTGCCGGCGTAGCGCTCGTCGCCGTCGCGAAGCTCGTGCGCCTCGTGCTCGCCCGTGGACGCGCCGGACGGCACGCCAGCGCGGCCATGGGAGCCGTCCGCGAGCAGCGCCTCCACCTCCACAGTCGGGTTGCCGCGGGAATCCAGGATCTCGCGGGCGAAGATGTGCATGATGTCGGCCATGGTGACTCCTTGCATGGGTCGAGTGCTGTCTTACCGCGTACTAGTTTAGCCTGGGGCTTGCTATCGGAGCTTGCTATCGGTGCGCTGGTTGGTTCATGGCGTAGTTCGCCGCGGCGTCGCGGACTTTGGCCACGTAGTCGTTGGACTGGTTGTAGGCAAAAATGGCCTGGCGCCAGCCCTCCTCCGTAGCCAAGTCGCGCGTGGCGCCGCCGGAGTTGCACAAAAGATTCGCGGCGCCGAGGGCGGCGTCGTCGATCTGCTGCGGGTCCGGGTGGCCGTCGCCGTTGGCGTCGCGCCCGTAGCGCGCCCACGACTCGGGGATGAACTGCATCGGGCCGACGGCGCGGTCGAACTCGGGGTCGTTGTCGAAGGCGCCGCCGTCGGTGTCGGTGACGTGGGCGAAGCCGTCGCCGTCGAGCTTCGGGCCGATGATCGGCGGCTCCGGGTAGCCGTCTTGGTTTAACTGGGAGTTGTTGAAGTGGCCCGTGTACGTGCCGTGGCGTGTTTCCACCCAGCCGATGCCGGCGAGCGTGTTCCACTGCAGGTTGCAGGCCGGCCAGGATTCGTTGGCGATCAGCGCGGCGTTGGCGTAGGCGCGGATCGCCTGGCCGGAGACGTTGGTGGCGTTGCCGATGTCCTGCGACCAGTCAAAGAGCAGGTCGGAGGTGCGGCCGGGGCCGTGGACGTCGATAGGCGGGGGCGCCTCGGCGGCCGGCGGCGGCATGGTGGTGGGCACCGGCTGCAGCGGCTCGTGGCGCTCTGGGGTGGAAAACGCAGCGATGAGCCACGCCACCAGCGCGACCACCATCACCACGGCGGCGGCCGCGACGAGGACACCCGCGCAGCCGCACCCGCGCGCTACTCGCCTGGCTGCTGACATGACCGGAGAGTGTACCGCGCGGATGCCCGCGAATGGTGAACGCGCCGGTAGCACATACCCGCGTTGGGTTTTGTCGCAGTTAACCTGAATTCAGCGGGCGTTTTGAGGCGGGCGGATGGTGGTCGAGCTGGGGTTTCGCGCGGTCGTTTTTGGGTTTTCATCGACGCAAGTCAATCCGCATATGTCTACCCCAGCCGGCTGACCATTTTCGCCACTCCTGCCACTTTCGCCACACGTGTCACTTGTTTAACATGTATGATTCTCCGCGACCTAGTTTCTTCCCCGAAAGGACCCCTCCCAATGCGCCGTATCGCAACCCTTGCCGCCGCTGGCCTGATGGCCGCGGCCGCCATCACCTCCCCCGCCACCGCTCAGGCTCAGACGCAGTCGCTCGAGCTGATCAAGCTGCTCAACGGCAACATCGCCACCGCCAACTGCGACGCCCTTCGCGTCGGCCTGACCTCCACCAACATGGTCGGCCCGGACACCACCCGCTCCCAGCTGGTCTCGAACGTGAACAACGTCGTGGGCAAGGACGCCACCCTGCGCCTCGCCTCCGCCTCCACGGTCGGTGCGCTTGCAGACCGCGCGTTGGAGTGCGGCATCGTCAAGCCGGACCCGGCCACCCCGCTGGACCAGTTCTTCGCCATGAGCTCCCAGATGTCCTCGCAGGCCAACCTGCCGGACATCCGCGACTACATCGGCGCGCTGCGCTAGCGCTTCTCGGCTAGCGCTTCTCGGCTAGCGCTTCTCGGCGGCCTTGCCTTCTTCCCACAACCGGTCCTGGGTGGCTTTGTCCACGGGGCCGGTTGAGCCGTCGAAAAGGTAAGGCGCGCGGCGGCGCATCTTCTGCACGAACGCGTCCGCCACGTCGCCGAAATCGAACGCTCCGGTCTCCTGCGCGATTTCGGCGTGGAACAGGATTTGGAGGAGGAGGTCGGACAGTTCGGACTTTAGATCGTCGATAGGCAGCTTGCGCTCGATTGCCTGCGCGACCTCCTCAGCCTCCTCCCGAAGAAACGGCAGGAGGCTTTCGTGCGTCATGGCCTGCTCCCACTCGCCGCGGCGGCGCGCGGCATGCATGGTGCGGGTGGCCTGGAATACCGGGTCGTCGAGGCTATCGACTTTTTCTGTTGCGGCGCCCTCCTGCTGCCAGCGCAGGACCTCCGGGTCGTCCGGCTCGGTGGAAATCAGCCAGCGGTCCGGGCCGCCTTCGACGTTGAGGGCCCAGCGGACGTCGACAGGCACCTCAGGCGTGAAGGCGACATCGCCGCTGATGCGGCCGGCGAGGTGCAGGGGGATGAGGGAGGGCCAGCGGGGGTCGAGAAGCAGGACGGTTGCGGTCATGTTGGGCAAGTCTAAGGGCTCTAAGATGGAGCGCATGACTCAGATTGCCGAAGCCCTCGAGACCGTCAAGCCCACCGCGCAGGACGCGCTGGGCGACTCCGTGACCTTCTCCCCCATCCGCTGGAAAACCGGCTGGCCGCACCACCTGCGCCGCGTGCCGCCCTTCCGCGACGACGCCACCGCCTCCATCACCCGCTCCGAAGTATTCGCGTTCGGCGCGGACGTGCGTGAGTCCGGTTTTGCGCGCGAGCAGATCATCGACTTCCTGGGCGCCTGCTTTGCCTACGTTGCCGGCCAGTCCAACCAGGTGATGCAGATGCAGGCATTCCTGCGCAACAAGGGGAACGCTTCGAAGTTGCTGGCGGCGGTGCGGAAGCTTGACGGTGTGGGTGCCGTTGACGCTTACGGTTCTTTGGTTGCGACTGGCCTGCCGCCGAAGTTCGCGTCCGCCGTGGCGTACTTCCTGGCCGGGGAGCAGGAGGCTGGTGAGGCTTCGAAGCCGGTGATCATTTGCTCCAACCGCGCTCGTTTGGCCGGGCTGTCTTCTGACGCTGACTGGACCGCCGAGGAGTACGGCGAGTACCTGGCCGCGCTGGCTTTGGCGCGCGACGCTTACGATTCGTCGCTGCAGTTGGACGCCGTCGAGTGGGCACTGCGCGAGTTCGCCCGCCGCTCCGAGTAAGGGGAATATGTGCGATCCGGCGAGCTCAGGGAAAACCTGAATTCGCCGGGTTTTGTTTTTGGTGGTCAGTGGCGGGCATATGGGTCGGTGATCGCTACACGACCGTTCCCAGGCATCGAGAAATTCCCGATCTCGCCGCCCAAAAGATTTATAAGCAGATTGGACTGAAAGAACGATGAACTGTTTTACCGCGACTGTCGAACGTGACTCCGGCTGGTGGGTCGGCCAACTCGATCAAGACCCTGGTGTCATTGTCCAAGCGCGTCGCCTTGATCAGATTGAAGACGAATTCAAAGACGCCCTTGGACTTTTTCCCGAGCTGACCCACGATGCAGAGTCCGCCCAGATCGAACTCGCCATCGGTGGCGAAGCGGAAAAGGCGGCGCTTTCGGCACGAGACGAGCTCGAAGAGCTTCGTCGGCGAGAACACGATCAACTGGGGAAAATCGCCCAGCACGCGAAAGAACTCTCTGAACGCGGTTACAACTACCGTGACATCGCCTACCTTCTGGGCATCAGCTACGGCCGAGTCGGGCAGATTCTCAAACAGCACTCCGCAGCGTGAGGCCAATGAGTGACCCGGCTCCGGGGGTTCGCCCGACCTGCCGCCGCCACCACGCAAACCGGTTACTTACAACCGGCTACCAGCGGTTTTTCTGCATGGTAGCCGGTTGTAGGTAACCGGTTTCCTCATGTGGGCAAGCTCCTTCCGAATGGCCCACCCAACTTATCGCCCGGCGTCGCTCACCCACGGATGTTGTGTTTTTGGAATGTGGCAAATATTTGCCACATTCCAATTTCGGTATACCCGCGCCCCTACCGGTTGCCGCGGAAGGCGCGGTCATTGAGGTCACGGCGGGCCTGCTCGAGCGCGACGAGGTCGGAGAAGAGAGCGTTGTAGGCCTCCTCGTCGTCGGAAGGCCGCATGCGCTGGGCCTTGACCTCACACCCACCCAATCATTATCATTCGAGATAGACCGAGAGGGGCGCTACGTACCCCGTTGCAGCAATGCACTCGGTCTCTTTCCCTTTATCGACTGTCAGTGTCGAACGGGAAAATGAGGTTTGGAGTTCCATCGCTTTTCCACTCCAGCTTTTGTTTCTGTGTGAACTGCATTTCCCAGCCGTGAACTTCTCGGTCTTGGGTAGTCCATGGTGCAGTGCGTGCTGCAGGCATTTGGACAGTGTCCAGGTTGCTGAGAACCTTGAGGCCTCTTCCGATGACCGAGTGCGGGTATCCGTCCGCAGACCTTGCAAATGTTCTTAGATACCCTGGGTCGCCGTGGTTTATATGCCTTGAAAATCCACCGGCCACGAGGTCTGCTATCTGGATGCCAATACTTTCCTCAGACGGCATAAATGCGATGGTGTCGGCGATTCGGTCATATTGAAAAAATGGTGAGCCCTGACGCAAACTTTCGCGAAGGGCTTTGTCTTCCTTTCGCTCTTCGTCCATCAATACGAGCCCGGAAGTTCCATGCTTTTGGCAGTTCAACTGAACTCTCTCCAGCAGGAGCGTCAGCGCTTCCGAAATTGCGCTTTGATCGCCACTTAAGCGCCCTTTGTTAACCCCAACGCAGAGAGCTTCAGCGGACGGAATAGATAAGGCTGCTCGGAGACAGGAATAGACCAAAGCCCTTCGTTGATTCATCTCCGTCAATCCCGAGCGAAGCATCCACTGAGGTTTTGTTGGCTTGTTATCCCTGAGAGTTGCAACGTGATGAAACTTCAACTCAGTCGGGTAGCCAAGCTCCATCCCGTAGAAGCGAGCTTGCTGGGTTACTGCCTTTTTCAGCAATGGCAGATCGTCGCTGCCGATCCCGAATCCTGCGAGAAGGAAAACGGTTTTCCCTTCCCTGGAACCCGCGAACCGGAATCGTCAAAGTAGAACAAACGCAAGATCGAGCTCCTCGGGTGCTACCGGTTGCCGCGGAAGGCGCGGTCGTTGAGGTCACGGCGGGCCTGCTCGAGCGCGACGAGGTCGGAGAAGAGGGCGTTGTAGGCCTCTTCGTCGTCGGAAGGCCGCATGCGCTGGAGCTGCGACTTCAGCTGCGCGATCTGCTGGCCCACGCGGGTTTCCTGCAGGCGCGAAAGCACGGAGTCGGCGTATTCGTAGAGGTCGTCGGCGTGGATGGGCTCGACGGCCAGCTCGGAGACGAAGTTGCGGCCGGCGTAGTCGCGCATCTCGCCGGCGACCGCGGCGAGGAAGTTCGAGGCGTCCGAGGGGTTGTCTGCCCCGGCGCGGGCGCAGCCGCCGGCGGCGGTGATGGCCTCGCGGACCTGGTGGTACGCGTCGTGGGTGAAGGCGTCCGGGTTGATGCCGTCGAAGTAGTTGCCGGCCGCGGCCGGGTGCTGCAGGGCAAGCTTTAACGCTTCGCGCTGGGGCCACAGCACCGGGTCGTCGGGGCGCGGGGGGATGAGGATTTCGGACTGGGCGCCGGAGCTGTCCGGGCCGACGGCAGCACCAGCGCCCGCGCCAGCACCCGCACCAGCGCCGGCCGCGCGCGCCGGGTCTTTTGGCGCGCGCTTCTGCTTCTTCGGCTTCTTGGCCTCGGCGCGGACCTGCTCCAGCACCTCGTCCGGGTTCGGCCAGCCGACCCAGCCGGCTAATCTCCGGGCGTACTCCTGTTGGAGCACTTTGTCGGAGATGGTGGCGACGACGGGGACGGTGCGTCGTAAGGCTTGCACGCGCCCCTCCGCGGAATCCAGCGAGTAGTCCTTCAACAGCGACTCGATGACGAACTCGTACACCGGCACGCGCGATGCGACGAGGTCGCGCAGGGCCCCGTCGCCACGCGCGAGGCGCAGGTCGCAGGGGTCCATGCCGTCGGGGGCGACCGCGACGAAGGACTGGGCGCCGAACTCGGCGTCCGTCTCGAAGGCGCGCATGGCGGCCTTCTGGCCGGCCTCGTCGCCGTCGAAGGTGTAGATCAGCTCGCCGCGGAAGAAACTGTCGTCGAGCATGAGGCGGCGGATCAGGCTCATGTGGTCGCCGCCGAACGCGGTGCCGCACGTCGCCACGGCCGTATCCACGCCCGCGGCGTGCATCGCCATCACGTCCGTGTAGCCCTCCACCACCACCGTCTGGTGCTTCTCCGCGATGTTCTTCTTCGCCTTATCGATGCCGAAGAGCACCTTCGACTTGTGGTACAGCAGCGTGTCCTGGGTGTTGATGTACTTGCCCAGGCGGTCGTCCTCGAACAGCTTGCGGGCGCCGAAGCCGATGACGTTGCCGGCTGTGTCCTTGATCGGCCAGATCAAACGGCCGCGGAATTTGTCGATCGGCCCGCGTTTGCCCATCGAGGACAGGCCGGCGTCGATAAGCTCCTGCACCTCAAAGCCCTTGCGCAACAGGTGCTTGGTCATCGGGTCCCACGCGTAGGGCGCGTAGCCGCATTCGAAGTCGTAGATGAGCTCGCGGGAAAAGCCGCGCTTGAGCAGCATCTCGCGCGCCGGAGCGGCGTCTTCCGTTTCCAGCTGCTCGCGGAAGAACTCGTGCGCCGCCTTGTTCGCCGCCAGCAGGCGTTGGCGCGTGCCGCGGTCCACCTTGCGAGCGCCCGTCGAACCGCCCTGGTAATTGATGTGGTAGCCGATGTGGTCCGCCACCGCCTCCACAGCCTCGGGGAAGGTCAGCTGCTCCATCTCCATGAGGAAGCTGAACACGTCGCCGCCCTTGCCCGTGGAAAAGCAGTGGTAGTAGCCGTGCGCGGGGCGGACGTGGAAACTCGGGGTGCGCTCGTCCTTGAACGGGCTCAGGCCCTTCAGCGAGTCGTGACCGGCAGGTTTGAGCTGCACGTACTCGCCGACGATCTCGTCGAGCGGCGCGCGCTGACGGATAGCCTCAATGTCGCTATCCGGAATTCTGCCCCTAGCCATGGCGCTCACTCTAGCGCGTGGCACGATATTGCCCATGAAGCGCCTATCCGTCCTGCTCCCGTGCCTGTTTTTGAGCAGTTGCCTATCGACGCCACCTCCGGCCGAGCCTGCGTCCGCTTCGGGGTTGCCCGCGTGCGACTCGCTTCCCGACGAAGCCTGGGACACCGTCGACCTCATCGAAGCCGGCGGCCCCTTCCCCCACCCCGACAACGACGACCGCCGCTTCGGCAACTACGAGCGCATCCTCCCCGAGCAGCCGCGCAACTACTACCGCGAGTACACCGTGGACACCCCGGGCGTGAACCACCGCGGCGCGCGCCGCATCGTCACCGGCGGCGGGGCGGACGGCCACGTCGACGAGTGGTTCTACACCGCCGACCACTACGAATCCTTCTGCGAAATGGAGGTCAACTAATGCCCGCAGTGTTTGTGACGCGCCCGGTGCGCTCGATCGAGGACCTCGGCGCCGCCATCATCGCCGCCGTCTACGGCGCTGGTGCGTCGGAGGACGCCGACGCTCGCCCGGTGCCACGCAACCTCGACGCGCTGGCCGACCTTTTGCGCGAGACCCGCGTGACACGTGTGGTGGTGACGGATTGGGGGATGCCGGAGGCGTCGATAGGCGGGCTGCTCGAGGTCCTCGCCGACGAGGACGTCGAGCTTTCCCGCTAGACCCCTAGTAAGAAACCCCTATTAAGGCCCAAAATGGCGCATACTCGGGCTTTGTTACTAGGGGGTTGCGAGCGGGAGGGGCTACTTCGTCTCGTTCGGGTGGCTGGTGTGCACGGCCTCGAGGTAGACCGTGCGGCCATCGACGTAGAACCAGATCCGCGCCGAGCCCTTCAGCGTCGGTTTGTGCTGCCACCGCTCGAACGAGCGCCCGCCGCGTTGCACGATCCCCAGCTCCCCCTTCAGCCGGTAGTTAATGGAAGTGGTGGACGTCGGGGTCCTGGTGAGGAAATCCCATGCATCGGCCATCGGGTTCCGCATGGTCGCCACCAGGTCACGCCACCCCTTCTTCGCCCCGGACGAGGCGAAGCGGATGTCGTACTCGACCTTCTTTGCGGGGCGTGGGACCAGCTCCCCCGTCCTCCCGGCCGCCATCGTCAGGGCCGCTCCACTGGCTCACTGTCGTCGAGCCAGTCGGTTTCGACGTCCCCGAGCCCTGCCGCGATGGCGGTCGCAGTTTCCTTCCAGGCGGTGAACTCTGCGAGGGCGAGGTGTGGTTGTTCGGTGGCGAAGGAGGCGCGTGCTGCGTCGATAAGCTCTTGCGAACATAATTCCCTGTCCGCCTGCGACAGCGCCAACATCCAGGGGAACGCTCGGGCCATTCGCTCACTGAGGCTGCTGACGCCTTCCGTGGCGACGGTGACGAGTTGCGCCGCGAGCTCCAGCAGCTGCGCCCGCCCCTGCGCCTCCCGCGCGGACATGAGCACCAACGACTCCCCATCGCGGCGCGTGACCGTGACCGGGTGCTTCTCCGCTTCGGCGAACACCTCGGCGGACCGCTTGCTCAGGTCGGATGAGCGGCGGGTGTGCGGTGTGGTTCCTGCTGCAAGTGTCATGGCTCAAAGGGTATTCGGAATGTGTTCGGAAGTCGAGGGGTCAGGGCCTACGAAGCTTGTCGACGGCCTCCTGCAAGTCCGGCGGCAGCGCCACGCTGCGCCCCGGGCCGATCGGGGTGTAGCCCTTCGGCTTAACCTGCACGGGGAGCAGGCCCCGGGCGACAGGCCACGCTTTGCGGATGCGCTGGATCAGATCGGCTTCATCGCCCCAGAAGTCTTCGGTGTAGAAGTGCAAAACCTTGTACCCGCGCTCGGCGAGCCAGTCATCGCGCACACGCTGCTTGCGCAGTACTTCGTGGGGAACGTCTTCGTACTTTTCCCATCCGTCGACCTCCACGACGAGGTTGTCGCCGATGAGGAAGTCCACCCGGTACCGCCCGATCGCCGCCTGGGTGCGGTACGGCACCCCGTAGGCGTCGAGGATCAGGCGCAGGAGTGACTCATAGGGCGAATCCGAAAGTCTGCTGGCCAGCGGGAGTGCTTTCCGGGCGTTGGCGATGCCTTTCGTGCCGGCCAGCCGGGCGATGGTGGCGCGGAACTGGTACAGCAGTTCCTGATAAAGGTGGTCGCCGTGGCCGGAGAGCACGCTGTCCATCGCAATGACGCCCTCGCGCACGCCGCGTTCACGGGCAATGTCGACGGCGGTGCGGATCGCGTCGGTGTAGCGCACGGGCCCGTCGTGGATGATGTCGGCTTCCGGGATTTTCCGGTGCCGGTACTCGTACCCAGTCCAGCTACCATTGATGGAGGCTGGGCGGCCGTTGGGCACCGCGAGTGTGACGGGTTCGTTGCGTGCGATTGTCCACACGCCGTTAAGTCGCGCTGCCGAGCAGTCGACGAGCACGGCTTTCCTGCTCTGGCACCCCGCTGCGTAGCACCTCAGGAAGGCTTTCTCGTACTCCTTGAGCCTCTTCCACGTCTCGGCGCAGAAGTACATCGACTTGGTCAGCTGCACCAGCTCGCCTTCACTGATGCGCCGGTGCGTCTCAGTGTCTACGGACGACACCCTCCGCACGTCGACCAGCTTTTCCCGCAGCTCTTTCTTGCGCGTGTCTTTCATCAGTCCCCCCTTGACTAGTTACCCCGCTGCGGAGACTACCGCAGGCGCGTTGTTCTTGCCGGGTTTCGGGGCCGGCCGCCGGGGCCGCTCGGTGCCCGGCCCCCTGGCCCGCTGCCCGCAGACCCCTAGGAACAAACCCCTAGTAAGGCCGAAAATCGGGCATTCTCGGGAGGGCTTACTAGGGGTTTGCGGGAATCGGGCGGGATTGGGGTGGGATACAGGGAGCGCCCGCGCGCCGGCGCCACACACGCCACACGCACCGAAGAATAGAAACCCCCTGAGAAACCCCTAGGAAAGTGTCGTGTGCCATAATCCCAACCAATGTGACACAGACCATGTGAAGCACGACACGATCGGAGAAGACCCATGAGCTCGCTCATCCTGGTGCTCGTCGGCCTGGCGATGATGGCTGCCGGCTACCTGCTGTACTCGAAATTCCTGGGCAAACGCGTCTACAAGCTCTCGGACGCGTACACCACCCCCGCGCACACGATGGAAGACGGCGTGGATTTCGTCCCCACGAACAAGTACGTCCTGTGGGGCCACCACTTCACGTCCGTGGCGGGCGCGGCGCCGATCATCGGCCCGGCCGTCGCGGTGATTTGGGGCTGGGTGCCGGCGTTTCTGTGGGTCACGCTCGGCACCGTGTTCTTCGCGGGGATGCATGACTTGGGGGCGCTGTGGGCGTCGCAAAGGCATCGCGGGCAGTCGATCGGCACGCTGTCCGGCCGCTACATCGGCGCGCGCGGGCGCAACCTGTTTCTCGTGGTGATTTTCCTGCTACTGCTTATGGTGAATACGGCGTTCGCGGTGGTCATCTCCAACCTGCTCATCTCCACGCCGACGGCGGTGATCCCGACCTGGGGCGCGATCGTCGTCGCGCTGCTGATCGGACAGGCCATCTACCGCTTCAACTGGAACCTGCCGCTGGTGTCCGTCGTGGGTATCGCGGCGCTGTACGGGCTGATGATCCTGGGTGACCAATTCCCGCTCGCCCTGCCGGAGACCATGCTGGGCATCCCGGACCGTGGCTGGTGGATCATCTTCCTGTTCACCTACGCGTTCGTCGCTTCGCTGCTGCCGGTGTGGGTGCTGCTGCAGCCGCGCGACTACATCAACGGCCTGCAGCTTTTCGTGGGCCTGATCATCCTCTACGGCTCGTTTTTCATCGTGCGCCCGGAGATTGTGGCGCCCTCGCTTCGCGACGCCGTCCCCGACGGCACCCCCGGCATCTTCCCGCTGCTCTTCGTCATCATTGCCTGTGGCGCGATCTCCGGCTTCCACGGCGTCGTCGCCTCGGGCACGTCGTCGAAGCAGCTGGACAAGGAGACGGACGCGCGCTTCGTCGGCTACTTCGGCGCGGTCGGCGAGGGCCTGCTCGCACTTGGCACGATCGTGGCCACCACCGCCGGCTTCAAGTCGCTGGCGACGTGGGAGGAGATCTACAACGAGTGGAACGCCGGCGGCGTCGATGCGTTCATCCAAGGCGGCGGCGACCTCATGAACGAAGGCCTGGGCATCCCGACCTCCCTGTCCGCCACCATCCTGGCCACCATGGCCGTGCTGTTCGCCGCCACCACGATGGACTCCGGCATCCGCCTGCAGCGCCTCGTCGTCGCGGAAATGGCGGAGCTGGCCGGCGTGAAGCTCTCCGGCGCGGTGGCCACCATCATCGCGGTGGGCTGCGCGCTGGGCCTGACGTTCTCCATGGGCCTGGACGGCTCCGGCGGCATGCTGATCTGGCCGCTGTTCGGCACCACCAACCAGCTCATGGCGGGCCTGACGCTGTCTGTCGTGGTGATCATTCTGACGCAGCTGCGCCGCCCGACCTGGCCGGTGCTGATCCCGCTGGTGTTCGTCACCGCGATGTCGCTGTGGGCGGCGGTCCTGCAGCTGCGCACGTTCCTCGAGGCGGGCAACTGGCTGCTGCTGGTGCTGGACGTGATCATCATCTGCTGCGCCATCTGGGTCATTGTCGAGGCGTTCACGGCTATCACGAAGTCGCGCAAGGAACCGGCTGTGACCTGGCGCGACGATGAGACGATTCCGGGTGAATTGGCGGATGCGCGAACGTCTTAAAGCAATTGCCCGCGGCCTCGACGAGTTCTACAAAGCCCCGTACCGGCGCGAATTCGCCCGCGCCGCGCGCGAGGAGGACGACCTGTTCACGCTGCTAGTCGCCTCGGAGACGCTGGGCATCCCCAACCCCACAAGCTTCTACACACTCGAACTGATGCCATTGCTTTACGACGAATTCCACGCCTGGCACACCCGCATGGGCATGGAGCGATCCCCGCTGGACGGCGTGCGATGCTGCTAGAGGCCGCGCCCGTGATGTTCTTCGGCGGCAAAGGCGGGGTGGGCAAAACCACCGTCTCCGCCGCGGCCGCGGTGCGCCTCGCCGAGGCCGGCCGGCGCGTGCTGTTGGTGTCCACGGACCCGGCGCACAACCTGGGCCACATCTGGGACGCGCAGCTTTCCGACGCCCCCACGCCGCTCGAGCCCAACCTCGACGTGGTGGAGCTCGACCCCGCCGCAACCACCGAGCGGCACCTCGCAGACGTGGAGCGCTCCATGCGCGCGATGATGCCGGAGCGCATGCACCCCGAGATCCGCC
>ERZ1030944.175-NODE-175-length-16229-cov-37.738902_pt1 | contig 16229 bp, 11 predicted proteins | sample MGYA00518599_ERZ1030944 | MGnify/ENA primary metagenome ERZ1030944 (study PRJEB33718, sample SAMN03159697) | human skin metagenome | collected 2014-05-20 | study: EMG produced TPA metagenomics assembly of the PRJNA266117 data set (Human skin bacterial metagenome... | reverse complement strand
ACCAATGCGTTACTCGATACTCACCACGGTGTTACTAGATACGACCGCGTAACAGTGGGTAGTAGTTGATTCCGCTGTGCGGGGTGGCGTTGTAGACCGGCACCCAAGGGCTGACCCAGGCGTTGGCTTCGCCCAGCGTGGTGAAGGTTTTCGGATAGTACGTCCTGGTTTTCAGGGTGTTTGGACGTTTTCGACACCAAAAAGTTCGCGCTGCCGACACATAAGCGAACACGCATAACACCCCCGAAATAGGTCACTCAAATACCCCCGGACAGGGTCATCCGTGCGTGCAAACATGCACAGACTTCCGCCATTTCCGTCGACGTCGTTCCGGCCACCCGCGTCGACACATCGAATCGGAACGACTTGCGCCTGCCAGGAGGTGTACTTTTGTGAGTGTGCGAGCGTTTTAGCCATGCGAAACAACGAAACTTTCACCATCACACACCCGCAAGACTTACGGGTAGTCATACCCGCCCTTGGACTTCAGACCTTTTCGCGACGGAGCCTTCTGGTACGGCCACATCGGCATGTGGACCGCGGCCTCGACGGCGGCAACGGTGTCGGCAGACGGCCACACGTCACCTGTGACCCAACGCGAGAGCACCGAGGGGTGCAACCCGCACCTGCGTGCGAAGTCCGACCTGTTCTTCGCCCAGCCCTCGGCAACGTAGTACTCGACCGTTTTCACGAGATTGTCCCGCAGTGCCCAAGCCTTGCGGTAGACCTCGGGCACCGTCTCGACGTCCACGTCGGGCCACGTCTCGTATGCGCGTCGCGGTGGAGGGAACTGGGCCATGCCTGCAACGCTACAGCCCAAATGCAGCGAACCGTAGTGCAAACATGCAACGGGGGTACTGGCTTCGTCATTGCGACTGTTTTCGCCGAGCGACAGGACCCGAGCCCCGTTTCGTCTACTCGCGTCGAGATCCGCTCAGTTACCCGAGGCGGTGCGAAATGACACTGACCAACCACCAACGCGAAGAAGTCTTGGGCCGTATTGAAAACTACGCCCCTCTAGGCACCGACGCCGGCACCTGGGAACACATTGCTCACTTCGTTCGTGAGACCGCGAAGAAGGCGACTGTCGGGTCGGAAACCGGGTCGAAGGTGTTCGTTGCGGACCAGAAGTCGAGCGTCGACGTTCGTGGTGTACTGCGTGTGCTGACCCGAGCCTCCGCGAGAGCGTTCAACTCCGGGCGTGCGCTCACCGTTGACACGGTGCTCAGCGACGCGAACGTCTCAGCGATACTCGCAACCTTGAAGTCGAGGAACTCGGTTTCTCAAGAAGCCTACCTCTACCGGCTCGTGCGCGAGGCGCTCGACGGCCAGGAGTTGTCGTTGTACCACCGACGGGACATCGAAAAGCCGCCGGCACAGCCGTACAAGCCGAACGACTGGCAGCGCCTGCACCACTGGGTTGTTTCACAGTCCACAGAGCTTCGCCGCGAGCGTGCGGCCGTCATTGTCGGCTTGGGCCTTGGTGCCGGCATTGGGCCAGAGGTTGCACGGGTCAAAGCCCGTGACGTCACCCTTGACCCGGACGGGGTGGTGTGGGTTGCGGTGCCGCACCGTGTCGCCGAAGGCGCGGCGCCCGCCATTCCTGTGGCGGCGGCACTGGCTCGAAATGTGTGGGAGGTGGCGCAAAAGCGTGAACCCGACGAGTTGCTGCTCGGTGGCGCAGAGAGCGACGTTCGCGAAATTACGAAACGGTTGAACCTGAACCGTTCGTTCAGGGTCGAACTCGACAGGTTGCGTGCGACGTGGGTGCGTGAGGTGGTGCGAAATTTGCCGCGCGAAACTGCGGCGGCCGCGGTGGGCACTGACCTCCTCAGCTTTCGTCGCCTTGAGAAAACCGCGCGTCTTGACCCGGCCACACCCGACTCGCTTGCCGACAGGCTCGACGTGTTGGCAGACCCGCTTCGAGACTGGCCGGCGCTGCGGTTGTCCGAGGCCGCACCTGTGGCTGACGTAGGGGAAGGTACAGGTTCCGTCCCGGTGTCCGACGCGGTGGTCGTGTCGTTGCCGAAGCCGGAAGCAGACAGCGCCACGCGCGGCGACGGGACCAGGGCTGCGGCACCGGAACCAGGCCAGCAGGCCACCGTCGCCGACCTCGACGCGCACCGCCCACAGCGGGCACCCCGCTCAATTTCGAGCGAACTGCCTGCCCCCGAAGAGGGTCGTCTTACCGACTTTGCCCGCGGACCGAACCCCGGTACGGAAAGTCGTGGGTGGTAGGCATGTTGACCTGCGAAATTGCAGTGTTTGTCCAGGCAGAACATTCGGGAGCACGTCGTATTCGTGTGCATGTTTGCACGCTGTGGACCTTGACGTCGTGTGCAAATTTGCACACACTGGGGCTAACTCTTTCCACCATAGGAGTAGCCCACGCCACCACCACCTTGTGTGTGGGCGGACAAGGACAAACGAATATGACCACCACAACCACCCGCAAGGACGTCCACCAGGTCATTGCGGCCTACACCCCGAAAGTTGTCGAACCCCACGAATGGGACGTTGTCGCACCGTTTGTGCGCGAGCACGTCGCCGCTGTCGCCAGTGCCGACTGGTCGGCTGACCAGTGCCGAAACGCTCTGCGACTTGTGACTCGGCTTGCAGTGCATGTGTTCAACTCGGGCCGAAGCGTCAGCGTTGCAACCGTGTTCAGCGAGAGCGCCATTAACGCGTTTTGCCACCAGGAACTCGACACTGCTGCCACCCACGTCCGCGGTACCTCGCGGGCGACGCTTCGGCGCATTGCCAAGCAGGTGAACACCAACTTCGACGGGCCACGTCAGCGCCCCGAATACGGCAACGAGTCCAAGGCTGCGCCCTACACCGAGGCGGAGGTGCTCGGCGTGAAGACCTGGGCCAATGCTGAGCACACTGAGTGCCGGCGCCAGCAGGCGAACTTGCTGCTTGCGCTCTCACTTGGCGCGGGCCTTCGCTCCGGCGAAGTCGCGAACTTGACTGCCGGTGACGTGGAGACCGACGAGTTCGGCACGGTTGTCTACCCGTGGGGCTACCGCGGAGCGGACAAGCGGTTTGTGCCGGTTGAGCAGGAGTGGGCGGGTGTTGTCGCCCAGGCCGTCGAGAACGCAGCAAGCCGTACAGAGTGGCTGTTTCGGCCAATGCGGACAACCGCCGACTCCGGCACCGTCGCGACGTTCACAAAGCGTTCGCCCCACAAAGGCACCGTGCTCGACATGGGGCGTGCCCGTACGACGTGGCTCGTCAACCAGGTCAAGAAGGGCGTGCCGGAGACCGCGGTCATTGAGGCCGCAGGACTCACCGACTTGCAGCACTACCGGCAGTTCTTAGTCGAACCGACGCATGTCTCAGCCCGCGAGGCGCGTGGCTTGCTTTCGGGCACGTTGCATGAGACGGAAACCCGGAGCGGGCTGACACTTATTCACGGCGTGTCGTAGGCGCTGCCACCACAAACTTTCTAACCCAACAAAACCCCTGGTCGAGACCCAGGGTGAGTCTTCTATTGCCAAAAACGCTTTCGGAAGGAGGTGACAACAATGTCAAAAGGACTTCGCACACGCAAGTTCGCGCCCGAGAAGAAGGGCCACCGCCACAGCGTCCGTCTTGTGGAGGAGCGCCGTGTGTCCTACGCCAACTTGCAGTTGGCTCAACGCATTGTTGACGCCTCCGGCGCGGTTGGCCTCGTTGACTCCTGGCGCGTGGCCGACGGGCTGAAAACCGACAAGGGTGGCCGCCCGCCCGAGGTAAACACCCGAGCAGCGCTGACCCTCTGGACCTACCAGGCTGTTACGCAGTCGCCGCAACTCATTGCCCACATGGCAAAGACCGTCGCCTTCGGTTTGGAGGGCAAGGGCTGGGAACTTTTGGGACTGACCCCATTTGACTGGGACGAAAGCAACCCGAAGGCGCACTTCACCACGTTTATGACCTGGTACAAGCGCATTGCTGCCTCGCTCGACCGCGTTCGCGCGACCATTGAGCCTTTTCCAGAGGTCAGTAAGAAGAAGCGCTACACGGTCGAGGAGTGGGTGCCGTTTATTGCTTACTACGACGAGGAGAAGGGCAAGCAGGAAGTCTTGGCCCGCGTCGAGGAACGCAAGGCCCGCGGCGTCGAGCTCACCAACCGCCTTGTGTGGGCGACTGTGGAACTCATGGACCCCGAGACGTTCGCCACATGGAACGGCGACACTGCCGTTGACGGCACCATTATTCCAGTGTCGAAGAACGGCAACCCGAGCAAGAAGGACATGCTCTCGGGCAAGGCGAACCCGAACCGCCTCGTGGCTTCGACCCCTACGCTCGGCTGGCACGCCAAGGAAGGCGACCACGACGGCGAGAACACGAAGAAGACTGCAACGCACACCTGGGGGTTGGAAGCCACTGTTGTCGCCATGTGCGGTGAAGGTTTTGCCGAACCGGGTGGCGCGCCGGGGCTCATTCTCGGGGTGACTGGCGGAGTACCTGCTGTGGCACCGTCGCAGCGTGTCTTTGAGTCGCTGAAGAACTTGACTGACCGCCCGGAACTGCCGCGCCGGCACTTCATTGCCGACCGCCTGTACTCGCCGGGTCAGAACCCGGTGAAGTTCCAAATGCCTATGCGCAAACTGGGCTACGGGTTCGTCGCTGACATGCGCCGTGACACCCGCGGTGTCCAGACCATTACGACGTCTGGCGCTCCCATTGTGGACGGCACCGCGTACTGCCCGGCAATTCTCAACATGCCACGCCTTGTCGACCCGTACACCGCTTGGGAAAAGGGGCAACTGACCGACCAGCAGTTCTCGAACCTGCTTCAGGCTCGCAAGCGCCTCGCCCTTGCCCGCTACGGCACGAAGCCGAACAAGAAGGGCGACGTGCGTCTGGGGTGCCCTGCACGGGCCGAGGGCGCGGAAATTACCTGCCCGCTGGTCCCGCCTGCCGAGGAAGGCAAGAAGAAGGCAGGCTTCCAAAAAGACGAGCTGACCGACTCCGAGGTGCCCTCGAAGGCCGCATGCCCCAAGGTGTGCCAGCAGCGCACGGTCACCGTCAAGAACACCGCCGAGGACGGCGCGAAGTTCCTCCAGCACGGACCTGCTTTTATGACCCCTGAGTGGCGCAAGGAGTATGGCCGCCGCAACACCATTGAGTCCCGTAACGCCATGTTGAAGAACGGCTCCTACCAGGGCGCCGGCGACGTGACCACACGCCTCATGCGCGGTTGGGCAGCACAAATGCTGTGCATGGCTATGGCTGCGGTGGGCGTGAACATTGCCATGCTGGACGCGGCGACCTGGTCGCGGCCGAGTACGGACGAGAAGCCAACTCCGCCTCCACCGCGGGGCGGTCGCAAGCCCGACGCTGACGACATTGAGCAGTGGAAGTTGGGCGACAACGCGCCACCGAAGGCGGCGTAAACCGTTAGGCCACCGGCTGAGACCTTGAGTTTCGAGGACTTCGCGCCGAGTGGCCTACAGGCCGTGGAGAAGAGCCTGTTTTAGCGCAAAAAACCGGCCGGCAAAGCCTATTGAGGCTGAAAAACCGGCCGGTTTTCGTCTTCCCGGGGATAGTTTCTCCAAAAGTTACCGAATTTTGAAAACCCGGGTTAACCTGGAAGGAGTTTCCTGAATTGAACGGAAAAGTTAACCGAAACCCCCTGGTCAAGTGGTGTCCCCGACAGGATTCGAACCTGCGACCTTCGGTACCGGAAACCGATGCTCTAATCCACTGAGCTACGGAGACAATGCCGTCTAGGTTAGCACCCGGCATTACAGCCAACGAAATTGGAACGAACCCTAGGGCGACTCCCAGCTTCACCCCATGGTTTTGCAACACCCATGTCCCATAATCATTGGTGCGCGCCGCGGGAACGGCGTGACACGGGAAACAATGACAGCGAAACGGCCGGCCCCGAAAGGGACCGGCCGTTTCGTTATGCCAGCTAAGCGCTGGCTACTTCACAACCATCACGATGAGGTCGCGCGGGCCGTGCACGCCCTCGACGCGCACGAGCTCGATATCGGAGGTCGCGGACGGACCAGAGATCATGGTCGCCGGGCGCTCCGGATCGATGCGGGAGATCATCTCCGGCACGCCGAAGACGACGGATTCCGGGCGCACGATGCAGATGTGGCGGTCCGGCACCAGTGACAGGGCGCGGCGGCCGCACACGTCGCCGGACTCCAGCACGATGGAGCCGGTCTGCGCGGAGGTAACCTTGGAATCGGTGATCACGGCGTCGACATCGGAAAGCTCACGCGGGTCCGTGTCGTTGGAATCCGGGCGGGCGGTGCCAGCGAAGCCGTCGAAAAGCGAGGCGTCCAGGCCGGGCGCGTAGACGACCTCGTTGCACTTGCGGTCCGCGAGCACCTTGACGATGTCCTCGGCGAGGGTCGCCTCGGTAGTCTCCACAACGTCCGCCTTGTAGTCCACGAGGCGGTCGATGAGGATCTCGCGCAGGTCGTCGCCGGAGATGTCGGAGGAGGTGTTGTAGTTGCGAACCACTTCCACCTGCTCAGGCGTGTTGGACAGCTGCTGCGCGTCGCGGATGCGCTTGAGGATCTCGCGCTTCGCGTCCTCGTTGCGGGTGTCGCGCGGGGCAGAATTACCGGTTACTCGAGTAGTCATTTACTTGTCCTCTTCCTCGAAACGCTTGCCGGTGACCTTCTGGCCCTCCGGGACGCCCTGCTCGCGGGCCTCGGCCAGCAGGCGCTCGGCTTCCTCGGAGCCCCACCACTGGCGGAAGGACTTCTTCGGCGGCACCGCGACATCGCGGTACTCGGTCCAGCCGGAGATCGGCGGCGGCATGAGCTCGATCTTGCCGTTGAAGCCGCCGAGCACGCGGCCCAGAGCCACCATGCGCACCAGCTTGTCCCACACACCGCTGTGGCCCCAAACCTGGGCCAGGGAAGCGAACGCCGCGCGCTCGATGTGGCTCGGCTCGTTCTTCGCCTTCTGGTAGCGCAGCTCCAGCAGAATGTCCGTGATCGGAATCTTCACCGGGCAGACCTCGTTGCAGCGACCGCACAGGGAAGACGCGTACGGCAGGGAGCCGTTCGGGTCGTCCGAGGAGTCGATGCCGGTCAGCTGCGGGGTGATGATCGCGCCGATCGGACCCGGGTAGGTGGAGCCGTAGGAGTGGCCGCCGGCACGCTCGTAGACCGGGCAGACGTTCAGGCAGGCGGAGCAGCGGATGCACTTCAGGGCCTCGCGGCCGATCTCGCTGGACAGGGCGGCGGTGCGGCCGTTGTCTAGGAGGACGATGTGGAAGTTCTGCGGACCGTCGCCCTCGGTCACACCGGACCACAGGGAGGTGTACGGGTTCATGCGCTCGCCGGTGGAGGAGCGCGGCAGCAGCTGCAGGAACACGCCGAGGTCCTCGAAGTTCGGCAGCAGCTTCTCAATGCCCATGACGGTGATCAGGGTCTCCGGCAGGGTCAGGCACATACGGCCGTTGCCCTCGGACTCCACAATGGAGACGGTGCCGGTATCCGCGCAGCCGAAGTTGGCGCCGGAGATGGCCACCTTGGCCTCCATGAACTGCTGGCGCAGGTACTTGCGGGCAGCCTCAGCCAGCTCCGCCGGATCCTGGGTCAAAGTCTCGTCCGTGTTCGGCATCTTCGCGGCGAAGATGTCGCGGATCTCTGCGCGGTTGCGGTGGATCGCCGGGACCAGGATGTGGGAGGGGAAGTCCTCGCCGAGCTGCACGATGAGCTCTGCCAGGTCGGTCTCTTGCGCGAAGATGCCGGCCTTTTCCAGCTCGTCGTTCAGGGCGATTTCCTGGGTGGCCATGGACTTGATCTTGACAACCTTGTCCTCGCCGGTGGCGCGGACCAGGTCCTGGATGATCTCGTTGGCTTCCTTGGAGTCGCGCGCCCAGTGGACGTGGCCGCCGCGGGCGGTGACGTTTTGCTCGAACTGCTCCAGCAGCTCGGGCATGCGCGCAGCGACGTCGCGCTTGATGGTGGAGCCCGCCTCGCGCAGGTCCTGCCAATCGTCTACCTCGTCCACAACAGCCTGTCGCTTCACGCGGATGGTGGTGGTGGCGTACTGGTAGTTGCGGCGCTTGGTTACGTCGTTGAGCTCGTGGTGCGCAGCCTTCTGGAACTTCTCCTTGCCGCGCAGGTGGGACGGGCCGCTCGCGTACGGCGGCATGGTGGGTTGACCGAGTGCGACCTTCACAGCATCTTCTCCTTCTTGTATGCCGCGGACGTCGGGGTCAGCGGGTGCTCCTTGGTGGAGGCGAGAATCTCCGCCATGTGCACAGCGCGGATGCCCTGGTGCTGGCGGGACATTGCGCCCGCGATGTTCATCAGGCAGGAGGAGTCACCGGCGGTGACGTACTCGGCCTGCGTGTCCTTGATGTGGCGGACCTTGTCCGACACCATGGCGGAGGAGACCTCCGGCATCTTCACGGAGAAGGTGCCGCCGAAGCCACAGCATTCCTCGGAGTTGGGCAGATCCACCAGTTCTAGGCCCTCGACGTGGCGCAGCAGCTCGGTCGGGCGGTCGCCGACCTTGATGAAGCGCAAGGAGTGGCAGGAGGAGTGGTAGGTCACGCGGTGCGGGAAGAACGCGCCCACGTCGTAGGTGCCTGCGACGTCCACGATGAACTCGGAGAGGTCGTAGGTCTTCTTCGAAGCGGTCTTCGCACCGTCCACCAGTGCCTTGGATCCGAAGCGCTCGGCCAGCTCGACGTGCTGCTCGCGCACAGCACCCGCGCAGGAGCCGGAGGGGGCGACGACGTAGTCGATCGAGGGGTCCGAAAACGCGTCAACGTAAGTTTCGATGATCGGAATGGCCTGCTCTTTATAGCCGGTGTTCACGTGCATCTGGCCACAGCAGGTCTGCTGTTCTGGAAAGACAACGTCGTAGCCCAGACGGGAAAGCACAATGGCAGAAGCCTTGTGCGCGTCGGGGAAGAGGGCGTCGCCGATACAAGTAGAAAACAGCGCTACTCGCATGTTCGGACTCCTAAAAAGATGAGATCACAGGGAAATGATGAAAGCCCCCGCAGGCTGTGATGACCTCGAGGGCTCCGATATTCGGTTGTCAGTTACGGAACGACCGGCGCAAGCGCACTCAGAACGTTCGACTGAAGGAAGACTATCACGCACACAGCAACAAGGAAGCCGAAGCTCCAGCCGACGACCTTCTTGAAGATCTCGGACTCCTTGCCCTCCATGTTCACCGCGGTGGCGGCGATGGCGAGGGATTGCGGCGAGATCATCTTGCCCACGACACCACCGGTGGTGTTCGCGGCGAGCAGCAGATCCGGGTTGAGACCCAGGTTGTTTGCGGCGGTGACCTGCAGGTTCGCAAACAGCGCGTTGGCGGAGGTGTCGGAGCCGGTCACGGCCACGCCCACCCAGCCGAGGACCGGCGCGAAGAACGCGAACGCCGGGCCGAGGTTGGCGAAGAACTCGCCGATGGTCACGGTCTGGCCGGAGTAGTTCATCACGTAGGCCAGCGCCAGCACGAGCACGATGGTCAGCGCGGACCAGCGCATCTTCCAGGCGGTTTCCACGAACTCCTTGCCTACCTGGCCCCAGGTGAGCTTGTAGCGGCCGTTCTCGTTGAAGATCATGTAGAGAATGGTCACGATGATCGCGGAGATGACCATCAAGCTGCCCGGGTTGTTGATGTAAGCGAACGAGTAGTCGCTGTTCACCGGGTCGCCCGTCGCGTTGAGGAGCCTGCCGTCCAGGCCCGGCCACGGGAAGGAGATCTTGAACTGCTTGAGCCACGCAGGGATGGTGGAGCCGAGGTTTGCCAGGCCGAAAACGACCACGACAACGGCGTAGGGCAGCAGCGCCATGAACACGCGGTTGGCCGGCAGCTCCACATTCTCGCCGTCCAGAGAGGCGCGGTGCGGAAGACCCAGGCGCTCACGCATCGCGTCGACACCGCGGGGCTGCCAGAAGTGCAGGAGCACAAAGGCGGCGCCGAGCGCCACGATGCAGGCGACAACGTCGGTGAGCTGGTACGCGAAGTGGTTGGAGGTCCACCACTGTGCGATGGCGAAGGTAAGACCGATCACGCCGGCTGCGGGCGCGGTTTCGCGGACACCGCGCCAGCCGTCGATAAGCAGGGCGATGATGAACGGCACGAAGAACGCGAGGATCGGGGTCTGGTGGCCCACGATGGCCGCGATGTTCTCGGTTTGCTCGAGGGTGCGGCCGCCGACCTCACCTGCAGTGGTGATCGGGATGGCCACGGCGCCGAATGCCACGGGGGCGGTGTTGGCGATGAGCACGACGGTCGCGGCCTTCAGCGGCGGGATGCCGAGCGCGAGAATCATGGAGGCGGTGATGGCCACCGGTGCGCCGAAGCCCGCGAGTGCCTCGAGCAGGCCGCCGAAGCAGAAGGCGATGAGCATGGCCTGGATGCGCACGTCGCCGTTGCCCATCTTGTCGAAGACCAGGCGCAGGTCTTCAAATCGGCCGGAAGCGACGGTGATCTGGTAGAACCAGATGGCCGTCAGGATGACAAAAACGATGGGGAAGAGGCCGAAGAGGCCGCCGCGGAACGCCGCGGAGATGGCCATCGCCGTGGGCATGTTGAAGCCGAGGATGGCAACGAGCAGCGCAACGACGAGCGCGACCGCGCCGGAGGTGTGTGCGCGGGCCTTGAAACCGAGCAGCATGATGAAGAAGGTGAGCAGCGGCAAGGTAGATACCAGTGCCGAGAGGCCCACGCTGCCACCGATTGCGTCGGTGAAGACTTGGAATTGATCCATGGGGGAGGCTCTTTCGAGTCAGTACGGGCAATGACTGGGAAACAATATGCCACTATAACCCCGGAAGTGACCAATAGAGGGGTATTCCTTTGGTGTGACCTATTGCACCGTGGTGCCTGTAGGCATGCTGCGTGCGGTGTCGGCGGGTGTTTTAGACTTGTGCCCCATGACGCCAGCTGAACTCGCAACCACCGTGAAAGAGGCCGCGACCCGCGTGCTCGCCGCCCACGAACTCGACGCCTCCGTCGTCCCTGAGACCGTGACCGTGGAGCGCCCCCGCAACCCCGAGCACGGCGACTACGCCACCAACATCGCGCTCCAGGTGGCCAAGAAGGCTGGCACCAACCCGCGCGAGCTTGCTACTTGGCTTGTCGACGACCTGTCGGCCAACCCCGCAATCGACTCCGCCGAGATCGCGGGCCCCGGCTTTATCAACCTGCGCCTGGCCGCCGGCGCGCAGGGCCAGCTCGTGGCGAAGGTGCTGGAGGAAGCCGAGAAGTTCGGTCACTGCGACCTGTACGCGGGCGAGAAGATCAACCTCGAGTTCGTCTCCGCCAACCCCACCGGCCCGATCCACCTGGGCGGCACCCGCTGGGCGGCGGTGGGCGACTCGCTCGGCCGCGTGCTCGAAGCCGCCGGTGCGGAGGTGACCCGCGAGTACTACTTCAACGACCACGGCGGGCAGATCGACCGCTTCTCCCGGTCACTGGTCGCCGCGGCGAAGGGCGAGCCCACCCCGGAAGACGGTTACGGCGGCGATTACATCCGCGAGATTGCCCGGGCGGTCGTCGAAAAGCATCCTGATGCTCTCGACGGCACCGACGCCGAGGTGCAGGAGACCTTCCGCGCGGCTGGCGTGGAGATGATGTTCGCGCAGATCAAGCAGTCCCTGCACGAGTTTGGCGTGGACTTCGACGTGTACTTCCACGAGAACTCCCTGTTCGAGTCGGGTGCCGTTGACAAGGCCGTGCAGACGCTGAAGGACAACGGCAACCTGTACGAAAACGACGGCGCGTGGTGGCTGCGCTCCAGCGACTTCGGCGACGACAAGGACCGCGTCGTGCTCAAGTCCGACGGCGACGCCGCCTACATCGCCGGCGACATCGCGTACGTGGCCGACAAGTTCGACCGCGGCCACACCCTGGCCATCTACATGCTGGGTGCGGACCACCACGGCTACATTGCCCGCCTCAAGGCCGCGGCGCAGGCGCTGGGCTACAACGCGGACGCCGTCGAGGTGCTCATTGGCCAGATGGTGAACCTAGTGCGTGACGGCCAGGCCGTGAAGATGTCCAAGCGCGCCGGCACCGTGATCACGCTCGAGGACCTCGTGGACGCTATCGGCGTCGACGGTGCGCGCTACTCGCTGGTGCGCTCCTCGGTGGACTCCACCCTGGACATCGACCTGGACCTGTGGACGAAGCAGTCCTCCGACAACCCCGTCTACTACGTGCAGTACGCCCATGCCCGCCTGTGCTCCATCGGCCGCAAGGCGGAGGAAGCTGGTGTGTCCTTCGCTGACCCGGACCTGGCGCTGCTCACCCACGACAAGGAGGGCGACCTCATCCGCACCCTCGGCGAGTACCCGGCCGTCGTGCGCGCCGCCGCCGAGCTGCGCGAACCGCACCGCATCGCCCGCTACACCGAGGAGCTGGCAAGCGCGTTCCACAAGTTCTACGACTCCTGCCAGATCCTGCCCAAGGCTGGCGAGGACGCGGAGCCGATCCACACCGCGCGCCTCGCGCTGGCGATGGCGTCGCGCCAGGTCGTCGCAAACGCGCTCGGCATGATCGGCGTGAGCGCACCGGAGCGGATGTAAATGACCGTTTTTGTCTCCACGCCCTACGAGAAAGACAGCGGCGACTTCAACGACCTGCCCGCACACGTCTGGCCCCGCTGCGCCAAGCGCGAAGAAGATGGCGTGGTCACCATCGCCGGTGTGCCGCTTTCCGAGATCGCCGCGGAGTACGGCACCCCGGTCGTGGTCATCGACGAGGACGACTTCCGCTCCCGCTGCCGCGACATGGCCGCCGCGTTTCTGGCGCCAGGCAACGTGCACTACGCCTCCAAGGCGTTTCTGACCCGCCGCGTGGCGCGCTGGGTGGATGAGGAGGGCCTCGCCCTCGACGTGGCCAGTGAGAACGAGCTTCGCATCGCTTTGGCCGCGGACTTTCCACCGGAGCGCATCACCGTGCACGGTAACAACAAATCGGACGAATTCCTGCGACTGTGCGTGGAGTCCAAGGTCGGCCACGTGGTCATTGACTCGCACCAGGAGCTGGCGCAGCTCGAGGCCGTCGCTAAGCAAGCTGGCGTAAAACAGGATGTCTTCGTCCGTGTGAAGCCCGGCGTGGACGCGCACACGCACGAATTCATCGCCACCAGCCACGAGGACCAGAAGTTCGGCATCTCGCTCGCAACCGGCGACGCACTGACGGCCGCCACCGCAGCCATCGCGTCCGACTGGCTGGAGCTGACCGGGCTGCACTGCCACGTCGGCTCGCAGGTCTTCGACGCCGAGGGCTTCAAGCTCGCCGCCGAGCGTGTGCTGGGCCTGTACGCCGAGATCTGGAAGACCCAGGGCGTGGCGCTGGGCTACCTCGACCTCGGCGGCGGCTACGGCATCGCCTACATGCCGGGGGAGTCGCCCCTGGATGTCAACGCTGTGGCGCGCGACCTGCTCGCCGCCGTCCAGGAGGTCGCCGACGAGCTGGGCATCGCCGCGCCCACCGTGGTGGTCGAGCCCGGCCGCGCGATCGCCGGCCCGTCCGCGGTTACCGTGTACACCGCCGGCGTGATCAAGGACGTGGACACCTCGTACACCACCTCGCGCCGCTACATCGCCGTCGACGGCGGCATGAGCGACAACATCCGCCCCTCGCTGTACGGCGCGCTTTACGACGCCCGCGTGGTCAACCGCTTCACCGATGGCGCCCTCACGGACACGCGCCTGGTGGGATCCCACTGCGAGTCCGGCGACATCCTGGTGGAGGAGGCCTCCTGGCCCGACGACATCGCCCCAGGCGACCTCATCGCCCTCGCCGCTACCGGCGCCTACTGCTACTCGATGGCCTCGAACTACAACGCGTTCGGCCGCCCGGCGGTGGTTTCCGTGCGCGGCGGTGAAGTCACGCCGATGGTGCGTAGGGAGACGGTCGAGGATCTCATCGCCCGCGAATATTAATTGACCGTCGGTGCCATTTGCGCGATAGTAGACAAAGCGGTTCACCGCTGATCCCCGCCACGTACGACGAAGGAGCTACACGCAACATGACTTCCGCCACCGCCGAGGGATACAACGGCAACTACCCGGGCAAGGGTATCGGCACCCCCGTGGGTATCGCTGTGCTGGGCAAGGGCACCGTCGGTACCGAGGTGCTGCGCCTGCTGTCGGAGTTCTCTTCCAGCTTGGAGCACCGAATTGGCAGCCCGATCGAGGTGAAGGGTGTCGCGGTATCGGACGTCGAGAAGCACAAAGATGCCTCTGAGGTCCAGGGCCTGTACTTGACCGGGGATGCGCGCGAGCTGGTCACCCGCGACGACGTGGACATCGTGATCGAGCTGATCGGCGGCATCGACTACCCGCGCGAGCTCGTGCTTGAGGCGCTCAAGGCCGGCAAGTCCGTGGTCACCGCGAACAAGGCCCTGGTGGCCGCCCACAGCGCCGAGCTCGCCGACGCCGCCAACGCCGCCGGCGTGGACCTCTACTACGAGGCCGCCGTCGCCGCCGCCATCCCGGTGGTGGGCATGCTGCGCCGCTCCCTTGCAGGCGACCAGGTGCAGAGCATCTCCGGCATCGTCAACGGCACCACCAACTTCATCCTCGACGCCATGGCATCCACCGGATCGAGCTACGAGGAAGCGCTCGCCGAGGCCACCCGCCTCGGCTATGCGGAGGCCGACCCGACCGCGGACGTGGAGGGCCACGACGCCGCCTCCAAGGCCGCCATCCTCGCCTCCATGGGCTTCCACACCCGCGTGACCTTCGACGACGTGTACTGCGAAGGCATCACCAAAATCACCGCCGACGACATCGAGGCCGCGAAGAAGTCCGGCCACACCATCAAGCTGCTGGCCATCTGCGAGCGGCTTGTCGACGACGCCGGCAACACCACCGGCGTCAACGCCCGAGTCCACCCGACGCTGGTGCCCAACGAGCACCCGCTCGCCTCCGTGGACAAGTCCTACAACGCCATCTTCGTAGAGGCAGAAGCAGCAGGTCGACTCATGTTCTACGGCAACGGCGCCGGCGGCGCCCCCACCGCATCCGCAGTGCTCGGCGACCTCGTCGGCGCCGCCCGCAACAAGGTCCACGGCGGCCGCGCCCCGGCCGAGAACCCCTACGCGGACTACCCGGTCGTCGCGTTTGAGCAGGTGACCACTCGCTACACCATCAACATGACGGTCAACGACCGCGTCGGCGTGCTCGCCGACCTCACCGCCCGCTTCGCCAAGGCAGGAATTTCCCTGTCCGCGGTGCGCCAGGAGGAGTCCGGCGACGAGGCCCACCTGATCGTTGTCACCCATGCCGCGCGCGAGGAGGACCTCAAGGCGATCGTGGAGCAGCTTTCCGGCCACGACGACGTGCTCGCCGTCAACTCCGTCATCCGCCTCGATTCCTAAGGTTTCCGTCTATGGCTATCGATCTGCAGCCCGGCCTGAAAGTCAAGGTCACCGTCCCCGGCTCGTCGGCGAACCTGGGCCCCGGCTTCGACACCCTCGGCATCGCGCTGAGCATCTACGACACCGTTGAGGTCGAGGTCACCGAGTCCGGCCTCGAGGTGGAAATCGTCGGCGAGGGCGCCGACGACCTACCCCGCGACAGCTCCAACCTCGTCGTCCGGGCCATCCAGTCCGGCTTGTCCGCCGCCGACGTCTCCGCGCCCGGATTGCGCGTGGTGTGCCACAACACCATCCCGCAGTCCCGCGGCCTCGGCTCCTCCGCCTCGGCCGCCGTCGCGGGGGTGGTCGCCGCCAACGCGCTGGCAGGCTTCCCGCTGGACGAGGATGCGGTCGTGCAGCTGTCCTCCGAGTTCGAGGGCCACCCCGACAACGCCGGCGCGTCCGCCCTCGGCGGGGCAGTAGTGTCCTGGACGGACATCCCCGTCGACGGCCAGTCCAAGCCGTCTTACCGCGCCGTGCGCATCCCGGTGGACGAGTCAATCAAGGCCGTCGCCCTCGTTCCTGATTTCCACGCCTCCACCAACGCCGTGCGCAAGGTGCTGCCCAGCCACGTCACCCACACCGACGCACGCTTCAATGTCTCGCGCACCGCAGTGATGACGGCCGCGCTGCAGCATCACCCGCAGCTGCTCTTCGAGGGCACCCGCGACCGCCTCCACCAGCCGTACCGCGCCGACGTCCTGCCGGTGACGGCTGAGTGGGTCAACCGCCTGCGCAACCGCGGCCACGCCGCCTACCTCTCCGGCGCCGGCCCGACCGCGCTGGTGCTCACTACGACCGAGGTGGAGCCTTCGCTTCTCGACGAAGCCCGTTCCGCCGGCCTCCGCGTCATCGAACTCGA